>Ga0070665_100000962_pt1 | contig 36636 bp, 38 predicted proteins | sample KBSS13metaG_FD_65862 | JGI IMG/M metagenome (GOLD analysis project Ga0070665, IMG submission 65862) | Switchgrass rhizosphere microbial communities from Kellogg Biological Station, Michigan, USA - KBS S1-3 metaG | ecosystem: Host-associated > Plants > Roots > Rhizosphere > Soil ... | reverse complement strand
TCCAGCTGCCGCTGTTTCGCCATGCGCTCCCGTGCGCGTCTGAGGAGGGGTGAGTCGCTCATGTCTTATATTTAGGGTACCGGGTTGTTCTTGCATCCCAGCTTGTTGACCAGTGCCTCTAGCGACACGGCGATCTTCGAATTCTCGCCCTTCTCATAGGCGTCGGCGACGCGCCCAATCAGGTTGGCGCAGGCCTGCTGCATCGGATTGACCGTGGGCACCTGGCTGGGAATGGGGGCAGGGGCGCCGGGCGGGCCGTCGACCTCGCGCTGGACCAGACCGCTCGCCACCGGCGTGGCGAAAGTCAGCGCGTGAAGCTGCAATTCCAACTCCGCCATGCGGTCGTTCTGCTGCTTGTTCTGGGTCGCCAGCGACTGGTTCCAAACCAGCACCACGGTGGCCAGGATGATCAGAATGACCAGTTGCGCGATCGCCAAGATGCGGCTGCTGGAGCGGTCCACGTCTTCGTCCCCTTCTTCTTGCGGCAGCACGCCGCGCATCCACGCCTCGCGGTTGCCGGCGTTGTTGAGCGCTTCATGTTCCGCGAGGGTTTTATAGGTGCGGTTCTGCCGTGCCAGCAACGAATCGCGGACAAGATAACCTACGACGACCAGGATCGGGACAAGAATGATGACCGCGACGATCGTGACGATCAGGGTGGTTTTACTTTCCATGACGCTTTTGGCTTTCCATGGCGCTTTTGGCGACCTGTCGGCAATTCGGCTTTCTTGGTTACGGCTTTCCTGCTGTAAATTCGCCCGGTCCGGCCGCGATACATGGATTCGTCCCGTCTTCCCCGTCGGGATTTACCATGGTGAGGCCACGTTAGGGAGGAAGACGTCGAAATGCCAAATATTTTAGCAGGTTCGCCGGTTTTCGTGCTGATCCATGGCGCTTTCCATGGAGGATGGTGTTGGCGCAGGGTTGGCGATCTGCTGGCTGCCGCCGGCGCGCGGGTGTTCGCGCCGACCATGACTGGCCTGGGCGAAAGGGCCCATCTGCTGAACGACAAAGTCGGTATCGAGACATACTTCCAGGACGTGATCGGATTGATCGAGGCCGAGGAGCTGACCGATATTGTCTTGGTCGGCCACAGCTTCGGTGGCGCGGTGATCAGCGGTGTTGCCGACCGCATGCCGGAGAGAATCGCCCAACTCATCTATCTCGATGCCATCGTGCCGCAGAACGGCCAGTCAGCGCTTTCCCGTATGCCGCGGGAGACCCAGGAGGTCAGGCTGCGGACCGCCCAGGCAACGCCCGGCGGGCTCACCATCCCGCTGCCGACCGAGACGTTGTTCGACCTGCCGCCGGGTCCCGAGCGTGACTGGGTCGCGCGGCGGATCACGCCGCATCCGCTCGCCTCCTACACCGATCCGATCGTGCTCAACCACCCGGTCGGGAACGGGCGGCCGTGCGTCTATATACATTGCGTCGACCCGGTCTATCCTGCGGTAGTGCCGAGCTATGAGCGGATCAAGGCTGAGGGCGGCTGGACCCTGGTCCATATCGCCACCGGCCACGACGCGATGGTGACCGCGCCGGAGGCGCTGGCTGAGATCCTGCTGAGCCACGCGCCAGGAAAGAGCTGACTGTGTCGGACGAACGGTTCGTCGGCACCTGGAAACTCGTATCGTGGCGTATCTCCACCGATGACGGCGACTGGCGCTATCCGCTGGGGCCGGAGGCCAAGGGCCTGATCCTCTATGCGGCCGACGGCTATATGTCGGCATCGCTGATGGCGGCCGACCGGCCGGACTTCATGGGATCCGACCCGCTGGCCGGCAGCGCCTATGAGTGCCTGTCGGCGATGCGGAGCTATCACACCTATGCCGGGCGCTATGTGCTGAAGGAAGACAGGGTCGAGCATAAGGTCGAAATGTGCCTGTGCCCGAACCTGCTGGGGTCGGTGCAGGTCCGCTATTTCCGCTTCGAGGGCAAGGACCTCGTCCTCACCACCCCGCCGCTGACCCGGGCGGGCGCCACTGGCACGGCGGAACTGATCTGGCGCAGGGCAGCGAAATCCCACGCTTAAATAATTTGAAACCTCATTAGGCGTCGTTGAAGATTACGAAACTGTAATCCGCTGTTCATTGCAAATGCAACAAAACGGCGCAGGCCAGTGTTCTCCGATACGTAATATGAATATCGGAGCGTGAAAGGAGGCTCCTTATCATGCGTAGGAACATTATGGCCTTGTTCGCTCTTGCCGTAGTTGCGACACAATTGGCTGGATGCGTGGTTTATGATCGCCCATATCATCCGTATCGTCACTATTACTATTATCGGTAGTATCGGTTTTCGTGGAGGCATGCCATGAAACGGATAATCGGCATCACCTTCGCCGCCTGCGCCGCCATCGGCTTGGCGCGGGCGGCTTCGGCCCAGGAATATTACGGGCCGCAGTCCTTAGCGCCACAAGAGGCCCTGCCTCCACAAGCGCCGACGACCGCGCCGGTGGAGGAGGATTACCGTCCGCCGCCGGTTCCGCCCATGCCGGTTGAGCGGGCCTATTGGGAGCGCGGCCATTGGGAGTGGAACGGCGTCCAGTATGTCTGGGTCAGTGGACACTATATCGAGCGTCAGGTCGGTCTGTATTGGGAGCCCGGACGCTGGGTGCCCCGAGGGGGACAATGGGTGTGGATCGGCGGCCATTGGCGCCGGTAACACACGCCGCTTTCAGAGTAAGAGTACAATTTTCCAGTGTTTGGCTGCCGTCACTTGTGAACGAGCGACGGCAGCCAAAGCACGATTGCGGGGAAGGCGACCATGATCGCGATTGCGAAGAGATGCGCCACGAAGTGCGGCATGGTCCCGCGGAAAACCTCCACCACCGGCCGGTTGGAATAGCGGGCGACGATAAAGCAGTTGAGCCCGATCGGCGGGGTGATCATGCCCACCTCTGCCGTCACGATCTTCACGACCCCGAACCAGATCGGGTCGAAGCCCAGCGATTTAATCAGCGGCAGCACGATCGGCACGGTCAGCACCAGGATCGCGACCTGATCCATGAACGATCCCAGCACGATATACATCGCCAGGATGATGACGATGATCACCCAGCGCGACACGTGAAGGGCACCCACCCAGGCGACCAGATCCTGGGTCACGTGCGACAGGGTGAAGAAATAGCCGAAGATGCTGGCCCCCATCAGGATCATCGCGATCATGCAGCTGCCGATGGCGGCCCGCTCGAAGCTGTGCTGAAGCTGCCCGAGCGAGGGCCGCGCTTTGAGCACCGCGAGTACGAAGCCACCGAACGCGCCGACGGCCGACGCCTCGGTCGGGGTGGCTATGCCGGTGAAGATCGCGCCGGTGACGATGGCGAACAGCACCACCATCGGACCGACGCCCCACAGCAGCCTGAGCTTCTCCCGGAACGGCACGGCGGGCGCCGCCGGGGCGCGGGCCGGGTCCTGCCAGACCAGGAACAGGATCGTGGCGATGATGGTCAGGGTCACGATCATGGCCGGGATGATGCCGCTCATCAGCAGCTTGGCGACATTCACCTCGGCCAGCAGCGCGAAGATGATCAGCGCCACGCTGGTCGGCAGCAGCATCGCGAGCGTGCCTGAGATCGCGACCACGCCGGCCGCCATGCGGGGCTCGTAACCCTGCTTGATCATCGACGGCAAGCTGGTTGCGGACAGCGTAGCCGCTGAGGCTGTACTGGTGCCGCAGATCGCACCGAATCCGGCGCCGGCGAGGGTGGTGGCAATGCCGAGCCCGCCGGGAATCCGCCCGAACCAGGCGGCGGCAGTCTTGAACAGATCGTCGGCGATGCCGGAAAGCAGCACCATCTCGGCCATCAGCAGGAACATCGGGATGGTGATGAGCTCATAGGAATTGAGCGCTGAGATCGGCGTCGTCTCCAGCACGCCGACAAGCACGTTCGGTCCGAACCCGATCAGCAGGCCCATCGCGCCGGAGACACCCATCGCGAAGCCGACCGGCATGCCGATCGCCAGCAGCGCGAACAGCGCCGCGATCACCATCAGCACCATCATTCGAACGATGCTCCCTCGAGACCTTCGTCCGACCGCGCCAAAGGCGGCAGCGGGATCAGCTCGGGCCCGCCGCTGAGCGCGACGGCATGCGCGGTGGCATCGACCAGCAATCGTAGGGTGAGCAGCGCGGTGCCCAGCGGCGCCAGGGCGAGATAGGCCCAGGTCGGCCATTCGATGGCGCCCTCGATGATGTCGTGCCGGGCGAAGGCGTCGACGGCGCGCTGGAACGTCACCGCCGCGATGATCGCGAATAGCGGCGCGGACAGGGTGCAGCTTATGAGAGCGAAGACGCGTCGTGTCCGCGCGGAGACGTAGTAATGCAGGATATCGACCGCGACATGGGCGTGGGCTGAAAAGGCCCGCGACAGGCAGAAATAGAACAGGACCAGTGTGAAATAGAGCGACACCAGGTCGTAGGACCAGCCGAACGGATGGTTGAAGCCGTAGCGCATGACGACATCGGTCGCGACAATTGCCATTGTGGCGCCGAGCACGACGGACGCGATCGTTGCAAGGAGGGCTTCTGCCCTGGCGATAACGGCAAGAAGGGCGCTCATCGGGGCTTCGCGGCCTCCGCCGCATCCATGAATGCCTTCATGATCTCGGTCCCGGCCTTTCCGCGCGCATCCAGCCGCTTGGCCCAGTTGGCGCGGACCTGAGCAAAGGCGGCTTCTAGAGCGGCATGATCGCTGTCTGTGGGCGTCACCAGGTTGATACCAAGGGCGCGAACCGTTGCGAGCGATTCCTGCTCCGCCTTATCGAATTTCTCGCAGGCCTGGCGGCTCAGCGACTGACTGATGCGGGACAGCGTCTCCTGGGCGTCCGCGGGCAGTGCGTTCCAGGTCTTCAACCGGATCGAGAACGTGACCGCGACCGTGCCGAAATCCTGCCCCAGCGTGCCGGATTTGAGCAGGGGCCCAAGATGGTAGGCAACCGCGCTTTGATAGGCGAGCAGCGCGCCATCCAAGGTACCGCGCGACATCCCTTCATAGATATCGCCCGGTCCGACGCGAATCGGCACCGCGCCCAATTCCATCAAGGTCAGGTCCATCGCCCCGCCTGGCGTGCGGATCTTGAGGCCCCCGGCATCCTTGAGGGCCCCCAACGGGCGCGACGACGACAGGATCAGCTGATAGGCCGGCATCAGGAAGATGATCAGCGGCTTCAGGCCATTCGGCTTGAACTCGCGCTCATCCAGGATCGCGCCCTCCGCCGTCAGCGTGCGCAGTGCCGCGTCGCCCTGGCACGAGGTCTGGAAGATGCCGGGCAGCTCGGTGACCGTCGACAGCGGCATGCGGTCGGACTGATAGGACGGGACGATGAAGCCGATATCGGCCACGCCCGCCTGCGTCAGCATCAGCATGTCGCGCGATTTGCCGAGCTGCTCGGCCGGGAAATGGCGGATTTCGACGGCGCCGTGGGTGGCTTCGGACACCTGGCGTATAAAGGGCTCGACAATCGTCCGGTTGATGATATGGGTGGTCGGCAGGCCATCGGCGAGGCGCAGCGTGATCTTGTCGGCGCGCGCGGGCAGGGCCGCCAGCAGCAATGCGGCGGCCACGGCGAAAGCCGGTCGTTCGAGTATTCTTCCCATTCCGTGATTTCCCCGGGCGGCCGATGGTTTTTCTCGGCTTAGGAGTCGACAGCGCAAGGCCATCTCAATAGCTTACGCGCCACTGCCGAGAAACAGGGGAATTGATCGATGAAGTACCGTGGCGTTGGAAAATCGGGTCTGCAGGTTTCGGTCGTCGGGCTGGGCTGCAACAATTTCGGGATGCGGACCGACCTCGACGGCGCCCGCTCCGTCATCCACGCCGCGCTGGACGCCGGCATCACCCTGTTCGACACCGCCGACATCTATGGCGGCCAGGGCGGCTCAGAGACCATGATGGGCCAGATCCTAGGCGACCGCCGCAAGGACATCGTGCTGGCGACCAAGTTCGGCATTCAGATGGATAAGGAAGGGGTCAAGAAGGGCGCCTCCCGCCGCTATATCATGGCCGCGGTCGAGGACAGTTTGCGCCGGCTTCAGACCGACTGGATCGATCTCTACCAGCTCCACACACCCGATCCGCTGACCCCGATGGAAGAGACGCTGCGCGCGCTCGACGACCTCGTCAGCGCGGGCAAGGTCCGCTATGTCGGCTGCTCCAACGTCCCGGCCTGGGGCGTCGCCGACGCCGCCTGGATCGCCGAGACGCGCGGCTTCAACGGCTTCATCTCAGCCCAGGACGAATACAGCGTTCTGGTCCGCAAGGTCGAAGCTGAATTGAAGCCGATGTGCGAGCATTTCGGCCTCGGCATCCTGCCCTATTTCCCGCTGGCGAGCGGCCTGCTGACCGGCAAGTTCAAGAAGGGCGAACCTCTGTCGAAGGACACCCGCCTCGGCGCCGCGGCGGGCAGCGGCTATTTCGACCATTTCACCACCGACGAGAAGTTCGACATCGTCGCCAAGCTGACCGATTTCGCGGAATCGCGCGGCCATACGATCCTCGACCTCGCCTTCTCCTGGCTGCTGGCCCAGCCGGTCGTCCCCAGCGTCATCGCCGGTGCCACCAAGGCCGAGCAGGTCGCGGCCAATGTGAAGGCCGCCGACTGGATCATGACCTCGGAAGAGCTGGCTGAGATCGACAAGATCGCGCCGCGATAAGGTCCTTCTTCGTCATTCCCGCGCAGGCGGGAATCCAGGTAATACGCGCGGCAGCGCGGAAAAGACTCATGTCGCCGCGGACGCTTCTCTAGCCTGGATTCCCGCCTGCGCGGGAATGACGGAAAAGAAAGTTTCGCTGGACCTTATAGGGCCGCTCCGCCACATTCGTTCACGAAAGAAAACAAATTCTGGGGGAGTTTCAGGTCATGGATGAACGGACATTGTCGCGGCGCGACGTGCTGGCGACCGGCGTCGGCGCCATGGCGGCCGCAAGTCTGTCGCCTGTTTTGAATGCCAATGCCGCGAAGGGGGAGCCGCCGATGAAAGACGTCACCGAGTTCAAGATCGCCGTGCCGCAGGCGCGCCTCGATTACATCCATTCGCGTATCAAGGACGCCCAATGGCCGGACGTACCGGGCGGCGAGCCGTGGCAGTACGGCACCAGCGATGCCGCGCTGAAGGACCTCGCCAACTATCTGGTCACCAAATACGACTGGCGCGCCCGCGAAGCGGCAATGAACAAGCATCAGCACTTCAAGGCCAAGGTGGACGATTACGAGATCCACTTCATGTACGAGAAGGGCTCGGGCTCCAATCCGCAGCCGCTGATCATGACCCATGGCTGGCCGGGCTCGTTCGTCGAATTCCTGAAGGCGATCGACATGATCGCCCATCCGGAGAAGTTCGGCGGCAACGCCGAGGATGCCTTCACCGTCATCTGCCCATCGATCCCGGGTTTCGGTTTCTCGTCCAAGCCGAAGAAGCCGATCAGCTCGCGCGATGTTGCCGTGCTGTGGGACAAGATGATGACCCAGAATCTGGGTTATTCGTCTTATGTCACCCAGGGCGGCGACTATGGCAGCACGATCTCGGTCTGGCTGGGTGCCGAGGGCAAGGGCTGCAAGGCCGTGCACCTCAATTTCCTGCTCGGCGTCGGCGGCCCGGTTGTCACCGACGAGGACAAGGCGGCGATGGCGCGCTGGGGCGAGGTCTATATGAAGGAAGGCGGATATATCCACATCCAGTCGACCAAGCCGCTGACCCTGTCCTACGCGATGACCGACAGCCCGCTGGGCGTCGCGGCCTGGATCTTCGAGAAGATGAAGACCTGGTCCGACACCAAGAACGGCGACCCGTGGTCGACCTATACGCGGGACGAGGTGCTGGACAACATCATGGTCTACCTGGTGACCAACACGTTCGGCACCGCGTCATGGATGTATACCGGCGGCGCGACGCCGGCCCCGCCCGTGCCGCCCACCCCGATCACCAAGCCGACCGCAGTCGCCCATTTCCCGGGCGAGCTGGTGTTCTGGCCGAAAAGCTATGCCGAGCGGCAGTTCAAGCTGATCCAGTGGACCGACATGCCCCATGGCGGCCACTTCGCCGCGATGGAACAGCCGGAGCTGTTCTCCAAGGACGTGCTGGCGTTCGGGAAAAAGCTGCGGTCGGTTTAAAAGGAAATCAGGCGGCGCTTCAATTGAAGCGCCGCCTGATTTTGGAGGATGGGTAGAGCGTAGCGAAACCCATCATTCGGTGCGAAATGCGATGGGTTTCGCTACGCTCTACCCATCCTACGAATGCACTAGGTTCCCGAACCCGCCTTTGGCCGGTGGGCGAACTCTGTCTGACCGTCGATTTCGAAGAGGATCTGCTCGGCGACGTTGGTCAGGCGGTCGCCCACGCGTTCGAAGGATTTGGCCATCGAGAGAAGCTGTGCCCCGGCACGGACGAAGGCCGGATCGTTTTCCATCATCGACAATATATCGCCCGAGGCCTCCATATAGGCCTTGTCGACATCGTCGTCGTGCTCGCGGATTTCGCCGGCGTTGATGGCGCTGCGCGTCTCATAGGCATCGACCAGACGGTTGAAGCGCTCTAGCACCAGGGCGGCGAGCGCACTGATACGGCGAACCGCCAGCATCGGCTTCTCGCCCAGCCCGGCGACTCGCCGCGCTATGCTTTCCGCGGTGTCGCCGATCCGCTCTAAATCCGAAGCAACGCGCATGGAAGCCAAGATCTGGCGAAGATCACTCGAAATTGGTTGATAACGCATGATCAGGTCGGAGGCAGTCTTGTGCACCAAAAGCTCAAGATGATCGATAGTATCGTCGTTATGGACCACGAACTCGGCCTTCCCGACGTTCCGCTCGTTCAATGCTTCGCAGGCCAGAGTCATCGCGTCACGTGTCGCGTGTAGCAACTGGCAGACGAGGTCGTTCAATTGGCCAAGATCATGGTCATATTTCGCAATACGAAAACCGGGATTCGGCATGAGCCAGGACTTTCACGATAAGAGCAGACAGCAGCCAGTATTACAATTTTCCGGCAAACTGTGCAAATGTTATTGCTCTCGCGCGGCGGTTGCCGGATTCGGTCCGTATAAAAGTCAGCGACCGTGAAATACCGGCTTGCGCTTCTCGACGAAGGCGCGGATTCCCTCGCGCCTGTCCTCGGTCGGGACCAGGTGGTTATAGGCCTCGATTTCGATCTTGAGGCCGCTGTGCAGGTCGGTCTGCAGTCCAGCCTGGATCGATTTCTTGGCCTGGCGCACCGATAGCGGGGCATTGCCGGCGATCGTCCGGGCGGTCGCCATGACCGCATCCATCAGAGTGCCGGGTTCGCAGACCTGATTCAGGACGCCCCAGTCGAGCGCCTGTTCAGCGCTGAACGGACGACCGGTCAGGATCAGTTCCTTGGCGCGGCGGGGGCCGACGGCGCGGGGCAGGGTCTGGGTGCCGCCGCCGCCAGGCATGATGCCGATCGTGACTTCAGTCAGCGCGAAGCGCGCAGTTGCGACGCCATAGGCGAAGTCGGCCGCCAGCACGAATTCCAGCCCGCCGCCGTAGGCGTGGCCGTTGGCGGCGGCGATCACCGGTACCGGCGAATCGATGATCGCCTGGAAGGCGTGCTCGAAAATCTCGTGCTGGTGGCGCCAGGCGTCGTCGGACATGCCGTTGCGCTCCTTGAAGTCGCCGCCGGCGCAGAATGCGCGCTCGCCAGCCCCGGTCAGGATGACGACGCGGGCGTCGTCGCCTTGGGCGCCCAGGCGCTTCCACACATCGATCAGGTCCAGCCCCATCTGGCTGTTGAGCGCGTTCATCGCCTCCGGCCGGTTCAGCGTGACGGTCAGGATGCGGTCGCTAAGCTCGGTCTTCAGCGTCTGGTATGCGGGCAGGTCCATGTGCGTCCCTATTTGCGTGCGTCTTCGCGGTGCAGGCGCTGGGTGTAGGCATAGCGGTCGCCGGGATGGATGCTCAGCGAGATTTCGAACGGCGCATCGCCGCCGGCGTAATAGCGCCGCCGCGTCATCAGGGCGGGCTTGTCGGGCTCGACATCCAGCGCCCTGGCGATCTCCGGCGGCATGGCCAGCGCCGAGACGCGCTGCTCCACCTCCCGGATTTCCAGCCCGAATTCCCGGGCGATGGTCTCATAGACCGGTGCCCCGGCGCTGACCAGTTTGCCACGGTCGGCGGAGTAGGGCTCGGCGACGAAGATTTCGGTCCAGCAGATCGCGCTGCCGTCGCTCACCATCCGGCGCAGGCCGGCAAAGCGCAGCCAGCGCTCGCCCGGCTCGCGGCCCAGTATCTCGGCCAGCCCGTCGCGGATGGTGACGAAGCCCTCATTCTGCTTCTCGAAGGCGGTCTCGGTGGCGTAGTCGTGCAGCCCGCCCAGCGAATCCAGGGTCGAGGTGTAGAGCGCGGCCGGCGTGCGGGCGAGCACGGTGGTGCCCAGCCCCGCCTGGCGCGCCAGCAGCCCCTGATCCTCAAGCGCACGCAACGCCTCGCGCACCGTGTGGCGGCTGACATTGAAGCGGCCGCACAGCTCATATTCTGTCGGGAATTTTGCGCCGACCGCAAAGGCGCCGGCGGCGATTTCCGCGGCCAGGGTCTGGCGAAGTTCCATATAGCGGGTCAACGGAGCCGGGGCCTTTCCTTCAATGACCGGACAAATTGATTCTGTGTTGAGTATGCTTGACCTTGAGGTGCTTTACCAGCCATATTGTCCGTACATTAACAATGGTTTGAACGGGGCGGAAATGGCCAAGAGCTTCATGGATCGGATATGCGACCTCGTCGAGGCGCCGCGGGAATTGACTGCGTGGGAGCGGTCGGAGGTTTTGACCGCGTTCGAGGATACGATGGCGGTGGCCTATGCCGGCTGGCACGACCCGGTGGTGCAGGCGACGCTCGCGGTCTATCGCGGCGATGTCGCGCCGCTGATAGACGGCACCAAGGCCTCGTCGGTCGAACACGCGGCACTGATCCACGCCACCGCTGGCCACGCGCTCGACTATGACGACGTGCAGCTCGAGACGGTGAGCCATCCCAGCGTGCCCGTGGTGCCGGCGCTACTGGCGGTCGCCAATTCCCGCCCGGGCCTGACCGAGCGGATGCCGCAGGCCTTCGCCATCGGTATCGCGGTCAATATCGCGCTCGGCCGCGTCCTCGGCTTCGCCCATTACGACAAGGGCTGGCACGCCACCAGCACGCTGGGACCGTTGGCGACGGCTGCGGCGGTCGCGCATCTGCTTTCCCTCCCGCGCGAGAAAGTCCGCCACGCGCTCGCCATCGCCGCGGCCCAGGCCGGCGGCATGCAGCGCAATTTCGGCGCCATGGCCAAGCCGCTCCAGGCCGGGCTGGCCTCATGCGCCGGTGTGCGCTCGGCCCTGCTGGCCGAGGCCGGGCTGACCGGCGACGCCGATATCTTCGGGCCGCGCGGCTATCTCCATCTCTATGCCGGGGCTGAGCCGGGTGACGATCCGGCGACCGTGCCGGTGGAGATCGACCTCAACACCCTGTCGCGCAAGCTCTATCCCTGCTGCTACATGAACCACCGGCTGATCTCCGCCGGCTTCGCCGCGCGCGAGCAGCTGCCAGGCCATGTCCTGCCGGCCGATGCCAAGATCACGGTCAAGGCACCGCACGGCTCGCTGGTGCCGCTCCGTGTCGACGACCCGACCGACGGGTTGGAGGCCAAGTTCTGCGGCCCCTACAACATTGCCGCGGCCATCTCGCAAGGGGCGGTGACGCTCAGGGATTTCGAGGATGTGGCGGTGTCGCGCGGCGATATCCGCGCGGTGATGGGCCGGATTGACCTGTCGGAGGAGCCGCGCGCCGATGATGGCGTGCTGGTCGGGCTCGATCACGGCACGGTGAAGCTCTCGGTCGAAAGCCAGGGCAAGGAGATCGCGTTCGTGGAGATCGATCCCTATCCGGGGTCGCCCCGCCGCCCGGCCACGCCGGAGGAGATGGAGGCCAAGATCGAGGATTGCCTCGGTATCTATCGCCGCCGTTCCAACCACGGTCCGACCGCGCCGGAATTCCGCAGCGAGCTCAGCGCCGCGACCGGCATTCATGTCTGACGCAGCGTTGCCGCTCGCCGGCATCCGTGTCGTCGAGCTCGGCAGCAACGTCGCCGCGCCCTATGCCGCCCTGGTGCTGGCGGAGCTCGGCGCCGATGTGATCAAGGTCGAGCGGGCCGGCAAGGGCGACGATGCGCGTGGCTGGGGCCCGCCCTTCCATGAGGGCGTCGGCACCATCTTTCGCGCGCTGAACCGCAACAAGCGCTCGGTGGCGGTCGATCTCGGCGACGCCGGGCAGCTGGCGCAACTGCGCAGGCTGCTGGTCGAAGAGACCGACGTGCTGATCCAGAACATGCGACCCGGCCAGGTCGAGAAACTGGGGCTGGGCGCGGAGGCCTTGCTGGCCGACAATCCGCGCCTGATCCACGCCTCGATCGGCGCCTTCGGGAAGACAGGGCCGCTGTCCGAGCGCCCAGGCTATGACCCGCTGATGCAGGCCTTCGGCGGCATCATGTCGGTGACCGGGGAGGCGGCGGAGGGCCGGCCGCCGGTCCGCGTCGGTACCTCGCTGATCGACATGGGTTCAGGCATGTGGGTGGTGATCGGCGTGCTGTCGGCGCTGCTCCGCCGCGCTCAGACGGGCAAAGGCGGCGTGGTCGGCGCCTCGCTGTTCGAGACCGCGCTGGGTTGGATGTTCTATCACGCCACAGCCCATGCCGCGACCGGCCAGGACCCGAAGCCGCAAGGCTCGGGCTCGCCCTATATCGTGCCTTACGGCGCGTACCGCACTGCCGATTCGATGCTGATCGTCACCGCCGGCAATAACGGCCTGCTGGAAAAACTGCTGACGGTCGTCGGCCATCCCGAATGGCTCGCCGATCCGCGCTTTGCGACCAACGGCGACCGGGTGCGCAATCGTGGCGCGTTCGACGAACTGCTAAATGCGGCACTGTCGGCCCGCACGACCGCGGAATGGATTCCGCTGATCGAGGCAGCCGGCGTGCCCTGCGCGCCGATCCAGACGATGGGGCAGGTGGTTGCCCACCCGCAGACGCAGGCGCTGGATATCATCCGCCACAGCGCCGACGGCGCGCTGACCTATTTCGGCCTGCCGCTCTCCTTCGATGGCGTGCGGCCCAGCCGTAACGAGCCTGTGCCCGATCTGGGCGCCAACAACGCAGAGATATTCGGAAAGTAGAAGAGATGACGGACGATACGCCTGTGTTGCTGGAGATCGGTGAGGATTATCCCGAGATCCGCGAGGCGGTCCGCCGTATCTGCGCCAATTTCCCGGGCAGCTACTGGCGCGACCTGGAGGCGCGGGAAGCCTATCCTTCCGAATTCGTCCAGGCGCTGACCGATGCCGGCTATCTCTCCGTCCTGATCCCGGAGGAATATGGCGGCTCCGGCCTGCCGCTGCGCGCCGCCTCGGCGATCCTGGAGGAGATCCATGCCGCCGGCTGCAATGCCGGCGCCTGCCACGCCCAGATGTACATCATGGGCACGTTGCTTAGGCACGGTAGCTCTGAGCAGAAAAGCGCCTACCTGCCCAGGATCGCCTCGGGCGAGCTGCGTCTCCAGGCCTTCGGCGTCACCGAGCCGACCAGCGGCTCCGACACCACCAGCCTCAAGACCCGTGCGGTGCGCGACGGTGACGATTATGTGATCAACGGCCAGAAGGTCTGGACCTCCCGCGCTTTCTATTCCGACCTGATGCTATTGCTTGCCCGCACGACGCCGCAGGACCAGGTCAAGAAGAAGACCGAGGGCTTGTCGGTGTTCCTGGTCGATATGAAGGCGGCGCGCGGCAATGGTCTGGAGATCCGGCCGCTCAAGGCCATGATCAACCACAACACGACTGAGGTTTTCTTCGATAATTTGCGCGTACCGGCGGCCAACCTGATCGGGGAGGAGGGGAAGGGCTTTCGCTATATCCTCGACGGAATGAACGCAGAGCGCATCCTGATCGCGTCCGAGACGCTCGGCGACGGGCGCTGGTTCACCAGGACGGCAACCGCCTATGCCAAGGAGCGTGAGGTCTTCGGCCGGCCGATCGGCCAGAACCAGGGCGTGCAGTTCCCGATCGCCCGCGCCTATGCCGAGCTTGTCGGGGCCGACATGGTGCTGCGCCGCGCCTGCGCCCTGTTCGAAAGCGGCAAGCCCTGCGGCGAGGATGCCAATATCGCCAAGCTGCTGTCGTCGGAGGCGTCATGGCATGCGGCCGAGGCCTGCCTGCAGACCCATGGCGGCTTCGGTTTTGCCCGCGACTACGATGTCGAACGCAAATGGCGCGAAACTCGACTAATGCAGATCGCCCCGATCTCCACTAACCTTATCTTGGCTTATGTCGCCGAGCATGTATTGGGGATGCCGCGCTCTTATTAGCGCCTGTAGACGGCAGCATCGGCGAGTCGAAAGGGAATCGCCCGCTTCTCCCTAATAATTCCACGACTTTACGTCAGCGATTGTCGCTGTCTTGGGGAAATCCTTCAAAGTTCGAACAATTTGTTGCCGTAAGATCAAGCAGATGATAACGGTTACCTGGAGTGTAACCTCTTCAAAGAGAACTGCATTCCAGTTTTTGTAAGAATAGAATGCTATTCCACTTTCGATCTTATATTCTAACCTTATTGCCGAATGTTAACAAAAATATTGTAACAAATCCTTAATGGTTATTGCGTTCTGCAAAACCCCTCGTTTAACTCAGTCTTGCTAGTTTTCACTGGGATTTTCACGAGGGATATCATGTCTGGAGCTATCTCCGATTCGAAATCAAAAGACGCTGTTTTAAAGCGCATGGTTGATATCGTTGCCGCCTATGTTGGGCGCAATAAAGTAACGCTTCCCGAGGTCGGCAATATCATTGCCTCCGTCTATGCCTCGCTTGAAGGCTTGACTGATGAAGTGCCGCAGAAGAAGGCGGCGCCGCAGGCACCGGCCGTGCCGATCAAGAAGTCGGTTACGCCGGATTATCTGATCTGCCTGGAAGACGGAAAGCGGGTCAAAATGCTGAAGCGCTATCTGCGCACCAGCTATGGCATGACCCCGGCCCAGTATCGCGCCAAGTGGGGGCTGCCGGTCGATTACCCGATGGCCGCGCCCAACTACACGCTGGCCCGGTCGGACTTCGCCAAGAAGGTCGGCTTCGGTACCAAGAAGGCGCGCAGTGCCCGCGCCGCCAAGAAGCCGCCGGCGAAATAGGCCGTCAGACCAGAGCGGAGGACGGCTGCATCGATCCGGCGGTCTTGGCCGGCCGGACGGCCCGCAGCAAGGGCTTCTCGATCGCCAAATGAAGACCCACGACGCCTGCGATCACAAGCAGGACGAACAGGGCGGCGAGAAGCCAGGGCGGCAGGTAGCGCAGGAGATGCAGCCGCCGTTCGCTCGCGCCGAGCGCGACCAGCGCCGGCACATGGATCAGATAGAGAAGATAGGACGCGCCGCCCAGCAGGGCGAAGACGCGCGGCACGCGGACGTGTCCGCGCATCTCAAGGGCCGACAGGCCGACGATGATCAGCACGCCCGCTGTGCCGTAGAGCAGGCACCGCAGGATTACGATCCGCCAATATTGCGCCGGGAACCAGGGGTGGAACTCGTTGCTCCACAGCAGCCGCCGGTCCTCGGCGACCGCGGCGGCTGCGAATATGGCTAGGCCGGCGGCCAGCATGATTCCAGCCCCCATGGCGCTGGACTGGGGGAGTTCCCGCCGCTGCAGCGCCCAGCCGGCGACGAGGCCGGCGAGGAATTCGAAATTCATCGGATAGGTCAGCAGGTTGAGCCAGACCAGGTCGTCGTAGGGCGCTACGATCGGGCGTGCGACCATCGCGGCGATCCATAACGCCAACACCAGGAACCCGGCCCGGCGGGAGAGGATCAGCAGGGCGAACACGGCATAGAACAGCAGCTCGTTGCACAGGCTCCACGAGACATCGATGATCTGGTCGTTCTGCGGCAGCAGCAGGATGTTCTTCACCACCTCCCACGGTTCGTCATAGTGGTCGTAGAACGTGTTGGTCACGAGATCGATCGGGACGATCGCCAGCAGCACCATCCAATAGGTCGGATAAATGCGGGTGGCGCGGCGCGCCAGGTAATGCGCCAGCCGCTGCGGGCGGCCGATATCGCGCCAGTGGATCAGCGAGATCAGGAAGCCGGACAGGACAAAGAAGATGTCGGCGCCGGACCGGCCGAACTGGAACAGCAGGCCGAATGGCGGGGTGCCGAAATTCTGCGGCGCCCCCAGCGTATGGCCGCAATGGCTGAGCAGGACCATGGTCGCCGCCACGCCCCTGCATGCCTCGATGCTCTTAAGGCGAAGATGCGGCTTTTGTGACGACTCGATTCCGGGCACACACCAGAATTAGCCCGTCAAAGACGTACGGTATAGCTGGATTAGCGGGCGGGGGCGGCAGGGGCCCGCACCGGAGTGCCGGCCGCGACGGCGGGCCGGCGCACGCGCGGCGGGGCTGGCTCCAGGCCGGGCTCGAACCGGCGGCCCTGGCTCTTCAGGACGACTTCGGAGGTCTTGCGCTCATTCTCGGCGCGGCGGTCGTTCATGAACGTGCGATAGACGATGTACACGATCATCGACGTCGAGAAGTAAAGGATCCCAGTCCAGATAAGATTGGCCATCGCCCGCTCCGGTCTACCGCATCTGATAATGGGGTTGCTGATATATGAAGGCAACCGTCACGTGCGGCGGACTCCAAAGGCCGGCGCCGGCGCATGCCCGGGGCGGCGAACGCCGATCGGGCCGGCTGGATTGGGTATCAGCCCGGGCACGCCGGGCACCCCGGCGATGGCGGGCTTCGGTGCGCCTGGGATCGCCGCCGGCACCCTGGTGCCCATGCCCAGATTGTTGTTGATGATGCCGGTCTTCTCCATTGCCAGCCGGCGCTCGACGATGCCGCGCGCGGCTAGGCTGAGCGCGCACAGCTCGTAGGGCATGGACTGTGTCGCGTCGGCCAGGAACTGCGACCCAGCGATGAAGGTCCACATCGCCAATTGCAGCATCGTGCCCATATTCACTGCCCAGGCGAGATCCGGCACTTTCTTCGCCCGTTTGCTCATGCTCTGGCAGTTGATGATCATGCCCAGGATCAGCACGAGCAGCAGCCCCAGCCCGACGAAGCCGTGATCGGCCATCGTCTCGAAGAAGATGTTGTGCGCCTCCAGATAGGCCGGATTATCGATCGTGCCGGTCTGGTGCAGGATGAAGCTGTGATAGCCGCCGCCGGTGATCGGATGCTCAAGGGCGAATTTCCAGCCCCATTGCCACGCCTCGATACGGCCCGCCGACGACGATTCTTGTGTGTCCGAGATCGTGTTCATGCGCTCGAAATAGCCGGCCGGGGCGACGAAATAGAAGATCGCGCCGAACAGCGGCAGGATCATCAGGAACATCAGCTTCCGCTTCGATTTCAGGAAATAGAAGATCGACAGCACACCCAGCGAGACCACGCCGGTGCGGGCCTGCGTGCCGATGGTGGCCAGCACGCAGAGCACGGTGAAGATGTCCATCGCCATCTTGTTGCGCTTCGTCATCGGCAGCAGCGTGGCGTAGTCGCGCAGATAGCGGATCAGCGGGATGATGGTGGTGACGGCGATGGCAAACGACACGCGCTCGCCCAATATGTTGCCGTCCGCGCCGATGACGGTGTTGCCGCCGCCGCCCGACAGCACGGTCTTGATCGCGCCCATGATCACGAAATTGCCGATCGACAGGCAGACCACCCACATGAAGGCTTCGATCCGCTGCTGCGTGCGCGCCATCATCGAGAGGATGATGGTGAAGCCCAGCGTCTTGTACGACCGGTCCCACTGGTCGTGGCCGGCATTGTTCGGCACGATCGAGACCAGCTCGGTCAGCTGAAGCCACAGCGCATAGATGATGAAGATCGCGAACAGGGCGGTCGGCTTGGGGATCACCTTCTTGTCGCGCGCCGCCCACAGCGACAGCGCCACGGCGCCGATGATCAGCGACAGGTTGCTGAACGCCCCCGCATTATAGACCGAGTTCGGCGGCATATATTGCAGCCACTCATAGGCCAGCGCGCCGCCGAACGGGAACATGAAGGCGATCGGCAGCAGGATGAGATAGGCGATGAGAAAGAGGGCTTCAGTGATCATCCGGTTCGTCCCATCGGCATGGGTACATCGCACCGCATTACCGTAGCCTTATTGACTACTACGATTTTGCCGAAATTTCCATGAAGCCGTTGACTTTCCAGCGTCAGCCGGCCAGCAGCCGGTCGAATCCCTGCAGCCTGCCCTCCCAGGAGAAATCGGCGACGACGCGCCGCCGCGCGGCCTCGCCGATCCGCCGCCCTTCGGTCACGTCGGCCGCCAGCCGGTGCGCCGCCGCAGCAAAGGCGTCGGCCGTATCGGCGAGCAGCAATTCGCTGCCCGGCTGGGCGGCGATACCCTCCAGCGCGTCGGCGGTGACGATAGCCGGCCGTGCCATCGCCATCGCCTCCAGCACCTTGTTCTGAATGCCCCGGGCGATCCGCATCGGCGCGACCGCGGCGGTGGCGTGGGCGAGATAGGGGCGGACATCCGGCACCCGGCCGGTAACATGGACATCCTTGATCCGCGCCAGCGCCTGCACCGAAGGGGCCGGATTGGCGCCGACGATGTGGAACTGGGCCTGGGGAACGAAGCGGCGGATCAGCGGCAGGATGTCGGCGGCGAACCAGGTGACCGCGTCGACATTGGGCACGTAATCCATCGTGCCGGTGAAGACGAAATTGGGCACGCCGACATTATAGGGGGCGGCAAACCCGCTCTCGGGGTCGAAATAGGCGCAATCCACGCCGTTCGAGATGCCGACGACGGTCTCAGCCCGCTCAGGCACCAGGCGGCGGAACAGGTCGGCCTCGGCGTCCGAGACGAAGGTGCTCCAGTCGGCTTCAAGCGCGACTTCGCGCTCGAGCGCGAAGACCTTGCGTGCCTCCCGCCTATAGAGCCAACGCATCGGGCCCAGTCCCTTGGTGGCATAGGCGCGCCATTTCTCCGAATCGATATCGACTAGGTCGACGATCCGCCGACGCCCACGATGCGGGTGACCCAGCACGTAGGGCGCCATGTTCGAGGAGCAGACGAACACGATCTCCGGCCGCACTGTCTCAAGCGTCCGCGACACCCATTCGGCCAAGCCCCGGTTGCGATAGAGCGCTACGGAGAGCGCATCGCCGCGTCCCAGCGCCTTCAGGTGCGTCAGCGCATCGTAACGCCGGTCCAGCCGCGCGACATGGGCATCGGCGCAGAAGGATCTGACCGTCTCGACATGCCGCCAGTCGTCCGGGTCGTCGACCAGGCAGCCCAGATAGATATTATGGCTTTTCGCCAGATGCTTCAGGATCTGGAAATGGCGGATCTTCTCGCCCTTGTTGGGCGGGTAGGGGATGCGCTGGGTGAGCAGGAGGAGATCGGGCTTGGCGCCCGCATCGTTGACCATCAGTGACCTGTGAACTCATCCCTTCGCAGCCTGCCAGCCTAAAGAACGCCGGTGCGGTGTTCAACACGCATCCGTCGCGCCCTGTGCTAGGCCGGTCTGGGTGAAAATAGTTTTTGCGGTTAATTTGGACCTTCTGCACTGTTAATCCTGTTGGCTATTCCCATCTCTTTTGCGGAACCCGTCTGTCGCCCGACCGTTTAAAGTTGGCCTTAAAACCAACCGCCCGTCGAACCCGTTAACGCCTGTCGGACCCCTTAATTTGCCGTGCGCTTGATCGTTATATGAGCTCACCCAGTACTCTGAACTTGTCGTTCGACACGGCGTCGCGCGGCTTGCTCCCCCGCTATCGCGCTGTCCGCGCGGAGACGGAGGCGCGCGCCGCGCCGTTGTCGCCTGAGGATCAGCAGATCCAGTCGATGCCGGATTGCAGCCCGGCCAAATGGCATCGGGCGCATACGACCTGGTTTTTCGAGACCTTTGTCCTGGGCGCTGAGCCCGGATACCAGCCGTTCGATCCCGCTTTCTGCTATCTGTTCAATTCCTATTACGAGGCGGTCGGCGCGCGTCATCCGCGGCCCGCGCGCGGCATGCTGACCCGGCCGTCGGCCGAGACGGTCGGCCGTTATCGCGCCCATGTCGATGCCGCGATGGCGGTGCTGCTGCAGCGGGACGATCTGCCCGGCGCTCTGGCCGATCTGGTCGAGCTCGGCCTCCATCACGAGCAGCAGCATCAGGAACTGCTGCTGACCGACATCAAGCATGCCTTCTCACTGAACCCGCTCAAGCCGGCCTATCGCGATACGCCGGAATTGGCTGCCGCCCTGTCCGGCAGGGCGGCCTGGGTCGAGCTGCCGTCCGGCATCTATGAGGCTGGGGCGACCGAGGATGGTTTCGCCTTCGACAATGAGCGTCCGCGCCATCGCCATTACGTCCATAGCTGCCGCATCGCGACCCAGCCGGTAACGTGCAAGGATTATCTCGAATTCATGGCGGCGGATGGCTATCGCCGCGCCGAGTTCTGGCTGTCGGACGGCTGGGCCACGGTCCAGCGCGAGGGCTGGGAGGCGCCGCTCTATTGGACCCGTTGCGAAGACGGCGGGGACTGGCAGGTCTTCCGGCTGAACGGTGAGGGGGCGGTGAACCCGGCCGATCCGGTCCAGCATCTCAGCCATTACGAGGCCTCGGCCTATGCCGCCTGGCGCGGCCGGCGCCTGCCGACAGAGTTCGAGTGGGAAGTCGCGGCCGGAATGCTCGGAATCGACAAGATGGGGGCAGGGTCGGTGTGGGAATGGACCTCCAGCGCCTATCTTCCCTATCCCGGCTTCCGCACCGCGCCCGGCGCGGTCGGCGAGTATAACGGCAAGTTCATGTCGGGTCAGATGGTGCTGCGCGGTGGGTCCTGGGCGACGCCCAAAGGCCATTCGCGGGCGACCTACCGGAATTTCTTCCCGCCTGCCGCCCGCTGGCAGGCGACCGGACTCAGACTTGCGGAGGATATGTGATGCAGTGCAACAGCCGGCTCGCCCAGCTCGTCGATCTGTCGCCCAGCGCCGCCGAATTCCGTGCCAGCGTCTGGGCGGGCCTCGGTCAGCCGCGCAAGACCCTGCAGGCGAAGTTCTTCTATGACGCCGAAGGCTCGCGCCTGTTCGAAGAGATCTGTGCGACACCCGAATATTACCCGACCCGCACCGAGCGGAAGCTGCTGGCCGACATCACGCCTGAGATTTCGGCGCTCGTGGGCCCGCGCCGGGCGGTGCTGGAGTTCGGCAGCGGCTCGGGGATCAAGACGCGGACCCTGCTCTCCGGCCTCGACAGCCCGGTCGCCTATGTGCCGGTCGAGATCAGCCGCGCCGCCCTGATCGGCGCCGTGTCCGAGCTTGCGCCGGATTATCCCGCGATACATATCGTGCCGGTCTGCGCCGACTATACCAAGCCCTTCGCCCTGCCGGACGTGGGCGATGCGGAGGGTTGGCTCGGCTTCTTCCCGGGCTCGACGATCGGCAATTTCACGCCACCGCAGGCGTCGCAGTTCCTGGCCCAGGTGCGGCGCATGCTGGGCAGCGGCAGCCGGATGATCGTCGGCGTCGACCTCCGCAAGGATAAGGCGGTCCTCGACGCCGCCTATAACGATGCGGCTGGCGTCACCGCCGCCTTCAACCTCAACCTGCTGGCGCGGATCAACCGCGAGCTGGAGGGCGATTTCGACCTCGATCAGTTCGCGCATCGCGCCTTCTATGACGAGGAGCAAGGGCGGATCGAGATGCATCTGGTCAGCCAACAGGACCAGACGGTGACCGTCAGCGGGCGGCAATTTGCCTTCGCCGCAGGCGAAACAATCCATACCGAGAATTCCTACAAGTATGATATCGAACGGTTCCGCAGCCTGGCGGTGAGCACGGGCTGGTCGCACCGTTCGGTCTGGACCGACAGCGACCGGCTCTTCAGCGTTCATCTGCTCGTCTGCGAATAACCGCTTCTCGCTGTCAGGACTCTCCATGCAGGATTCCGCCGGCGGCCCGACCCGGCTCGCCGGTTTGGCCGCGATCTCCGCTCGTTTCGACGCCGCGATCCTCGACCAATGGGGCGTGCTGCATGACGGCGCCAAGGCTCCGCCCGGCGCGGTCGAGGCGATCGCGGCGATGACAGCGGCCGGCAAGAAGATGGTCGTGCTGTCGAACTCGGCCCGCTTCGGGTCGGATTCCGCGGGCAAGCTGATCGCGCTCGGTTATCCGGAGGGCACGTTCAAGGGTGTGGTGACCTCGGGCGAAACCACCTACGACCTGCTGCGCGACCGCAACGATCCGCTCTTTGCCGGGTTGGGGCGCAAGGTGCTCCTGATCGCGCGCGAGCCCACTCTGATCAATGGGCTCGATTATGAGGCCGTCGATGTCGAGACTGCGGATTTCGTCCTGCTCGGCAGTTCTACGGCGCCGGAAAAGTCTTTGGCCGTCGATTTCGCTGCGACCTTGGAACGGGCGGCGGCGCGCGGCCTGCCGCTGGTCTGCGCCAATCCCGACCGCGCCGGCCTCGCTGCCACCGGCCTGATCGAGGGGCCGGGCTATCTCGCCGCCTATTATGAGACCATCGGCGGCACGGTGCGCTATCTCGGCAAGCCGTACCCGGAGGTCTATGGCCGGGCTGCCGCGCTGCTCGACGATGTGCCACCCCATCGCATCCTCGCCATCGGCGATTCGCTGGAGCACGATATCGCCGGCGGCCGCCGCTTCGGCTGCCTCACAACCTTTGTCGAGGCCGGCATCCACGCCGCCGACCTCGCCGAGCCGGACGGTTTCACCCGGCTCTGCGGCAAGTACCGCGCGACGCCGGATTTCATTATTCCGAAGCTGCTGTGGTGACTCACCCGATCCGCATCGACAGCTCGACATCCTCGGCGAACGGCACCGACAGGTAGCCCGCGGCTGGGGCGCGGACCCTGGCCAGGTATTCCTGGCTCCAATCGGCATTGTCGGCGAGGATCAGGGCGCCTGTCCGCAAGTGTGGCTCCAGCAGCGCCAGTATCTCGGGATAGAGGCCTTTGGCGCCGTCCAACAGCACGAGGTCGATCTGCTCGGGCAGGTCGCGCGCCATCGTCTCCAGCGCGTCGCCCTCGCGGAATTCGACTAGGTCGATCAGGCCGGCCTCGGTGATATTGGCGCGGGCCCGCGCTGCCTTCGACGGCTCGAACTCGCTGGTGATCAGCCGCCCGCCGCCATTATCGCGCAGCGCGGCGGCGAGATGCAGGGTGGAGATGCCGAAAGACGTGCCGAACTCGACAATGGTCCGCGCATCCATCGTTCGCGCCAGCATGTAGAGCAGGGTTCCGGTTGCGCGCGACACGGCCAGCGGGGCATGCTTCATGTTCGTGTACAGCGCGCGATAGTCGGTCTTGCTCGACATCATGGCGGTGCGCTGCTCAGCGGGTATCTGGGCCATACGTGCATGAAGGTCCTCCCGCGATGCTTCGTCCTGGGCAAACAGCCGGTCGAGCAGGGAAGTGAGCGGCGCGGTGGTGAGCGTGTTCATAAGGAAATTCCATTTGTTCGAATGCGCGATCTTGCGCCCCTTAGAAATACGAATGATTATTCGCATTTTCTAATCGCATTCCAGAAGGCGCCTGATGCCGGATCGCTCAACCTCGCGTATTTCCTCACGAAAACAGCCGAAACAGGCCCGCTCCACCCAGCTTGTTTCGGACATTCTGACCGCGGCTGCTCAGGTTTTGGCGCGCGACGGGGCGCATCGTTTCACCACGGCGCGGGTGGCTGAGAAGGCGGGGGTCAGCGTCGGCTCGCTCTACCAGTATTTCCCGAATAAGGAGGCGATCCTGTTCCGCCTCCAGTTCGACGAGTGGCAGCAGACCACCGGGCTGATCGACAGCATCCTGACTGACACGTCACTGCCGCCGTTCGACCGGGTGCGCAAAGTGATCCGGGAGTTCTTCCGCACCGAATGCGAGGAGGCCGAGATGCGGGTGGCGCTGGGCGACGCCCAGCCATTCTATCGCGACGCGCCCGAGGCTTCCCAGCATCGCCAGCACGGTCGAGTGACGTTGATGGCTTTCCTGGAGGAGGCGATCCCGATGGTGTCGCCCAAGGCACGCGAGATGGCCGCGGACCTCATCGCCATGACGATGAGCGCGGTCGGCGAGAAGGTCTCGACGGAGGGAAAGTCGGCGGAAGAGGTTGAGGCCTATGCGGGCGCGGTAGGGGATATGCTCTGCGCCTACCTGAAAAGCTTGCCTATCTAGCCTGCGTTTCGGTCCGCGGTCATATACGGACCGCTGAGCACGCTGATTGCGTCGTTTATCTGCTCCATCCTGCGCTCGACGGCGGCCGCGCCGGCATCGATCATTTCTTCCGCCCGGTCGAATTCGGCAAGGCCGATATGGCCGATCCGCGGGTCGATCGCGACATCCGGCGGCTCGCCTGCCAGGCGTGAGCGGGCAATACGGTCCTGCAGGATATTGAGTGAGGAGAACATCACACCGAACATGGACGGGTGATCCGCCTCGCGGTTAAAGAAGCGCTTGAGGAAGGGTATGCGCCGTGCCTTGCGCGCGGTTTCATGTTCCTGATCCAACAGATCGAAGCCGGCCACCGTCTGGATATTGGCGCCCGGCTGGCGTGCCGCGCCGATGATGTCGGCGTTGAGATTGACGGCGATGGTCATCTGCGCGCCCATCGCCAGGGCGGCGGACACGGGCACGGGATTGACCAGCGCGCCGTCGATCAGCCAGCGATGGTCGCACAGGGTCGGTGCGAAGATGCCAGGCAGGGAGAACGAGGCACGCAGCGCCTGGACCAGCGGCCCCTGCCGCAGCCAGACCTCATGTCCGGTAGCGAGGTCGGCGGCGATGGCGACGAAAGGACGGTCCAGATCCTCGATGTCCAGGCCGCCCAGATGCTTCTCCAGCGCTGCCACCAGGCGGTTGCCATTGATCAGCCCGCCCGAATTCATCCGGAAATCGAGATAGGACAGGGCCCGGAAACGGTTCAGCGATCGCGCCCAAGTTTCCATTACATCCAGCTTGCCGGCCAGATATGCGGCGCCGACCACCGCGCCGATCGAGGTGCCGACGACGATATCCGGCACGATGCCGTGCTTCTCCAACGCGCGCAGTACGCCGATATGGGCGAAACCGCGCGCCACGCCGCCGCCCAGGGCCAATCCGATCTTGGGGTGCCAGGAGATGTTGTTGGGCGCTTTGTTGTCCGGGGCCATCGATAGAATCCATCGGTTTTTGTACGCGGGGTGGCACTATGCTAGACAGTTCCCGCCGATGCCAGCCGATGAAATCGTGAGCAACGCCGACTCCCAAAGCCATTCCCTTACGCTGCTGAAACGCCTGCTGCGCACCTATCTTGCGCCACATCGCAAGCAGCTGGCGGTCGCAGTCGTGCTGATGCTGGTGGCCTCGATCACCACTTCGGGTAAGGCGGTTCTGATCCGCTATATCTTCGACGAGATCTTCGCCAAGAAACAGGCGGACTGGATCCTGCCGCTGGCCGGGGTGGTGTTTGTCGTGTTCCTGCTGGGCGGGTTCGCCGCCTATGGCTCCTCGATCATCCTGAACCGAATCGGTCAGGGCGTCGTCACCGACATACAGCGCGACAGCCTCTCCCACCTGATCGACGCCGATCTTGCTTTCTTCCACGAACATCCGGCGGGCGAGCTGATTTCCCGCCTGACCAACGATGTCGAGGAGATGCGCTACGCCATCGTCGAATCGATGACCAATTCCGGCACCAACACGCTGAGGCTGATCGGGCTGATCGGCATCATGTTCTGGATGGATTGGCGGCTGTCGGTGTTCAGCGTCATCGTCTTCCCGCTGGCCGGCATCTGGGTCGGGCGGCGCGGCAAGCGGATGCGGCGGGTGTCGAACTCGACCCAGGTCGAGCGCGGCCAGTTCGCCCATCTGCTCAACCAGACCTTCCAGAATGTCCGCCATATCAAGGCCTACGGCATGGAGGGGTATGAGAAGCGGCGGGTCGGCGACACGATCCAGCGGCTGTTCATGCTGTCGCATAAGGGCTTCCGCATCTCCGCGATCTCGGAGCCGGTGAACGAGTTGCTGGGCGCGATCCCGGTCTGCGGCCTGATCATCTATGGCGGCCACGAGGTGATTACCGGCCGCACGACCACCGGCGCGCTGATGGCCTTCATTTTCGCCTTTCTTTCGGCCTACGAGCCGATCAAGCGGCTGGCCAAGACCAGCGCGGTGATGCAGCGTGGCCTGTCGGCGGCCGACCGGCTGTTCCGCGTGCTGGATATGCCGCCGGCGATCCGCGACCGGCCGGGCGCGGCGGAGCTGGTCATCAAAAGCCCGACAATCCGCCTGGACACAGTCCATTTCTCCTACCGCACCGGCAAGCCGGCGCTAGAGGGTGTGACCATAGACGTGCCGGCCGGCAAGACGGTGGCACTGGTCGGGCCCTCGGGCGCCGGCAAATCGACGGTGCTGAGCCTGATCCCGCGCTTCTACGACGCCGACCCCGATGGTGGGGCGGTGCTGATCGACGGGCAGGATGTCCGCGGCGTGACGCTGGCGAGCCTGCGCAGCCAGATGGCGCTGGTCAGCCAGGAAGTGGCGCTGTTCGATGACACGATCCGCGCCAACATCGCCTATGGCAGGCTGGGCGCCAGCGAGGCTGAGATCGTGGCGGCGGCGGAAGGGGCTGCGGCGGCCGGGTTCATCGCCTCGCTGCCTGAAGGCTATGACACGCGCGTCGGCGAAAACGGGGTCAAGCTCTCCGGCGGCCAGCGCCAGCGCATCGCTATCGCCCGCGCCCTGCTGCGTGGCGCACCGATCCTGCTGCTGGACGAGGCGACCTCGGCCCTCGACGCCGAATCCGAACGGGTGGTGCAGGAGGCGCTCAGCGTGCTGGGGCAGGGCCGCACCGTGCTGGTCATCGCCCACCGCCTGTCGACGGTAGTCGGCGCCGACCTGATCTATGTCATGGACAAGGGCCGCGTCGTCGAGACCGGCACCCATGCTGAGCTGATGCGCTCCGGCGGTCTCTATAGCCGCCTCTACGGCATGCAGGCAGCCGAGCGGGAAATGGGCGAGGTGGTGCCGTTCCCGCTGGCCGGCAGCTAAACTACCCGCCAGCGCGAAATGCCGAGGCGGCGCTGGAGCGCCTCGAAACGCTCGGCGGCCAGGTTCAGCGGATTGTCAAGGGCGGAATGGCAGGCTTGAACCGCGAATTGGCGCGATGCCTGATCGATGATCTCGGCGATGGCGGCTTCGGTCCGCGGGTCGATATGCCCGGGCATCAGTTCGTTCGCCGGCTGCGCCGGTTCTGGGGCGACGACATCGTCCCATCCCTCCGCCCATAGCGCGCGGGCGAAACGTTCGTTGGTGTCATGGTACCGGGCGTCGAGTTCGGCGCGCAATTCAGGCCCGACCCCGTTGAATTTCTGCCGGTCGTATCCTCGTTCCCACGCCAGTCGCGAGACCACTCGCATCATATCGCGCGGCGGAACCCGAAGCCGCGCATGGGTGCGCATGGTGCGTAGCCTGCGTGAAACCTCAACCGCGACCGGTCCCGGGCTTCGATTTTCGATCCGCCGCACATCCGTTTGCGTGATCAGCGGGGCGACGCGGCGATAAAGGTGCAGCGTCGCCAACATCCGGAGCATGAGAGGGGCTTTGGGAGCCCGCCGATCCAGCACCGGAACCGCCCGGACCCGGCCCGGAAATTCGCGTATCCAGGGTTCGATCAGCGCGTCGTAGGCGAACCGCCCGGAACCGATATGGCTCCGCGCGAAATGTGCGAAGCCCTGCCGCTCGCGGATCAGCTGCGTGCGCAATGTGTACATCGAATTCAGGTTTTCGCTCTGTGGCTTGACCGCGACGAGCGCCTCGGCCGTGAAATCGTGCCGGGCAAAAAAACCGTTCAGCAGCTCCGGGACGCGGAAACGCTGCCGCTGCTGGATCAGGTCTTCGTAGGACAGCACGGCGACATCGCAATCGCAGTCGGCGAGCGTATCCGACAGTCTCTGCAGCAATTCCTCGCGCTCGTGCCGGGGACGACGCCCGTCCAGGGTTTCGCCGAAATGCTGATGGCTGAGATGCGGCGTGGCGCGCGCCGACTGGGGTGTGAGGTCCGGATAGAGAATGCCGGCCTTTTTCAGGTCGTCGCGCGCATGGGCGAGGATATGCTGGAACGTGGTCGAGCCCGTGCGGGGCATTCCGATATGGATGATTGCGCGACGCTTCGACGACAAATCCACGGCCTCCCGCCCAACTGCAGGCGGGAAGGATGCCACAATCCGGCGGCATGGCAATGTTATACTGATTGATAACGTGGCTGTGGGCCGCCAGCCGGCGGCGGTTCAGGCGGTTTGCGGCGGGGCTTCCGGTCCCCCATCGCGGACGATCTGCGCCAAGAGGGAGGTGGGTTGCTCGCCGTCCCCCGCCTTCTCCCTGTCGCGGGCGCAGTAGGCGATGAATTCAGCGGCGGGCATGGGCCTGGCGAAGAACCAGCCCTGGCCGAAATCGACATTGCGGTCGCGCAGATAATCGCACTGCTCCTGGGTCTCGACGCCTTCGGCGACGATGACCAAATTCAGCGTCTTGCCTATGTCGATGATATGCGGCGTGACCGAGCTTGTGGCCGTGCTTCGGCCGATCGTATCGATGAAGGACTTGTCGATCTTCAACGCATCAAGCGGCAGTCCTTCGAGATATTGCAGGCTGGAATAGCCGGTGCCGAAATCGTCGATGGCGATGGAATAGCCGAGCTCCCGCGCGGTGACGATGGTCGAACGCGCCGCCTCGATTTCCAGGAAGCTGCGTTCCGTCATTTCCAGCCAGATCTGCCGGGACAGGACGCCGGAATAGGCCAGCGCCTTCTGAAGAACCTGCAGGATTCGCCCGCTCTTGAGGTCTTCCGTGCCCAGATTGATCGAGACATGGAGCGACCGGTCGGTGAGCAGCAGCTTGCCGAGGTCGTGCACGACCGCATCGACCACCTGGTCGGTGATCGGCTTTATCAGGCCGCTATCCTCGGCGAGCGGGATGAAGAAATCCGGCCTGACCAGCGAGCCGTCGGGCCGCCGCCAGCGGACCAGCGCCTCGCCGCCGACACAGCGGCCGGTGGCGAGCTCGACGATCGGCTGATAATGGACAATGAATTCGCGGTTCTGCACCGCCAGCGTCAACTCCCCCAGCGGCGACAGCCGCTTGCGGGAGAGCCAGGCGACGATCCCGACAATGAACGCCGCGATAAACGCGCCGGCCGGCAGCAGCATCAGCTGCTGACGCCGGAGGTCCTTCGCCATCGCGGTCCGCGGCTCCATCGCCACGGCGATCCAGCCGCCGCCCTGGGAGGCGGCGAAGAGATTGCTTGCATCCATGCCGTTGCGCGGATTGGCGACCAGCGACCGGACCAGCGCGTCATCGGGCGCGTTGAGCGCGGCGATTTCCACCCCATGCTCGTTCGCGATCGCCAGCCGGATGCCAGGATCGACGACAAGGTCGACCAGGCGCATCGGATCAACCAGCGCGTTATAGGACTGGTATTGCAGGGCGATCTTGGGGTTGCTGTGGCTGACCAGCGGATGCACCTGCGCGGTCACCTCGATGCCGTCGGCCGTGGTGAAGTCGCCTTGCTTCTGCTCGACGTCTTCCTCCGTCATCCCCCAGGAGGTGCATTTCAGCCGACGGTTCTCGAAATAGCCGATTTCCCCGACGGAGCGCGAATCCAGGGTTAGCCTGCGCATCCGGGCGATATGCTCGGGCGAGCACGGCGTAAGCTCGGATGCGGCCATGGCGTGCAGCGCCTCGCGCGCCTCCGTGAAGGACTTGCTGGCGCGCGCGATCGCCTGGTCCGCGACGAGCGACAGGCGATCCTGCTCGGAACTGACCGCGACGCTCCACGACGCGTAGAGCACGCCGGCGATCGGCACGATCGTGCCGATGATGGCCAACACTATTGCGACAATGACGATACGCGAACGTCTCATTACCTGCCCCGGATCGGCGAAGCCTGGTTTCGTATAATATAACGCTCCAGATGGTAAATTCGTGGACGGAATTGCCGCCGCGATTATTTACGATCCTACCCTGTGTGTCAGCCGTCGGCCAATATCGGCGTTTCGCTCAAGACGGCTCCAGGATCACCAGCGGAATCTCACGCGTCACCTGCGTCTGATAGTGGGCATAGGTCGGCACCTGGACCGACAATACTTCCCAGATCGCCCGCCGCTCCGCGCCTTCGGCAATGCGGGCGGTGACGCGGCGGGGCTTGCGGGCGATATAGATGGTGGCGTTCGGATCGGCGCGCAGGTTCCGGACCCACTGCGGGTCCTCGGGCGCGCCGCCGGCCGAACCGACGACCAGCAGGTGACCGCCGATCTCGAAATAGGCCAGCGCCACCGACCGCGTCTTGCCGCTCTTGCGCCCCTTGACCACCAGGGCCAGGGTCCGGCTCTCATTCTTGATCCCGGCCTGCCAGGCGAAGACGGCGCTGAGCGGCGACCAGCCGGCCCGGCGCACCATGAACCGGTCGACCGCCCAGCCCGCCGGGCTCATGATCAACCTATGGAGCATGTGGCGCCGCCACCTATTCCAGGATGACCAGCGGAATCTCGCGCGTGGTCAGCGTCTGGTAGTGGACATAGGTCGGCAGCATCTTGCCGAGCTCTTCCCACAGCGCCGCCCGTTCCTCGCCGGCGGCGATGCGGGCTTTCACCTTTTTCTCCTTGCGGTCGACGAAGATGGTGGCGTTCGGATCGGCGCGCAGGTTGGTCACCCATTGCGGATCGACCGGGCCGCCGCCGCGCGAGCCGACGACGAAGCGTCTGCCGTGGGCATCGAAATAGGGAAGCGCCGAGGCGCGCGGCTTGCCGCTCTTGCGGCCCTTGACGATCAGCAGCAGGGCCGGGCGCGGGGGAAAGCCGCCCATCTCGGCGAATTTCTTGCAGAGCGGCGACTTGCCGGTCCAGCGCACCATCATCCGGTCCCACCAAAGGCCCAGCGGGCTCATCATGATCTTGAGCAGCATTGTTCGGCCTTCTCAGATCTTGGCGACGAGCTTGGCCAGGCGCGTGACCTCGGTCACATCGGGCGAGGACGGGACCATGAACAACTCGTCGATGCCGGTTGCCTTCATCGCCCGCATGGTCTCCAGGATCAGGCCGGGATCGTGCTGGGTCATCGTGTCGGCGACCGACATGGCGAAATCGTGCCCGGCGATGCGCAGATACTCATAGACGTAATGGTGCAGGCCCTCCTTGGCGTTATCGGCCAGCGAGTACCAGAAACCGCCGATCTTGCGCGGCTTGCCGGTCCGGCCCGCCGCCGCCCAGCCTTCCTCGAACCAGTCCATCTTGTCCTTGATCTCCTCGGCATGGCCGGGGATCGAGAAGCCGTAGAGCCCGTCGGCCCAGGAAGCCGACTTGCGGATCGCCTTGGGCCCGGCAAAGCCGCCGATCACCTTAGGGCCGCCTTTCTGATAGGGGGCGGGGCCGATGACCTCCGACCCCTCAAAGGGCGGCTTGCCGGCCCAGGTCTCCCGCATCTGGGCGACCTGGCCGGGCAGGCGCTCATTGCGGGTGGCGAAATCGGCGCCGACGGCGGCATAGTCGTTCGGTCGCCCGCCGGTGCCGACGACGACATCGACCCGGCCGTTGGAGAGGATATCCAGCGTGGCGATCTCCTTCGCCGCCCAGACGGCGTTGTGCATCGGCAGGATATAGAGGGTGGGGACGATGCGGATGCGTTCGGTCAGCAGCGCCGCGCCGGCCAGCATGTTGCGCATTTCCATCGCGTGCGGGCCCGAGATGCGCTCGCCGCAGGACACGGCGCTGAACGGGCCGTCCTCCAGGGCGTGGCACCAGTCGACCAGTGTCTGGCGGGTGATCCCCGGCTCCGAATAGGGCAGGCAAATTCCGACGTCCATCGCGCTTCCTCCCGGTTTGCTGCGCCCATGTTCACGAGGCCCTGTTTTACCAGGTCATGAGCGCAGCCTGTTTATTGTCCGGTTTCAGCCCGGCGGCAACCGTTCGATTGGGCTATTTCCCGCCGCGTTGCGCTGCGCCATCGCCTCGGCGAAGCGGGCGAAGAATTTGTCGGCATAGCGGGTGGCGGTGCCGTGCATCAGCTTGGCCCCGAACCTCGCCAGCCGGCCGCCCAGCGCCGTTTCCGCCTGATAATAGAGCACGGCCCCCGCGGGCCCGTCGATCAGCCGCACCTTGGCGCTGCCCGAGGCGGTGCCGACGAGCACGGCGGTCGCCTCGACGGTGATGCGGTAGCTGGTCGGGGGTGCGAGCTCGCTAAGCTTGATCGTGCCGCTGAACCCGGCCTTGAACAGGCCGAGATCGACCTTGAGGTGCCCGGCATAGTCGGTGGGCGTGATCCGCTCCATCGCGTCGCAGCCGGGAATGGTCTGCTTCAGCACCTCGGGATCGTTGAGCGCCAGCCAGACATCCTGCGCCGACCCGTTGAAGCGATATTCCCCGATAAACTCCATCAGCCTTGTGCCGAGTCCCGCTTGCTATGGTTGTCGGAATCTAAGTGCTTATGCGGGAAGGGCAAGGCATCTTGTTTTCGGGTGGGGATTCCTGGATAGACGGGCCTTTGGTGGGGGTGAAATTTGCGAGCTCTGCGTGTCGTCGTAAATGGCCTCTTGATCTTTGCGGCGCTAGTCGCGCCGGCCCGGGCCGAGCTGCCGAATTACGGCTTCAAGGTCGTGCACACCTATCCGCACGACCCGCGCGCCTATACCGAAGGTTTGTTCTACCTGGACGGCTTTCTCTATGAGAGCACCGGGGAGGTTGGGCGCTCCACCATTCGCAAGGTGCGGATCGAGGACGGGGCGGTGCTGCAGTCGCGCAGCATCCTGCCGGGCCTGTTCGGCGAGGGTATCGTCAACTGGAATGACGAGATCGTCAGCCTGACCTGGAAGGACGGGATCGGCTTTCGCTGGAAGCTGGACGATTTCAGCCAGATCGGCGAATTCCACTATGCCGGCGAGGGCTGGGCGCTGACCCAGGATGGTCAGAGCCTGATCAAGAGCGACGGCTCTTCCGTTCTGCATTTCCTCGACCCCGTGACCCTGGCGGAAACGCGCCGGGTCGAGGTCACGGCCGAGGGGAGGCCGGTCAAGAACCTGAACGAGCTGGAATGGGTGAAAGGGGAGATCCTGGCCAATATCTGGCTGACCAACCGGATCGCGCGGATCGATCCCAAGACCGGCAAGGTCAAGGGCTGGATCGATGTCGGGCTGCTGCCCGAGGCGTTGCACCGGACCGACCCGGAGCAGATCCCCAACGGCATCGCCTATGACGCGGAGCACGACCGGCTGTTCATCACCGGCAAGGACTGGCCGCATCTCTATGAGATCAAGGTCGACGATAAGCCTGTACAATAAGGATTGCCCGCCTTGTGGCATTTGCCGGACTTGGTGTATCCAACGCCGGTGGCGGCGGGGTGTGGCGCAGTCTGGTAGCGCGCCTGCTTTGGGAGCAGGAGGCCCCCGGTTCGAATCCGGGCTCCCCGACCACCCCACGCCCAGTTGAGAGGAACAATCAGCAATGGCGATCGAGCCCGGTATTTCGAACATCCAGTGCCGCATCTATCAGCCGCCGAAGAGCTCGATGCAGTCCGGTCGCGGCAAGACCCATTACTGGCTGTTGGAGTACGAGCTCGAGACGGCGCGCCGGCCTGAGCCGCTGATGGGCTGGACCGCCTCCGGTGACACGCTGAACCAGGTCAGGATCAAGTTCCCGACCAAGGAAGAGGCGATCGCCTTCGCCGAGCGCGAGGGTTTCGGCTATTCGGTCGAGGAGCCCAAGCCGCACCGCGTGCGCCCGCGCTCCTACGCCGACAATTTCCGCTATATCCCGCCCAAGCCCGCCGCGGCCGGCTAACCCCATCATCTTTGCCGCGTAACGGTCCTGATCGGCGCGGCTGCAAGCTGGCTTAAAAACAAAGCCCGCGTGGGCGGGCTTTGTCACAAGGTCAGGGCGGCAAATCGCCGTCCTGATGCTGATCAACTTATTGCGCGACAGCGGTGCCGTCGTCCGTGTATTTGCACGTCGCCTTCGTCGCGGTTGCCGGTACGAAGAGGGCGATGACTGTGTTGATCTGCTTGACCGTCGGGGCATGCGAAGCGCCGATATCGAACTTCACCTGAATCTTCGCCTGCGGCGCTTTAGTGGGCCCGGCAAGGGTATCGGCATAGCAATTGAAAGTGACGGTCGCACCATCGAGGCCGGCCGCCGGGGTCGGCGTTGTAGCGACGCAGACCGAACTGCTTGCCGACCCCGCCTTCCCTGTGGCCAGGGTTCCAGGGGCAGCCAGCGTCACCTTGGTGTTCGGGCCTTTGTAAAGAATATTCGAGAGTATGTTGACACCCTTCTTGAGGGTCGGGCTGAGGGTTCCGCAGGTGGATTGGGTGATAAAGGCGTTAACAGTATTATTGCCCTTCCCAAGATCCGCCGCGGATGCCGCGCTGGAAGCCGCCACAACCAGGCCACAGGTCGTGAGGCCAAACTTAATGGAATCGCGCACGATTTTCCTCCCGCAATGATTTTCGGCTTGAAACACGCGCGTCCTCATGACGTGCGCGAGTGAAATCGAAATTCGGGGCTGGGAATAATGTTCCGCGCTTGGTCCAGATTTCGAAATAACTTTTGAGTTAACTTGATTTTGTCCTGATTAACTCATGTTAAATCCATAATTAACGGATCAATAGGTTTCCTTTAATATTATAGAGAATTGCTATGCGCGTGATGCAGTGTCATGGCATGGCCATAAATTCGAAGTTCTTCTTCATAACTTTTTTAGCGGATGTCGCCGCATCCCTTTTCAGGGTCTTCGGCCTGCAGACAACGTTTCATTGATCTCCATGTGCTCGCTGCCAAAAAATTGCCATAATCTGCGTCGCGGACTACCTCTGTGATAATTCTATGATCGAAGAGGTTCAGGCGGCCGGCCTAGCTAAGCCGTGCACGCAAAACAAAACCCGCCGGTGAGGACGGGTTTTGTCGACGGTGCGAAGGCGGCGCGTGCCACCTTCGCTGTGCCGGCATCGCTTAGTTGTGCGAATAGGTGCCGTCGTTGGTGAAGTGGCAGTTGCCAAGGATCGGAATCGTGGTCGTCACTTCGACCGTGCGGATCTGAGGTGAGTGTGACGCGCCCACTTTGAATTTGGAGGTGATTGTTGCCAAAGGCCCCGTCGCGGGACCTTTCTCGGTGTCGTTGTAGCATTTGAAGGTCATGGTCGCATTGTTGAGACCCGCCGCGGGGACCTTGCCAGTGGCGACGCAGACCTGCGTCGCGCCGGTGCCGGCCGCCGACTTGGCAGTCGTTGCCGGATTGGCCAGGACCATTCCGGCTTTGCCGGCGCCAGGGTAGATCACAGTGGCGATACTGACCGCTCCTTTCGTCGGGGTACCGCTGCCGGCCGGGCAGGTCGTCGAGGTGGTGAAACCGTTGACCGAGTAGTTTCCGACCAGAATGTCCGCCGCCGAAGCGGCGCCAGACGCAGCCACAACCAGGGCGCAGGCCGTCAGGCCGAGTGTGTGAGAATTGCGCAAAATGATCCTCCCGAATTTATTGCTGACGTGAGTTGCGCACGTCGTTGTGACGTGCGCGGGCTCAACCGAAACTCGGGTGCCTGAATAAAGTTCCGGCATGGTTTCATGGTTTTTGAGTCTTTTCGGGAAATGGGAAGGTAAAGTCTCCATTTTCCGGACATATTTAGATCATATCTTGGGAGATAAGTTATTTAATACTCAAATATTTCAAGATATGATCCATGATATATCATAATGTACTATATAATATGGTAAATAAATTGAAGTTCAGATCGGAAAATGTGTATCGTGGTCCGAAGTCGTTTTGCCGATATCCATTTGATGTACTCCAAAACGGTGCGGCAGCGTACTTGCTCCCTGTCGCGCGACACCTCGAAAATAGGCAGACTCCGGCGCGGCTGGGTGGGGTAAAAATTTTTTGTGAGAAGACGAAACTTTTTTCGTCCGGATGCCCCGCTGATGGGCTTCGTCGGCGATATGAAGGCGGCGCACGCGCCGCCTTCATGCCTATATCGGCCTAATTGTGGGCGTTCGTCCCGTCGGTGGTGAACTTGCAGGAGACGGGCGAGGTGACGGTGGCGGTGAACCCGACTGTGGCAACCTGCGGTGTATGGGTCGCGCCAACCTTGAAATGTGCCGTGAACTTGGCGAGGAACGTCTTCGACGGGCCGGCCTCGGTGTCGTCGTAGCAGGTGAAGGCGATCGTGGCGTTGTTCAGGCCTGCCGCGGGAACTTTGCCGTTGGCGACGCAAACCTGAGTGATGCCTTTGCCGGCGGTGGATTTGTTGGTCGTCGCCGGATTCGCGAGGATCATCCCGGCCTTGCCGGCGCCCGGATAGACGATCGTCGCCGTACTGGCCTGGCCTTTCTGTGGCGAGCCCGGAAGCGTGCAGTTCGACGAGGTGGTGAATCCGTTGACCGAATAGTTTCCGGCCAGAATGTCCGCCGCCGAGGCGGCGCCCGACGCCGCGACGGCGAACGAGCAGGCGGTCAGGCCTAGTTTCAAGGAATCGCGCAAAATATCCTCCCTAGTTTCATTACAGGCGTGAGCCGCGCGCGTTGTCATGGCACGCGGTCGAAGCGAAACTCGGAGTTATCGGAAAAAGTTCCTGGGAACTTTCAAATCGATGATTTTCTTCTTACGAAGTCAGAATAGATATATTTAATCCCTTTA
>Ga0070665_100000960_pt1 | contig 36715 bp, 27 predicted proteins | sample KBSS13metaG_FD_65862 | JGI IMG/M metagenome (GOLD analysis project Ga0070665, IMG submission 65862) | Switchgrass rhizosphere microbial communities from Kellogg Biological Station, Michigan, USA - KBS S1-3 metaG | ecosystem: Host-associated > Plants > Roots > Rhizosphere > Soil ... | reverse complement strand
GCGCTGTTCTTGCCCAGCGCCGGCAGCGCGGCATCCGACACGTAGTAGCCGACCGGCGCGCCGCCATCGATCAGTATTTGCAGGCCCCGGGCGGGCAGATAGGTGTCGATCTCCCTGTCGCGCGTGCCGACCTTCTTGGCCTCCGCTTGCTCGACCGCGCGTTCGACGGCGGCTGAGTAATACAGCGCCGGACCGAACGGCCGCGCCGGCACGACCGAGCGGATGATGTTCGCCATCGGGTCGAGCGCGGTCAGCGTGCCGCTGTCCCAATAGTCGCGGCTGGCGAAGGCAATGGCGCGGCGGACCTTTCCCGACCGGTCGGCGACATGCGCCCAGGCCGACCACAGCCACAGGCGCTTCAGCAGCTTGTGCCCGACCTCGTGCCGGGCGGCAGGGTCGAGCGTCGGGTAGAACTTGGCGATGGCGGTCCAGTAAGCCTCGTCGTCGGCCTCCAGATTGGCGCCGTTGCGGATCAGCGGTTCGCGCGCCGCCGCCAGGACAAAGCCGGCGAGTTCTTGGATCGGCGGTGTCGCGATTGGTCCGGTCCGGTCCGCCTGGATCACGTGATCGTCCCACATGCAGACATAGTTCTGCGGCGACATGGTTTTTGCGACGATCCGCGCATCGGTGCCGAACAGGCGGCGCGCCGCCGGGGTCAGCCCGCATTGGTCGACGACCAGCGCCTTTCGGCCGGTCGCGGTGCCGACGCGGGCAGCCAGGGCAGCGTAGAATTTGCCATAGCCGGCTGCGTTGAAATCGTTCCAGGCGTTGAAGTGGTTGGAAACGATCCAATTGGCCCGGTCGGCCAGGGGGCTCATGTCCGATAGGCCTGCCTCATAAGGCGTGCCGGCGGCCACGAAGGCAGCGACGATACGCGGATTGAAGTCGTGGACGTTCGAGGCAAAGCCCGGCTGTGAGTCCGAGAAGTCGCTGAGGATCAGCCCGTAGGCGCCGGTCTTGGCCGAAGATCGCGCCCAACGCCAGGCATAGGCATCGCCCCAATCGCAGCCGGCCATCATATCCGGCGGGCAGTCTTTGGCGTCGAGCGGGGTCTGGGGCGAGATATGACCCCAGCTGCCGCCCCAGGCACGGAACGCGGATGGCATAGTGCCGCCGTCGGCGGCCATGTCGAGATATTGCGGATGCGCGGCGATCCAGTCGCGCCAGGCAATGAATTCCGGCATCCGGTCGAAACCCTTATCGCGGTCAGCGCCGATCCAGTCGGGTTCGCCAGCGAAAGCGCCCTTGGGAAAGGATGCGGCAAAGGTCGCCTCCCAGCGCTGGATTCCGGCGCTCGGCACCACGCCGGCCTTTTCCTTGCCCGCGACATCCTGGCGGGTCTGCGCCATCTTCGCCGGGTCGCCGAAAGGCGATTTCGGGTTGGCTTCGAAGAACAGCTCGGCCGGTTCGAGATCCGGGGAGCAGTTGAAGCACAAGTTGTAGATTTGGCTCTGGAACGGCAGGGACGTGTAGCTGGTGTTGCCGACCTCGCCTTGGGCCGACATCGGTTCCGACGCCACGGCTCTGGGTGCCCAGGCTTGGGGCGCCAGGAAGGCGGCCAGCAACAGGGCCGCCCGATATGCCGACGGCCAACAATATGTTGACGCGTTGCGCATCCCCGTGCCGTTCGCGCGCGGCTTAGAAGTGACGTTCGAAGATGGTGATGACGTCGCCAGGTTGGATCAGGCTTCGGCGGGTCACGGTGCCTTCCGTCGCGGAACCGTCGGTCGAGCGCACGACCGAGCCGACATCGGTGACGGCGCGATAGGTGAAGCCGCCAGCGGTGCTGACCGCGCTCAGTACCGTCATGCCGGGCTTGAAGGGATATTCGCCGGGCCGATTGACCTCGCCCAGGACGAAGACCGGCCGGTATTCGGTGATTTCGACCGAGACGTTGGCCTTATGCATCATATTCCGCGATTCCAATTCCCCGGCGATGCCGGCCTGGAGCCCTTCGGGCGTCTTGCCCTCGGCCGGAACGCTGCCCAGCAGCGGCATGGCGATCTTGCCGCCGTCGTTTACCCGGAATTCGCCGGTAAGCTCCTGGTTGCCGAACGTGATGACCCGCACCTTGTCGCCAACGCCCAGCGTGTAGCTGGTCTTCTGGACTTCGGGCAGGGGCTGCAGATCGCCGGTCGGATTGCAGGCCGTCAGGATGGCGGTGAGGCACAGGGCCGGAATGGCAAATGCCAGCGCGGCGAGGCGCGCTGTGGGCCGGCTGGTCGTCCGAGGAAGCATGCACGATGCTGCTGCGTCTGATCTCGGGCGAATGGCCTTCATTACGCTCTCCTGTAGTCCGAGGTTAAAATTCAATGGCGCGGGGATTGCCCATCCGAGGACCGGATGTGCTGCGTTCGATGTGCTGATAGGGCGAGAAACCGGGCATGGGGCTTCGGCGGTGATGCTGACAACGCCCACCCAACCCAAGTCTCTATTTCAATGTTCCACGGGCGCCGTGGAGGAAATAGAGTTCTATTGAGGCTATGGGGGAAAGGGCAGGGCGAGCGATCAGGCGGCGTTGTTCCTGCCGCTGGACTTGCGCGCCATCGCGACGGCGCCGGGATGCATATTTAGGATTTTTCGATCGAACTGGTTCTTGGAGCCCCACCGGACTTCGTCCCACGCTTCCAGGATCTGGAGGCGGGCGGCAGTGTGGCGATCGTCAAGATCGGCCCGGTGCAACATTTCTTCCTTGGTGATTAGGCCTTTGCCTGAGCGGTCCCGCTCCAGAACGTCGAGGTACCATTCGGTTTCCTCGTAACTTAAACCCACCAGAACTTCACGGCCGTCGCAATCGAATCCGAGATCGTGAAACGCTTCGAACTCCGGGCGATCCGTGTCTTTAACGGGCATCCTTGTTTCCCTATCGTCTGAGGACCGGTCTGGCCGGTTCCGAGGGCAATAACGCGGTGAGATCGATCCGGTTCCCGCTTCGTTACAGGTTTGCCACAGATGAAGTTCTTCTAATTACGAGGGATCCGTAAAATAGATCCCAGGCGGCCGTGACGGAACCAAATCGAGGGCGCCGGGTATAGTTGACGTCATAGCGTCAGCGAATTTCCCGGTGGCAATCCATAATGCCGTTCGACCACAATCTGCCTCGTCAGCCGGTCATTTCGCCGGACCAGATCAGTGATGTAATCGACTTGGGCGCGGAGGTCTTCACTAGCCGCCCGGCGGTGATCGACGGCGCGGGTACCTGGTCCTTTCACGAGCTCGCAACCGCAAGCGAGGCCGCGTGCGGCTGGCTGGACGCACACGGTGTCCGCGCCGGCGACAGGGTGATGGTGGTCGCCGAGAATTGCCGTGCGTCTATCGCCATATTCTTCGCCGTCGCCAAGCTGGGCGCCTGGCCGGTGATGGTGAATCCCCGCCTGTCCCCGCGCGAGATGGATGCCATCCGGACGCATTGCGGCGCGCGCCGCGTCGTCTATCCGGCGACGGCGGCCTTGTCCCGCGATCACGCCCAACGCCACGAGGCGATTGCCGACGATGTCCCGGGCCTCGGCAGGATCGGCTTGAGCCCGATCGACCCGGCCGCCGTTCCGGCCGTTGTCGAGGGTGCTGCTGCCGACCGCGTTGCGGCGCTGGTCTATACTTCCGGCTCGACCGGCCAGCCGAAGGGGGTGATGCTCACCCATGGCAATCTGCTGTTCATGGCCCAGGCGGCCGGCGCCATCCGCTCGCTAACCCCGCAAGACCGACTTTACGGCGTTCTCCCCGTTTCGCACATCGTCGGGCTTTCGACCGTCACCCTCGGTACCTTGCTCGCTGGAGCCTCTCTTTTTCTGGTACCGCGATTCAACCCTGCCGATGCGCTGAGATCGCTGGAGCATGAGGGCATCACCGTCATGCTGGGCACACCCGCCATGTTCGCGATGACGGCCGAATATGCCGGCCGCAAAGGCATTCAGAAAATCGTGGCCCCGAACCTGCGGATCATCTCGTCGTCGGGCGCACCGCTCGATCCTGAGATCAAGAAGGGGGCCGAGCAGTTATTCGGCCTGCCGCTCCATAATGGCTACGGCATCACCGAATGTTCCCCCACCATCGCCCAGACCCGGCCGGAGCAGCCGCGATCGGATTGCTCGATCGGGCTGCCGTTGCCGGGCGTCGAGACCGAACTCCGCCTGCCTGAGGGGATGGCGGATACCGGCGTCGGCGAGCTCTGGGTGCGCGGGCCCAATGTCATGAAAGGCTATTACCGCGACCCGGAAGCGACCGCGGCGGTTCTGACTGAGGATGGCTGGTTCAACACCCAGGACCTGGCACGGTTCGAGGACGGCAACTTGTTCATCGTCGGGCGGACGAAGGACCTCATCATCCGCTTCGGCTTCAATGTCTTCCCCGCCGAGGTCGAGGCTGTCTTGAACGGGCATCCCGCCGTGCGCCAGAGCGCCGTCGTCGGCCGGCCGGCCGCGAACGGGACCGAGGAAGTCGTCGCCTTCGTCGAATTGAGGCCGGAGGCCGATGCCGATGCCGCTGCGTTGCGGGCCCATGCCGCGCAGCGCCTGACCTCCTATAAGCAGCCGTCCGAGGTCGTGATCCTCAGGGCGCTGCCGACTACGGCCGGCGGCAAGATAGCGAAGCGGGAACTGCTTTCGGCTCAGCCGAAGACATCCACCGCCGCGACAGCCTGAAAATGAACGGAGCAGAGGCGTTGCTGAGGACGCTGGCGGCGTGCGGCGTCGAGGTCTGCTTCGCCAATCCCGGCACATCCGAAATGCATCTCATGGACGCTGCCCGTCACGTGCCGGAGCTGCGCTTCGTACCCTGCCTGTTCGAGGGTGTCGCGACCGGCGCGGCGGACGGCTATGGCCGGATGACCGGTAGGCCGGCGGCGACCTTGCTGCATCTGGGGCCGGGCCTCGCGAACGGCCTCGCCAATCTCCACAATGCCGGCAAGGCCGGCACGCCGGTCGTCAACATCGTCGGCGAGCACCCGGCCTATCACCGTGCCCGTGAAACGCCGCTCGGCAGCAATGTCGAGGCGGTCGCCAGCGCATTTTCGCATTGGCTGCGGACGTCGGAAACGACCGAGAGCCTGCCCGGTGACGCGGCCGAGTCCGTGCGCGCCGCTATGGCGGGAAGGATCGCGACCCTTGCGGTTCCCGCCGACGTCGCCTGGGGCGAGGGGGGCGAGCCCGCCGCGCTTCCGCCGGTCGAAGTCCCGGACGAGGAGGATGTCGAACCGGAACCGGTCGACGAAGCTTTGGCAATGCTGAAGTCTGACCTGCCGACCGCGCTGCTTCTCGGCGGCAAGGCGCTGTGTGGACGCGGCCTGGTCCTGGCCGGACAGATCGCCGAGGCTTCGGGCGCCGCGCTTATCAGTCCGTTTCCGCTCGCGCGGCTGGAGCGCGGTCGAGGCCGGCCCGCGGTCGCGCGCCTGCCCTATATGCGCGAGCAGGCGCGCGCCTTGCTGGAGCCGTTCCGCCAGTTCATCCTCATCGGTACGACCGAGCCCTTCGCCTATTTCGCCTTGCCGGACGACGATGCGGTTCTGCTGCCCGAGGGTGCGTCCCAATGCGTTTTGACCGGCCCGGATAGCGATGTGATCGGCCTCTTGGAGCGGCTGGCCGAGGCCTTGCCGCGCAAGGAGGACGGCTACCCGCGGCGTCCCGAAACGCTGCTGCCCCCGTCCGGACCGCTCACGCCCGACACGATCGCGGGCACCATCGCGGCGCTGCTGCCGGAGAACGCGATCGTCATCGACGAGGGGATGACGGCGGGCCGCGGGATCATGGTGGCCTGCACGACTTCAGCGCCGCATGACTGGCTGGGCAATACCGGCGGGTCGATCGGCATCGCCATGCCTCTGGCGATCGGCGCGGCACTGGCCGGGCGAAATCGGCCGGTCCTCTGCCTGTCCGCCGACGGCAGCGGTATGTACACGCTGCAGGCGCTGTGGACGATGGCGCGGGAAGGCCTGCCGGTCACGACTGTGATCTTCGCCAATAACGCTTATGCGCTGCTGAAGCACGAATATTCCCGGGTTTCCCTGGAACCGGCGGCAAGCGTCATGGACCAGTTCGACCTGGTTCGGCCAGCGCTCGATTGGGTCTCGCTCGCCCGAGGCATGGGCGTGCCCGGCCGCCGGGTAACCGATTTGAATGAGCTTGCCTCGGCGCTCCGCGCCGGTTTTGCCGGCAGCGGACCCAGTCTCGTCGAAGTGCCCTTATAGGCACAGGGGGGAATTCATGGTCTCGAAAACGTGGGTGTTCTGGGACGGGAATTGGCACGAAGGCGACGTGCCGATCATGGGGCCACGCACCCATTCCGCCTGGCTCGGGTCCTCGGTCTTCGACGGCGGCCGCTTTTTCGAAGGCGTCGCGCCGGACCTCGACCTGCATTTCCGGCGGGTCAACGATTCGGCGGAAAAGATGTATCTGATGCCCTGCGTCAGCCTCGACCGTTGGATGGAGTTGGCGTGGGATGGCATAAGGCGTTTCGATAAGGAGACCGCACTCTACATCCGCCCGATGTACTGGGCCCAGGACAACGGCCCGCTGGCGATCGCGCCCGACCCGGATTCCACCCGCTGGTGCCTCGCCCTCTATGAGTCGCCGCTGCCGCCGGCGAACGGCTTTTCTCTTACACTGTCGCCGCTGCGGCGGCCCACCATCGAAACCGCGCCGGTCGATGTGAAAGCCGGTTGCCTCTACCCCAACAGCGCCCGGGCCGTGTTCGAGGCCAAGCGGCGGGGCTTCGACAATGCGATTGTCTGCGACGTGCTGGGGAATGTCGCTGAGCTCGCGAACTCCAACATCTTCATGGCCCGGGAGGGGGTGGTGTTGACACCGGTCGGCAACGGCACCTTCCTAACCGGGATCACCCGTAATCGGGTGATCGACGTGCTGCGCCAGAGCGGGGTGGAAGTGGTCGAGACGACGTTGACCTACAGCGATTTCGAGACTGCGGACGAGATCTTCTCCACCGGGAACTATGCAAAGATCCTGCCGGCCAATCGGATCGACGACCGGCCGCTCCAGCCGGGGCCGTTCTATCGCAAGGCGAGGGATGCCTATTGGGCGTTTGCGCACGCGCAGGCCCACTAGCAGGCGCACCAATTAATTGAACCCACGCTCCACCATCCTGATTGTAAGCAGCTGCTGGTGGGCCTTCCCGGCCCGGCTGGCGATGGCCTTCGCCTCCATCGGCCACCGGGTGGAGGCGGTCTGCCCGGCCCATCATCCGCTAGCCAAGACCAAGGCCGTGCGCGCGCTCTATCGCTATGGCGCGCTCCGTCCGCTGCAGTCACTGGGCAAGGCGATCCGCAAATCCGATCCGGCGCTGATTGTGCCGTGCGACGACCGCGCGGTCGCTCATCTGCATGAGCTGCACGCGTCCGACCAGTCCCCCGTCATCAACGCCGCGATCGAGTCCTCGCTGGGCATGCCCGGCAGCTTCTCAATCGTCGAACGTCGCGCAGATCTGATTGCCGCTGCGCGCGCGGAAGGCATCCGAGCTCCAGACATGCTCCAGGTGACGACCGACGAGGAACTGAAGGCCGCTCTCGAGAAGATCGGCTTGCCGGCGGTGATGAAGGTGGACGGCACCTGGGGCGGGCTGGGCGTCAAGGTCGTCCAATCCCTGGGCGAGGCGATCAAGGCGCGGAGGCTATTGTCGCGGTCAGTCGGCCCGATGCGGGCCTTCAAGCGACTGGTGGTTGATCGCGATCCGTTTTCCATTCAGCCGGCCGTTGAAGGGACCGGTCCGGTGGTCAATGTCCAGAGCTTCGTCGAGGGAACACCGGCCAACAGCGCCGTCGCCTGCTGGAACGGGGAGGTGCTGGCTTCCATCGCCGTGGTCGCGCTACGCACGCGCGGCGCACAGGGCGCCTCCACCGTGGTCCGCGTGATCGACCATCCGGAGATGATCGAAACCAGTGCCAAGCTGGTTCGCCGGCTCAGGCTTTCGGGCTTTTGCGGTTTCGACTTCCTGCTCGAGGCCGGGACCTGTGCTGCGCATCTGATCGAGATGAATGCCCGCACCACGCCGATCAGCCATCTCGCCCTGGCCGAGGGCAATCTGGTAACGGCACTCGCCACACAGCTGGATGGGATCACGGCAATTCCCTGTACGCCGCCGATCACCCAGGACATCGTCGCCTTCTTCCCGCAGGCTTGGCTGCTGGAGCCGAACAGCGAGCTGCTCTACATGGGATTTCACGATATTCCGTGGGGCGAGCAGGCCTTGGTCAGAGAATTGATGAAGTTGCCGTGGCCTGAGCGGGGTTTTCTGGCACGCCTGTTCAGTCGCCTTCGCCGGTCGACTGGGACCCCGTCGGTATCGACACTTCCCATCCATTACGGGCCGACGTCGAACATCGATTTTAGCGCGCGATTGTAACGCGCTAAGGCAACTTTTTGCTGCACCGGGGGTTAAGCCGACATCAGCGCGCTCAGGCGCATTCGGTTTACCCTATCAGCCGGAAGACAGCGGAAATGAAGTGTGACGTAGCAATCGTCGGCGCGGGACCTTATGGACTGTCCATCGCCGCTCATCTTTCCGCGCAGAATATTGCCTTCAGAATCTTCGGCCCCGCGATGGATACATGGCGCAACGCCATGCCGGCGGGGATGTTCCTGAAATCAGAGGGCTTCGCCTCCAGCCTGTCCGATCCCGGCAAGACGTTTACGTTGGCCCATTATTCCACCGCCAACGGCATCCCCTATGCCGACACCGGGCTGCCGGTACCGCTCAAGGTGTTCACCGACTATGGCGATGCCTTCTTGCAGCGTTTCGCTCCCAGCCACGACAGCCGATCCGTCAGCCGGATCGAGCGCGACGAGGATGGGTTCTGGCTGACCCTGGACGATGGGGAGCTCGTGAGCGCAACCCGCGTGGTCGTCGCGGTCGGCATCACCCACTATGCCCACATGCCGCAGGAATTCGCGGGTCTGCCCGAGGCGTTCGTCACGCACGCGTCGCAGCACCCCGACCTTGCCAAGTTCAGCGGCAAGACAGTCGCCGTGATCGGCGCAGGCGCCTCGGCGCTGGATACTGCGGCGATCCTCGTCGACCGCGGCGCCACGGTCGAGCTCATCGCGCGCAATCGCCAAATCCACTTCCACAACCCGCCGACCGGCCGGCCACGCTCGTTCTGGGAAAGCCTCAAGTCCCCGATGTCGGGCCTGGGGCCGGGCTGGCGTTCGCGCCTTTGCACCAATGCTCCACTGCTCTTCCGCGCTTTGCCGGAGGCGCTGAGGCTCAAGATCGTCGACAGGCATCTGGGCCCGGCGCCGGGCTGGTGGACCCGTAACGCGACGGAAGGCAAGGCGAGGTTCAATCTCGGCGCACAGCTGCGCGGCGCCTCGCCGAAGGGCGAAAAGGTCCTGGTGGAATTCGAAGGGGCGAACGGGACGCCGCAGGCGATCCAATGCGACCATATTATCGCCGCCACCGGCTATGTCGTCGATCTGCGGCGCTTGCCCTTCATGACCGCGCCGCTGCTGTCCGACATCAAGATGTCGGCGGATCGTTCGCCGGAACTGTCGGCGCATTTCGAATCGACCGTGCCCGGGCTTTATTTCACCGGCGTTTCCGCCGCCGCCAGCTTCGGCCCGATGATGCGCTTCGCCTATGGCGCGGCCTATACGGCCAAGCGCGTGTCACGCGATCTCGTGCGCAAGATGCGGGCACGGCCGCTTCCCCTGGCCGGCGCAGCTGTGGAGCGGTCTGCACCGTCGCAAGCATGAGGCCTGAAACCATCAGTATCCATGGCGGATATGACGGCGACCCGACCAGCCGTGCCTGCGCGGTGCCGATCTACCAGACCGTCGCTTTCGAGTTCGACAGCGCCGATCATGGTGCGGCTTTGTTCAACCTGGAAGTGCCAGGCAATATTTATACTCGCATCGGCAACCCGACCAACGCGGTGCTAGAGCGCCGGGTCGCGGCCCTGGAGGGTGGGATCGAGGCGCTCAGCGTCAGCGCCGGCTCGTCGGCGATCTACTACGCGATCAACAACCTGGTCGAGGTCGGCGACAATATCGTCTCGATGCCGCAGCTTTATGGCGCGACATACACGCTGCTGGCCCATCTTTTCAGCAAGCAGGGCGTCGAGGCGCGCTTCGCCAAAAATGACAGCCCCGATGAGATTGCCAGGCTGATCGACGCGCGGACGCGCGCGGTCTATTGCGAAACCGTCGGCAACCCGGCGGGCAATATCGTCGACCTAGAGCGTCTCGCCGAGGTTGCCCACGCCCATGGCGTGCCGCTGATCGTCGACAACACCGTTGCGACGCCGATCCTCTTGAAGCCGATCGATTACGGCGCCGATATCGTGCTGCATTCGATGACCAAATTCATGGGCGGTCACGGAAACAGCCTTGGCGGCTGCATCGTCGATTCCGGCAACTTTCCCTGGCGCGACCATGCCAATAAGTTTCCGATGTTGACCAGGCCGGAACCGTCCTATCACGACGTGGTCTATACCGAACAGTACGGCCGGGCGGCTTTCGTCGCCCGCTGCCGGACCGTAGGCCAGCGCAACAGCGGTGCGACACTGTCGCCGTTCAACAGCTTCCTGATCTTGCAGGGGATAGAGACCCTGTCGCTCAGGGTCGAGCGCCATGTCGAGAATGCCCGCAAGGTGGCGGAATTCCTGCGGGACCATCCTGCGGTAGCTTGGGTTAACTATACCGGCTTCCCGGACAATCCCTATTTCGAACTGGCAAGGAAGTATCTCCGCGGCAAGTCGCCGTCGCTGCTGACGTTTGGCGTCAAGGATGGGGGTGGCGTCAATGGCGGGTTCGAGGCCGGGAAGTGCTTTCTCGACCGGCTCAAGATGTTCAAGCGGCTGGTCAATATGGGCGACACCAAGTCGCTCGCGACCCATCCGGCCTCGACGACGCACCGGCAACTGACCCCGGCGGAGTTGCTTCAGGCCGGGATTACACCCGAGACCGTGCGGCTCTCGATCGGCATCGAACATATCGACGATATCCTGGCCGACCTCGACCAGGCGCTGGCGGTGGCGGTCTGATATGGCGACTGCGCCTAAGCCACTCCAGATCGGCCTGATCAATTCCATGCCCAAGGCCGCGCGGGAGGCCACGACCCGCCAGTTCAGGGATCTGCTGGATGCCGGCAGCGAACTTGCGCCTCGGCTGCGCCTCTTCACCCTGTCGGAGAATTTCGACGACAATCCCGACTACGCCCCTGCCGAAGATATCTTCGAAAGCGGCATCGATGCGTTGATCTTCACCGGCACCGAGCCCACGATGGACGATCTGCGCGACGAGCCTTACTGGCCGCGGCTGGCGGCGCTGCTCGACTGGACCGAGGAGACCGGCATTCCGGCGATCTTCTCTTGTCTCGCGGCCCATGCCGCCGCATTGCATTGGGACGGCATAAGCCGGCGCCACCTGCCGGAGAAATGCTTCGGCGTGTTCGAGGAGACGGGCGGCGGCGATCATCCGCTGATGCGCGGCGTATCGGGCGCGCTACGGGTCCCGCATTCGCGCTGGAACGAGCTGCCATTGCGCGCCTTGGCCCAGGCCGGATACCAGGTCGTGACGGCTTCGCCTGCCGCTGGCGCCGACATCGTCGTGCGGCAGGGCCGTGGCATGGCGGTGTTCTTCCAGGGTCACCCGGAATACGAGGCCGACCGGCTCCTGCTCGAATATCGCCGCGACGCCCGGCGTTATATTGCCGGCACGCGTCCCGACTATCCCAATCTGCCCCGCGGCTATTTCCATCCGGCGGCCGAGCGCATGCTGCTCGCCTTCAAGGACCGGGTCATAGGCGGCGAGCGCGATATCGACTTCCCGTCCGAAATCGCCGCGCCGATAACAGCACCGTGGCGGAAGCAGGCTGTCGGCGTCTGCCGTAACTGGTTGAACTATATACATGAACGTAGAGCATGACCGCCTTGGCCTATGCCGATATCGCGCAGCCGGATGAGGCCGAGTTGGCGAATACTCACGACTCGCTGATCCGGGTTTTCGAGAAAGTGCTCGGCCGGGAATCGGTCGCGCTGGACGACGACTTCCTGGATCTCGGCGGCGATTCCATCCTGGCGATCGAGTTGATGGCGGAGATCGAACAGGTTTTCGGCCAGGACCTGCCGATGACCGCGATCTACGATGCACCGACGGTCCGCCAACTGGCCGTGATGATCGCCGATCAGGCGCGGCCGGTGAGTTCGTCCCTGGTGCTGCTCAAGCCGGGCAAGGCCGGCAGCGCGCTTTTCATTGCCCACGGGCTGGGCGGCTCGGTCATGGAATTGCGGAAGGTCGCCGGCGCCATCGACAGCGATTGCGCCGTCTATGGGATCGAGGCGCGGGGCCTCGCCGGCGATGCCGAGCCATTCGACAGAATCGAGGACATGGCGCGCTTCTATATCGGCGAAGTCCGCCGCATCCAGCCGCAGGGGCCATTTCTCCTGGCCGGATTCTCGTTCGGCGGTCTGGTCGCCCTGGAAATGGCGCAGCGTCTGCGCGGCGAAGGCGAGACGGTCCGGTTCCTGGCGCTGCTCGACAGTTTTCCCCATACGCGCTTCTGGCCGCTGCAGTCGCGGTTCGATTCCTGGCGACGGCTGGCGAGCTTTTCCGGCTCGGGGGCAACCGTTGCGCGGCTGGTCGACTATCACCGCGACGTCATCCGCGCGAAGTCGGCCGGCGGCGCGGCGCTCTATTTCCTGAGCCGGGCCTGGCGGGCGCTGAAGCTGTCAGTGAACATCTTCCGGCTGGGCGCGTGGCTGCAGCGTTTCGCCGATTTTCCCGAGGGGCCGAACCAAGCCGCGCCGCCCACCGTCGTCCTTCCCGATGCCGTGCGCCGGGTCCAGCGAGCGGGTGAAATTGCTTACCGACACTACCGGCCGCGCTTCTATGACGGTGAGATGACCTTCATCAAGGCGCAGAACGAGATGCGGATTCCGTTCGACGCCAACCTCATGTGGGCCCCCCTGGTGCGCAGCGTGACGGTGCAGACGATCCCTACCGACCACCAGAACCTCGTCAGGGCGAGCGCCGCCAGCCTAGCGGCATGTCTGACAGAGAACCTGCGCGCGGCCGGGATTTAGGGGCCCGTGCACGATGGTTTGCAGGGGGCCTATATCGCGCCCCCGGCGGGAGGAAAGCCGGACTGTCTCGTCGTGCTATGCCACGGCCTTCACGCCGATGGCAGCCAGCTGAGCCAACTCGCAGAGGTTTGGCGCGACACCTTGCCTAAGGCGGGATTTGCCTTCCCCAATGCGCCTTGGCAGCGTCGGCGTCACTGGCTGTGGCCTTTCCTACCGAAGCGGCGCGAATGGTTCGGCGTCCAGGACAACCGCCCGGCCGCCTATGATGCCGGGGTGCGGGCCGCCGGCGCGTTGCTGGATCGCTTCATTGATGCCGAACTGGCGCGGCTGGCGCTGGCGCCGGATGCCTATGTGCTCGCCGGCTATAGCCAGGGAGCAATGGTGGTATTGTTTGCAGGACTGCGCCGCGCCGTGGCGCCGCGCGCCATTGTGGGCATCGCTGGGTCGTTGATCGCGCCGGAAACATTGCCGAATGAGATCAGGAACAGGGCGCCGGTCATGCTGCTGCACGGGGCGGACGATCCGATCGTCCCGGCATCGTCGTCAAGGCTGGCAGCGGATTCATTAGTCGACATTGGTGTGCCTGTTAAGACAATGTATCAGTCCGGCCTTAATCATGAGATCGGAGACATTGAAATAAAGGAAAGTGCACTATTCCTGAAAAGTATATTGCGGGGTGACGACTGATAAGGGGTTGTTTCTTGACGAAAATGGCTGCGGTATTTTTGTGTTAAATCGGATCTCACCTACGTAGTGTTCCGTATCTCAGCATAGTTTCCCTGGACAAATGACACAAAACGGCCATATTGGTTTCAGGAAGCTGATTGGAAACCCATATGTCCAGTAGCACTGATACCTCCAGCCTCGGCCGGTTTGGCAGCTTTTTCGTCGAGCGGTTTCAGCGTCGTGACGGTGCACCCTGGTCGCAGCGCGCCAAGGTCCTCCTCTGGGTCGGCCTTGCCGGCGCTAGCTGGGTGGCGGTGATCCTCGCCGGCTATTGTATCTGGTCGGCATTTTAGCGCCGCTTCTTCCATCCCCTTATTAAACGTTTTTCGCGCCCGGTTGCCCTGAGGTACCGGGCGTTTTCGTGTCTGGCTGCCGGACTTTGTTGGCCTGCGAGCACCGCGATTCTCGGCGGGATCAGTCATCGCTGCATAAATGATAACGTATTCTTAACGCGAAATCCCCGGTTCGGAGGGAAATTAAGTAGTGTTACTAATAGGACGCATCCCACTCACATTTTATCCCCTCGCTCGACCAAACGTGATCGGGGGATCAGGGAATGGGTGTCGAGGATTACAGGGCAAAACCCTCTTCGGAACGTAATAACAGATATTGGGGATTTAAGAATCCGAAAAACTATTTTGGAGTGCTTGCCGCTATTGTCTTCATGGCGACCGCGCCCGCCGCATCGGCAGGATGCCTTATCAGCAACAAGCTCAAGTGCTCCGCCGCCATCAATAGCGACGGCCTGATCGGCCGGACGTCCTACACGGCGATCCCATTCGTCAGCTCCGTCTATCAGATCTCCTGGGGCGCTTCGCCGGGTTTGGCGCCGGCCAACCTGTTCTGGGAGTCGGGCACGAACTTCACCAATCTGCTGACGATGACGAACGCCCGGATCGCAGCAACCGCGCTCGCCCTTCAGGGTATCGTTCCGGCAAGCGGGGCGCAGCGCTGGGAAGACACCTACGAGGCTTCGCGGCCGGCCGCGGAATTCCCCGGGGAGCCGGGCTGGATCGCCGAGGACCGGCAGCAGCTGATCAGCAAGCCCGAGTTCAAGGCCTGGGCCGCGTGGCAAAAGGCGCACGAGAACTTGTTCATGGTCGCCGCCGACGGTGGCCAGGTTGCCAAGGAATTCCGTGCGTGGAGGGGCAGCTGGGGTCATATCAGCCCGCTGATGCCGCTACCCAAGGCCGATTGGCCGGCCGGCACGACCAACGCCACCTACGGCGACTGGTATGCCTATCGCTGGGGCCAGACCGCGGCCAAGAGCGGCGCCTATGGCATCCAGCTGTCCGACTTCTCGGATAGCCAGCCCGCGCAGCCGAGCTGGACCGAGGGCTTCAATCCCGAGATCACCATGGCCTTCGGCAAGTCGATTGGCAAGACGATCCCGGGCAGCACCGTCGGGCAGAAGGCGGCCTATATCAACGCGCACTATACGCCGCAGTGGAACGACTATCTCGCCACCGGCTATGCCAAATTCTATAAGGCGCTGGCGACCCGTCTCGGCGGAGCGACGGGTCAGCCGGGTCTCGTAATCGATCAGTGCGGCATGTGGCCAAGCGCCCGTCGTTTCTACGGTTACGATGCGACTGCCATGGCCTCCGTCGTGGGCGTGGCCAATTTCATCTGCATCTGGGACGACCAGACGATGCAGGTCGGGCGTAGCGGCCAGCCGATGATCTGGGGCGTCGGCGGCATGGTGCTGGGCGCCGCCCGCGAACCGGATATCCGCAATGGCGCCAATCTCAGCGCCGAAGATGACGAATTCTGGCGTGCCACCGCGACCTTCTGGCCGAACCTCAGCACAGCGGACCGGCACGAGCGCGGCCTCAAGGAGCTGAAGCGCGCCTGGCTCGAAACCGCCTGGTCGCAGGTCGCGACCCGTCAAGGCACGAGCCGCCGCGCCATGGCGTTCTTGTCCCGCGACTATTGGGATGGCGGCAAGCTGGACACCAAGGTGACCCAGCTGATCCGGAACATCGTGCCCACCAAGCCCTTCGGCTTTGCCCTCTACTACTCGAACGCCGCCGAGCGCGCCCAGGAGGCGAAGGTGCCCGCGAGTGGCGATCTCAACGCCACCTACATGAACCCCGACATTCTGAAGAACTTCAAGAATGGCGGCGGCGCGGTGAATTATTATGTCGCCACGGCTGGCCTGGCTAAGCTGCAGGCTGCGGCGAAGCCGGCCGCGTGGCTGGTGCTGGACGGCACTGTGCCTGCGGCCGAGCTCAATCAGCTGAAGGCGATCGCCCCGGTTCTGACCTCGCTTGCCGCGGCGAAGGCTTTCGCCACCGCGCCTCTGGCGTATTCGGCTGGACTGACCGGCATCGGTTTCTACGACCATACCAATCGCCTGATCGTCACCGCCACTAATCAGGGAACGGCGACGATCAACGGGAAAGTCATGCTGAAGACATTGCCGGCCGGCAACTACGCCGCGACCGACTTGTTCACCGGCACGGTAGTCAAGTTCACGGTGGGGGCCGCTGGCGGTGCGCTTCCCGCCAGCGTTGCGCGGTGGGACACGCGAGCCTTCGCCATCGCCAAGATATGAACCCGTTTGCGAAACGCCGACCGGCCGAACAATAAAGTGGGCTGAATAAACTGGTCCGGCGTTTTGCCGCGCCAGCAAGAGATGCGGTGCTTCCCCCGGGTCCGCATGTCTTGTTGGCGAAATCTATTTGGCAGGGGTTCTCATGTTATATTCATGTTATCGACGAGTATAAATATGGACACTTTGTAATGTCTGCTATATAGTTTACGTATATATCCTGATGTGAGGATTGGGAAAATAGAATAATTCTTCCCTCGTCTTAAAAGATGAGGGGTGTTACAATGAATATCGGTATCTCATGGGGCAATATTTCCGTTGCTTCAAGTCGTGGCCCGGCGACGGTCAAGGCGAAATTTCTGGCTGTTGCCGCGGCGATCGGATTGCTGGGTGCGGCTTCGGGCGCGTCGGCCGGCTGCCTTGCCTCGAATACCGCGAAATGTTCGGCCGCGATCAACAGCAGCGGCCTGGTCGGGCAGACCTCCTACGCCACGCTGCCTTTCGTCAGCTCGGTCTACCAACTCTCCTGGGGTTCCTCGCCGTCGCTCTCGCCCGGGAATCTGTTCTGGCAGTCCGGCAGCAACTTCACCAACCCCGTGACGATGGCCAACGCCAGGATTGCATCCGGTGCGCTGACGGCGCGGGGCATAATCCCGGCCAGCGGCTCGCAGCGGTGGGAGGACACGTACGAGGCGTCCTTGCCCGCCTCCGAATTTCCGGGTGAGCCGAGCTGGATCAACGACGACCGCCAACAATTCATCAACCAGCCTGAGTTCAAGGCCTGGGCCGCATGGCAAAAAGCGCATGAGAACCTGTTCATGGTTGCCGCCGATGGCGGTCAGGTCGCACAAGAGTTCCGCTCCTGGAAGGGCAGTTGGGGGCATATCAGCCCACTGATGCCGATCCCGGCAGCCGATGCACCGCCCGGCATGACCAACGCCACCTACGGCGACTGGTACGCCTATCGCTGGGGCCAGACCGCTGCCCTGTCCGGAGCCTACGGCATCCAGCTGTCCGACTTCTCGGACAGCCAGCCGTCCCAGCCCAGCTGGATCGAGGGGTTCAATCCGGAGATCGTCCAGGCCTTCTCCGCAATGATCCACTTGACCATCCCGGGAACGACGGTCGCCCAGAAGGCGGCCTATATCAACGCCAACCTCACCAACGCCTGGAACGACTATCTGGCCGTTGGCTACGCAAAGTTCTTCTACGCCTTGTCAACCCAGCTCAGTTTCAATACCGGGCAGACCGGCCTCGTGATCGACCAGTGCGGCATGTGGCCCAGCGCACGGCGCTTCTACGGCATCGACCAGGCGACCATCGCTCAGACCGTCGGCGCAGCGAATTATATCTGCATCTGGGACGACCAGACCATGCAGGTCGGGCGCAGTGGCGCGTCGATGGTCTGGGGGATCGGCGGCATGGTGCTGGCCGCGGCGCGCGACCCGGACATCCGCAACGGCGCCAATCTCAGCGCCGACGATGCCAATTTCTGGGAGGCGGCCGCGACCTTCTGGCCGAACCTCAGCACGGCCGACCAGCATGAACGCGGCCTCAAGGAGCTGAAGCGGGCCTGGCTCGAAACCGCCTGGTCGCAGATTGCCACCCGCCAGGGCACGTCGCGCCGGGCGATGGCCTTCATGTCGCGCGATTACTGGGATTCGGGCTCGATCGATCCGCAGCTGCAGGCCCTGATACAGACGGTCATCCCGACTAGGCCGTTCGGCTTCGCCCTTTATTACTCCAACGCCGCCGAGCGGCAGATCGAAGCGAAGGTGCCAGTCAGCGGCGATCTCAATGCCAGCTACATGAACCCGGACATTCTAATGAACTTCAAGAATGGCGGTGGCGCAGTGAACTATTACGTCGCGACCGCAGGGCTGCCGAGCCTGCAGGCGGGATACAAGCCGGCGGCGTGGCTGGTCCTGGACGGCACGCTGGCTGTAGCGGAACTCAGCCAGCTGAAGGCTGTCGCTCCGGTGCTGACCACACTTGCCGCCGCCAAGAGCTTCGCCAACGCGCCGCTGGCCTATTCGGCCGGGCTCACCGGCATCGGCTTCTATGACCAGTCCAACCGCCTGATCGTGACTGTGACGAATCAGGGCGGCGCCAGCGCCAGCGGCAAGGTCACGCTCAAGACCTTGGCCGCGGGCACATATGTCGCGACCGACCTGTTCACCAATGCGGCCATCCGCTTTGCTGTAGCCAGCGGCAGCGGCGCCTTGGCGGTGACGGTCCCGCGCTGGGACACGCGGGCGTTCGCGATCGTGCGCGCTAGCTAATCCGGCATTCAATGTGGTCTTTCAGCCGGCGGGAGAGACAGCTTCCGCCGGCTTTTTCTTGAGCGGCGGCAGGCATCGGTAATTCCCAAGTATAAAACGGGTAATTTCCGCACATCCTATATTTCGGTCGCAGACTTCCCAAGATCGGCGATGGAAAGCAGGCTGCCCGAGAATTGGGCCAATGTAGTCTGTGATTATTCGACTGACCATTTCGTCCGGCATTTCCCCACTTTTAATTCGGCAAATGGAACCATTTCCGGAAAATCCTGTTCTGCGGCGCTGTGAAACAATCCTGTGACATTTTAGTGCGCAGTAAAATATCGGGAAGTTCGCGGAACACGAGTTGAGTTGTCGACGTTCTAGCCGACGTAAAGAACGCTGCGACCCCTCCAATGCATAGGTAAAACTCCAGTTGGTTTATCTCAAGCCAAGTCATGTGTGCCTCGAGATTAATAGTAAATCGCGATGGCCACAAAAAAACAAAAGAAAAATGTGTATTTCATTAAAACGTGGACCCTTAACGTAGCGCTTTAATGGAATCGATCATGGTCGAAGACAAGGTATCTCTGTCGCCAACTCTCAAGCTTTCGAATACAGGACAAATTCCGGCGGCTCAGGGGTTGCGGCGTGCTGTCAAGTCGGTGCGGGCAAAGCTCTCGCTTCAAGACTTGATTCTATTCGGCGCTTTGATGTTCGCATATTTCCTGTCTTCGAAAAGCTATCAGGCGTTCGTGACGCCTTATCGGGATCTCTGGCCGGCTGACTTCAAGCTGATCGCGGTGTTGCTGATCATGTCACCGGCATTCCTGCTGGCTGTGCGGGCGGTGTCCGGCGATAGACCGGGGAGCGTGTCGCGTCGAAGCGGCCTGTTTATGCTGGCCGGCGTCAACAGCGTGTTTATTGCCGCGATTTCCGTGCCGAATTATTGGCACGTCCCGCTGCATGCGACCGGAGAGCTGCGCGCCGTCGCTTGGGCCGGCGTGTGGATGCTCGCTCCGTTCGTCATCGTCGAAATCCCGCGGGCTATGTCGCGCTTCAGCGCGCCACGGGCAGCGATTCTGGCGACCGCCGCCACAATCGAGCATTTGCGCCCTGGCACGAGGACGGCCGGGCATCTCGGCGACGCCTTCGATGCTGGAAACGTTTATGGCTTGGGCGCCGGCGAGGCATTCGCCAATATCGCGCTAAAGGGCAGCCTGGATGATCTCATCGCCCTGGGGCGTGAGCGTGGCTTGACCAAGATCGTGGTCACCACCCTGAAGAGCGAAGGCGATGTGGTTTCGAGCACCGCCGAGCAGCTGGTTCCGCTCGCCGCCGACATCTACGCCTATGCGGTCGATGACGAAGACGAAGCCGCCGACCGGGTTCTGAGGCTCGTGGCGCGCCGCCCGATCAGCTCCGGCGGCTTGGTGCTGAAGTCGCTTGAGGATTTCTGCCTGGGCGCCGCACTTACCGTCTTCTTCGCGCCGCTGATGGGTTTTATCGCGCTGGCGATCTGGATCGACAGCCCGGGCCCCGTCTTCTTCAAGCAGAAGCGCCACGGCTACCGCCACCGCGAGATCGAGGTCCTCAAGTTCCGTACCATGCGGGTCGAGAAGCTGGACTTTGCCTGTGCCCAGCAGACAAGGCGCGGCGACCCCCGGGTCACCCGCGTGGGCCGTTTTCTCCGCAAGTCGAGCCTGGATGAGCTGCCGCAGCTCCTGAACGTGGTGCGCGGCGAGATGGCCCTGGTCGGCCCGCGGCCCCACGCGGTCAACATGCGCACGGCGGAGAAGCTGAGCCACGAGATCGTCCCGACTTATGCCCATCGGCACTGTGTGAAGCCTGGCATCACTGGCTGGGCCCAGATCAACGGCCATCGTGGCGCGCTGGAGGCCGAGGAACAACTCGTCAACCGGGTAACTTACGACATGGACTACATCCGCAGATGGTCGGTCGGGCTCGATATCGCGATCCTGTTCAAAACCGTCTTCCACGTGGTCGATACCAAAAACGCCTTCTGATCCCGTGGGATGCCACCCTCGGGTGATTTCCCCCGGATTCCCCAAGAAATAGCCAACGGACCTTTGAGCTGGGCGACGATGCTCCAAGAGCGCGCGCCTACCTACTGACCGGTCTGGAGTTGTTGATGCGCGTAGCGGTTATTCATGATTGGCTTTACATCGTCGGCGGCGCCGAGCGTGTTCTGCAGGCCATCCTGCGTTGCTATCCCGATGCGGATGTCTTCTGCGTATTCGACATCCTGCCCGATCAGGACCGTGCGCGGATGGGGTTTCCCCGCAGCAACACGACCTTCATCCAGAAGCTGCCCTTCCTGAAGAAATATCACCGGCAATACCTGCCGCTAATGCCGCTCGCGATTGAGCAGCTGGATCTGTCGCAGTACGACCTGATCATTTCTAGCAGCTATGCGGTCGCCAAGGGCGTGCTGACCGGGCCGGATCAGATCCATATCAGCTATGTCCACTCGCCGATGCGCTATGCCTGGGACTTGCAGCACCAGTATCTGCGCGAGTCCGGCTTGGCCAAGGGCATCAAGAGCATACTGGCCCGCATTCTGCTTCATAAGATGCGGCTGTGGGACACGCGCACCGCCAGCAGCGTCGACGAATATGTCGCCAATTCCCGTTTCATCGGCCGGCGCATCAGGAAGCTCTATGGGCGCGCCGCGTCGGTGATCTATCCGCCGGTCGACGTGCCCGAGACATTTGTGCCGGTCCGCAAGGAAGGCTTCTTTTTCACCGCGTCGCGCCTCGTGCCCTACAAGAACACACGGGCGATCGTCGAGGCGTTCCGGCATATGCCGGACGATCGGCTGCTGGTCGCCGGCCGCGGGCCGGAGATGGAGCGGCTGAAGGCCATCGCCACCCCCAACGTCACCTTCCTGGGCTTTGTCGAGGACAGCCATCTGGCGCAGCTGATGTCAGCGGCACGCGCCTTCGTCTTCGCCGCGGAGGAGGATTTCGGCATCGTCGTGGTCGAGGCGCAGGGCAGGGGAACCCCGGTCATCGCTTACGGCAAGGGCGGCGCACGCGAAACCGTGGTAGCCGACGGCCCATCGCCCACCGGCCTGTTTTTCGACCAGGCGGACCCTGAGGCGATCGTCGCCGCGGTGGAGGAGTTCAAGATGCGCGAGGCCGAGTTCACGCCCGAGAACTGTTACGCCCACGCCAGCCGTTTCAGCACCGAGCGGTTCGACTGCGAGTTCAAGGATTTCGTCGAGAGCCGGGTCGCGGCGCTGCAGGACGAGCTTTCCATCCGCCCGGTCGGCCGGCCGCGTATGCCCAAGGCCGTCAAGCCGGCCGTCGTCCATTCGGCAGCAGCCTGACCTACAACGAGGATCGTTCACCATGGTGATGCATATCCCTGATTTTCGTAACCAGACGCCGCTGCTGTCCGGCTGGCAGCAGCCGGCACCGCTGCTGAACGCGAACCGCTCGACCCCGCTGAGGCTCATCCTGCACTGGAAATGGCGCATCCTGGGGTTCGCCGCCGTCGTGACCCTGATCTCGGGCGTAGTGATCTGGCATCTCAAGCCGCGCTATTCAGCGGAATCGACCGTAACTATTGATGTCCGCCAAGTGAAGGTGATCAATCAGGAGGGGTTGCTCGCCAGCCCGATGCTGGACGAGTCGCTGGTCCGCTCGGATATGGAGGCGTTCGGTTCGATCAACTTGGCCCGCGCGGTGGTCAAGGCGCTCAATCTCAACAAGAACCCGGAGTTCTGCGGCGCGGCGCCCAACTGCGATGCGCCGGTCGATGATGTCGCCAAGAAGGTGATGAGCGCGATCAGCGCTACCAACGACGGGCGTTCCTATATCATCCGCATCCGCGCCGAGGTCGGCGACGGGGAGTTGGCCGCCGCCATCGCCAACGCCTATGCCAACGTCTTCGTTGCTTATCGCCAGCAGATGCGTGCCGACGTTGCGCAGAAGACGACCACTTGGCTCGCCTCCTATGTCGACCAGTTGCGCACCCAGTCGATGGCCGCCGACGCGGCGGTCGCTAAATATCGCGTAGACCATCACCTGATCCCGCTGCGCGGCGAGACCACAGCGGCGCAGAGCGTGTCGGCGCTGAATGCCGAGCTGGCCACCCTGGCGAACGAGATTGCTCAAAAGCAGAGCACGCTGGATCAGGTATCCAGCATGCAGTCGTCAGGCGGCGATGCGAGCGCGGTGGCGCCGCTGCTCAACTCGCCACTGATCAGCAGCCTGATGGACCGTGAGGCCAGCCTCGCCAACAACGAGGCCGAGCTGAAATCTCAATATGGCAGCGCCTATCCTGGCGTAGAGGCCGCAAGGGCACGCACCGCGCAGATGCGCGCCCAGGTGCGCAGCGAGGTCAGCAAGGCGGTGACCGGTCTCGGCCGGGAAGTTGCGGCGCTGAATCAGCGCAAGGCGATGTTAACCCAGCAGCTCAACGCCAATCAGAGCAATGTCGGCCAGCAGGGCAACGACGATGTCGGGCTGCAGGCATTGGAAAGCAACGCCACCTCGGCGCGCAATGTGTTCCTGAGCGCAACGACGCGGCTGCGCGAGATCGAGGCGGAGCAGGGCATGGCGCAGTCCGACGCCAGCTTGGCAAGCGAGGCGATAGTGCCTGACAAGCCGGACTTCCCGCACAAGGCGGTCATGCTGGCCGGCGCCTTCCTAGGCTCGCTCGGGCTCGGCACGATCATGGCCTTCGCCATGGGATTATGGTCGGGCGTGTTCCGCGACGCCGACCAGCTCGAGGAAGAGACGGGCCTGCGCATGCTCGGCGTCTTCCCCAGGCCCGAGGGTAGCGGAGCGCCCGAGGACATGGCGTCTGGAACGCCGCTATCGCTCCACGGCGAGGCGCTGCATTCGGCTTTGGTCAATATGCTGGGGGCGATCCCGACGCCCCATGAAGGGCTGGGCAAGGTGGTCTTGATCACATCGGCCATTCCGGGCGAGGGAAAGACCTCCTTCGCGCTCGCGGTCGGCCGGTCGGCGATGCGCTCGGACCTGTCTACAATCCTGCTCGACTGCGACCTGCGCAGCCCGTCGGTCGACGGCATGATGCGCAATGCAAACCGGTCCGAGATCGCGCCGGATGGCGAGTTGGGCTCGGCCGGCGGATCGGCTGTCCGCACGCTGACGGTGGATCGCACCACCGGGCTCCATGTGGTGCCGATGCGGACCAAGAACGCGGTCAACCAAATGCTGAGCGGCTCGGTCATTCGCAACATGCTGCAGCATCTGCGGCACGAATATGACCTGATCATCCTCGACCTGCCGCCGGTCCTGGCGGTTGCCGATGCGCTGACACTGGCGCCGATGGCCGATGGCGTCGTGCTGTTGGTCGATTTCCATCGTACGCCGCGCAAGGCGTTCGCGGACGCTGTGAAGATGCTCCAGCGCAATGGCGCCTTTATCGCCGGCACTGTCTTCAGCAAGGGAGCACTGCAGAAATATGCGCTCGCCTATGGCCGCTATGGCAGCTTTGCGCACCAACCCGAACCGCGACGCGCGATCGCGGTGGGCGAATGACGCAGGTTGAAAAACCGACGATGCCTGAGCCGACACTTTCGGTCGGCGTGCTGGTTTGTACCTACAGGCGTCCGGCCGATCTGAAGCGGTGCCTGGAGGGGCTGCGGCGGCAGACCCGTCTACCCGACGACGTGATCGTCGTGCGCCGCGACACCGACGACGCGACGCGCGAATGGCTCGACAGAAGGGCCAACGATGGGCTGCCGGTCAGGGTGCAGGTGGTAAGCCACCCCGGCATCGTTGCCGCGCGCAACACCGGCCACGATGCCTGTCGGACCGACATCCTGGCCTCGATCGATGACGATGTCGTGCCGCATGCCGAATGGCTTGCCCGCATGGAGAGGCATTTTTTGTCAGATCGGACGATCGGCGGTGTCGGCGGGCGTGATCATGTCCATGACGGCGAGAGGTTCGACGAGCGGCTGGCGCCGGTCGTCGGGCGGCTGCAATGGTTCGGCCGGCCAATCGGCAATCACCATCTGGGCTATGGGCCGCCGCGTCTGGTTCAGAACTTCAAAGGCGCCAACATGGCCTTCCGCGCCGAGGCGATGGCCGGCATCCGCTTCGATACGCGGCTTACCGGCCGCAAGATCGAGGCGCATGAGGACCTCGCCTTTTCGCTCGCGGTCTGGCGCCGGGGCTGGAAGCTGGTCTACGATCCGGCGGTGCTGGTCTATCACTATGCCGGCCGGCCCGAGAAACGGGCCTACAGCGCGGTCAGCGCAGCGGTCGATCCGGTGGAGATCCAGGACGCCGCCTACAACATGGTCGTGGCGCTGTGGGACGGGCTTACGCCGCTCCGGCGCCTCGCTTTCATCCTCTGGTCATTCCTGATCGGCACCAAGGTGGAACCTGGGCTTGCCCAGGCGGTTCGCTATACGCGCCAGCTTGGGTTCGAATCCTGGCGGCGCTTCTTTTTTGCTCAAAAGGGACGATGGACGGCATACCGAGACATGATCGCGCAATCATCGGCCCGGACGAGATACGGGATTCTCGACCGGCGTCTATTGAAGGCCGGTCTTTCGATGCCATTGCGCAGCGAAGACTGACCCCCTTGCGTGTCGCGATCTTCCACACCTCGCTGCCGTCCTCCGAAAGGAAGATCGGCGGCGTCGAGGCGGCCGTCCATCGGCTCGCCTGCAGCTTCGCCGACCATCCTGCGGTCGACGTCACAGTGTTGACCTGCGACCGCAAGCCGCCGGACGCGCGCTATGGCTACCGCCGGATCTATCCCTTTGCGCTGCGCAATCGCTGGGGACGGCTGTTCCTGTTGCCGTTGTTGCTGAACTTCATCGATTTCCGGAAATACGACGTCGTCCATATGCATGGCGACGACTGGTTCTGGTTCTGGCGCCGCGTGCCGACGGTGCGCACCATGCACGGTTCGGCGCTGCGCGAGGCGCAGAGCGCAACCAAGCTTCGGCGCAAGTTGATCCAATATGTCGTTTATCCGCTGGAGCAGATTTCGGTCTGGTTGGCGTCTCGTTCGGTGGCGGTCGGGCGCGACACGGAACGCCTCTATGGCTGTAACGAGGTGGTCGGAAACGGTGTGGATCTCGAGCGGTTCAAGACGCGCCCGAAGGCGGCGGCGCCGACGATCGTCTTCATCGGCCTCTGGAACGGGCGTAAGCGCGGGCGCTTCGCCTATGACGTGTTCGTCAACACAGTGCTGCCGCGCTTCCCCCACGCCCAGCTTCACATGATCAGCGACACGGCGATCCCGCACCCCAACGTGACGCTGCATGAGCATCCCGATGACGCGACTCTGGCGGCTTTGCTCGCCGAGGCCTGGGTGTTCTGTTACCCCAGCGTCTATGAGGGATTCGGGATTCCCTATATTGAGGCGATGGCTGCGGGCACCGCCATCGTCACCAGCCCCAATGCCGGCGCCGGCGAAGTCCTCCAGAACGGGCAATTCGGCGTCATCGTCGATGACGACCGCTTTGCCGACAATCTGCTCGAATTGTTGGAACGCGACGATCTGCGCGGGGAATTCGTGGCGCGAGGTCTTGAGCGCGCCCAGGATTTCAGCGCCGAGGCGATTGCCGAGCGCTATCTCCAGATCTATCGCAACGTGGTGCGCTGATGGGCGCCGACACCGCATCATCGCCGGTTGCCGAGCAGGAAGCGACCACCCTCGCGCAGCCGAATATCCGCGTGCTGCAGATCGGCATGCGCTGGTTCGAGAGCGGTTCGGGCGGGCTCGACCGCGTCTTCTACGATCTCGCCAATTCCCTCCCATCCGCCGGCGTCGATGTGCATGGGCTCGTGGTCCAGCCGGCCGATGCGGCGGCGCAGACCGCGGGTCGGATCCACGCCTTCGCCGATGACGGCGCGGGCCTGCCGAAACGCCTCCTTGGCGTCCGCAGCGCCGTCCGGCGCTGCGTGCATAGCGGCGCCGTCGACCTCGTGGCCGGTCATTTCGCCCTCTACACCGCGCCAGTGCTCGATTGCCTCGGTGACACGCCGCTGGTCATGCATTTCCACGGGCCGTGGGCGCAGGAATCCGATTTCGAAGGGCAGAAGCGTGCCGCGATCTTCGTCAAGAAAGCCATTGAGCGGTTCGCCTATCGCCGGGCCGACCGGTTCATCGTTCTGTCGGAGGCCTTCGCCGGCCTGCTGGCGCGGGAGTATGGCGTTGACCGCGATCGCATCCGCGTCGTCCCGGGGAGCGTCGACCTGGATCGCTTTGCCCACAGGTTTTCCAAGGATGCCGCGCGGGCTGCGCTTGGGTGGTCGGCCGAGCGCCCGATCCTTCTTGCGATCCGCCGCCTGATTGCCCGCGTCGGCCTCGACCGGCTGGTCGCGGCAATGAAGGCAGTCAAACAGGCCGTGCCCGACGTGCTGCTGTGTATCGCGGGCCGCGGGCCACTCGAAGGGGTTTTGCGCCAGCAGATCGCCGAGGCGGGTCTTGAGGACCATGTCCACCTCCTGGGCTTTTTGCCCGAGAAGGACCTGCCGCTGGCTTATCGCGCCGCCGACATCAATGTCGTGCCGACCGCGGCGCTGGAGGGTTTCGGCCTGACTGCGGCCGAGGCGCTTGCCGCCGGCACCCCTTCGATGGTGACGCCGGTGGGCGGCCTCCCGGAAGTGGTGTCGGACCTGTCGCCAGACCTGGTCTTCGCCTCCTGTGAAATAAACGATGTGGCCGCCGGCCTGATCGCGGCGCTCCGCGGCGATGTCCCATTGCCCAGTTCAGCGCGATGCCGGGCCTTTGCCGAAACCCATTTCGCCACCAGCCTCGCCGCGGCGCGCACGGCGGCGATCTATCGGGAGCTGCTGGCGTGAGCCCGCGCATCCTCTTCGTCAATCACACGGGGGAGCTCGGCGGGGCCGAACTCACCCTGCTGCCGGTCGCCCATCGCTATCGCGACCGCTGCGCAGTGGTGCTGCTCAAGGACGGTCCGCTGCGCGGGCGTATGACCCAGCTTGGCGTGACTGTCATGCTGCTGCCGGGCGGGGAGGGAATGCTGGGCGTCAAGCGGCAGGGCGGCGCTTTGCGTGCGCTGGCCTCGGTTCCGGCCGTGCTCGGCACGGTGCGGCGGCTGGGCCGACTGGCGCGCACCTTCGACGTGATCTATGCCAATACCCAGAAATCGGCCGTCGTCTCGTTCCTGGCGGGCAAGCTGACCGGCACGCCGGTCGTCTGGTACCTGCATGACATCATGACGGAGCAGCATTTCGCCGGCATCCAGCGTAAGGCGGCGATTGGCCTGGCCAACTGGGCGGCCCATTCGGTGATCTGCAACTCCGCCGCCAGCCGCGACGCCTTCGTCGCCTGCGGCGGCGATCCGAAGCGGGTCACCGTGGCGCCGGCCGGTGTGGATCCGCATCTTTTCGACGAGGTCCCAGGCAGCAATACCGACGCCATACGGCGCGAGATCCATGTCGGCGATGCCCCGCTGGTCGGCATGTTCGGCCGGCTCGCCGCCTGGAAAGGACAGCATGTGCTGATCGACGCCCTGCCGGAGATGGAGGGTGTTCATGCCGTCTTCGTCGGTGATGCTCTGTTCGGAGAGGAGCGTTATCGTGACGAAATCCAGGCCTACGCGCGGACTCTCGGCGTCGGCGGCCGAGTCCATTGGTTGGGTTTCCGCGACGACGTTCCGCTGCTGATGAGGTCGTGCGATCTCGTCGTCCATGCGTCGGTGTCGCCGGAGCCCTTCGGCCGGGTGATCGTCGAGGCGATGATGGCACGCCGCCCCGTGATCGCCTCCGCCCATGGCGCCTCGGCCGAGTTGCTCGGTCCCGAATATCCCTTCCTGGTGCCGCCGGGCGATGCGGCAGCCCTGGCCGAAGCGGTCAATCGGGCGCTGACCATGCCGCCGCTCGAGATGGGTTGGTGGATCGAGCACAATCACGAACAGGCATGCAAACGTTTCTCGACCGACACTATGTTCGCCGAGATCGACCGGGCGCTGGCGGCATGAAAGCGATCTTCGGCAACGGTATCGGTTATCCGTCGCTGGTCGCGCCCGAACCCAGCGCTTCGGCCGTCGTGATCCGCCAGGCGCTTGAGGTCGCGGCGCTGGTCGGCCTGGTCGCGGCGATAGCCGCCATGCATCTCGCCTCGGTCGCGCGGCCGCTCTTCGTCATTGTCGCCTTTCTGATGGCGGTGCGGGCCATCCGCAGGTCGCCGTGGGAGTACCTGACCCTATCGCTCTGGATCTGGTCGATCTCAGCCTTCGTCCGGCGCCTCATCGACTATTACGGCGGGTTCCAGGGCCAAAGCATCGTTCTGCTCACTCCGAACGTGCTGGCAGTGCTGATGATCCCGACCCTGCTCACCAGCACGCAACTGCTGAAAAGGCGAGAAACCATACCAGGGGTTCTACTGCTGGTGCCGGTTCTGTGCGGCCTGGCTGTCAGTTTCTTCAAGGGCGAGATCTTCCCCGGCATCATCGCCTGCATCGATTGGCTAATTCCGCTCCTCTATTATTTCTACCTGATCGAGCTGATCCCCCGGATCCATCAGGGCGAGGCGTATTTCAAGGCGTTCGTGCCGCTCAATCTCGGCGTCGTCGGGCTTTACGGCGTCTATCAGTGCTTCGACGTTCCCGCCTGGGACCTGCAGTGGGTCATCGATGTGAAGCTGTTCACAATGGCGAGCTCCGGGCTGTTCAAGGTCAAGCCGTTCAGCATGCTGAACTCACCTGGCACCTGTGCCGCCTGGGTATCGACCCTGATCCTCCTGTCGCTGCATTTCCGTAACCGGCTGTCGGTCATCGTGCTGCCGGCGGGCCTGCTCTTCCTGGCCCTGACCCAGGTGCGCGCCAATCTCGGCGCAGTCGCGTTCGGGCTGGCGATCGCGATGTTCTCCGGCCACAAGCAGATCGTCAAATCGCTGCTGGTGTTCATCGCCGTCATGGCGATGGTGGTCGGCATCATCTCGGCGCTCGATCCGCGCATCGCGGACGCGCTGGTCGGACGCTTCGGCTCGGTGGGCAATCTCGGCGAGGACCGCAGCGCCCAGGCCCGCGAGGAGTTCTACCGCAGCATGCCGGACCTGATGGAGAAATATCCGCTTGGCCTCGGCATCGGCGGCATCGGGCATGGCGCCGTCGCTGGCAACAACGGCAATACCGACGCCGATTTCGTCACGGTCGACGGCGGCCCGATCGCGATCTATCTGGCGCTCGGCTGGGCGGCCGGGACCGTTTACTTTATCGGCCTGTTCGTCGTCGTCGGCGCCGCCCTCCTGGCGGCGAAGCGTTCGCGATCGCCTCCGGCCTTAGCGCTGGCGATCACCGCACTGGGCGAACTGGCGACCTTGCCCTTCACCAATCTGGTCGGTCTTCAGGGCCTCATCATCTGGTTGCCCGCCGCCTACGCCGTTGCTATCGGTGCCGCGCGCACGACCGCGGTCGATCCCGATTACGCGCCACGCGGCATAAGCTACCCACCCGCCCTGACGCCGTCTCTGCCGGGAGGCGGTCCATGAGCGCTGGTATCGTAAAGTCGGGGGGCAAGTTTGAATCGCTGGAAATGATCCGCGCGCTGGCGGCGCTGGCGGTCGTTTTCTTCCATACCCAGATCATTTTCACCGGCCGCAGCGGCGTCGTGCCGTTCGGCGGCGTCTTCGGCGCCGGCAGCCGGGGCGTCGACCTGTTCTTCGTGCTGTCGGGTTTCATTATTGCCTACATCCATGCCGGCGATCTCGGTCGGCCGGGCCGGGTGGGGCATTATTTCCGGTCCCGGTTCGCCCGTATCTATCCCAGCGTCTGGATCATCACGCTGCTGGCGCTGGCGGTCTATCTGATCGGCTTCGGCGGTCCGGACAAGGCAAGCAAGCTTCAGCCCTGGAGCATCGCGGCCAGCTTTCTGTTGCTGCCGCAGGCCGGCGACGCGCTGGTCAACGTCACCTGGTCGTTGAAATTCGAGATCTTCTTTTACCTGCTGTTCGCGCTGGCGATCCTAAGGCGGTCGCTCGGACTGTGGCTGATCCTGCTGTGGCAGGGCGCGGTCCTGGGTGTCTATCTCTCCGGCCGGCAACTCGAATGGTCGTGGGCCTCCTTCTATCTGCGACCGATCGTGCTGGAGTTCGGGCTCGGGCTGCTCTCGGCCTGGGTCGTCATCAACCGGGCGCGCTTCACGGCGCTGGGGAAGCCGCCTGTCGCCGTCGGCATGCTTGCCGTGGGCGCAGCGGTCTTCGTCGGCGCCGACCTCATCCAGGCCTATCGGCCGGCTTTATTTGAGGCGCTGCCCGATTTCCTCGTCTTCGGCGTCAGCGCCGCGCTGATCGTCGTCGGGCTTGCCCTCATCGACATCCAGCGGCGCTATACCGTGCCGCGCGTGCTGGTGATGCTCGGCGGCGCATCCTACTCGATCTATCTCGTCCATTTCTCGACGATCAGCCTGCTCGCCGCCTTTCTCACCAGGGGCGACCGGGTGCCGATGAACGACGCGGTTTTCTTATGTGTCGCGCTCGTCGGAATTTTCTTCGGATTGGCTTTCCATCGCTGGATCGATCGACCGCTTCACCGGTTCCTTCAAGGGCGGCAACGGCGTTCGGCCGCACCTCCAGCCGCTCCGGAGGGCGCCATTCCTCCGGCCATTTTCGTCACCAAGGATGCTGCCCCGATATGAACGTCTCCGTCTGCATACCGACGCGCAACCGCCCCGAAGACCTGGCCGAGTGCCTGGAGTCGATCGCCGCATCCTCGGTCCCGGTGGCGGAGATCGTCGTGTCCGACGACAGCACCGACGACCGTACCCGCGAACTGGTGGCTGCCCGGTATCCGCATGTGAAATATGTCTTCGGCCCGCGCCGGGGCCTGGGGCCGAACCGCAACTCGGCCATCTCCGCGGCCTCCGGCGACTGGCTTCTGTTCCTGGACGACGATGCTCGCCTGGGCGCCGACTTCCTGACCGAGATGATGAAGGCGCGCTATGCGAATGCCGGACGGAAGCTGATCTTCACCGGCATCGAAAAGCAGCCGAAGGGGCTGGTTTTCCCCAACGACCAGGATTTCCTCGGCTTCCAGAAGCGGCCCTATGGCGACAGCAAGATGGTGAACACGGTCGTCATCAACGCGACGCTGTTTCCGGCGTCTTTGTTCAAGGAGATGCTGTTCGATGCGCGCCTGATCTATGGTTATGACGAGGTCGACATCGCCTCTGGCGCGCGCGGTATCGGCTACCGCATCGTGCTGGCGCCGTCGGCGATCAATCTGCATTTCCCGTCTCCGGTGAACCGCGACTATTATAGCCCGCATACCGAGGCGGCCCGTATCTACGTCACCTTCAAGCGCTATGCCGCGGCCGAAGGCCGGCCGGTCAAGGCGCTGTTGTTCCTGGCCGCCAGCTTCATCCACAGCCTGGCCCATCATGTGAGGCGGTTCGGCCTGTCCGGCATTGCTGGCGCCTTCAAAATGCACAGGACGGCGATGAAGAATATCGTGCTGTGGCTCGACGAAAGTTCCCGGCGTGGCCGGGCGCAGAGCCCCGCGCCCGTCTCCGCCCAGCCCCAAAGTCTGCGTAAGTGAGGCGGCCCTTCGTGTTCCTGGAGAGGATCGCCCGGAACCGCCGTCTCAATTCCGTCGTGCAGGTAATGGCAGTGCGCGCCATCGTGCTGGCGACCAACCTCGTGACCGGCATGATCTCGGCCGCGATGCTGGGTCCGCAGGGCCGCGGTACCCAGGCGGCGCTGATGGTCGGCCCGCAATTCGTCGGTCCGGTGTCGGAGCTCGGGCTCCACGCCTCGGTCATCTATAACTCCAAAGCGGAGCCGGACCAGGAGGCCGAGTATCTGGGCTGCGCTCTGGTGCTGGCATTGGGCGCGGGGGCGATCGGCATGCTAGTCGCCTGGGTAGTCGCGCCCTATTGGCTGACCCAGTACGACGCCGCGACAATCCATACAGCCCGCCTGATGCTGACGATCGTCCCCATGGGCGTTGTCATGCATATCCTGATGTCGGGCCTGGAGTCGCGCGGGGAGTTCCGGCTCGCCAACCGGCTGATGCTGGTCGCCTCTTTGATCACGCTGGGGGCGCTGGTGATCCTGGCCAAGCTCGACCATCTGACCCCGGCGACCGCCGCGACATCCTATCTGTTCGGCGTGGTGCCGATCGGCATCGCCATGGCCTGGTTCGTCTTCCGGATGATTCGTCCTGTGATCAATCTGCGCGGGCGGATTGTGCGCCGGCTCATGCATTTCGGCTTCCGCTATTACGGCGTCGATATCCTCGGCGCGCTCAGCCAGTATCTCGACCAGCTCCTGGTCGTCCTCTTCCTGGCGCCCTCGTCGCTCGGAATCTATGCCGTCGCGGTCAGCGCCTCGCGCATCCTGAACGTGATCCCCACCTCGGTTTCGACCGTGCTATTTCCGACCGTGGCGGCGCGCTCGCCCGAGGATATTGTTGAGCTCGTCGGGCTGGCCGCGCGGGTGACGACAGTGATCGCCGCGGCGGCGGCGATCGTGCTCTCGCTCCTGGGGCCGTTCTTGCTCCACACCTTCTACGGAGTCCGCTTCGACCCCGCCGTTGCGCCGTTCCGCTGGCTGCTGGTCGACTGCATCGTCGCCAATCTGGGCCGAATCCTCTACCAGGCCTTCACCGCTGGCGGCCGGCCCGAAATCGTCACCGGCATCGAGACGATCGGTGTCGCCACCTCGGCGATGGCGATGGTCATATTCGTGCCTGCCTATGGAACAATCGGGGCCGCTTGGTCGCTTCTATTGGCGTCAAGTGTCCGTCTTGCCTGCGTAATTATCGGCTACCGGTACATTATCCGCCTACAGGTCCCGCGCATCATCATGACGCGCGGCGACCTTGCCAGGGTGCTCCCGCATTGAGAACAGCCACTGCCAAGTTCCCGCCCGACCAAGTGCTCCGTTCGACGGCGGACAGGGATCGAACGACGCGGGAGCAGCCGAGGATCAACGCGGCGCCGCTGGCCAAGGCAGAGAAACCAGCCAAACCCAAAACGGCTTCAGAAGATCTGACCCCGACCGTTTTCCACGAGCCCTGGTGGCTCGATAAGGCCACCGAGGGCCGATATGAGCAGGTCGAGGTCTCGCTTGGCGGCACCACGGTCGGCCGGCTGCCCTATCTCAGGTTCCACGAGATGGGGCTGACCTCGATCGGCATGCCGACTTTGACCCATTTCCTCGGGCCGGCGATCGATTATGGCCCGGGCAACGCCACGACCCGGCAACTGCGAGGCTTGTCGATCGCGGGCGACCTGTTGGCGGCCCTGCCGAAGGTCTCGGGCGGGGTATGGATCAAGCTCCATGCCGGCATCACCGACACGATCGCTTTCCAGGAGGCCGGCTTCCGCACCGACGTGCAGTTCACAACGGAGATCGCGCCGGATGCCGAGGACGCGCTGTGGGGCCGGATGCGTGACAAAACGCGCAACGTGATCCGCCGCGCCCAGGAGCGCTTCATGATCGCCGAAGAGAGCGATCCCGAGCAGTTCCTGGCCTTCTATCTCGACAATCTGCGGCAGCGGAAACTAAAGAATACCTACCATTTGCCATCCGTAACGGCCGTAATGGCCGAATGCATCGGGCGCGGGCAGGGCAAAATCCGCGTCGCCCTGGATGAGAAGGGGGGCTTCAACTCGGCCATCTTCACCGTGTGGGATCGCAAGGCCCAGTATTATTTGATGTCGACCCGCTCAAGCGATGCCGGCAACGGCGCGACCAGCATGCTATTGTGGGATGCGATCAAGAGTGCGGCGGAACGCAATCTTGTGTTTGATTTCGACGGCGCCCGCCATGGCGCGGACGCCAAGTTCTTCGCAGGCTTCGGCGGCACCTTCCGGCCGCGCTACTGGGTATGGCGCAGCTCGCGGGCTTTGCGGATTCTAGGGGTTCTGAACTCGCTGCTCAAGCGGAGAGCGAACTCCGCCGGTTAACGCGCCGCGGCCCGCCGCAGCTGGAAAAATGCGCGCCGTCCGAGTGCGCTCACTTTCTGCGTAACCGCGCGGCACATCCGTTCGAACGGGCTGAAACCGATGATGACGTAGCTTTTGCGCACAGTCTCTGTGATGTCCCAGGTGCCGGTCGTGTCGGCCGGGAACCAGACCGCGTCGCCGGCGTAGATATCGAACGGCTCGCCGTGATCGGGGATGAAGCGCGCCCGCCCGGCCAGGAAATGCGCGAATTCCCGCTCCATCACCTGCCGGCGCCATCGGCCGGGCGTGCATTCCCACACACCGACGCGGTCGCGCTTGCCGTGCTCGCTACCGCGAATCCGGGCGATCAGGCTGCCGACCGGCACCTTGGCCGGTCCCCAGTCGGCGAGCTCGCCGGTTGGAATCGCATCGGGGGTGATCAGGCGGATCGGCTGCACGGGCGCGTCAGGCTGTGGTGGCGACGAGGAATACTTGGGAATTGAAGTACCAGGGCAGGCCTCGGAAGGGCGAGCAATCGACGCGCTGGACCATGAACGTCTCGGCGATGATCCGCATCAGCCAGCGGAAGTCGAAGCCGGTATGGGTGTGGCGTGGATCTTCCGGCCGCGCGATCGGAATGCCGAAGGTCGAGCGCGCCAGCTCTCCGAAGGTGTAGCCGGTATAGTTCCGCCGATAGAGCAGGACGCGGTTGATGAATTTCGGCACCGCGGCGGCACCGTACATGACGGGGACGGAGATGATCAGCTTGCCGCCGGGCACCAGCGTCTTGCGGCAATCGCCTAGGAATTCGCGGATCTCATGCTCGTACATATGCTCGCAAACCTCGAACGCGCTGATGACGTCGAGGCTTTGCGGCTCCAGCACGGTGAGGTCAGGCACATAGGTTATGCTGCCGGGATGGTAGGGGGTCTGGAACGGCTCGATCCCGAACAGGGCGGCGTCCGGCCGGCGCTTGTTGAATTCTGAGAGCAGTAGGCCGGTGCCCGCTCCGAAATCGGCGAAGCTGCCGTCCTTCGGTAAGTATTCGTCGACAATCGCCAGCGACTTCTGGATGCGGGCCCGGTGAGCGAATCGTGCCAGCGGGTTGGGGCTGTCGACAGTCTGCTTTTCGTAGGAGACCACAACGACATCCTCTGCGACCGCCATGTTGTCAGCCATTCGCTACCCTTTCCAGACCACGCACGAAGCCGGCTTCGTGACGCGAATGCAACGAATCGAGCAGCGCCTTTGTTCCGTACGCCGGGCGTGATTTGCCTGGAATGACAAGCGGTTGGGCGATCCGAGATAGGCATATAAAACGACTTTAGCGATCTTCTTTCCAAAGCTCGGGCTGATCCTTGACGCGCTGGATCGACACCGCCTGTAAAACGCCCTGCTTGTCGTATTCGCCGCGCGCCATATAGGCGCGGCCGACGACGGGGAGCGCCCGGGTCTCGGCCTTCTCGGCCGGCGCCGCATCCACAGTCACCGTGCCGGTGCGGGTCTCCAACGTAAACGCCGACTTCTCGAAACGCGTCAGCTTGCCGTAGATCACATGGCCGGGCAGTGCGGGCTCGGCTTCCTCCTGCAGGGCGGCGGTTTCCGGGACGCCCTCCTCCTTGACCTTCGTACCGGGCGCGCCCAAGCCGAAGATGCTCAATTGCTTATAGCTCGCGACGTAGACGTGCCCGTTGGTCACCAATGGGACCAGGTTGGCGTTGCCGTCTCCGTTGGGCCATTGGCCGGCAGCTCCGACGAACAATGTTTTGGAAGCGCCCTTGGTGACCTTCGAAGGATCGAAGGCATAGAGTTGTATCGCAGCGGGATTCTGTCGCGATGGCCGCGACAGGGCCCAGATCACCTGGCTGCCGGCCTTCTTGCTGCTGGAGGTCACTGATGTAAAGAAGCCGCTGTCCTGGCCGCTGGTGATTGCCGCGGATGTGCTCTCAAGCACCAGGCGCGGGGCCGCGGTTGAGGAGGTGACGATCTTCCAGACCTTGACCTGCTGCCCGCCGCTGCTGATCACACGACCGACACCGTCGCTGCCCTGATAATAGGATGGGCCACAATAGCATTCGCCGATATCGACCTTCTGCAGTACCTTGTCCGCGCCGTTGGTGTAGCCACCGAGCGAATCCCGGTTCATCAGGTACATCGTGCCGACCTTCCCCGCCGCCACAGCCAAACGCGGAACCTTGCCCGGCTGAGGGGGAATGACCATCACGCCGCCGGCGCCGAAATCTTGGTCGGTCTTGTCGAGTGCTGACCGCCCCGT
>Ga0070665_100000958_pt1 | contig 36764 bp, 26 predicted proteins | sample KBSS13metaG_FD_65862 | JGI IMG/M metagenome (GOLD analysis project Ga0070665, IMG submission 65862) | Switchgrass rhizosphere microbial communities from Kellogg Biological Station, Michigan, USA - KBS S1-3 metaG | ecosystem: Host-associated > Plants > Roots > Rhizosphere > Soil ... | reverse complement strand
AGCAGCATAACGGCCACCCACGTGACAAGGAACCAGATCGTCGGCCGATCCCAATCCACCACGGCGCCGCCGATGTAGAAGAGCATCGCGAGCAGAAGGAGCAAAAACCCACCGATGCGGCGAAGGCGGATGCGTTTTAGATTGAGCGCCGTCTCTTCCACGCCCGCGAGTTTTTCAGCCGCGCGGGAATTGAAAAGGTAGTACCACCCCGCGGCGGCGACGAGAAGGGAGAAGATTGCAGTGAAGTTCTGCATGGATCTAACCGTCAGCAAAAGTCATCGCGATCATCGCGCGTTGCCCGGCATGATGCCCGCCGCCGCGAGCATCGGCACGGCCAGTTCCATCGGCAGTCCGACGATGTTCGTTAAGCTGCCGCCCATGTTGGTGACGAACGGGTCGTGGTCCTGGATTCCGTATCCGCCGGCCTTGCCGCGCCAATCGCCCGAGGCGACGTACATGTCGATCTCCCGCGGCGAGAGCGGCCGCATGGCGACGGTCGACGTCGTGTGCGCGACCTTCAGGCGTTGTTTTGATTTCTGCATCACGCAGATGGCAGTAGTCACGTGATGCGTGGAGCCTGCCAAATGGCCAAGCATCCAGCGGGCGTGCTCAGAATCTTCCGGCTTGCCCAGCACGGCATCGCCGACCGCAACCACCGTATCAGCGGCGAGGACGACGTCGTCGAGATGCGCGCGGGCCACGATCTCGGCTTTCTCGCGGGCGAGGTACTCGGCGACTTCTTCAGGCGTGATGGCTTCAGGATAAGTTTCTTCGTCGATGTCAGCCGGCACGGCGTCGAAGGAAAAGCCGGCCTCGGTCAACAACTCGATCCTGCGCGGCGACCGGCTGGCGAGAATGAACCGCAGTCCGTGCATAGGCGAATTGTAGGCCGAAAGGTCGGCTATTTGAACCGAACCGCTAAATCGCCCACCACCGGCGGGCGGCCATTAGTGAGGGGGGCTTCGTATCGAACGTGCAGCGATTCAGGCAGCACGCGAATCACTTTGCCGGTTGTGAGGGCTTTCTGGTTGCCGTCGAGGAACGTGACGATGTCGCCTTCCTTAATGTCGGCGGTCGGAATGTTGCCGATCGACGCGGTGTTCTTGTCGGGCTGCACTTCATCAACCTGGCCGACGAGTGCGGTCGGGTCCATGCGCTGCAGGTCGTTGCGAACGCGTGCGAGCGTGCCGCTGTCCGCCGTGACGATGGGCTGTTCCTTAGGCGCGGTGGTGCAACCCGCGACCAAACCTGCGAGGATCAAACCGATTGCCGTGCCGCGTAAACCCATTGCGATCTCCTTGACTGACGACAGCATAACGCAAACCGATCGTAACCTGTCAATCGATCGGTCCCTGCAACAGTGCGGTAACGTACGCCAGAAGTTGATGTTAGAAAAGTATCACTGCGTCGAAATTTCGTGAATTCCGATGGATTGGTTATCAGACGGGGTTAGAATTCAATTCCAATCTGCAATGAAGGAGCGCTCATGACCGTGGCCGCCGCTGATCCGAAGAACAATCCGCCGGGCTCTGCATCGCCGGTGTTGAATCCACACGTTATCGCATGGATTAACGAATGCGCAGCACTGCTCAAGCCCGATCGCATCCAGTACTGCAATGGTACAAAGGCCGAGCGCGATGCGCTGTACGCAAAGGGCGAAGCCGAAGGCGTCTTCGTCAAGCTGAACCAGCAGAAGTGGCCCGGCTGCTACTACCACCGCAGCAACAGCAACGACGTGGCCCGCACCGAACATCTCACGTTCATCTGCACGCCCAGCCAGGATGTGGCCGGCCCGACCAACAACTGGTTGAACGATAAGGAAGCGTACAAGAAGCTCCGCCCCCTCTACGACGGCTGCATGAAAGGCCGCACGATGTACGTCGTGCCGTTCGTGATGGGGCCGATCGGATCGAAGCTGGCGAAGGTGGGCGTGCAACTGACCGACTCGATTTACGTCGCCGTTTCCATGGGCATCGTCACCCGCATGGGCGACGTCGCGTGGAAACAACTCGGCGACAGCGACGAGTTCACTCGCTGCCTGCACAGCGTCGGCGACGTGAATCCCGATCGCCGGTACGTCTGCCACTTCCCGCTCGATAACACGATCTGGAGCTTCGGCTCCGGTTACGGCGGCAACGCGTTGCTGGGGAAAAAATGCCTCGCGCTCCGCATCGCCAGCTACCTCGGCCGGCAGCAGGAGTGGATGGCCGAGCACATGCTGCTCATGGGCGTGCAGGACCCGAAAGGCGAAAAGACCTTCGTGGCCGCAGCATTTCCGTCCGCGTGCGGCAAGACGAATTTCGCCATGCTCGTTCCGCCGAAAAAATACCGCGACGAGGGATGGAAAGTCACCACGCTCGGCGATGACATTGTGTGGATGTGGGTGGAGCAACCCAGCGGCAAGCTGCGGGCGATCAACCCCGAGGCCGGCTACTTCGGCGTGGTGCCGGGCACGAACAGCAAGAGCAATCCCAACGCACTGGCCGCGACGAGCAAAGACGCGATCTTCACCAACGTTGCCCTTGTGCCGCTGGCGGACGGAACGTTCGACGTGTGGTGGGAAGACAGCGATTGGCCGGCGCCCGCAAACGCGATCGACTGGCAGGGCAAGCCGTGGACGCCCGCGAGTGGCACGAAGGCGGCCCATCCGAACAGCCGCTTCACCGCGCCGATGATCAACAATCCCGTGCTCGACGACCGGGCCGACGATCCGAAAGGCGTGCCGATTTCAGCGATCATCTTCGGCGGCCGGCGCACGAAAACTATTCCGCTGGTCTTCCAGGCGTTCAACTGGATGCACGGCGTGTACGTGGGCGCGACGATCGGCTCAGAAACCACCGCGGCCGCCACGGGCGCGGTCGGCGTGGTGCGGCGTGATCCGATGGCAATGCTCCCGTTCATTGGCTACAACATTCGCGACTACCTCGTGCACTGGTTCCAGATGCGCAAAAAGATGTTCGATTGCCCGCGCATTTTCCACGTCAACTGGTTCCGCAAGAACGACAAGGGCCAATTCATGTGGCCGGGCTTTGGCGAAAACATGCGCGTGCTGAAGTGGATCATCGACCGCTGCAAGGGCCGGGCTTATGCACGCGAAACACCCATCGGCTGGATGCCGCGCGGCGAAGACATCGACCTCGAAGGGCTCAACGTGACGGCGGAGGATTTGAAGATCCTGGAGACCGTGGACCAGGAAGAATTCAAAGCGGAAATCGTGAGCCAGGAAGAACTGTTCCTTAAGCTTGCGGGTGATTTACCCAAGGAAATGATCTTCCAACGGGAATTGCTGATCAGCCGCCTGTAGAGTCGTATCAACGAGAGTCGTTGCCCGGCGGTACTCCAATGGGTGACGATGATGCGTCCAGAACCGCTATATTGGCGTCGATTCCGGCATTTGGTTCACCTTCGCTGTTGTAACCGGGCAATCTGTCAGCACTTACCACTTACCCGCAATAATCGCGTGTTACAGGCGTTATGAAGACGACGGTCGGACCCAACTCGATGCGTTTGCAGAGCGAAAGCGACATGTCGCCGCCTCCGCCGGTGACCGACGAGCAGTTGGTCGATCGCCTGAAAGACGGCGATACGGCAGCGGGGCGTGAATTGGTGGAACGGCACTGCCAGGCGTTGTTGCGGTACTTGCACCGTCTTGCAGGCAATGAGCACACGGCCGAGGAACTGCATCAGCAGGCCTGGGTGAGCGTGCTGGAAAATATCGAAAAGTTCTCGCGGGCATCGGCTCCCGGGGGATTTAAGAGCTGGTTGTTCCGAATCGCCACGAATAAGGCGAACGACACCTGGCGCTCCAAGGGCCGGGAAAAGGCGGCCAAGGAAGGGCTGAAGCTGGTGACCGACGAAGAACTTCCCGCGGCCGATCATCGGCTGGAGAGTTCGGAGAACGAAGCGAAATTGAAGCGGGCGATCGAGCAGTTGCCCGATAACCAGAAGCAGGTCGTGTTGCTCCGCTATTACAGCAACATGAAGTTTGTCGATATCGCAGAGATGCTCGGCTGCCCGCTGAACACCGCCTTAGGCAGAATGCATAAGGCGATGCAGAAGTTGAAACAGTTGATGGAATCGGACGTTCGAGGTGGGACATGAAGTCATTACTCCACACGCTGCACGACAACGAGTCGATCCTGCTGCTCTACCTGTTTGATGAGCTGCCGGCCGACGATCGCGCCGAGGTGGAGGCGATGCTGGCCGGCGACGCGAATCTACGGGCGGAGTTGGAACTGCTGAGTACTGCGAACGAGCAGATCAACAGCGCGCTCGAGCAAGCCGACGCGGCGGGTGCGAGCAGCATTTCATCTGCAATGGCACAGCGGCAGGCGAGCAGGGCGATCGATCAGTGGAACGCGCGTCGCATGCTGACGAAGGCGCGAGAAACGTCGATGACGATCAAGCCGCGCAACCGCAAGTGGCTGGCGTATTCGTCGGGCATTGCGGCGGCGATTCTGGTGGCGTGCCTGATTTACCGCGGCGTGTCGTCTGATGATGCGGACCGCCTGGCCAGCCGCGGCACGAACACGCCGTATTGGACTCAGCAGGAGCACAGAGTGCTTGACCTGTTCCCGGAGGTGGAACCGGAAGCGGTGGATCCATCCATCGCGATGGCGCAGCCGGCGGACAACACTGACATGCTGCAAAAGTCACTCGACCCCAGCGAAGAAATCCTTAATGACTCGTTGAAGCACGTTGATCTAAGCGCGGCAGAGCGCGAACTGAACGCGGTGGCGCAATTGAGTGATCCTGTCACGATCAACGGCGGACTGAATTTCGAATGAGACGATTTGACCAAGAGACGAACATGACGAACAAGATTATCAAAACCTCGGGCATCCTGCTTTTGACGATGGCGTGCGCCGCACCGCTAGCGGCACGGGCCGACGGACCGGGACCGACGAGCCGGCCGGTGAATCGACCGGACCGGCAGGATCGGCAGGGCGATCGCGACCGCTCCGACCGCCCGATGCGACCCTGGCGGCAGGCCGACAAGCACGGGCCGGTGAGCGCCGAGCAGTGGACACAGATTCTCGCGTTCATGCGCGAGCATTCGCCGCGCCGCACCGAGGAGTACGAAAAGCTGGTGATGCCCGGCGAAGTGAAGGCTGATTTTCTCAAGCAGCTCATCGCCGCCCAGTACGACTACGTGACGAGCCTGAAGTCTGAAGACCCGAAGCTGTACGACCTGCAGATCAGCAAGATCGAAACGCAGGACGCGATCTACGGCATGCTCCGCGACCAGTCGCAAGGCGGCATGGGCGACGACGACAAGAAGGAGTTCCGCACGCTCGTCGCCAAGCTGGTGGACATCAACTTCGGCGAGCGCGAACGGCGGATCGACAAAGCCCGAGAATCGCTCGCCAAGGCGCAGACCTCGCTGGAGGCCGATCGCAAGCACAAGGATTCGCTGATCGACGACCGCATCGACCAGTTCCTGAAGGAAGGAGCCCGCCCGTTTAAAATGGACGGCCCGACACCGCCGGCGACACGCGGGCCGCATCATCTGGATGACCAGGCTACGACTGAGGCTCGCGGGCTGGACGTGCAATCCAAGGTCGATTGAGCGTTTCAGCGGTCTTCAAAAACAACGGAGCGGTGAACTGAGTGAACGCATCTGACGTTCACTTCGTTCACCGCTCTTTTGTTGGCGCAACAAAAAGGGTTGTCCCCTCCGAGACAACCCTTTCGCGTTCTTTCGAACGCCTATTCAATTTTGCTTAGTAGACAACGGCCATTGCGTCTTCGATCGCTTCGATCACCTGACGCACATGGAACGGCTTGCGGAGGAACCCGTCGAACGGACCGGCGAGCAGGCCCTTGGATTCTTCTTCCGTCATTCGGCCGCTCATCGCGATCACCTTCGTGAGCTGCAGGTCGGAGTTGTTCTTCACCTGCTTGGCGACCTCGCGGCCGTCCACGTCGCTCAGGTGCATATCGAGCAGGATGACGTGCGGGCGGAACTTCTCAGCCGTGATGCCGGCGGCAAACCCGCCCTTGGCGACTTCGACTTCGTACTTGGCTTCGTCTTCGAGGATCTTCTCAAGGACTTCAACGATATCGGCTTCGTCATCCACGATAAGGATGCGCGAGCAGCCCGACATCAGGCCGTTCAGCGGCATGCCGTGTTGTTTCATGAAACGGATGAGCTGGTTGAGCGGAATTCGGCGGTCCTTGCTGCCCGGGATGCGGTACCCGTGCAAAGCGCCCGAATCGAACCATTTGCTTACGGTTCGCGGTGCGACATTGCAGATTTTGGCGACTTCGCCGGTGGTCAATACGTCTTTCAACTTGCTGGTGCTCGTGCTCATGTTCATTTTCTCCCGTGCGGCCGTCAGTGGACGGTCCGCGGTTAGCCTCCGTGTCGTTACAGCAGACGAATGCTGGCGACACCCTCTATATCGACGAGTCAGTTGAAAGCTTTAGGTGACATGCGCAGTTTTTGCCGAAGGTGCACGAAACACTGAGAATTCCATTGTTATTAGACGAGACCGATAATGCCATCCAAAATCCATGTGATGTGAATTACTATTTTGCTGCCGGCGACGGCTGTTCGGCATGGGATGACGCAAGAATCCAAGAATTAGCGCCAGAGCTCGCCACAATATGAATGGACTGGCCCGCCGCGGACGGAATTACAAAATCTTGAGCTACTTACTGGATTTGAGCGCCGGCAGACCCGTTTCAGTAACGTTGTCCTGCCAGATCACGCCGCTGCCGATGCTGCCGAAGCCGTATCGGACCGTGCCGGTGTAGAAGACGTTGTTGATGATCTGCACAGTCGACCCGCCGCCACCGTCAGCGTAGGCGTGCACGGCGTAGTTGCCGCCGATCACCCAGTTGCCCGAGAAGATCACGTCGCGCGACGCGTACTGGAGGAAGAACGCGGAGTTGCATTCGGTGTTCGGTTGATCGATCGGCGTGTCGAAGAAATTGCCCACGATGATCACGTGCGTCGCCCCGGCCACCTGCACGCCGTCGGCGTGGGGATCGATCGCGAGGTAGCCCAAGTCGGTGATGTAGTTGCCGTAGATGAAGGTGTTGTTGCCCGCCTTAAACCCGTCACCGCCGATCTGGTGAACGTAGTTATCGATGGCGTTGTACCCGTCGCCGTAAATGCCCGCGGCGTTCGCGTTTTTCAACTCGCAGTGCTGGATGGTGATGTTGGTCGCGCCGTCGCATCGCACGTCGTACGCGGCGCCGTTGGCGTCGAACACGCAGTTGGTAAACGTGATGTTCTTCAGCCCCGACATCGACATCTGCCCTTTGATCAGCAGGTTAGAGTAGCTGCTGTTGCTGACAGGCTTGAACGCGTTCACCGTGGTGAGGATCACGTCCGGATCAACGCCCGTGTTGGTCGCACTCGGCCGCTCGGCGGGCGGTGCGGGGGGCGGATCGGCCAGCGTGGTCGATTGCGCCGTCTGGCTGGCGGCGTACCCTTGCGCGAAATAGGCACTCACGCGGTACACGTAGATGGTGTTCTGCGCCAGGCCCGTGTCCGCAAAGCTGGTGGGCGCTATGTCGGTCACCGGTAAATCGGCCACCTTCACGAAAGCGCCGAAATTCGTCGATCGCTCAACGAAATACCCCGTGGCGGCTGGATCGACCGCTGTCCAAGTCAGATCAATTTCGGTCGTGCTGATCGTCGCGGCCGTGAGCCCCGTCGGCGCGAGCGGCGCCTCCAAGGTGGTTGCCGTCGCGGTAGCGCTGGCAACCGACGAGCCAAACGCCGTCGTTGCTTTCACGCGATAAACGTAGGTGGTGCTGCCGACCAGGCCTCGGTCGCTGTAGCTCGGGCCGCTCACGGTGGCGATCTGCGTAAACGTCACGCCATTGTCCGCCGATCGTTCAACCGCATAACCCGTCGTGATAACGTCGCCGGCCGACCACGTGAGGTCCACTCCGTTCGCGTCGACGGTCGTCGCGATAAGGTTTGTTGCCGGCTGCGGAGGGAATGGCACGGTCGCGAAGACCACCGCACTCGTTGGCGAATTGCCGAGCGCATTGTGGGCCGTCACGCGATACCAGTACGTCGATCCCGGCGTAAGCCCGGTACTGCTGTAGCTGGCCGTAGTGACGTCGGCGATCTGCGTAAACGTACTACCGTCGGCGGAGCGTTCGACGAAGTAACCCGTTGCCACGCTGTCGGCCGGCTTCCACGTGAGACTGATCTGTGTTGTCGTCGCCACCTTGGCCGCCATCGTGTTCGGTGTGCCGGGGATTTTGATGGTTGTCGTCACGGTCGCGCCCGCGAGCGACCCGCCCGCGTTGTACGCCGTGATTCGGTACGTGTATGCGACGTTCCCGGTCAATCCGCTGTCGCCGAAGGTGGTAGTCGTGACGTTGCCGATCATCGCGTACGCGCCGCCGCTGGTGGATCGTTCAACCGTGTAGCCTGTGGCCAGCGCGTCGCCGGCCGTCCACTTCACGTTGATCTGGCTACTGGTGGCCGGGGTCGCGGAAAGACTGGTAGGCGTCGCCGGGCGGCGCAAGGTGTCGGTGGTGACAATCGAACTTGCCGCCGACGAACCGCCGGGGCCGTGTGCCGTGATGCGGTAGAGATACGTCGCGCCTTCGAACAGGCCGGTGTCGTTGTAGCTGTTGGTCGTCACGTCGGCGACCTGCGTATAGACATCGCCGTCGAGTGAGCGTTCAACTACGTAGCCGCTGGTATAGGAATCCGCCGGCGTCCACGCGAGGTTAATCTGACTGATGCCCGCGGCGGCAGCCGTAACGTTGGTCGGCGTGCCGGGCCGACGCAGTGTCGCGACCGGCGCGCTCAATACGCTCGCCGATGATCCAAACGTGTTGTAGGCCGTCACGCGGTAGGTGTACGTGGCGCCTTCGGCCAGTCCCGAATCATTGAACAGCTTTTGCGACACATCCGCGACTTGGGCAAATGCACCGCCGCTTGAGCGTTCGACGATGAAGCCGGTGGCCAGTGCGTCGGGCGTATTCCACGTCACGCTGATTTCGCTGGTACTGATCGGTGTCGTCACCGGCGCCAGCGGAGTGCCGGGCCGTTGCGAGGTTGTGGCGCTCGCCGTCGCACTGGCCGAGGAAGATCCGCCGGCACCATACGCCGTCACGCGGTAGGTGTAAGTCGCGCCTTCGGCCAGTCCGGAGTCACTAAGGGTCGTCGTCGAAACGTCGGCTACCTGCGCAAAGGCACCGCCATTCAACGACCGCTCGACGCGAAAGCCAGTCGCCAAGCCATCGGCCGCTGACCAGCTTAGATTGATCTGGCTGATGCCAGCCGCAACTGCAACGAGACCGACCGGCGTCCCCGGCCGACGCAACGTGGTCGCTGCGGCGGTACCGCTCGAGGCGGAATTGCCCGCAGTGTTATACGCACTCACGCGGTAGGTGTACGTCGCGCCTTCAGTCAGGCCGATGTCCAGGTAGCTCTTGGTCGTCACGTTTGCGACTTGCGAAAAGCCCGCGCCGGCCGATCGCTCCACGATGTAACCGGTGGCGAGCGAATCCGTGGTGGACCACGTGAGGCTGATCTGGCTAACGCTGGTCGCGGCCGCGATCAGGCTTGTCGGCACGGCGGGTCGTTTCAGCGTGGTGGCTGTCGCTGTCGAACTGGCCGCCGATGAGCCGTTGCCGTTGTACGCGATGACCCGATACGTGTACGCCGAGCCCTCGGCCAGCCCTATATCGCTGAATGTCTTCGTGCTGACGTCGGCCACTTGCACGTAGGCGCCACCGGCGAGCGATCGCTGCACGAGGTAGCCGGTCGCGAGCGAGTCGGTGGTCGACCAGCTCAAATTGATCTGGCTGATGCTGGTCGCGGTCGCGATCAGGCTTGTCGGCGAGGCAGGGCGCTTCAGCGTAGTCGCGGTCGCGGTGGTGCTGGCTGCGGATGAACCGCTGCCGTTGTATGCGATCACCCGGTACGAGTATGCAGTCCCTTCGGCCAAGCCTACATCGTTGAATGACTTGGTGGTGATGTTGGCCACTTGCACGTACGCGCCGCCGGCGAGTGATCGCTGAACGAGGTAGCCGGTCGCGAGTGAGTCGGTGGTCGACCAGCTCAAATTGATCTGGCTGATGCTGACCGGCGTCGCGACGAGACTCACGGGAGCGGCCGGCGCGTTGGAAGTGGTCGTGGCCGTCGCGGTCGCGCTGGCGGCCGATGGTCCTGACGCGTTGAACGCCTTCACGCGATACGTGTAGGTGAGGCCCGCGGTCAGTCCAATGTTGCTGTAAGTTTTGGTAGTGACGCTCGCGATCTGCGTGAAGGCGCCGCCGCTGACAGACCGCTCGATGGTGTATCCGGTCGCGAGCGAATCCGTAGTCGACCAGGCCAGGTTGATCTGCGTCTGGCTCACCGTCGTGGCCGTGAGGTTCGTCGGCACTGCCGGCAATGCGACGGACGTCTTGGCAGAGACCGTGGAACTCGCCGGCGAATTGCCGATCGCGTTGAACGCCGTGACGCGGTAGGTGTAGGTGGTGTTGGCGGCAAGCCCCGTGTCGCTGTAGGTGCGGGCGGTGACCGTGGCGATCTTTGTAAACGTGGTGCCCGTCGCACGTTCGATGAAATACCCGGTCGCGAGCGAGTCGGCTGCATTCCATGCGAGATTGATCTGGCTGGAACTGACCACCGTGGCCGTGACACCTGTGGGAACGCCGGGCGCCTTGTTCTTGGTGGTCGCTGAAACCGTCGCGCTGGGCGCGGATGAGCCGGCGGAGTTGTACGCCGTCACGCGGTAGCTGTAGGTGGTGTTGGTTGCCAGGCCGCTGTCGTTGAAATTTTTCTTCGACGTCTTGCCGACCTGCGTGAACGTGCTGCCGTTGGACACTCGCTCGATGATGTATCCGCTGGCCCGCGAATCACTGGCGGCCCAGGAGAGGCTGATCTGGCTGGTACTGGAGGCGGTCGCGGTAAGGCTGACTGGCGCGCCCGGCAGGGCAACCGCGGCCGGTTGGGCCCTGGCACTGGCGCTCATGGTGGTGGAAGAAGCTGAGGCTTCCGGCTGCCGGATCAACGCATCAGCGGGCGAGCCGGCAAACAGCAGCCGCGGCTCGATGGATTCGATTCGAACGACGCCGCTTACCGCTTTGCGCGGTAACTTCCTGCCACTCACCGGCGGCGTCGATTTCATTCCGTGTTGACGGTGCAACAGAATCCCCAAGCCCAGCAACAATCTAGAATGGAATGCCGACGGCCATTGACGCCCCGGGCAACAGGCGCTTTAACCGGCGGCAACATAGGGGATAACGGCAAACTGTGTCAATAAAATCGAGGGATTTTGCACACAAAGCGTTCTAAAGCGCAAGTGTGTGACAAATGGAGCGACGGGGAATCGAACCCCGATTTGCTGAATGCGATTCAGCCGTCATCCCGTTAGACCATCGCCCCGGGATTGCGAGGGGCTATTCTAGTAAGCGGCGGAGGTCGGTCAAGTCAGGCACCGAATAGGTACAAAAGCTGGTTGCCTTGTTTTGAGAAAAATGTGAAAGCTACATATGTGCTTTTGACCATTGAACCAGACTGATCCTATAGTGTGGTCGAATGGGCATGGCTTTTGAAAAAAGGTAAGGTAATGACGCAGACCCGGCAAAACGTTTCGGAGCAGGATTTGGAGCATCTTACGAGCTTATTCCGACTGCTTTCAGATCGAACCAGGCTCAATATCGTGCTGCTTTTGTCGCACGGCGAGCGAAACGTGAGCAGCCTTTGCGAAGAGCTTAAACTCCCGCAGCCGACCGTCAGCCATCACCTTGGATTGCTCCGCGCGAGCAATCTCGTCACTAACCGCCGCGTTGGGAAGCAGGTGTTCTACGCACTCCCGCCCAAGACCAATGGTGATTGCGACGGCGCGCATCTGCCGCTGGGCCTGGGCGTCGGACGATTTTGTGTGAAGATTGCCGACCACACCATCGGCCGGGCCGCTCAGGCTTAATCACGCTGCACTGCATCTCAATGAAGTACACTTGCCGCGGGGGTTCGCCGTTTCGAGGCGTGGGCGGTTGCGCATGGCACGCGGACGATCGCCGTAAGTCGGCTGCGCCGCTTTTGGCACGCCGTGGGCGACACGCGCAAAATCGGGAATCCGGAAAATTAATCGAGATTTTTCGCGCAGGGCGAAGGTTTTTCGCGCCGGCGGTGCGCCGACGCCTCGCCGTTTGCGCACCGCCGTCAGTGATCATAGATGCGGGACTCGTGCCCGCGTCGATCGCTGCGCGCTGTTTGGTGTGGCGGTCGCTCTTTGACAAGTGAATAGATCGTGATGACACGTGATGGTCGGACCTCTACCGTCCCTAAACCGTCCCTAAACGTCCCTAAACGTCCCTGGACGGACCTACGGTGTTGCGGCCAACCCCCGGCCCGGCCTGTGGTTGCGTGGCCACGCGGGTCGAGTTGATGATTTTTTCGATTGGCGCGTTTCTTGGAGGGTGGGGATGAACCCCACCCTACGAAACTAAAATGGTCACTTTGGCGCACCTAAGCGCACCTAAAGACACCTAAAGACACCTTTGCGCACCCGGCGAAAATCAGCCAACATGCGGCCCTGCCGATAGTTAGGCGGCCGCATCGGTCGGTTGGATGTTTTTTGGCGGGCCAGATTGAGAAGGTGGCTTTCAACTCAGCGTCCCTAAGGCGCGGTGGAATGAATCGACGACCTACGCCGGTTGGAGCGTTTCTGAATCAAGGCCATGCCCCGTCAGCTTGACGAACACGTCCTGCAGCGTGGGCCGGCCCATGGAGATGGAATCGACTTTGCCGGGGAGGGCCTCGATCACGCGGGGGATGAGCAGATGGGCGTCGGCGGCTTCGATGCGGAGATGGCCGTCTGCAACCTGGGATGTGAGTCCGAGATTTTCCTGCAACACCTTGGCCGATTCGGCGGGGTCTTTCGTGACGAGCGTGATGACGTCGCCGCCGATGGTGGCCTTTAACGCGGCGGGGGAATCGCAGGCGAGCAGCTTGCCCTGGTCGAGGATCGCCAGCCGATCGCACTGGTCGGCTTCTTCCATGAGGTGCGTGGTCATGAGAACGGTCACGCCATCGGTTCGGCGGACATCTTGGAGCGTTTCCCACAGGTCGATGCGTGCACCGGGATCGAGACCCGTGCTCGGTTCATCAAGCAGCAGCAAGCTGGGACGGTGAAGCAGTCCCTTTGCCAGCTCCACGCGACGCCGCATGCCGCCGCTGAAGGTGCCGACGCGTTCGTGCTGGCGGTCGGTCAGGCGCACGCGGGCGAGGGAGTCGTCGATGCGGGTGCGAAGGTCGGCCCCGCTCAGGCCGTACAGGTGACCCTGGTGTTTGAGGTTCTCGCGGGCGGTGAGTTGCTTGTCGAGGCTGGGCGATTGGAACACCACGCCGATTCGTCGGCGGATTTCGTCGCGGGCGGTGCGAAGGTCAAAGTCGAACAGTTTCACGCGATCGGCGGGAGCTTCGATGAGCGTGGAGAGGATGCGAAAGAGAGTCGACTTGCCACTGCCGTTGGGGCCGAGGAAGCCGAATATTTCACCGGCATTGACGGCGAGCGAGAGATCGTTGATCGCCGTGCGCTCGCCGTAAGCGTACGAAAGATGCTCGATGCGAACGACTTCCACGGCCGTCGAGCTCATTTCACGCCGATGAGGTGGTGGAACGAGCCGATGACGTCGTTAAACACCTTGAGGGACGAGCTCTTCATCTCCGGCAGCGTCATGACGACATCGGGAATGAGTGCCACGCAAATCAGGATGCACAGAAGGCATGGAACAATCGTGATGACGTAAATCAGTTTGCCTTCAAACTTCAGGTGCATGAAGTAGGTGAGCACGAACCATGCCTTGATCGACGCGATGAAGAGGGCGATCAGCACCTTGGCCGTTTCGCTCTGGATGTTCACGAACGCGATGGCGACGGTCACCACGGTGAGGCCGACGAGCGTGGCGAAAATACCCAGGTAATTCACGACGTGGTGCGCGTGCGGACGGGAAACGTCGTGCGGTTCTTCGGGGATTCGTGTGGCGGCCGTGTCCATAGCTAACTCCTGGCGTTACGTGATTCTATGTCTATCTATCGTCGATCGGCGGACAATTGTTCAGCGAAGTACTAGATCAAATACAGCAGCGGGAACAGGAAGATCCAGATCAAGTCGACCAAGTGCCAGTAAAGGCCCGTGTACTCGATCGCCGGAGCCATGACCTTACCGCGGCCGGCCTGGCAGAGCAGGATGAAGATCGGGATCATGCCGCACACGATGTGCAGGCCGTGAACGCCGGTCAGGATGTAGTACGACGCGAAGAAGTTGTTCTTCCACGGCCCGTACCACATGCTCTGCGAGATGCTCGCGCGGGGAATCTCGTATTCGTGCGGTTCCGCCTTGGCGCCGCCGTTCATCTCTTTCATTTCGTGTTCGCTGATCAGGTTGATGTTGAACGAGTTCCCGGTGACCTCCATGCGGTAGCCGTGGATCATCATCATGTTGTCGGGAACTTCTTCGCCTTTTTCATCCTTTTCCTGGATGTGGCCGTCGTAGCAGTACACTTTGCCGCCTTCGTTGGCGACGACGGTGTAGTGATGGTACTTGTCGCGGTATTCCACCGTCTTGATGCACATGAACCCGGCCGCGCACAGGAACGTGAGCAGCAGGAAGCCAACCACCTTGTTGCGGTTGCCCTTGTGGCCGGCGTCGACGGCGAGCGCCATCGTGAGTGAGCTGAAGATGAGGATCAGCGTGTTGGCGGCTGCGAGCGGTTTGCTCAGCACCTCGTGCTGATCGGCGAACAGCTTGGGCTGGCCGGAGCGGAAGATGATGTACGTGCCGAGCAGGCCGATGAAGAACATGATTTCGCTTGCCAGGAACATCCAGATGGCGATCTTGCCGGGCGGCGTGGGATCTCCATGACCGATGACCGGATCGGGCGCGTGCTCTTCGGGGATGTAACCGTGATCTACTATGGTCGACACAAATCGCTCCTTATTTCCATGGGCCTACTTCGGTGGCTCATAAGCGAAGTTCGCTTCGAGCGGCCCATTGCTGACTTCAATCGTCTGCTTCAACTCACCGTAACGCTCGTGCCAGGCGGCCAGCTCGTACGAGCCGGGCGGAAGGCCTTTAATTTCAAATCGTCCGTCGGCATCGGTGACGGCGAAGTAATCGCTGTCGAACACGCCGACGTAACACGTCATCCACGGATGCACATCGCACTTTACGCGGAAAATTTCCGCCTCGGTGAACGACATGTCCTTACTGCTGCCCGGCACCGTCAACGCCACGTTGAACGAGGCGTTCGCCGCCGGGTTCGCGTGCACGTTGTGGGCCTCGGCGTCGCTGTTCTTGATCCGCAGCGCCTGGCCCGCTTTAACCGCCACCACGTGCGGCACAAAGCGACAGTCCTTCTGATCCAGCACCACCGGTTCGGCCGGCGGTCCGCTCGGGCTTCGAACGCCAGTGATCGAAACCACCACGTTCGCGAGCCCGCCGTTCGATCCGACCAGCACCGATTCATCTGCGATCGGCCCGGCATGCGTGCAGATCGAGTTATCGATCTTCGCCACCTCCGGCGCCTTGCCGGTCAACTTCACCGTTCCGTGCACCGAGGCGCTTCCTGGCGACACGACCTTCGCCGGAACCTTGGCCACCTTGCGATCATCACAACCGGCAAGCATCAGGAGCAGTGCCAGATTGCAAATCGCCAGTCGCAAATCGCAAATCCTCTACAACCGGTCGATCATCATGGCCGCCAGCAACAGCGGCAGGTAGATGATCGACGCGAAAAACAGCTTCTTGGCGTCGATACGCGAACGAGACGACGCAAGCGAAATTCCATAGCTCAGATACGCAAATCCCAGCAGGACTGCGACCGTGAAGTAGGCCGCACCGGCCATGCCCACCACGGTCGGCACGAGGCTGACCGGGATCATCGTCAGGTTGTACAGCACGATCTGCCGACTGGTGATGCTGAGGCGATCGTCATCCACGCAAGGCAGCATTTTGAATCCGCCGGCGGCGTAGTCGTTCTTGTACAGGATCGCGATCGCCAGAAAGTGCGGCATCTGCCAGATGAACAGAATCGCAAAGAGGGCGTACGCCTCCACCGTGAGTTGCCCGGTGGCGGCGGTCCAGCCCATCATCGGCGGGATCGCGCCGGGGATGGCGCCGATCACCGTGTTGAGCGAGCTGTATCGCTTCATCGGCGTGTAGACGAACAGGTACGTCAGCAGCGTGATCGCGCCGAGCGCGGCCGTCAGCGGGTTCACCATGACGGCGAGGTAAATCGTTCCGGCGAGCCCCATGCCGGCGCCCATCGCAAGGGCTTCGATCGGCAGGATGCGCCCGCCGGGAAGCGGGCGGTTGCGGGTGCGGGGCATGAGCTTGTCGAGATCGCGCTCGATGTATTGATTCAGCACGCTCGCGCCGGCGGCGGTGAGGGCAGTGCCGAACAGGGCGCTGACCATGAGCGGCCAATCGTGCCGGTCGCGGCCGGCCATGCAGTAGCCGACCATAGTGGTGATAACCACGAGGAAGTTCATCCGCGGCTTGGTGAGCTCGTAGAAGTCGACGGCGCGCGACGAGCGGGGGCCCGCATTGGCCTGCGCGGCGCGGCCGGTCGCCATGAGCGGCGGGTCGGTGTAGTCGGAAACGTCAGTCGTCGGCTTCATGTATTCCTACGAGACCAGAAATTCCTTCGAACCAATCGCCCGCACTTCAACGCGAACCGGGGCCGCCTGCACGCGGAAGTGGCGGCTGTACAAACGCATCGCACGTGCGGCGATGGTGAAGCAAGTGAGCAGCAGCAGGGCACCCACAGCCACGTGGGCCGAGGCGATGTCTGCAGGCTTTCGCATCAAGACGGTGAACACGCCGAGCGTGGCCTGCGTGAGAAGCAGGAACATCATCGCAAACGTCGGCAGCACCAGCGCCGGCTGACCGCGATGGCGGCGGATAACGCGGATGGCGACCCACGTCGTCGCGATCGACACCAGCACTGCGCCGAGACGATGAGCAAAGCTCAGCCACACTTGCGTGAGCGTGACCGGATCCATGTTCAAATCAAATGCCCGATGAGCGTTGGCAAGCTGCAATTCAGTGGCGTTCGTGGGCGGCAGCAGATGGCCGTATGCGAGGGGGACATCGGGAATTGCAAGGCCCGCTTGTTCGTGACGCATGATCGCGCCGACGACCAGTTGCAGAAACACGCACGCGACCGCAATCGACGAAATCCGCATCAGCTTCTTACCGGCCACATAATCTTCCGACCATGCCAGGTTGGGGGCGATGTTCCACCACTGCGAGGTGGTGATGGCCGCCAGCGCCGCGACGCAGAAGAACAACTGCGCCGTAATGCCATGAACGATCGCCATGTCGAGATTCACGAACAGCACGCGAAGCCCGCCGAGCAATCCCTGGAAGATGACGAATCCAAGCACTACGTATGCGAGGCGCCGAACCCAAATGCGTCGCTCCATAGTCCAAGCGGCTACCGCCAGGATAATCGCGCACAACCCCACACCCGTTGCCACCAGCCGGTGCGAGTGCTCGTAGAAGATGCCGCCCTGATGCCACCACTGGCTCAGTGGCAGGAACCACATGTTGTACCCGAAGCTCGTGGGCCAATCGGGCACGCTCATGCCGGCGCCGTGGCTGGTGACGAGCCCGCCGAGGAAAATCAGCGGAAACGTCGCCGCGGCCGTGAGCAGCGCCAGGCGGTGGAGGATCGGATTGTAGCGGTACAGGATCATGTCTCTGTCGTTACTCGATCAGTGCTTGATGACCAGCTTGTCGGCGCCTTCCACGTAGCGCGTCTGCAGCAGGTAGTCTTCGTCGACCAGCGGCGAGCTGTATTCGTACGGGCCGTGGTGGACGATCGGAACTTCCGTGAAGTTGCCGTGTGGCGGCGGGCTGGTGGTTTCCCATTCCAGCGTCGTGGCCAGCCACGGGTTGTTCGGGGCCTTGGGGCCCCAGATCCAGCTTCCGATGAAGTTGATGATGAACGGAATCTGCGACAGCCCCAGCGCGAACGCGCTGAAGCTGATGAACTGATTCATCGGCTGGAAGTGCGTGAACGTGCTGTAGTTGAGGTAGTCCGCGATACGGCGCGGGAACCCGCCGATGCCCAGGATGTGCATCGCGAAGAACGTGCAGTTGAAGAAGATGAAGCTGAGAACAAAGTGGATGTAGCCCAGCGTGTTGTTCATCATCCGGCCGAACATCTTGGGGTACCAGAAGTAGATGCTGGCGAAGATGCCGAACGTCGAACCGCCGAACAGCACGTAGTGAATGTGTGCCACGATGAAGTACGTGTCGTGGATGTGCACGTCCACCGCGGTGCTGGCCATGAAGATGCCGGACAATCCGCCGATGACGAACATGCTCACAAACGCGATCGCATTGCACATCGGCACGGTGAAGCGGATGTTTCCGCCCCACAGGGTGCCGAGCCAGTTAAACGTTTTGATCGCGGATGGCACGGCGATGAACATCGTGCTGACGGCGAACGTGGTGCCCAGCGTCGGGTTCATGCCCGACTGGAACATGTGGTGCGCCCACACGATGAACCCGAGGAAGGCAATGCCCGCCATCGCGTACACCATCGGACGGTAGCCGAAGATCGGCTTACGGCTGAAGACGGCCATGATGTCGGAGACCATGCCCATGGCGGGCAGGATCATGATGTACACCGCCGGGTGGCTGTAGAACCAGAACAGGTGCTGGTGAAGGATCGGGAAGCCGCCGCCGGCGTTGCCCTGAACCTGGTTGGTCAGCGTCCAGTTGAACGGCGTGAAGAAGCTTGCCAGGCGGTACACGTTGCCGCCGACCAGCACGCTGTGGTGTTCCATCAAATTCATCAGCACTGCGGCTGCAAGAACCGGCGTGGCCAGCAGGACCAGCACCGAGGTGATGAACAGCGACCACACGCTCAGCGGCATGCGGAACATCGTCATGCCCGGGCAGCGGAGCTTGATCATGGTGGTGAGGTAGTTCACCGCACCCATGATGCTGGAGAAGCCGAGGATGAACACCGCGAGGAACCAGCAGCTTTGGCCATCGAACGAGGCGTACTGCGTGCCCTTGGTGAAGACGAATCCGACGATCGCCGACAGCAGGACCGTGGTGACGACGTTGAGTGCGCAGCTATCGAAGCGAACGAAGTACGCTCCGACGAAAGCAAAGAGCATAAACCAGGAGAAGTACGCCACCAGGATTGGGGCGATCGGCCAGGTGCCTTGCCAGCCGAGCGGGATGGTGGCCATGATTTTCTGAACGACTTCGTTGTTCACGTTCTTCATGCTCGGGATCAGCAGTTCGAGCTTGCTGAGTTCCGAGGGCTCGGAGAGCGTGAGGGCCAGCGCCTCGCCCTTGGGCGAGGTGGCGGCGATGTCGTACTTGTGAAGCTCGTAGTAGTTGTTCGGCGAAGTCGACGTTTCGTTGGTGGTAATGTTGGTGTAGTGCAGTTCGTGCAGGGCTTCGGAGATCGATTCGGCCACCACCTGCGGCTTGCCCTTCAGGCGAACGACCAGGCCGTCCTTGGTGGAAGAAGAACCTTCCGAGACCGCGCCGGCCGTGCCGTTGCGGAAGATCTGCGTGAAGTTCTGCCACTTGTTCTCGAACGCTTCGCCCGAGGTTTGCGGTTTGGGATTAATCACATACACGTACGGCAACTGACTCTTGGTTGCTTGAATCGCACTGAGCGGCGGGTAACTCGTCCAGCCGGCGGCTGCGGCGTTGCCGGGGAGGAAGAAGCCGGTGAGCATGATCGCCCCGGCCGGGATGGCCGACCAGAACGCCAGGCCGTTCAGGAACGGGAAAGCCATATCGCCGGCGCCGATTTTCAGAGGAACGAGGTAATTGCCGAACGTGCCGACGAGCAGGGGGATGATGACGAAGAAGATCATGATGGTGGCGTGCATGGTGAACGCCATCATGTAGAAGTCGGCGGGCATGACGCCGGCCTTGGTGGAGCCGTCGGGCTGGATCTGGCCCCACAGGAGCTTGCCGAGGATCGGCACCGGGTGGTTCGGATCGCTCGGCCAGGCAAGCTGCCAGCGGACGAGCATCGCCAGCAGACCGCCGACGACGAAGAACATCAGCCCCATGAACAGGAACTGAATGCCGATGATCTTATGGTCGGCGGAGAAGATGTACTTCTTGATGAACCCGGGTGCGACGTGGGCGTGGCCGTGATCGCCGTGGCCGTGGTCATCGTGAGTGTGAGCGGAGTGAGCGTGCGTGTCGGACATGGTTATCTCGTTCCAAAGATCGAAACTACTAAGATCGAAACTAAACGAATCAAAACTAAACGGTCGAACTTACTGCATGCTGCCCAGCGCGACAGCGGGTTTCGTCGTCGCCTTCGAGCTGCCGGGGAGCGGCTTGTCGTACTCGAAGCTGTCGTACTCTTCATTGGTGACGAACCGGAGCTGGCCACGCATGGTGTTGTGGCCCGAGCCGCAGAGCTCTTCGCACACCAGTTCCCAGATGTACGGCTGATAGAGCGTGACCTTGGTAAAGCCGGCCTTCTTCAGGCGATCGATCGCACCCTGGTTCACTGGCGAGCCGGCGCGGACAACGGTGCCTTTCTTGTCATCCACGTACTTCCAGGCTTTGAGTTTCGTGCTCTTGTTCACTTCAAACGCGGCCCGGGCGTCCTTTTGATCGATGTCAATCACAAGGTCTTTCAGCTCCGCCGAATTGAGCTTGGCGGTCAGCTCATCGAGAGTGTACTCCTTGCGATTTTCCAGCGAGGCGCTGGTGGTGGTCGCCTGGAAGAACAGCTTGCCCCGCATGCCTGGAACGGCGTCGAGCTTTACGCGGTAGTTGGGCAGAAAGAAGTCGTGAAGAACGTCCTTGCTCGAAAGTTCGACTTCGATCGGCCGATTGGCGGGAAGGACGATCTCGCGGGCGAGAGCGCCTTCGTAGACGTCGTCTTTACCGGCCGGGTCTTCCAAGTCCTTGCCAAGAGGATTGATTTCGTTGTAGTCGTTGATGGCCTTGATGGACTTTTCGGCCGGAAGAAACGCGGGCCCGTCGACTCCGCCGTGCTTCTTGCCGTCAGGCCACTTGGTATCGGTCGGCTTGGGGAAGCTGAGGTAGCGGCCGAACTCGCCGTCCGGACCAGGGTAAATCGTGTTCCACTTAAATTGCTGCCCGATGACCAGGATCTTCACGCGGGTCGGGTCATCGGAGATGGACGAGTACCGGTAGTTGTTCCACACGCGAATGCTGAACAGCGACAGTAACATCAGGATGATCGCCGGCGCGATCGTCCAGTACATTTCCAGCCGCTGGTTGCCGTGCAGGAAGACGGCTTTTTTCTTGTTCGGATTGAAACGGTACTTGATGCAGAACACGATCAGCGTGACCTGCACGAGGATGAACGTGATCGTCGTGATCCAGAAGATCCAGACGAACAGCGAGTCCATCGCCGGTGCGTGCAACGAGTAGGTTTTGGGCAGCCACCAGCCGCTCCAGTCGCTTTCTGCGTGGGCCGCGGACGGCCAGAGCAGTGGCAGGAGGGCGAGCAGTCCGAATCGCTTCAATGTCTTGGTATTCACAGGGTCGTTACTCCAGGGCAACGTTTTTCGAGACGTACCGATCAAAACTAAAATGGGTCACGCCCCGCCTGTTCAGCGGAGCGTGCCCGAATGCTGCGGGAAGTGCGTTACTCTGCCTTCGCCTGCGGGCCGACGGTCTTGTCGGCTTTTTCTACAACCTTGGAGGCGGCCGGCTTTTCACATTCCGTGCAGGCCTTGGTTTCGGTCATCTTGACGATGACTTCCTTCATCTGGTTTGCGGGGGCTGCGGCTTCGGCGTTTTTGAACGTGAAGTTCACTTCGGCCTTGCCGCCCTTGACGCTTCCTTTTTCTTCGACTTCGCCGAACTTCTCGTGCCAGGCGACGAAGGTGTAGTCGCCGTCCGGAACGCCGGCGATCGAGTACGTACCGTCGTCTTTGCTGGTGGCGAAGTAGGGGTGATCGAACACGCGAACGTAGGCGAGCATCCACGGATGCACGTCGCACTTCACCTTGAAAGTTTCAACGGTCTTGAACGGGTCGATCTTCTTGCCGTCGTCCTTGTTCGGCTGGGCGAAGTTGAACGGCGGGTTGGTGCTGCTGAGGGCGTGAACGTTGTGCAGGAACGGATCAGCGTTTTTGATGACCACGTCCTGGCCAATCATCACCGGCAGAACGTGAGGGTGGTACGTGCAACCCTGCTGGTCGATCTCCGCGGCGGTCTTCGGGACGTCGCCCGCGAGATCCATGCCTTCTTCCTTCTTGACCGAGATGATGACGTTCTTCAGATTGCCCTTGTCGTCGGCGACAACGGTTTCTTCCTTCACCGGATCGGCATGCTGATCGGCGCACTCCTTGACGGCCGACATGTCGATTTCCTTCATGTCACCGGGCTTACCGTCGAGCGTGACCTTACCAGCAACTTGCGCCATCGCACCGCTGCAAAGGCCTGCGGAAACTGCAATCGCCGCCAACCAAATTCGCATCTTCATAGTGATCTCCTGCGTCTTTCCTCGTTGGGCTCCCCGCAAAGAACGTCTTCGCAAGAAGTTGAGTCTCAAGAGCGTAACGAACTATAGCCTGATGACAAGCTGGGTAAAAAGGACTACGGACCAAAGGTGACTTTGACCTCGGCCTTTTTGCCCGGCTCGACGATGACTTCTTTGTCCTGTGTGCCGTACTTCTCGTGCCAGAATGTGAGTGTGTAGGTTCCTGCCGGCAGCGGCGGAAGGGTGAAGCTGCCGTCATCGCCGGTAACGGCGAAGAACGGATGATCGAACACCGCGATGCTCATCGACATCCACGGATGCACGTCGCACTTCACGCGGAAATTTTCCACCGACTTGAACGTGCCTGCGTCTTTACCCGGGTCCTTGTTCGGCTGGCCAAAGTTAAAGGCAGGATTGTCAGTCGACAGCGAGTGCACGTTGTGAAGGAATGGATCGTCGTTGCGGATGAGGAGCTTTTGACCGGTCATGATCGCCAACACGTGCGGCGTGTACTGGCAACCCTTCTGATCGATCACTGCGGCCTCGGCGGGCACTTGGAAGGGGCCGTTCAGGCCGGAGCTGACCGACACGATGACATTCTTGAGTTCGCCCTTGCCCGAAACAACCACGGTTTCTGCGGTCATTCCGTTGCCGTGCATCGCCGCACACTCGGCGACCGAGTCGACGGCGATCGGATCATTCTGCGGCGCAGGTCCAGACAGGATCGCTTTGCCGCTGACGGTACCCGTACCTGCGGCCGGTGCGGGGGCGGGCACGGGGACGATCGCTTCAGCTTTTTTCGCCGGCGCTGGTGCAACAGGCTTCGTCGCGGGAGCCTTGGGCGGAGCGATCGGGACGACCTTGATTTCGCCGTTCTTCGCCATCACTTCAGACGGCGCCGGTGCACCCGAGGCAAGCGGCGTAACCGTGTAACCCGTCTCGCCGGCCGTGTAGAGGAAGTCCATTAGCAGGTCGATCTGTTCCTGGGCCGTCGAGCCGTATGCGGCTTCGTTCACAGCCACCTTTTCTAGCGGCAATTCAGCAGCACGAGCGGACGTTTGACCCGCCGTGTCGTCCACCTTTTGGCCGCTGAAGAACTGCGGCATGCTCGTTCCCTTCTGGATCACGTCCGGCTCACGCACCCAGTGCGCGGACCAGTCGCGACGCAGACGAACGTGCGCCAGATTCAGATTCGGCGCCTTCGGCACCGCGCCCGGAGCAGGCTGGCCGAGATAGTGACACGACAGGCACTGCAGTTCCTTGAAGAACGCTTCGCCGCGCTTGAAACGTGCATCACTCACGGTCGGGTGTGGCGTGTCGACGAACGGATACGTCGACGTGTACAGCTCCTGCGTGAAGCGGGCGCGGTACAGCAGCTTCTTGTAGCCGGCCGCCAGTTCGGTGGGACCGTTCTTGATTTCATCGACTTCGACGTCAGTGATCTGCTTGTAATCTAGGCCCCATTTACGGAGCGCCGCGACGTTCACCTGAAGCGTGGGCTGAAGGTACCAGTCGTCGCCGGTGTTGATCGTCGCCTGTGCCGCCGCGGGATCAGCCGACGCGACGGCCGCGTTTTGCTTGGCCGAGTTGATGTACTTCACGATCGGGTCGATGTTTGCCTTCAGCTCCCTGGCTTCCTTGTTCGACACGTCGCTGAAGTACGCGAGGATCGCCGTCCATTCCTCGTCTGTCGCACCGAAGCTCGGCATGCGAATGCCGTTCACCAATACCGGACGGAGCGACTGAACGTTCTTGAAGAAGTTGAACAGCCACGCGAACTGCACCTTGTTGCCTTCGCCGCGCAGCGACGGCGGGGCGTCGACCGTGTACTTGCTCGGGTCGTAGTACTGCTGCACCTGCGGCTTGTTCCGCTCGATCTGATGGCAGCTCGTGCAGTTGAATTTCTCGGTGACGAGGTACCGGCCGTGCGCGATGCGCTTGGCGGTGTCGCTGGCAACCTGGCTGGTCAGCTTGTCGCTGATGAGCCGGTCGCGGTTGCTGATCACGAACGTGACGAGGGCGGTCACTTCTTCATCCGACAGGTAGAACGTCGGCATCTTGACCTTGTCGTACGGCTTGCCCGAATCCTTGATCATCGGGTAACCGTCGGCCGTCGTCATCATCTTGCCGTCTTTGGACTCGCGGATGGGTTCGAGCAATTGCTTGCCGCGATCCCAGATGCGCGTGTTCTTGAGCTTCTGCGTCAGCCAGCTCTCGCGGGTGTGATGCACCTCGGGCCAGGCGGCCATCACGCCCTGCGCGATCGGCTTCTGCCATTCGTCGGCCTTCATCGGGTGAGTCATGTCCGCCGCGTGGGTCGACAGGCCGTTCACCATCATCATCTTCTGCGGCGGAAGATTCTCAGACTTGTGCGGATCGACGTAGCCGAAGTCGAGCTTGCTCACGAGCTTTTGGCCCCAGTCCGACAAGTTCGCGCACGGGCTGGCGGCTTGCTCCATGCCGTTGATGGCATGGCACTGCATGCAGCCGTAGTGCGTGATCAGCTTCTTGCCGAGGAAGACCATGCGCAGCTCATCTTTGCCGGCCGGCGTGCTTTCCAGCGCGGCGACTTTCTTCTTCGCTTCCTCCGTTGTGACTTGCGCGGATGTGAGTGCGTCGGTCGCCAAGTTGCGGAGCTCGACAATGTCATCCGCCTTGGCGGTGGCGTTGTTCGGGCTGTACCGGCTGCGGAGGAACAGGCTGGTCAGCTCGATCAGCTTGGCCGAATCGGTTTCAGTGAGCGAGGCCTTCCACGCGTCGTCCGGGCTCGTGTTGGTGCGCTTCTGAGCGAGCAGGTACTCGACCAGGTCGGCGGCCTGTTGATCAGTCAGACGCAGCGACGGCATGACCGTGTAATCGCTGTAATGACGCGGCTCTTTCACCCAGTCATATAGCCACGCCTTGGCCTGCTCCGGTGTACGCTCGGCCAGCAGCTTGCTGCCGACACCCGAAAGTTCCGGGCCGTGATGCATGAAGACGGGCTTGACGGTCTTCTTCGCGTCGTCGTACGTGTCGTAGCCGGTGTGGTTCTTGTCGGCGTCGAGGTGCTCGAGCACGTAGAGCTGACGCTCGTTGTAGCTCATGCCGTCGAACAGCTTGGTGGCTTCAGCGGTTAGTTCAGCGGCCGTGGGGGCCTTGCCGGTTTCAACGGTGAGCTTCTTCGCCAGGTCACCACCGAGGGTCAGGTCCTGCACGATCCACTGCTCGCCGCGGGTCACAATCTTGCCCGCGCGCTTCGGATCGCCAGCGGCCGGGTCGTTCAGGTTCTGGTGGCAGGCCAGGCAGCCGATGGAGTTGAATACCTTGCGGCCGTCTTCAACCTTGCCGACAACGCCCGTCGGCGCCGTGTGCTTGGGCGCGAGCGGCTCGGCCGTTTGCACGAGGTACTCGGTAATCGCGCGAGCTTCCTGACGTGTGCGGCGGAGTTCTTCGTCTGAAGAGTTGTTCTCCAGCATGAAGAAGTGCGGCATCTTGGTCGTCGGGCGGAAACCCTTGGGCGACCAAATCCACGTGTTGATCATCGCCGGCGAGAGCTTCGCGCTCACGTGACGCAGATCCGTACCCACGCGCCGCTGCTCGGCCGCGGGGATCGAGTCCATCTGGTGACAGTTCACGCAGCCGAGGTTGTTGAAGAGGTGACGGCCTTCATACAAAACCGGGGCCGTATCTTTAATGTCGTTGACCGACGTGTGGCACCGCATGCAGTTGGCCTGCAGATACTCCGGCTGACGCATGGGGAAGTCCCATTCATGCATCGTGCGTTCGTACGGCTGGCCGGACTCGGATTCGTAATTGGCCTTCCAGTACATGAGCTGCGAGATGGCCTTGGCCTTCTTGCCCGTCAGCGGATCGACGTAATCCACCGGTTCGGTCTCGGCGGGCGCGTTTTCGGGGATCTCGACGATTTCAGTCGGCTTGGTGGTCGGCTTCTCGTGCTTCTCTTCGAGCGACACGCCCATCGTCAGGTGCAGCGAGTCCATGCCTTCAGGCACAAGCGCGTCTTCCGGGTAGACGGCCTTGAGCATGTTGTCGAGCATCGGCTTCTCGGCCTCGGTGGGCTTGGAAGGCTTAAGCTGCTGCGCCAGCACCGGGGCGCCGGTCGACTTGTCGACCCAGATCGGCTGGGCCGTGTGGGCGGCGAGGATGAACTTCGTTTCAAGCCCCGAGCCGTCGTGACAGCTCGTGCAGCCGACTTTTTCCATCGGGTGCTTGCTGTCGACGTCGGCGTACAGATCCAGCTTGGGATGCGCCAGCATCGCCGACGACGGATCGAGTTGTGTGAGTCCGTTTGTCTTTCGGGCGACATTCACTTCAGCAACCATCGCGCGGCGATAGCGATCAAGAACCAATTTCAACTTGCGAGTTGGCAGACTGCTGGTCAGCGAAGCCTTCAAATCTTCAGCCACGAGAAGGGCGGCCTTGCGCGGGGCGGCGGAGGTCTTGTCGTCGGTGTCTTTCGAAATCTTGACCGTCACATTGCCGGCGGTGCTGACGGCGTCCGTGTCTTTCGAGAATCGCACCCACGCGTCCACAAGCTGCGCGGCCACAGTCTGGCGAACCTCGTCGCCGAGTGCGACGCTGGCGGCGTCGTCCTTCTTCGTTGCATCAGGCGCGAAGACGAAAGTCGTCAGCGGCTTACCATCAACCGTCACCGTCGCCGATTTGCCAACCGTTGCCGACAGGGCTTTCAGGCGATTGGCGATGCTCGGCTTCTTCAGCAGGTCAGGCGCGGTGAGGGCGGTATACTTCAGCCAGAATTCCGGGATCGCTGCCGCGCCCGGCTTGAGCTGCGTCGCGAGCGGATCGCCGGCCTTACCGCTGAACGCGGGGGCGAGCTTCAGCTTTCGTGAGGTGGCGAGCTGTTCTTCAAGGTACGCGAGCACTTTGTCTTCACTGAACTCGCGCTTGTCGATGTTGACGTGGCAGGTCACACAGCGATCGATCGCCGCGACCGTTTTGAAACCGCCCAGGTCGGTCAGCACGTCCGGCAGCACCTGCTGCTTCACCTTCTCAGACGGATTGATGAACTGCATCAACGGAATTGCGCGCGACATTTCGCTGACTTTGCCGGCAATGGAATCGGGCTGCAGCGAGTTGAGTTTCTTTTTCAGCGCGTCGCGGTCTTCGGTCTTCTTGACGCGTTCTTTCTTGATCTTGTCGAGGTCGGCCGTCACCTGCGCAAGATTGAGCTTGGCTTCCTTCAGGTCGGCGTTGAGACGCGCCTGCTCTTCAATGTGGTCGGCCAGCTCCTTCTGCGGCTGGTCCATCTTCTCGTTGATCTCGCGAACCCTGGCGGTGTCGCCGGCAGTCTTTGCTTCTTCAAGGAACTTAAGCTGCTCGCCGACGACGGCCTTTAGGGTGTTGGTCCGGAAGTCGAGGTTGGCGATGTCGGCCTGGTCTTTGGCGATGCGGGCTTTGAGCTGGTTGTAGAGCGGCTCTTTGGCGGTGATGTTGGCGGAGGTGGCTTCGATCTGCTTATCGAGCGCGGCCGCCTCGGCCTCCACGCCGGCGCGGTCCACCAGCTTTTCAGACACGAGCGCAGCTTCCCACGCCTTGCCTGACTTTTGGGGTCCACGCCATTGTTTGTCGAAATCCTGCACCGTCGCCCAGATCATCGTGCCCATGAGCACGATCGCGGAGAGCGCAAAGACTTTGTTCAAACGAGAAATGTTCCAGAACGTATCGGTAGGGACCGGCATACCTGCTCGCCCGAGAAAAAACGATCCGCCTATGACGATATCGCGTCTTAGGCGGCACACTCCATTGCCGCAACCACTTCAAATTCGTACGCGGTTTGCGTGGCTGCCACGCGCCGTTCTCCCGTATCCATGTCCCGCGCAGGAAGTGGTTTACAGGTTATAAGGGATGGCCATTCTTGGAACAAGCGCACGCCGAAGCGCAAATTTCGCGCCACCTTCGCCCCAAGTCAAACGCTCTAGATTGCCGATGAATGAGGGCAGCGCTTTGCCTTATTTATTCTGACAGGGAATTGCTCATGATGAAACGACACGCCATCCTCCTCGCCGCAGTCTTGCTGGCCGGTTGCCAGAACACGCAGACGGCGACTAATCCCGGTCAGGTCCCTGAAGACGCCAAAATCAGTGAGGCGAAGTCGCCCACCATCAACGCCCAAACCTGGTACGCCGCCGGCCAGTTGGCTGAGGCGTCCAATCAGCCTGACAAAGCAATCATCCATTACGGTGAAGCCCTAAAGGTCGATCCGAAGCACGCTCCCTCGCTCTACCGCCTTGGCGTGATGCACGCCCAGCGCAAGGAATTCTCCGAAGCGGTCGACGCCTGGAAGAAATACATCAAGGCCACCGACAACTCCGCGACCGGCTGGGGCAACCTTGGGTTTTGCTACGAGCTGATGTTTAAGCGTGAAGAGGCAGAAGCGTCATATAAGAAAGGCATCGAGGCCGATCCGAAGGACCAGCTTTGCCGCGTGAATTACGGCCTACTGCTGGCCCGCAACAATCAGATCAACGAAGCCCTCAAGCAGTTTGAAGTCGTTCTGTCGCCTTCAGAGGCCCACTACAACCTGGGCAGCGTGTACGAGCAGCAGAAGAAGTTTGCCCAGGCGAAGTTGGAATACACGCGCTCGCTGGAGTTGAATCCGACGTTCTTCGATGCTCAGCAGCGATTGGCGTCGCTGGGCGACTAACCGGTCGCGGCGGTTTCCAGAAAATTCTTGTCGGATCGCAGATCCTAAGCTATACGAATCTGCGTGATCGAATCGCGCACATCGAAGTTCACTCTTCCCTTTCCGGCTCGGCTGAAATGCTGTGCGGGGTTGGCTGCAGCAACTCTTGTTGTCACGGGCGCGCCAGCTTTGGCGGTGGATTCGGGATTAAGCCTCAGCATCGGCTTCACGTCGCTGCAAACGCAACTCGGCTCAAGCATTCCGACCGGCAACAACGTCATCGTTGGCGAAGTGGAAGTCGACGAGTCAAACGCCGGCCCTTCGTACAGTCCGAACCGAAGCGATTCCGAATTCGGTAACAAGGCGTTCACGTTAAGATCCGGCAACACGTCCACGAGCAGCCACGCCACCACCGTCGGCCGGCTTTTTTATGGTTCGTCATCGAGCCTCACGCCGGGCGTGGTGAATGTTCAGCTCTGGAACGCGGACGACTGGGTGGTGAACAGCCTTGAAGTGGGTACGAGCTTTGCGCCGGACGTGCAGACGGCCGAGGTGACCAATCACAGCTACCAGGGCACGCTGGGCAACACGACGCTCGACGCCGAGGCCAATCGCCGCCTCGATTACATGGTCAATCGCGACAAGCAGATCGTGATGACGGCGATGAACAACGGGAACAGCACAGTGCTGCCGCCGATCTGGGCGCAGAGTTACAACACGATCTCGGTCGGCCTAAGCAACGGCGCGAGCAGTCATGGCAACACCACAGCCTTCGATGGCGCCGGTCGGATGAAGCCGGACCTGGTCGTGCCGGCGACGTTCGGCCTGACGAGCTTCGCGCTGCCGACCGCCTCCTCGGCCGCCACACTTTTGCTCAGCAAGGCCAAGGCGACTCCCGCGCTGACCAACGCACGAAACCCGGAAGTGATCAAGTCGTTGATGATGGCCGGCGCGACCAAGACGGAGTTTCCGACCTGGACGCACACGCAAACTCGGCCGCTCGATTTTTATTACGGTGCCGGTGAACTGAACATTTATCGCAGCTACAACATCCTCATCGCCGGCGAGCAGGACGCGAGCAGCATTTCGACGGTGAATTACACCGGCTGGGATTACAACACCACGACCACCGGCGGCCGCGATTACATTTTCAATCTTTCTGAAACCGCCACGGAAGTCTCTGTCGTACTGACGTGGAATCGAACTGTTACCGACGGCCCCACGGCGGGGTTTGACGCCGCCGCGTCGCTGGCCGACCTACGACTGACTCTCTCCAACTCGAGCGGCTTGGTGATCGGCTCGACGATCGTTGTGAGCGACAGTGCGGTGGATAATGTGGAGCTGATTTACCTGACGAATCTGCTCGCGGGGCAGTACGCGATCGAGGTCACATCAGCCACCAATGACGTGAGTTATTCAGTGGCATGGTTCTCCGCGGTTCCTGAGCCAGGCACGCCGATGGTCATTCTGGTATTTTCACTCGGCGCGATGACTCGACGAAGGCGAGCCAGTCGGTAAGAATGCTCGACCTATGAGCCGTCGCGTTGCCTTGTTCATCACGTGCCTGACCGACCAGTTTTATCCGCAGGTCGGTGTGGCGGTGACGAAGATCCTCGAGCATTTCGACTGTGTCGTTGAGTTCCCCCAGGCGCAAACCTGCTGCGGCCAGCCGTTCTTCAACAACGGCTTTCATCCGGAAGCCAAGGAACTGGCCAAGAAATTCGTTACCGACTTTGAAGCTTACGACTACATCGTTTCGCCCAGCGGATCATGCACGGCCATGGTGCGCGAGCAGTATCACCAGCTTTTCGCCCACGACCACGCCTGGGAACACGCCGCCGAAACGGTGTCGGCCAAGACATATGAGTTCGTAGAATTTCTCGACAAGGTGCTGAAGGTCGATCTCTCCAAGCTTACGCTGCCCGATTCGCGGAGTATCACGTATCACTACACCTGTCACCTGCGCGGCATTGGCGTGAAGGACGAAGGCGTCCGCCTGCTGCGGCAGATGGGGAATGTCGACTTCAAGCCCTTGGAAAAGACCGACCAGTGCTGCGGCTTCGGCGGCACGTTCGCGATGAAGTACCCGGCCATCAGCGGCGCGATCGTGGAAGACAAGGTGAAGTGCATCGCGGATACACAGGCCAACACACTGGTCTGCAACGACGCCGGCTGCACAATGAACATCGCCGGCATGTGCCACCGCGAAGGGATGAAGACGCAGGTGAAGCACATCGCCGAACTGATCGCCGAGGCGATGGGGCTCGATACGACACAGTGGTGAACGACACATGAGTACTTCCTCCGCTCCAACCTCGCTTCCGCTGCCGGTCATCGGCTCGTTCGACTTCGACTCGGCCTCCACCGCTGCATCGCACGATGAGAAGCTCAAGCGCACGCTCAACACCGCCGTGCTGCGGCAGGATGGCGGGCGGAAGATTCGGCTCGCCGAGCTGCCTAACTCCGATGCGCTCCGCACGCTCGCTGGACAGATCAAGCAGCACACGCTGGACAACCTGGACTATTACCTCGACAAGCTCGTCGCGAACGTTGAGAAGAAGGGCGGGCACGTCTACTTCGCCTCTGACGCAGCCCACGCGCGGCAGATCATCCTCGACATCGCGTCGCAAACCCGTGTGTCGCGCGTCATCAAGAGCAAGTCGATGGTGAGCGAGGAAATCAACCTTGCCCACGCGCTCGAACTGGCCGGCATGGACGTGGTCGAGACGGACCTGGGCGAGTTCATCGTGCAGATCAGCCACGACCGCCCGAGCCACATCGTCGGACCGATCGTGCATCTGAATAAGGCGCAGGTGGCGAAGATCTTCAGCGACTATTTCGGCACGCCGATCAACGACGACCCGAAGGCGCTGACGATGCAGGCCCGTGATTACCTGCGTGATAAATTCCGCAAGGCCGACTTCGGCATGACCGGCGGAAACTTCCTCGTCGCCGAGGCCGGCGTCGTTGCCAGCGTGGAGAACGAAGGCAACCAGCGGCAGAGCGTGACCACGCCGCGCGTGTTGGTGAGCCTCGTCGGAATCGAAAAGCTCATCCCGCGGATGGCGGACCTCGCGGTGATGATCAAATTGCTCAGCCGCAGCGCGACGGGCCAGCCGATCACCATCTACAACAACATCTACGGTGGCCCGCGCTCGCCGGGCGAAACCGACGGGCCCGAAGAGTTCCACCTCGTGCTGATTGATAACGGCCGCACGGAGATTCTGCAGAGCGAGGAGTACCGCGAGACGCTGCGCTGCATCCGCTGTGGGGCGTGCCTGAACGCCTGCCCGATCTACCGCAAAATCGGCGGCCACGCGTACGGCAGCGTTTACTCCGGGCCGATCGGAGCGTTGATCACGCCGCTGTTTCAAGGACTCGCCAACTACAAAGACTTGCCGCAGGCCAGCAGTTTGTGCGGCGCGTGCTACGAGGCGTGCCCGGTCAAGATCAATATCCCCAAGCACCTGGTGAACCTGCGACGCGACATCGTCAATACGCACCTCAACGGCGTCTTCGAGCGGATGATCTATCGCCTGTGGGCGTGGAGCATGACCTCGCCCATGATGTACGCGATCGTCGTGCGGATGCAGAAGATGGAACTCCGCCGCCGGGCCATGTACACCGGATGGGTGCGCAAGCTGCCGTTCTTCGGCTCGGGCTGGACGCAAGTGCGCGACATGCCGGCTCCCGCGCGGCGAACGTTTCACCAGCAATGGCGGGGGAAGAAATAATGGCGCAAGACACCACCCACGTCATGGACAAAGTCCGCCGATCGCTCAAGCGCGATCAGCCGCTGGCCGCCGCGCCCGTGCCACCGGTGATCGACGAGCACATCGCCCGGCTGGTCTCCAGCGATATCGGCCTGCCCGAACTCTTCGCCCGGCAGGCGGCCCATCTGAAGATGCAGGTCGAGATGATCCGCATCGACGACTTGGCCGACGGCTTGGCGACGTATCTGAAGGGCGTCGGCTCCAAGCGCGTGATGCTCACCGACCTGCCGCTGATCCGCAGCCTGTCGCTCACCGATCATCTGACCAGCCAGGGATTCGACGCGAAGTATGCCTCGCAGATCAAGCTCGATGAAGCGTACGACTTCGACGCCGGCGTAACCGAAGTGGACTACGCGGTCGCCGAGAGCGGCACGCTGGTGATCCGCCACCGGCCCGAGCACAACCGCGCGATCTCGCTTGTGCCGTTCGTGCACGTGGCCATCCTGCAGCCGAAGAACTTTCTGCCGGATTTGATCGACCTGATGGACCGCCTGACCAAAGAAGGCACCGGCAGTGGCGTTACACTGATCTCCGGCCCGAGCAAGACGGCCGACATCGAACTCAACGTCGTCACGGGCGTGCACGGGCCGAACATCGTGAAAGCCTTTATTTTGTCGTAGCGAGTTTTTCCTCGAACGTGCCGAACTTGGCCACCTCCTTCGCGAATGCGCCGCCGTCGAGATATTTGGCCTGCGCGGCGTTCCCCTTCAGGTACTTATCCAAAAACGCCGCCGTCCCCCGGCCGACGAGATTCTGCCACGCGGCGTCCTGCGGATGCGTCTTCATCTGCTCGGGCGATCGGCCGTTGAAAAAGATGTGCTCGGCCCCGGTGATGGTGATGAGGTATTGATCGGTGGCCGTCGTCGAGTCGTACGGCACCCGGCGCTGGTTGGCTTTCACGTCGCTCACCAACATCGGTGCGTCGTCCTTCGTGCCCGTCCAGTGCATCACTGGCACGGCGATTTTCGCGAACGCCGTCGCCGCGTCGCCGGCCGGCGGTTGAGGGCTGAGCGATACGCCGGCCTTGATCCGCTTATCGCAAAAGCTGTCCTGCCCTGGATACATCTCTCCGCAAATCGCCTGCGTGGTCACCGCCCCGAACGAGTGGCCTGCCATCGCAACGTGATCCAGATCGAGCTTGCCGTGCAGCGGCCATTTCGGGTCGGCGTTGCGGCGGGTGAGTTCATCGAGCGTAAACGTCACGTCCTTCACCCGCGCCACAAACTGCAACGGCGACGCGGCCATCTTGATCGCCAGCAACGCCATCGCGGGCTTTGCGCCTTTCCACAGCGAATCGTCTGATCCGACGTGCTGAATATGCACGACGACGTACCCGTGATCGGCCAGGTAAGTCCCCAGATACGCCAGCCCCTCGCGCGATCCGCCCAGCCCGTGCGACACGATCACTACCGGCAGCGGCGTACGAAGGCTCTTGGGATAATCGATCTTCACCGGGACCACGCGCTGCTGTCGGGCCGCGTCGCGCCAGTCTTCGCGGAGGAACGAGACCGTCGTCGACTCGGCCGCCGTCACGCCCGACATCAGCACCAGCCAGCACAGGCAGATCGCGATTCGACGACGCATAAACAACCTTTCGATCTGTCCACCGATGTTCACCGAGCCCGGCCGGATTGGGTTATCCGCCCCCAGCCACTAGACTGCACCGGCGATGAAACGTTGGTCCGTCCTTTTACTGATCATACCCCTAGCCGCGGCGGTTTTTCTGCCGGGCATTCAATGGGGCCTGCCGAGCGGCGACGTGAACCGAACGCTGTTCGGCGATCGCTCCGTTTGGACCGGCAAGCAGATCATCGACCTCGCCGGCGATTGGGACGCCAACGCCGCCGTCGGGGCCGACGTCGATCGCAACCCACTGCAGCGGCAGGGCGGCGTAATCGTGCTGAACGACACCGACGCCCAGCGCGCTGAAATCGTCCGCCGGTACCGGCTGTTCAGCTATCAGCCCGACGAGATGATCACCCTGCGGGCACTCTCCCAAATCAACCCGTCGGCGGGGCGGTTCGATCCCAAGCTCTACCAGTACGGCGGTCTCTGGATCTATCCCATCGGCGGCCTACTGAAGGCGGCCTCGCTCATCGGCTTCGTACATCTCACGCCCGACATCGCGTACTACCTCGACCATCCCGAAGCTTTCGGCCGATTCTACGTCGTCGCCCGGCTTTACAGCGTGCTGTGGGGACTCGTCGGTGTTGTGGCGGTGTTTGCGATCGTGCGGCGGCTCACCGCGATCAACTGGCTGGCGGCGACGACCGCGCTCACGTTCGCCGTCCTGCCGGTCGTCGTCTGCATGAGTCACGAGGCCAAGCCGCATCTGGCCGGCGCCGTGCTTATGCTGCTCGCGACATTGGCTGCGATGCGGTTTCTCGAGTTTGGCACAATGCGTGCCGCACTTCTCGTCGGCGCGCTCTGCGGAGCCGCCACCGCGATGGTGCCGTCCGCCGCCCCGGCGTTCCTTCTGCTGCCTGCGATGGTGATGATGCGTGCCGATGAGCGACGACAACAAATCAGATTGTCGCTCTTGGCCGCCGTCGTCGGTGTGCTCGTTTACGCGATCACCAATCCGTTCGTGCTGATCAATCTTCTGCTTCACCGCGATCTCCTCCGCTCCAACGCCGGCAACACCGGCGCGATGTACGCCATCGGCGACCTGATCGCCGGCGTTACAAACGTCGGCCAACTGGTGTTCGAAGGGGCGGGCATGACCGTTGCAGTCGCGGGCTTCGTCGCATGGCTGTCGCTTCATTTTTCGCCTCCTGAATTGCGTCGGCCACTGATTCTGCTGGCGATCCCGGCCGTTGCGATCGCCGTCATGGCGTCGCTCATCGCCGCCGGCAAGCCGGGTGAGTTCGGGCGGTTTCTCATCCTGCCCGACATCACGCTCCTGATCGGGCTGGCCGTCGCCGTCTCGCGCATCAAGCTCCTTCCGTTACGAGTCATGACGACCGTCGTCACGCTTTTCCTGACCACGACTGCGGGCATCCCGTACTTGGCCGGTTGCCTGGCCGACGCGAACCGCATGGGCACGCGGTCGATCGTCGCGTCGAAGCTGCAAGCGCTTCAACCCGCGACGATCATTTTGCCCGCCGAGCCGGCGCCGTACTGCCTGCCGCCGGTCAATCTGTTCGACACGAGATTGCTACTCGCGGCTCCCGGACAGGTGCTTTCTCCCGGTAATGACGAATGCGTCGTGCGGCCTCTCGACCGCGTCGGGCCGGGCGAGTTTAATGCTGGCGTGATCGCGCATTTCATCACGCCGATCAGTTGGGCCGACAAGCCCTTTGAGATTGCTCCGCCGCCGGTTACCGAGAAAGGCCAGCCGAAGTGAACGCAACAGGGAACGCCACGTTGAACGCACCGCTGAATCGCATCCGCCATCGCTCGCTGAACGTCTTCCTGCTGGGCGGCCTGCTCGGGTCGGGCCTGAACGTCGCCGTGTCGGCCGGGCTGTTTTATGGGTTGAACGTACATCCCCTCCTTTCGTTTTTCATCGGCACGATGCTGAACCAGCTCTTTCACTACCTGTACTACCACGTCGTTTACGTGAACCAGGAAATCAAGATGCGGATGGGCTTCGGCCTGCAGTTGGTGCTCTACACGCTGGTCGCCACCGCGTCGTTGCTGCCGCTGACGTTGCTGCTGCACGCCGGACTCGCGTACTGGGCCGCTGTCTTGGTGACGATCGGGATTCTGTCGGTGATCAACGTCGTCTGCGTTCGCATGAGCAGCTTCTCGTCGTCGCACTTTGCCGAGATCGAATACAAAGACATCGGCGAAAGCTTTTACGACGACCAGACAGATTCGACGAAGGTGAACTGGTTTCGCGCCTGGTTCCACTCCACCCGCCACAAGCTGCTGCACGATTTTGTCGCCCGTCA
>Ga0070665_100000957_pt1 | contig 36788 bp, 41 predicted proteins | sample KBSS13metaG_FD_65862 | JGI IMG/M metagenome (GOLD analysis project Ga0070665, IMG submission 65862) | Switchgrass rhizosphere microbial communities from Kellogg Biological Station, Michigan, USA - KBS S1-3 metaG | ecosystem: Host-associated > Plants > Roots > Rhizosphere > Soil ... | reverse complement strand
CATGTGGCCGATGGGGCGAGGTGGCAGGGTGGTGCCCATGATCAAGGTGGAAGGGCTCACACGGGCCTACGGGAGTTTCATCGCCGTCGACGACATCAGCTTCGAGTGCAAGCCGGGTACGGTCACCGGCTTCCTCGGACCCAACGGCGCCGGCAAGACCACGACCATGCGTGTCATGGTCGGCCTCACGCCTTCCACACGCGGCGACGTGACGATCGGAGGACTGCACTACAAGGACATCCCCAACCCCGGCCGACACGTCGGGGTCCTGCTCGACGCATCCGCCCAGCACGCGGGCCGCACCGGCCGCGAGGTGCTGGAGATCGGCGCCCTCACGATGGGCCTGGCGAGCACGCGCGTCGACGAGATGCTCGACCTCGTCTCGCTGGACGAGCGCGAGTCCAAGCGTCGGGTCCGTAACTACTCGCTCGGCATGCGGCAGCGTCTCGGCATCGCCCACGCGCTGCTGGGTGACCCGACGGTGCTGATCCTCGACGAGCCGGCCAACGGCCTCGACCCGGCGGGCATCCGCTGGATGCGCGGGCTCCTCAAGGGGTACGCCGACCAGGGCGGCACGGTGCTGCTCTCCAGCCACCTCCTGCACGAGGTCGAGCAGATCGCCGACGAGATGATCTTGATCGGCAACGGCCGGATCGTGGCCCGCGGCACCCGCGAGGAGCTGCTCAAGGACGCGACCGGTGGCGTCTCCACGACACTGGTCACCGCGCTCGACAACCAGCAGCTTTCACAGGCCCTCACCGAGAAGGGGCTCGCCGTCCACCCGGCCGGAGCCGGCCTGCGGGTCACCGCCGAGCCGGTCGACGTGGGGCGGGTCGCCGCCGAGAGGCAGATCGTGCTCACCGACCTGCGCGCGGGCAACGAGGGTGGTCTCGAGGACCTCTTCCTCGAGCTGACCGCCGACACCCAGCGCGACGTCATCCCCGCCGAGGTGGTCGCGTGAGCGCCGTCGCCACCGGTCTCGACACCCTCGACGTCTCGGGGACGCCGAGGGTGCCGTTCACCAGACTCGTCTCGGTCGAGCTGCGCAAGCTCGCCGACACCCGGGCGGGGCGCTGGCTGCTGATCTCGATCGCCGCGGTCACCCTGCTGGTCCTGATCATCCAGATGGCCGTCGTCCTCGGCCAGGGCCTCCACGTGAAGTTCACGGACTTCCTGCAAGGCATGAACATCCCGATGGCGATCCTCCTGCCGGTGCTCGGGGTGCTCTCGGTGACCAGCGAGTGGAGCCAACGCACCGCGATGGTCACGTTCACCCTGGAGCCGTCCCGGTTGCGCATCGTCGCCGCGAAGTTCGTCTCCATCCTCGTCATCGCGCCCGTCGCGCTGGCCATCGGTCTGGTCCTGGCTGCGCTCGCGAACGTGTTCTACGGAGCCGTCTCCGGCGACACGGTGGTGTGGGGGAACCCAGGACGGTCCGCACTCCTGTACCTGCTCCTCTACGTGCTCAGCATGGCGAGCGGGTTCGCGCTCGGCGCCCTGTTCCTGAACTCGCCGGCGGGAATCGTCTTCTACGTCGTGTACTCGTTCGTGCTCGCGATCCCGTTCGAGATCGCGGCTCAGCTGATGGACTGGTTCAAGAGCCTGCGGCCGTGGATCGACTTCAACTTCGCCCAGGGCCCCTTGATCGACACGACGATCTCCGGCAAGGAGTGGGGCCACCTCGTGACGTCCGGCTTGATCTGGCTCGTGGTGCCCCTTCTGATCGGCATCTGGCGGATCCGCCGCGCGGAGGTGAAGTGACCAGCGCCGGGCTGCCGGTGACCTTCGACGTCACCGACACCCCGGGCATCCCGTTCACGCGGTTGTTCAAGGTCGAGCTGCGCAAGGCCTTCGACACCCGGGCCGGTCGCTGGCTGGTCGGCGTCACCGCGGGCATCGCGCTGGTGGCGGACCTGATCATCGCCATCGTCCTGGCCGCCAAGGACGAGAACCTCGCCTACGGCGACCTGGTGGCCGGAGCGGCGTTCGTCTGCTCGGTGCTGCTGCCGGTGCTCGGCATCATGCTCGTCACCAGCGAGTGGAGCCAGCGCACCGCGATGACGACGTTCAGCCTCGAGCCGCGTCGGATGCGGATCGTGATGGCGAAGATGCTCGCCGGCGTCGCGTTGACGGCGTTCGTGATCGCGTTCGCCCTGGTCGTCGGGGTCCTCTGCAACCTGCTGTACGTCGCGTTCGGCGGCTCCCTCGACTGGACGTTCGGGTGGAGCGGCTTCTTCGCCTTCATCGCGACCCAGACGATGGCGATGCTGGGTGGCTTCGCGCTCGCCTGCCTGCTCCTGAACACCCCGGCCGCGATCGTGGTCTTCTTCGTCTACAAGTGGGTGCTGCCGGGTCTGTTCGCGATCGGAGCCGCGCTGATGGCATGGTTCAACGACCTGGTCGACTGGATCGACTTCCAGAGCGCGCAGAACCGGCTGTTCGACGGAGGCCTGACCTCCACCGAGTGGGGTCAGCTGGTCGTCAGCGGCGTGATCTGGCTGGTCGTCCCGCTCGTGATCGGGTTGTGGCGGATCCAGCGCGCCGAGGTGAAGTAGGGATCGCGACGCGCGCCACCGGCGGCGTGCTCGTCGCCGGTGCTGGCTAGGGTCTGCGCCATGGATACCCCCCGATCCTCTCCAGCTCCGCGCAGCGACGGGCGTGCCGACGACGCCCTGCGCCCGGTCACGATCACCCGGCACTGGCTCGACCACGCGGCCGGCTCGGTCCTGGTCGAGTTCGGCAAGACCCGCGTGCTCTGCGCGGCCTCGGCCTCCGAGGGCGTGCCGCGCTGGCGCAAGGGCTCCGGCCTCGGCTGGGTCACCGCCGAGTACGCCATGCTCCCGGCCTCGACCAACACCCGCTCCGACCGCGAGTCGGTGCGTGGCCGGATCGGCGGCCGTACCCACGAGATCTCGCGGCTGGTCGGCCGCTCGCTCCGCGCGGTCATCGACTACAAGGCGCTGGGCGAGAACACGATCGTGCTCGACTGCGACGTCCTCCAGGCCGACGGCGGCACCCGCACCGCCGCGATCACCGGGGCCTACGTCGCGCTCGCGGACGCGGTTGCCCACCTGCGGACCGCCGGCGCTCTGCGCGGTGAGCCCCTCACCGGGTCGGTGGCGGCGGTCAGCGTCGGCATCATCGACGGCGTCCCGCGCCTCGACCTGCACTACGACGACGACGTGCGTGCCGAGACCGACATGAACGTCGTGATGACCGGCGACGGGAGGTTCGTCGAGGTGCAGGGCACGGCCGAGGGCGCGCCGTTCGACCGGGCCGAGCTCGACTCCCTCCTCACCCTGGCCGAGCAGGGGTGCGAGCAGCTCACCGTGCTGCAGCGCCGGGCCCTGGAGGCCTGAGCGTGCCGGCACCCCGGGTCTTCCTGGCCTCCCGCAACCCCAAGAAGCTGGCGGAGATGCGTCGGATCCTGGCCGAGCACCTGCCGGAGGTCGAGGTGCTCGGGCTCGACGACGTCCCGACGTACGACGAGCCCGTCGAGGACGAGCCGACCTTTGCCGGTAACGCTCTGCTCAAGGCGCGGGCCGGGCTGGCCGCGACCGGGCTGCCCACCGTGGCCGACGACAGCGGACTCTGCGTCGACGCCCTGAACGGAATGCCCGGCGTGCTCAGCGCCCGCTGGTCCGGACCTCCCAAGTCCGACGAGCGGAACAACCAGCTGCTGCTCGACCAGCTCCACGACGTCCCCGACGAGCGCCGACGCGCCCACTTCGCGTCGGCGGTCGCGTTCTGCGCCGCGGGGATCGACCAGCTCGTCGTCGAAGGCCGCATGGACGGCCGGGTGATCCGCGAGACGCGGGGCGCCGGTGGGTTCGGGTACGACGTGGTGTTCGTCGCCGACGAGTTCCCCGACCTCACTACGGCCGAGCTCGACGCGGCGGACAAGGACGAGATCTCCCACCGCGGCCGCGCTCTCCGCGCGATCGCGCCGCAGATCGCCACCCTGCTCCGGCACCAGCAGGTGTGAGTCCGGGCTAGCCGCGGTACCTACCCGGCCGTCCTCGCATCACGCGGTAGCTGGACCAGCCTCCCGACTGCCCTGGTGGCAGGGTGCCCACCCCGCCACCGCCGGGGAGCTCCTCGGGATCGTTGCCGACCCCGAGCAGGCTGCGCGTGACCTGCTGGGAGCTGTCCAGCAGGTCGTCGAGCGCCCGGGAGACGTGCGCGGCCGTGACCGTCTGCAGAGGTGTCCGCTCGACGAGGGACTCGAGGACCGCGCGACGGAGGAGCTCCTTCAGGAACGAGGCCGTGACCCCCTCGCTGCGTGCGACCACCTCGTCGAGCTCCGCCTCCGAGAGCTGCGTCGGCACGTCGCGTGCGTACAGCGCGAACAGGGTTCGACGCGCATCGGCGTCCGGCAGGTCGATCTCGACCGCGACGTCGACCCGGCCTGGGCGAGCAGCCAGGGCCGGCTCGAGCAGGTCCGAGCGGTTGGTGGTGAGGACGAAGAGGAGGTCGGCGTCGGGAGCGGCGCCGTCCATGGCGTCCAGGAGCTCGAACAGCACGGGGCTGGGTCCCGGGCCGAAGCTGCGGTCCTCGGCCACCAGGTCGACGTCCTCGAGCACGATCATCGCGGGCTGCAGGTCACGGGCGAGCTCGGCGATCGCGCCGATGACGTGGAGTGCCCGGCCCGTGAGCACGAGGCGGGTGTACCCCTGCATCCGACCGATCAGGTAACGGGTCGTGTGCGTCTTGCCGGTGCCCGGCGGTCCGAAGAGGAGCAGCCCGCGCTTCAGGTGCTGGCCCGCCGCCCGGAGTGCGTCGCGGTGCGTGGAGACCTCGAGGGCGTGCCGCTCGACCCGGTTCAGCACCTGCTCGGGGAGGACGACGTCCTCGCGGGCCGTGGTCGGCACGTCGGCGAACGTGAGGGCGACGTTCCCCATCGCGCCGATCCCGACGTCGAGCACGTGTCCGCGGTAGACGTTCAACCTACGTCGGAGCTCGTCGAGCTCCGCGTGCACCGCCTGCGCCGCACCCACCGGGAGCCCGGCGATCTCGACCAGGAGGCCGTGCTCGTGCTCCACCGGGCCCACGACCAGGACGACGTACTCACCACGCCGGTCGGTCACGAGGAGCGCGGCCAGCATCACGCAGGCCAGGGTCGATCCCGGTCCGTTGGGCAGGTCGATCAGCGAGGGCGCCGACAGCCCGAGCGGAGGCATGCCCTCGCCGGCGACCAGCTGCTGGAGGCTCACCGTCCCGTGGTGCGGCGGGATAGAGATGCCGTGCAGGGCCACCGATCGGTCGGGCTCCTGCGACCAGGCGTCGAGCGCGGTCTGCAGGTTCACGTGCTCGAACGGCGCCAGGTTCCTGGAGACGACCGAGTGCGCAAGGCGCTGCGATCCCAGGAAGTCCTGGACCAGGGCGACGACCTCGTTGCGCTCTCGCTGCTGGTTGAACTCGGCGTGGACCCACTCCAGGAAGGAGCGGTACGACGCGGCGAACTCGCGTGCCTCTTCCTCCGAAAACCCCGGCATGGGCACACCCTGGCACAACGGATCGCTCGCGGGGTGCGCTCGGAGAGACTCGAACTCTCACTGGCCGCGACCTAAACGCGGTGCCTCTGCCGATTGGGCTACGAGCGCGTGGGGGTCAAGTCTAAGGACGCCTCGTGCACGCGCAGACGGGCCAGGACGAGCAGCCCCGCGACGACGTACCCGCCACCTTGGAGGGCCAGGATCGGCATGATCCCGCTCGGCCCGCCGAAGAGGCCGGCGAGCACGGAGCCGATGACGACGCTGACCGCCTGGGCGAGCGAGAGCAGGCTGAACACGCGCCCGCGCTTGTCGTCGGTCGTGTTGCGTTGGAAGAGCGTCATCGTCCCGGCCACGGCGATCGCGCCGGGCAGCCCGACCAGCACCATCCCGACCGCGGCCGGCCAGGCGGCCACCCACAGCACCGGGTAGAGGAAGATCGCGAGGTCGACGAGACCGAAGGCGATCGAGCCGGCCCACACCATCGTCACCGGCGACCAGCGCTCGGCGACCACGGCCACCAGGAACCCGCCGATGACCCCACCGATCGCCTGGACCCCCGTGATCACGCCGTACACCTGACCGCTCGCGTGCAGCACGTGCCGGACGTACGGCGCGAAGAGCGTTCCCATGATCCCCTCGCCGGCGCTGGTGATCAGCAGCGCGATCACCAGGGTGCGGATCACGTAGTTGTCGCCGACGGTCCGGAACCCCTCCCGCCACTCCTCCACCAGGGCCGAGAAGCGACCGCGGACGACCTCGGCCGCGTCCTCGTCCAGGGCTTCGTCGAGGGCGTCGGCGACGGCTCGTCCTGACGTGCGGAGCCGGGTGACGAGGAGCGCCGCCACCAGGAACGTCGCGGCGTCGGCCACGGCGATCGCCCGGATCCCCCCGGCCGCCGCGATCACACCGCCGAGACCCGACCCGAAGAGCCGCGCCAGGTTGCGGATCTGCGCGTTCAGGCCGTTGGCGGCGACCAGGTCGGCGTCGTCGACGACGCGCGGCAGGAGGGCCTGCTCGGCGGGTGAGAAGAACACCTCGATGCACGACTGCACCGCGAGCACGACGTAGACCACCCAGATCCGGTCGGCCCCGGAGACCAGCAGCAGCGGGAGCAGTCCGACGGCGAGCAGGAGGTTGGTGACCACCATCGTCCGCCTGCGGTCCCAGCGATCGACGAAGACGCCCGCCACGCTGCCGACCAGGACCTGTGGGACGAACGACGAGAGCAGGGCCGCCGCGGACGCGAGGGTCGAGCCGGTCAGGGCGTAGACGGAGTAGGCCAGGCCGACGCCGAGCAGCCAGTCGCCGGTCATCGAGACCAGACCGGCGCCGAGCAGGAGCCTCAGGTCGGGGGCTCGGCGGAGCAGACGGGCGGGGGAGCGCAGGTCAACTGACGGCATGGCGACACCGTAACGACATCATTGTGATGTCGCAATGGCATCGCTCTGCCGTCAGGGCGATGTCGGTTGCCGTGCCCGCGAGCGGGCGGCGGCGCTCCGTGCGGTCGTGACGCCCCGGCTCCGCCGGGTCGACACGTCCTCAGTCGATTCCGAGGTCCCGCCGCAGCTTGGCGACGTGGCCACTGGCCTTCACGTTGTACTGGGCGAGCGCGATCTTCCCCTCCTCGTCGACGACGAACGTCGACCGCAGGACCCCCTGGATCGTCTTGCCGTAGAGCTTCTTCTCACCGAACGCGCCGTAGGCGTTCAGCACCGACTTGTCGGTGTCGGAGAGCAGCGTGATCGTCAGCCCGTCCTTCTCCCGGAACTTCGCCAGCTTCGCGGGGGAGTCCGGCGAGATGCCGAGCACGTCGTACCCCTGCGCCTGGAGGGAGGAGAGGCTGTCGGTGAAGTCGCAGGCCTGGGTGGTGCACCCCGGGGTCATCGCGGCGGGATAGAAGTAGACGATCGTCTTGCGTCCGCGCGAGTCCGCGAGGGACACGGTCCGGCCGTCGTCGGTCGGCAGGGTGAAGTCGGGTGCCGGGTCACCGGTCGAGAGGCGAGTCATGGGCCGAACCTAACCCAGCCCGCCGAGGACCCCGTTGGTAGCCTTCCCCGCGTGACCCCCTCGACCAGCAAGGAGACCGCCTCGCTCGAGGCCGAGATGGAGGCCACCCGCGAGCGACTGGCCGGCACGATCGACCAGCTGGTCCACCGCGCGAGCCCGAAGACCATCGCCCGGCGCGAGATCACGTCGATCAAGGGCTACTTCGTCGACCTGGAGACGGGCCGGCCACGCACGACCAACATCCTCAAGGTCGCGGGCGGTGTCGTCGGCACGGTGGCGCTCGTCGCCGTCCTGCGCCGGGTCACCCGAGACTGAGCGGCCGACCGCGTGGCCGACAAGCTCCCGATCAAGATGCTCCACGACCGGCTCCTGGTCGAGGTCGACGAGGAGATCGGCGAGCGTCGTTCGGCCGGCGGCATCGTCATCCCCGCCACCGCGGGCATGGGTGCCCGTCGCCTGGTCTGGTCGCGCGTCGTCGCGACGGGGCCGCACGCCCGCACCGTGCAGGTCGACGACCGGGTCCTCTTCGACCCCGAGGACAAGGCCGAGGTCGAGGTGCAGGGCGAGACGTACGTCGTGATGCGCGAACGCGACATCCACGCGGTCGCCGCCGACCGCCTCGGAGACGAGACGGCCGGCCTCTACCTCTGAGTCAGGCGTCCGCCCAGACGGTGGCGATGTTCTTGCGGTAGTGCCGGCCCGGCAGCGCGTTGAGCACCGTCACGACCGGCGCCGGGATCTCCCGCTTCAGCCCGGCCACGTCCTCGGGGCTCGCACCGTCGAGGAGCCAGGCGATGAACGTGCCGCTCTGGCCCTTGTGGGCCTTCCGCACGGCCGCCTGCGCCTGCTTCATCCGAGGCGTACCCTGGATCGTCGCCGTCCACGGCTCCAGGTCGGCTTCCTCGTGCGTGAGGTGCTCACGCAGCACCTCGCCGAGCTCGCCGACGGCGGCCCGCGCATCGGCGGCCCGCGCGGACGACGGGTCGGTGGCCAGGCGCCGGACGACCTCGTCGGCATGGTCGAGCGCGGTCAGCATCCGCGCGTGCTCCCCGCCGAGGTCGCTGGTCAGCGCCTCGTCGGCGCCGAGCTCGCGGAACGCCGGCCAGAAGATGGTCTCCTCGTCCTGGTGGTGATGGTGGAGCTGGTGCTGGTAGTTGTCCCATGCCGCGACCAGCTGGTCGGCCCGTTCCTGGGATCCGTCCGGGAACGTGGCGAGCGCGGAGTCGAACCGCGCGAGGTCGCGCCTGAACGCCGCGTGGATGACGGTGTTCATGGTCTGGTGCTCGGTCATGAGCCCCCCTTCGTCGCCACGCATTCTGCGGTAAGCGACACCGGGAGACCAGGAGTCGGTACGGCCTGAGAACGGCGGGACCGCACGTCGCGCGCCCAGGCCGGGCCCAAGCCCGGCAGCTCAATGACCCCCTCCGCGGGGCGGTCCCACCGCCTGGGGGCCATCGAACGCCGCGGACGCCGTCCTCGGTAGGGACTTTGGTCCCCGCCACGGCTGAACGGCTGGACAGGGGCTCGGCAGCGACTCCACGGCCGACTAGTTTGGGAGGGACCCGCCGTGGTCTGAGCGGGGCCCCGACGCCTCTTCGCACGACGAAAGGACCGAGATGACGCAGTACGCAGTGACCGACCCTCGCACGGGGGAGCGGATCAGTGACGTTCCCACCGACAGCGACGAGCAGGTGCTCGCGGCGGTCGCGAGCGCCCAGGACGCCTTCATCACCTGGGGCCGGACGAGCGCCGTGGCCGATCGGGCCAAGCTCGTCCGGCGGGTCTCCGAGCTGCACACCGAACGCCGCGAGGAGCTCGCCGGCGCGATGAACCGCGAGATGGGCAAGGCCATGGACGACGCTCTCGGGGAGGTCGACTTCAGCGCTGCGATCTACGGCTACTACGCCGACCACGCCGAGGAGTTCCTCGCCGACGAGCCGATCGACCTCCTGGAGGGCGAGGGCTCCGCCGTCGTGCGGAAGCGTCCGCTCGGCGTGATCCTCGGGATCATGCCGTGGAACTACCCGGCCTACCAGGTCGCGCGGTTCGCCGGGCCCAACCTCGCGGCCGGCAACGCCGTGCTGCTCAAGCACGCTCCGCAGTGCCCTGACTCCGCGCGGATCCTGCAGGAGATCTTCGACGCCGCCGGCTTCCCGAAGGGCGCCTACGTCAACATCTACGCCTCGAACGAGCAGATCGAGGAGCTGATCGGCGACCCCCGCATCCAGGGTGTCTCCCTCACGGGTTCGGAACGCGCAGGCTCGGCGGTGGCCGCCACGGCCGGACGCCACCTGAAGAAGGTCGTGCTCGAGCTCGGCGGGTCCGACCCGTTCCTCGTGCTCGGGTCCGACGACCTCGACGCCACCGTCGACGCGGCCATCTCGGCTCGGATGGAGAACACCGGGCAGGCCTGCAACGCCGGGAAGCGGTTCATCGTCGCCGACGAGCTGCACGACGAGTTCGTCGCGAAGTTCACCGCGAAGATGCTCGGCCAGGAGCCGGGGCCGCTGTCGTCGCAGCTGGCGGCCGATCGGCTGGACGAGCAGGTCAAGAGTGCCGTGGCCGGCGGCGCGCACCTCGAGGCGAACGGCGAGCCTCACGGCGCCTTCTACCCCAGCGGCGTGCTCACCGGTGTCTCGGAGGACAGCGACGCCTTCCACCAGGAGCTGTTCGGACCGGTGGCGATGGTGTTCCGGGCCAAGGACGAGGCGGACGCCGTCCGCATCGCCAACGACACGCCGTACGGCCTGGGCTCCTACGTCTACACCAACGACTCGGAGCAGGCCGCCCGCGTCGCGGACCAGATCGACGCCGGCATGGTGTTCGTCAACGGCGTCGGGGCCGAGGGTGTCGAGCTGCCGTTCGGCGGCGTGAAGCGCTCCGGGTTCGGACGCGAGCTGGGTCGGTTCGGCATCGAGGAGTTCGTGAACAAGAAGCTGATCCGCACCGTGTCCTGAGAGTCGACCTCCGCGGCCCCATCCCGAACCGGGATGGGGCCGCGGCATGTCACAGGGCCGACGTCGCTCCCGTCACAGGAATGAAGAGATTCCGAGTGAGGAGACGACATGCGTGTGTTCGTGGCAGGCGGGACCGGTGTGGTGGGCCGGCGGCTGGTGCCGCAGCTGGTGGCCCGAGGTCATCAGGTGGCGGCGACGACGACGAGCCCCGACAAGCTACCGCTGCTCGAACGGCTCGGCGCCGAGGCGCTGCTGATGGACGGGCTGGACGGGGCGTCGGTCGGAGAAGCGGTCGCCCGCGCCACTCCCGACGTGATCGTCCACGAGATGACGGCCATCGCCCCGAGTCACGCCGGCAAGCCGGACATGAAGCACTTCGACCAGTGGTTCGCTCCGACCATCCGGCTCCGCACCGAAGGCACCGACCACCTGCTCGCCGCGGCCGAGGCGACGGGGGTCTCGCACGTCGTGGCGCAGAGCTTCGGCGCGTTCAACGGTGTGCGCGCGGGTGGGTGGGTCAAGACCGAGGAGGACGGGCTCGACTCGTTCGCGGGGACCTCCGCCGAGTCCGGCATGCGCGCGATCCGGCACCTCGAGGACGCGGTCGTGAAGGCCGGTGGCGCGGCGCTGCGGTACGGGTCGCTCTACGGGCCGGGTGCGATCGACGACCAGATCGAGCTGGTGCGCAAGCGCTACTTCCCCCTGGTGGGTGCCGGCACGGGCTACACGTCCTGGGCTCACCTCGACGACGTCGCGACGGCCACGACACTCGCGGTGGAGCAGAAGGCGAGAGGGGTCTTCAACATCGTGGACGACGACCCGGCACCGGCGAGCGAGTGGCTGCCCTACCTCGCGGAGTGTGCCGGTGCGAAGCCGCCACGGCGCATCCCGCCGTGGCTGGCGCGGCTGCTCGCCGGCGAGGTCGTGGTGGCGATGATGATGGAGGGCCGGGGCTTCGACAACACCAAAGCCAAGCGTGAGCTGGGCTGGGAGCCGCGCTACCCGTCGTGGCGGAGGGGATTCAAGGAGGCACTGGCATGACCCGCACCGAGGAGTTCACCGAGCTCCGTCCGTTGTTGTTCGCCATCGCCTACCGGATCCTCGGCAGCGTCAGCGAGGCCGAGGACGCCGTGCAGGAGACCTGGCTGCGCTACGAGTCGTCGGCGACCGAGCCCACGTCACCCAAGGCGTTCCTCTCGGCGGTCGTCACCCGGATCGCGATCGACGTGCTCCGGTCGGCCCGGGTCCGGCGCGAGGTGTACGTCGGCAACTGGTTCCCCGAGCCGCTGCTCGAGGATCCGTACGACGACCCCGCGCGAGCAGCCGAGCTGGCCGACTCGGTGTCGATGGCCTCCTTGTTGCTGCTCGAACGCCTCAGCCCGCTGGAGCGTGCCGTGTTCGTGCTGCGCGAGGTGTTCGCGTTCGGGTTCCCCGAGATCGCGGAGGCGGTCGGCCGCTCCGAGGCAGCCTGTCGCCAGCTCGCCGTACGGGCACGACGGCACATGGACGCCGGCCGCCCGCGGTTCGAGGCAGACCGGCACGAGCGGGAGGAGCTGGCGACCCGGTTCTTCGACGCACTGCGCGAGGGCGAGGTCGACGGACTGCGTGAGCTGCTGGCGGCCGACGTGCAGATGCTCGGCGACGGTGGTGGGAAGGCGCCGCAGTGGGCGAACTCGATCTCCGGCGCTGACAACGTCACCCGGCTGCTCGCCATGTTCCTGCCGTGGTTCTTCGAGGTGGACGGCTGGATCGAGCCGCACGTCGTGAACAGCCAGCCGGGCGCGATCTTCCGCGACCGCGACGGTCGGGTGCTGAACACCTGGTCGCTCGACATCCTCGACGGCCGCATCCAGGCGATCCGTACGGTCCTCAACCCGGACAAGCTCGGCCACGTCGGCCCAGTGGGGGACGCCTGGGCCTTGATGGCCGAGCTCAACCAGGTCCGTCACGCGCTACCGCGCGACCACCTCACCTGATGCTCGGTCGGACGTTGTGGTTGCCGGCGAACACGTTCGCGGGGTCGTACTGCTGCTTCACCGCGGCCAGCCGACGGTGTGTCTGCGTCGGGTAGATGGCGGCGACGTCCGCGTCGGTCGTGGTCGAGAGGAAGTTCGCGTACGCGCCGGTGACGTGCGGTCCGAGGTTCTCCCAGATCCCGTCCAGAGCCGGTCGGGCCGCCTCGATGGCCGGAGCCGGACCCACGAACGTCGTGACGAACATCAGCTCCGCACGACGGTGCGCGTACGCCGTGGCGTCCTCGGGCACGCGGGCCACCGCGCCGCCGACGCTGCGCACGTTGATGATGGGCGCTCGCTCGGCGGCGCCGACCTCGGCCAGGATCTGCAGCACCTGGGGCACCGACTCTTCCTCGACGAAGCCGCTCCGCGCCAGGAACCGGATGCCGGGAGGCGGGACCAGCCCCTCCTCGAGCACGTTCGCGTACGGCATCAGGGCGACGTCGTCCCCGAGCACGGTGCCGAGCCGGCGGATCGGGTCGATCGCCCGGGCGGCGAGCTCGGGGTCGTCGCCGTCGTAGGCCACCAGGATCTCCAGCGGCGCCTCGGGTCCACCGAGGAACGGGTTCGCGAACACCAGGCCGGAGGACAGCTCCTCCGGGGCGGTGCGGAGGTGGTCGGCCCAGCCCGGCAGGACGATGGGGATCTCCGCCGCCGGGAACGAGATCTTGCCGAAGAACACGTCGGTGGTCCGGTGGGCGACGAAGTCGAACGCCGTGACGATCCCGGCGTTGCCACCTCCACCGCGCAGTGCCCAGAACAGCTCCGGGTTCTCCTCCGCCGAGGCGTGCACCACGTCGCCTCCGGCGGTGACCACCTCGGCGCCGACCATGGTGTCGAGGGCGAGGCCGTACTTCCTCACCTTCCAGCCGATGCCGCCGGTCAGGGTCAGGCCACCGACGCCGACGCTCTTGGTGTCGCCGGAGGAGATCGCCAGGCCGGCTGGGGCGAGGGCGGTCGCGACCTGGTCCCAGGTGGCGCCGCCACCGATCCGGACGACGTGGCGTTCGTCGTCGATGACCTCCACGTCGGCGAGCCGCCGTAGGTCGATCACGACGCCGTCGTCGTTGGTGCCGAAGCCGGCGAAGCTGTGTCCGCCGCCGCGCACGGACAGGGCGAGACCCGCGGAGACCGCGAACCTGACGGCCGCTCGGACGTCTCCCACCGTGGCGGGCCGCAGGACCCACGCAGGACTTCCGATGGCCAGGACCGAGCGGCGAGCCGTCTCGTACTCCGATCCGTCCGGGCCGATGATGTCGCCGCCGAAGTCGCGGCGTAGCGCTTCTGGCGCTGAGCTCATGATGTTCCTTCCTCGCATGACGTGCAGGTACACGACGTTGACGAGCCGGCCGCCCGTTTCCTGACATCGGAGGGAGGAACGAGGTCAGCGCCGGCCGCCGAACTCCCAGTCGTGGACGTCGACCTCGCCGAGGCTCGCAGCCTCGTCGTCGAGCAGGTCGTCGAGGAACGCGCGCGTGGGCGCCTGCACCGCCAGCGCGACGCCTGCGGGTACGTCGTCCTCGAGGCCGCGGAGCTCCCCGTAGACGATCAGCCGCCGACGCAGCTCCACCGGCAGGTCATCGAGCGGCACCGGGACGGCCGTGCGCGACGCCCCCGGCCGACCTCGGGCGATGACCAGGAAGCGTGGCTCGTCGGCGTCGTCCGGGAACTGCCACATCGTGCGCCCGAGGAGATCGACGTACCGCCAGATCGCGTGCTGCCCGAACAGCCCGGCTCGCTGGTACGGCTCGTCGGCGACGAACGCGCGTACGGCGTCGGGACCGGGGAGGTCGACGATGTGCAGGCTGCCCTCCCAGGAGTCGCGGTCGGGTGCGAGCAGCGGCCCACGGGCGGTCATCGCGTCGGCGTACCCGTCCATGTAGGTCCAGTGCTGCTCGGTGAGCTGTTCCTCGTCGAGCTCGCGATCCTCGGTCACCGACGACGAGGCGCGGCTGTAGATCAGGAAGTCCATCCGAGGAACATGCTGCGTGCCTGCTCGACACCCTCCACGGTGACGGGTGGATGGTCGATCTCGGCCCACCGTTCCGCGGTCAGCCGGAGCCGGTCGGACACCAGGACCTCGTCGCCTCTCGCGTCCTTGGAGATGCCGTCGTGCTGGTAGCCCAGCTTCCGCGAGACGCCCTGGGACGCGCCGTTGTCGGTGAAGACCTCGGTGGTGGCGTCGGTGGCTCCCAGGTGGTCGAAGGCGAGAGTCAGCAGGCCGGCCCTGGCTTCCGTACCGAACCCCTGGTGGTGATGAGGCAACCCGAGCCAGGAGGTCGTGGTGACCCCGCGGGTGACCCGGAAGTCCCGGGCTCGGAGGCTGACCATGCCGATCGGCGTGCCGTCGGAGACGAAGACGGCCAGGCCGAGGGTCCAGCTGTCGGGACGCCAGGAGGCGAGGTCGTCCCAGTAGCCCTGGAGCAGGTTCCGGGCGCGTTCCTCGGGTGGGCACTCGGTCCAGGGTGTGAGGAACGGCCTCTCCTCGGGCTCGTGCACGCCGTCCGCCACGACCTGCGCCAGGTCCGCGAGCTCGTGCTCCTCGGGAAGCCGGAGCGTCAGCCGGGGTGTGTGGATCCGGAGCGCGAAGGTCGGCCACAGGTCAGCGAGCACGAGCGACAGTCTTGAAGTCGAGGGTGCCTCGGACAACCGCATTACCTGCGCATCCGAGATGCCTGAGCAGCGATGGCGTCAACGACGTCACGAGGTCGCTCCCGGCCAGCAGTCGACCCCGTCGGCATCCCATCGACAGTGCGCCTTGAACCACAGCCGCAAGTGGTGTGGTCGTACGCGGTAGTCGATCACGATCCACACGTGCGGCCGATCCGTCGGGTAGCGGCGTACGCGGTGCTGGGCGCCGTGGTCGCGGTACCCCCAGAGCCGTTGACCGTGGTCGCCGAGCCGGTGGTTGACCTGGGTGCGGGTGTCTCCTCGGTGGACGCGCTGGAAGCCGCCCGCCTGGGCGGGGGAAGCGAGCGCGACCACCGTGGCCAGGGTCAGTGCGACCTGGGCCACTCGTCGTACCTGCTGTCGAAGCACCTCGTCCTCCCCCTGAGGATCATGCGTCGGCCGACCAACCAGCCGCCCACTGGTATCAACCCCCGTGGCGGCACATGGTCACGCCCTGGGCTCAGCGTCGGCAGAACCGCAGGAGGTGTGGGTTCTCGAGATCGCCCAGCATGAGGAGTACCTCGCGGTCTGAACCATCACCGACGACCGCGTCGCCCGCAGGACGAGGACGCCACCGGGTGTGGGGTGGCGCCAGTTGCCGTCGCGGATCTCCTGATCGTGGGGGTCGGGCCGGGACCAGGCGTCGGGGCATCGCTCGCGGCGCCGGTCAGGAATCCGTGCTCGACGGTTCGCATGTACGAAGTCACTCCTCTCCTTCCGGTCTCATGCGCTTCACCCTCGTGCGCTGCCCGCTCGCCGGGGAGAGGATTGGGTCGCACCCGACACTGACCATCGACCACGTTTCATGACCCTGTGGACATCGGTCGCCACGGCTTCCCACGCGCCATGTGCTCGTGAGGCACGTCGACCGCGGTGGCCCGGAGGAGGTCGTGGGCGGGGCCGTGGAGGCCGGCCGTTGCAGATGCTCCCGCTGACGCCACCAGTCCGTGGTCACCCTCGTCGAGGGCCTTCGTCTCTGTCCTCTCGGACAGCCCATGACGGACCGTGGAGGCCTGACGGTGAGGAGGCAGGAAGATGAACGCCACGACACACGGCGAGTCCGCCCGAGCGGTGCGCGAGGCCAAGGATGCGGTCGTCTCGCGGCCACGCGGCTCACAGGGGCCCGCCATCGACGACGCTCTTCGACGCTATCTCGGTGCCGAGACGTACGAGGAGCAGCTCAAGCACGACTCGGATTCCGACGACGGTCAGGCCACCTCCGGTGCCGCATCGCGCAAGGGGCGGGTGCTTCGCGGACGGTGAGACTGGAGTCCTCGAGATCGTCACACCAGGACGCTGAGCAGGTCCGACGGTCCCGCTGGATGGGCCGCCGGAGCTGTTCGCGGCCTTGGATCAGCCCGGCGCGGGATCCGGCGCCGGACCTCGGCCATGGACCATGGTCACGGCCCGGAGCTGGCCAATGGCCCTCCTGAGAACCCCCGCGCCAGAGCCAGCATTGACCGCGAGTCACTCAGGGGGTGGATCGATCGTGATGATGACGCAGAGCGTGGGCCGGAACGCTGCCATGGAGAAGGCCGCGACGAGCGGGTTCCCTCCCGTGGCGTGGGGGGTGGGCACGGCTCTGCTCGTGCGTCCCTCATTCGTCCACCTCCTGGGGTGGCTCGGGCTCCTGGGATGGCTCGGGCTCCTGGGATGGCTCGGGCCGCACGTCGACACAGGGGCGAGCAGCCTCCTCCGCCGGGCGTCTCTGCCATGAGCGCCCCCGCAGGATCGACCGCTGCCTACACCGTCGAGGTGCACGACGAGCTGATGTCCCTGACCCTTCGCATGGTCGGGGAGTACCCGGAGTTCCCTGCCGGATCGGTCATGCGCTGCGTCGCGCGAGCCGTCCGCCATGCGCGGATGCCGGCACACCTCGCGAGCGGATCCCGGTCCTGGCCGAGCACACGGCCCGCCAAGCCTTGACCCGGCGGCTCGTGGCACGGCACGGCGAGTGTGCGCGTCCGCCGACATTCCGGACGCAAGATCGGGCCGGCTGAACGGGGCTCGAGGACGAGGACGTGCCCGGTCCGCTGTCGCGGGCGCGCTCCCCTCAGCGGGGTGCGGCCTCGTCGACGGGTACGACGACCACCGGGCACGGTGCGGCCACCAGGACCGAGTGGGTCACCGAGCCCAGGCGCCGCACCTCGTCGTGGTCGCGGTCGTGCTGCCGCCCGCGAATGCCGACGACGAGGAGGTCGGAGTTGCCTGCCTCGTGAAGCAGCAGGCGCGCCGCACCGCCCTCCTGGATCACCACCTCGTGGGGTACGTCGCGAAGCGTCATGTCGACCAGCTCGCCCACGATCTTCTCGACCACGGCCGACAGATCGGCCTCGAGGCGGGGAGGGTGGTAGCCGACGACCTCCGGGAACTGCCACGCCGTGACCACGCGCACCTCGGCGCCGGTCCGGCGGGCGTGCTGTGCGGCCCATTCCAGGACCGGGATCGAGCGCTGCGAGCCGTCGACGCCGACGACAACCGACTGACGTTTGTGAGTCATGACGACCTCCTCTCCATCAGGCTCCCGGCAGCGCCGGCACGGGCCTAGGGCCGGAGGTCACTGCCGAGGACCTTGGGGCGATGACGTTCGTCCCTGTCGCGCAGGTGCCCTTCGGTCGAATCGTGGGAAGAGCGGGATGAGACCCGCGACGCCACGAGGAGGCAGCTCATGACCGGATCGCGCTTCGTACTCGACTTCTCCGAGATCGGGTTGGAGGACGTGCCTCTCGTCGGTGGGAAGAACGCCTCTCTCGGGGAGATGTACCAGAAGCTCACGTCCGCCGGACTTCGCGTACCCGACGGCTTCGCGGTGACCGCCGAGGCCTACCGCCACACCCTGGAGCAGGCGGGAGTGACCCCTGAGCTGCACCGGGCGCTCGACGACCTCGACCCGGCGGACGTTGCCGACCTCGCCCGGCGCGCCCATCGAGCTCGCGAGCTCGTCTACGGCGCCCCGCTGCCGGTGGAGGTGGCCGACGACGTGCTCGCGAGCTACCGCAAGCTGGTCGACGAGTACGGCGGCGACATCGCTGTGGCAGTCCGCAGCTCCGCCACCGCCGAGGACCTGCCCGGTGCCAGCTTTGCCGGACAGCACGAGACCTTCCTCAACATCCGAGGCGAGCAGAGCCTGCTGGACGCGGTCAGACGCTGCTTCGCCAGCCTCTTCACCGACCGGGCCATCCACTACCGGGTCGACCAGGGGTTCGACCACTTCCGGGTCGCCCTGTCGGTCGGCGTGATGAAGATGGTGCGCAGCGACGTCGGGGCGTCGGGCGTGATCTTCACCCTCGACACCGAGTCGGGCTTCCGCGACGTGGTGTTCGTGACGTCGGCGTACGGCCTCGGTGAGAACATCGTGCAGGGTGCCGTCGACCCCGACGAGTTCTACGTGCACAAGCCGACGTACGCCACCGGTCACCGGGCCGTCCTGCGCCGCCGCCTGGGCGACAAGGCGGTGAAGATGGTGCTCTCCGAGGGCGGCGCCCGGCACACGACCCGCAACGTCCCCACCCCGAAGGCGGACCGCCGGAGCTACTCGATCACCGACGACGACGTGCTCGAGCTCGCCAGCACTGCCCTGACGATCGAAGGGCACTACGGCGTCCCGATGGACGTCGAGTGGGCCAAGGACGGCGTCGACGGCCGGTTGTACATCGTGCAGGCGCGGCCGGAGACGGCGGCGTCCCAGCAGTCCCCGACGGTGATCGAGACCTTCGTCGTCGAGAGCCATGGAGACACGTTGTGCGAGGGTCGGTCGGTCGGCTCGCGCGTGGCGAGCGGGCAGGTGCGGGTGGTGACAGAGCTCGGCCAGCTCGCCGAGTTCCGCCCTGGTGACGTACTGGTCGCCGACACCACGACGCCGGACTGGGAGCCGGTGATGAAGACCGCCGCCGCCGTCGTCACGAACCGAGGCGGACGGACCTGTCACGCCGCGATCATCGCCCGCGAGCTCGGGATCCCGGCCGTGGTCGGCACGGACGACGCCACGGCGACCCTCACGACGGGCACCCCGGTCACGGTGTCCTGCGCCGAGGGTGACGCCGGCCGCGTGTACGCCGGGGTCGCTACGTACCACGTGGAGACGACCGATGCGTCGGATCTACTCCGGCCTCGGACCCGCATCATGGTCAACCTCGGCAACCCGGACCTGGCGTTCCGGACGGCGCTCCTGCCCTCGGACGGCGTGGGCCTGGCTCGGATGGAGTTCATCATCAGCGAGTCGATCAAGGCCCACCCCATGGCACTCGTGCACCCGGAGCGGGTCACCGACGCCCGGGTTCGGGCTGAGCTGGCACACCTCACCCGCGGCTACGCCGACGGCGAGGCGTTCTTCGTCGAGCGCCTGTCCGAGGGGATCGGCACGATCGCGGCCGCATTCCACCCCCGCCCGGTCGTGGTGCGGATGTCGGACTTCAAGAGCAACGAGTACGCCACTCTGCTGGGGGGTTCCGACTTCGAACCGCACGAGGAGAACCCCATGCTCGGCTTCCGCGGAGCCTCGCGCTACGCGCATCCGGCGTACACCGAGGGCTTCGCGCTCGAGTGCCGCGCGTTGCGTCGGGTCCGTGAGGAGATGGGGCTGACCAACGTCGTGGTCATGCTGCCCTTCGTGCGCCGCGTTGCCGAGGCCGACCTGGTGCTCGAGCGGATGGCCGAGCTCGGCCTGACCCGCGGCGAGAAGGGTCTCCAGGTCTACGCGATGTGCGAGATCCCGAACAACGTCGTTCTCATCGACTCGTTCGCGGAGCGCTTCGACGGGTTCTCCATCGGCTCCAACGACCTGACCCAGCTCACCCTCGGTGTCGACCGCGACAGCGCCCTGGTGGCGTTCGACTACGACGAGCGTGATCCGGGCGTCAAGGAGATGATCCGGCTCGCGGTGGCAGGCTGTCGCCGCAACGGGGTCCACTCCGGGTTGTGTGGCCAGGCGCCCTCGGACTACCCGGACATGGCGGCATTCCTCGTCGAGATCGGGATCGACTCGATCAGCCTCAACCCCGACAGTCTGCTCACCACCACCCGGACCGTCCTCGAGGTCGAGCAGCGGCTCGCCGTGGCCGTGCCGGTCGCAGGGTGACTGTCCGGGTCTTCTCGTGTGCTGTGGTCATCGCGGTCGATGACCATCTCCTCTGAGCCAACGAGTGAGACAGCGGGACAGTGGAGTTGCGGAGGTATTCCGCGTGGAGAAGGAGGCAGAAGATGAGCACGTTGGTGCGTCACCGCAACAACCCCGTCGCCGAGCTGCTCAGCTGGTTCGACAACGACACTCCCTTTGCGTTCCGCGCCGATGGGATGTCCATGGTGCGTATCGAGGACTACCTCGAGGACGGCAGCTATGTGCTGCGCGCCGAGGTCCCCGGGGTCGACCCGGACAAGGATCTCGAGGTCAGCGTCGCCGACGGCATGGTGAGCATCCGCGGAGAGCGCCGTGAGGAGGAGCAGGACAAGCGCCATCACGAGATCCACTACGGCGAGTTCGTCCGCTCGGTGCGTCTCCCGCAGGGGTCGCGGACCGAGGACGTGAAGGCCACCTACACCGACGGCGTGCTCGAGGTGCGCATCCCGGTCGAGGCCGAGGGGCGAGCCAGCCACAGGATCCCGATCGATCACAAGGTGGCGTGAGTCGGTCATGTACGCCGTTGTCGGAGATCGTCTGGTGGTCCATCGGGGACACGTGGACAGCCCGGACCGGGACGGGGAGATCCTGGAGGTCAGGCACCCGGACGGCAGCCCGCCGTACCTCGTGCGTTGGTCCGACAACGGTCACCAGGCGGTGGTGTTTCCCGGCCCCGATGCGACCGTGGAGCACTACGGCCAGTCGCCCGGGCACACCGGGTGAGGTGTCACAACGCAGCGGGGTCCGAGTCACGCACCGGGCCCCGCTGCTTGGTGCATGCCCGCAGAACCGCCGGGGAGAAATGACAACGACCCCAGATCAGCGTTTCGGCTGGTCTGGGATCGTCTGCGTACGCCATCAGGGACTCGAACCCCGAACCCGCTGATTAAGAGTCAGCTGCTCTGCCAATTGAGCTAATGGCGCATGCTGTGGAGCGCGGTCCAGATTACCAGCGGGCGGCGTGGGCACCCAATCGCCCGAGGAGCCTCGACGGAATATTCAAGATTCAACTACCGTTGGTCCGGGCACAGCGCCACCGCGGCGCCGGAAAGCAGGAGGTGGGCACGATGCCCGCAGTGACCGTCGACGACCTGACCACCCTCGGCCGGCTTGCCGAGCCCGGCCTGACCGACCAGCCCCGCCGGGTGCTGCAGGTGACGACCGCGCCCCAGAGCTTCGAGGGGGAGGGGTTCCCGGTCCGCCGCGCCTTCGCCGACATCGACCTCAGCCTGCTCGACCCGTTCATCATGATGGACCAGATGGGCGAGGTGGAGTACGCGCCCGGTGAGGCGAAAGGCACGCCGTGGCACCCGCACCGCGGCTTCGAGACCGTTACCTACATCATCGACGGCGTCTTCGACCACCAGGACTCCCACGGCGGCGGCGGCTCGATCACCAACGGCGACACCCAGTGGATGACCGCCGGGTCCGGCATCCTCCACATCGAGACGCCCCCGGAGTGGCTCGTCCAGCAGGGCGGGCTCTTCCACGGCCTCCAGCTCTGGGTGAACCTGCCCCGCGACGAGAAGATGGTGGCGCCGAGGTACCAGGACATCCGTTCCAGCCAGGTCTCGCTGCTCGCGTCGTACGACGCGGGGGCGCTCGTGCGGGTCATCGCCGGCGAGGTCGATGCCCACGCGGGACCGGGCGCGACGCACACCCCGATGACGCTGGTGCACGCGACCGTCGAGCCGGGTGCCCGCCTCGACCTCCCGTGGAACCGCGACTTCAACGCGCTGGTCTACGTGCTCAACGGGCACGGCACCATCGGGACTGACGGGCAGCCGGTGCACACCGGTCAGGCCGCGGTGCTGGGCGCGGGCGACTACCTCACGATCGCGGCCGACGGCACGCAGGAGAGCCGCTCGCCGAAGCTGGACGTGATCGTGGTCGGCGGGAAGCCGATCGGCCAGACGATCGCCTGGGCCGGACCGTTCGTGATGAACACCAAGGCCGAGGTGCTGCAGGCCTACGAGGACTTCCAGAAGGGCAACTTCGGCCACATCCCCGGCTGACGTCGAGCGGCTGTGGACGCGCCGGACGGTCCGAGCCACGAGGGCCCGGACCGCCTGGGGTTCGTCTGGGTCAGACCTTCGGGATGCTGATCGGCACGAGCGTCGAGGTGCAACCGGTGGTGCTGACCTGGGCGGTGATCGAGGCCGCCGGGCGGTTGTTGCCGGAGCCGACGTACGCCATCGACTTCACCGTGAACTGCGGGTGGGTCGTGGTGTTGCCGGCCAAGGTCATGCCGCTGGTGTACGTGACGACGTAGCAGCCGTGGCCGTCGGCATCGAGCTTCTTGTTGCCCTTGCCGACCTGGGTCCAGCCGGCCGGCAGGAACTCCTCACCGGCGTAGGTGAGGTCCTTGACCCCGCAGATCGTCAGCGTGACGATCAGCCCCTGGACGGCGGTGCCGCACCCGTTGCTGAGGTCGAGCGGGATGTCGATGTAGTTGAGGCCACCGGAACGCCAGTGCGCGCTACCGGTCAGCGAGACGTTGCAGCAGCCGGACGCGGCGGCGAACGCCGGGACGGCGGAGGCGATCTGGATCGCCGGCACCGCCCAGGCCACGGTCGCGGCGCCTCGGACGAGTCGACGACGGCCGATCGAGCGCGGCTGGTCGTCGTTCTGGGTGTGAGCAGTCACAGGATTCCCCCCTGTTTTTGCCGAGCTGCTCCACGGATTGCGGAGCTCCCCTACACGGCACGTCGGTCACCCCCGTGACCGGCAAGAGCAGCGTAGAAGCCCGCCGGGTGCCACCATGGCGATTCCGTGGGATTTAGCCGGGAATGTGACGGATTCGACCGGGAATGGTCCGGGAGGACTACGACGTCGTAGTCCGGAGCCCGTGCGGCCCCGGACGAACGACGTGCGTGTCGCGGAGTGGGGTGAGTGACGGGACTTGAACCCGCGGCCACCTGGACCACAACCAGGTGCTCTACCAGCTGAGCTACACCCACCATGCGGCACCGGTGGAAGCCGGAACCAAGGAGAGAGTGTAGGACACCTACACCTCGGGAACCGTATCGGGGCGATCGTCCGAAAGACCCGTCAGAGAGCCGCCGTGCAGGTCCGCGAGCGCCTTCGCGTCGGCGCTGTCCGGGCCGGGCGGGGGCACGAAGATCGCGGCCCGGTAGTAGCGCAGCTCCTCGATGCTCTCGAGGATGTCGGCGAGCGCGCGATGGTTGCCGCGCTTGGCCGGCGCCGCGAAGTACGCGCGGGGGTACCACCGGCGCGACAGCTCCTTGATCGACGACACGTCGACGATCCGGTAGTGCAGGAACGCGTCGAGGTCCGGCATGTCGCGGGAGATGAACGCGCGGTCGGTGGCGACGGTGTTGCCGGCCAGGGGTGGGCGAGATCCTTCGGTGCAGTGCTCGCGGACGTAGGCCAGCACCTGCTCCTCGGCCTCGTGGAGCGTGATCCCGCTGTCGAGCTGGGTGTTCAGGCCGGACTTCTCGTGCATCGAACGCACGAAGTCGTCCATCTGCTCGACCGCCTCCGCCGGCGGCTTGATCACCAGGTCGATGCCCTCGCCGAGCGGGTTGAGGTCGAAGTCGGTGACCACGCACGCGATCTCGATCAAGGCGTCGGAGACATAGTCCAGCCCCGTCATCTCACAGTCGATCCAGACGAGGCGGTCGTTCACAGGAGAAGACCCTACCGAGAAGAAGCCGGCTCCGAAGCCGAGTCGCTCAGCCTTCGCTCAGGACAATTTCGTAAGGTGAGCCATCGTGAGGCAATGGATCGGTGTCGCCGCGCGCCTGATCGTCGGCGTGGTCGACATCGCGGCGGGCGTGGCGAAGTTCCCCGATCCGGCCGGCAACGTCCGTCAGGTCCGCGCCTTCCAGATCCTGCCCGAGGCGGTGGTGCCGACCGTGGGTCATGCGCTGCCGACCGTGGAGATCCTGATCGGGTCCATGCTGGTGCTCGGCCTGCTCACCCGCTCGTTCGCGGTCCTCGCGACCCTGTTCTTCGTCGCGTTCATCATCGGCATCGCCTCGGCGTGGGCCCGCGGTCTGGAGATCAACTGCGGCTGCTTCGGCAGTCAGGGCGTGCCGGCTGACCCGCACCGGCAGTACGCCCTCGACATCGCGCGCGACATCGGGCTCGTGATCTGCTCCGGGTGGCTGGTCCTGTGGCCACGCACCCGGCTCGCCCTGGACAACCTCCTCTTCCCGCACCACGAAAGGTTCGCCGATGGCGAAGGATCCGAAGAAGCAGTCGAAGTCTGAGCGTGCTCAGGCGTTGATGCGGGAGCAGAGACGCAAGGAGCGCACCCGGAACCTGTTCGTGGTCGCCTCGGTCGTCGTCGCCGTCCTGATCATCGCCGGCGTGCTGTTCTTCGTGCAGAGCAAGAACGACACGACCGGAAAGGCCGTCGGCGCGAGCGGCACGCCGTCCAACCTCTCCGGCACCTACAACGTCGTGGTCGGGAAGTCCTCCGCCCCGACGACGATCAGGCTCTACGAGGACCTGCAGTGCCCGGTCTGTCGGGCGTTCGAGCAGCAGGTCGGGTCGCAGATCCAGTCCGCGATCGCCGGCGGCCAGGTGAAGGTCGACTACAACATGGTCGCCTTCCTCGACCGCTCGTCCACGACGGCGTACTCGAGCCGGGCCCTGAACGCCGCGATGGCGGTCCTCAGCACCGCCGGGTCGGATGCGTTCTTGAAGTTCCACTCGATCGCCTACGCCAACCAGCCGGCAGAAGGCAGCGCCGGCGTCCCGGACTCGACCCTCGTCGACTGGGCCGTTCAGGCGGGCGCCTCGAAGAGCGAGGTCACTCCGCTGATCGACGGGAACGTCTACCACCAGTGGGTGGTCAACGCGACCGACCAGATGTCCAAGGACGACGTGACCGGCACCCCGACCGTGTTCATCAACGGCAAGAAGTACACCTCGCCCGCGCAGGCTGCCGCGGCGGTCCTCGCGGCCATCAAGTAGCGCCCCGGTGGAGGTCGAACGGGTCCAGCGCTGGGTGGCCTCGGCGCTGGTGCTCACGGTCTGCAGCCTGTTCGCGACCGGCATGGCGATCCTGTCCGGCACCGTCGACCGCGCGGGCGCACAGCCCGGCCTGCTGATCATCTCGTGCGTGGTCGGGTTGATGGCGATGGTCGGCGTCCGGGTGATCAACCAGAGGTCGGTACTGACCCCGTGGCTGCTGCTGGCGTTCCTGCCCGCGGCCGCGGTCGGTTCGTACTACTGGCTCACCGGCTGACAGACTCGGGCCCGTGGATCTGTCGTCGTTCATCGCGGGACTGCCCAAGGCCGAGCTGCACGTCCACCACGTCGGGTCGGCGTCGCCCTCGATCGTCTCGGAGCTGGCGATGCGCCATCCCGGGGTGGTCCCGGTCGATCCCGAGGAGCTGCGGAGCTTCTTCGAGTTCCGCGACTTCGCGCACTTCGTCGACGTCTACCTCGCGGTGGTCTCCCTCATCCGCACCGACGAGGACGTCCGCTACCTGACCTACGAGGTGGCGCGCGAGCTCGCGACCGTCCAGCAGGTCCGGTACGCCGAGCTGACCTGCACGCCGTACACCTCGGTCCTGCCCGACGACCCGGACCACGGCATGCCGATCGAGGCCTACACCCAGGCCATCGAGGACGCGCGGATCGCCGCAGAGCGCGACTTCGGGATCGTGCTGCGCTGGATCTACGACATCCCCGGTGAGAGCGGGATGCCGGCCGCGGACGCGACGCTCTCGTTCGCGACCAACCACCGGGTGGACGCCCTGGTCGGCTTCGGCCTCGGTGGTCCCGAGATCGGCGTCTCGCGGCCGCAGTTCAAGCCGCACTTCGACGCCGCTCGCCGGGTGGGCCTGCACAGCGTCCCGCACGCCGGCGAGACCACCGGCCCGGAGACCGTCTGGGACGCGTTGCGGGTGCTCGGTGCGGAGCGGATCGGTCACGGCACGTCGGCCGTGCAGGACGCCCGGCTCCTCACCTACCTCGCCGACCACCACGTGCCGCTCGAGATCTGCCCGTCGTCCAACATCGCCACCAAGGCGGTCGCGAGCCTCGAGGAGCACCCGATCCGGGCGTTCCGCGACGCCGGGGTCACGTTCTCGGTGAACTCCGACGATCCGTCGATGTTCGGCACCAGCCTGAACCAGGAGTACGAGATCGCCGCCCGGCTGCTCGACCTCGACGCCGCGGGCGTCGCCGACCTGGCGCGTGCGGCGGTCGCCACGTCGTTCGCGGAGCCGGAGACCAAGACCGCGTTGCTCGACGAGATCGACATCTACAGCCGCATCTGATCCGCCGGGGCCTGGAAATGCATCAGGCCCGGCGATCTCATACGTCGCCGGGCCAGATCCATTGGATCGTGCGTCGCGAGGACATCGTCGGACCTGGGTCGGCGTGTCGTGGGCTGGATAGGGTTCAGATGTGGAGCCTGCATGCGGTCCGGATGACGAGTCGGCCGAGTGGCTCAGGGTGCTAGACCGGGGGGCCGCCGACCACGACATCGGGCTCACCCGGCTGCACGAGCGTCTGGTGCGCATCGCTCGGGCCGAGCTGCATCGGCGCCCGACCTCGGTCTCCGGACCGGAGCTCGACGACCTGGCCCATCAGGCGGCCGCGGACGCGATGCTCGCGATCCTGGCCAAGCTCGCTACGTTCCGTGGGGAGAGCCGCTTCACCACGTGGGCCTACCGGTTCGTGGTGTTGGAGGTGTCGCACAAGCTCGGCCGTCACTACTGGCGAACCGCCCCTCGGCCGCTGGACGAGGAGCAGTGGGACGCGCTGCCAGACCGGTTGGGCGTCGACCCTCACGACCAGGCGGAGGCCCGGCAGCTCGCCGAGCAGGTGCGCGCGGCGGTCGACGAGAACCTGACCGAACACCAGCGCGCCGTGTTCGTCGCCCTCGTCCTCGAGGGAGTCCCGCTCGACGCGCTCTGCGCGCGGGACGGCACCTCACGCGGCGCCGTCTACAAGACGGTCTTCGATGCACGTCGTCAGATCCGCGCCGCTCTCGTCGCCAACGGTTACCTGGAGTCGAGCCTGGAGAAGGAGGTTCGGTCGTGAACGCCCCGGAGCGCCTGGCCCGGTTCCTCGAGACCGACCCGCACGATGTCGGCTGCGACGAGGCGTTGGCCGTGCTGCACGTGTACGTCGAGCTGGCTGCACGGGACGGGCAGTCCGCGGCCGAGCGGTTCCCCGGGGTCATGGTCCATCTCGCCGCCTGCGCGCCGTGCGGTGAGGACTACGCCGGGCTGCTCGCCGCCGTCTCCGACGACGGCTGAGCAGCCCGGCGAAGCGCCTGCTCAGAGGGCGACGATGCCCTCGGCGCCGACGGCGTTCGGCACCGTGACGGAGCCGGTGGCCGTCAGCGAGCCATCGCTGCCGATGCGGAAGGCGTCGACGGCGCCCGTCGCTCCGGCCTGCGCGTACAGGTAGGCACCGTCGCGGCTCACCGCTGCGTCCACCGTGCCCTTGTCGGTCGCCGTGTTGCCCAGGGCCGTCAGGTCACCGACGGCTCCGACCCGGAACGACGACAGTGACGCACTGCCGGCGTTCGAGGCGTAGACGGTGTCACCGCTGGCGACCAGCCAGCAGGTGGCCGCCTGGTTCGTCGCCTCGAGGTCGCGGGCGGTCAGGGTGCCGTTGCGAGCAACGCCGAAGGTGGCGACCGCGCTCGGCCCGGCCTCGGTCAGGGCGAGGTTCCCGCGCGAGTCGAACGCGAAGCCGAAGGGGACCGTGCCGGGAAGGCTCGTCACCTGCGGTGCTCGCAGACGCCCGGGCCGAGCCTGGAACACGAGGACGCTGTTGCCGCCGTTCTTGGTGGTCACCACGAGCTGGTGGCCGTCGGGTGTGAAGCCGATCTGCCCGGGGGTGCTGGTGAACTCCGGGGTCTGGCTCGGGTCGAGCCCGAGGCCGCGGTGCCAGGCGGGGACCCGCACGAGCCGACCCCGCGCGAGGAGGAATCCCTGCACCGACCCGCCGTCTCGGGCGTTCAGGACGAACACACGTCCACCGTCGGCCGTGATGCTGACCGGGAAGCTGCCGCCGCTGCCGATCACCTGGACCCTGGTGAGCCGGTCGCCGTGCACGCCGAACACAGTGATCGAGTCACTGCCGGCGTTGACGGCGTACAGCAGGTGGGCGTGCGCGTCGTAGGTCAGCGAGCCTTCGGACGCGAGATGGTCGACCACCGAGCCGGTGAGCACGCCGCCGAGGCCGCCCGTGGGGTAGGTGCCCACCTGGGTGAGGCCGCCCGACGCGGTCCGGTCGTAGGCGACGATGGTGTTGCCTGCCGGGTCGTCGTTCTGGACGAAGACGACGTGCGGCGTCGCCGGGGCGGGAGCGGCCTGGGCCGGTCCGGCGACGATGCCGGTGGCCACGGCCGCGACCGAGGTGGCGGCGACGGCCAGGCGAGAGAGCGTGGACATGTGGGACTCCTTGGGTGTCACGGGTGTGTGTCACCGTGTAGGCGCCCTGCCCCGGCTCTCTCTTACCGTCGCCGCCGTCCTGTTTCGACTCTCGTAAGAACTCGGCTCAGACCACGGTGGCGGTGACCAGGAGGTACTCCCAGCCGATCCCGCCGTCCGGCGTGCGGAACCGCTCGACGAGGTCGACCAGAGCCTGGTCGAGCTCCGCGGCGCGGTCCGGGTCGTCCGCCAGACCGCGGTACGCCGCGATGGTGGGGCCGTAGTTCGTCTTGAAGTACTCCCGGAAGACCACCGGGTCGGCCATGGCCTCGGCGCGCAGCAGCTGCTGACTCGCCCGTACGTCGGTCACCCGGTCGCCGAAGAGCTGCCGGACGTGCTCGATGTCGCCCCACAGCGGCGGCGGCTGGGCTCCCGGGGGCGGGGGAGCGACGAACGGCTTCATGGTGGCGAACATCTGACCGATGAAGCCGGTCGGCGTCCAGGCGATCAGCCCGATCCGCCCACCTGGGCGACAGACCCGGACCAGCTCGTCGGCGGCCTCCTGGTGGTGCGGGGCGAACATCACGCCGACGCACGAGGTGACGGCGTCGAAGGAGCTGTCCGCGAAGGGCAGGTGCTCGGCGTCGGCGACCTGCCACTCGAGGCTCACGCCGGCGGCTTCCGCGTCGGCTCGGCCCTGGTCGAGCAGCTCGGGTGTCAGGTCGGTGGCGATCACGTGGGCGCCGGCCGCCGCGGCCGGGATGGCGACGTTGCCGGAGCCGGCCGCGACGTCCAGCACGTGGTCGCCGGGGCCCAGGTGCGTCGCCTCGACGAGGACGGGCCCGAGGTCCGGGATGATCTCGGTGGCTACGGCGTGGTAGTCGCCGAGCGCCCACATGGCGCGATGGCGCGCCTTGAGGGCGGTGTCGGCAGCCGCGGCATCGGTGGTGTTCTGGGTGGTGGTCACGGTTCCCCCTCGATGGTTCGGATGTCTGGTCCGAGACGCTAGGAGGAGGCGGGGGGTCGTCACATCGGTGCATCCACCCATCTGCGGCGCCGGCTCTCGCCGTACCGAATGGGTGGTGTCACCCGGCGGCGAGGAGCCGGCTCACCGCCCCGGCACGCGCGGACTTCCCCCGGAGGCCGAGCTTCTCGTAGGAGTTCTGCAGATGGCGCTCGACAGTCCGGACGCTGAGGGTGAGCTCGGTCGCGATCGCGGCGTTGTCGTGGCCGCGTGCGGCGAGGGTGAGCACCTCGATCTCACGGGCGGACAGCAGGTCGCGCGGGTGGCGGTCGGCCGGTCCGGGCGGGGTGGCCGTTTCGTCCTGGGCCAGGAAGTCGGTGAGCTCGTGCAGGAACACCGGCCAGGCGGGCTCGGCCTCCAGCACGATGTGGTTCTCGCTGTCGAGGGCGACGAGCCGGGCGCCCGGGATCTCGCTGGCCAGGTGTCGCGAGTAGGCGAACGCGTTCATCCGGTCGTGGAGGGAGTGCAGCACGAGCGTGGGTACGTCGAGCCCGGCCAGCCGGTGCGTCGCGTTGGCCTCGCGGCGCTGACGACGGGCCAGCAGCGCCACCTCGGCCGTGGCCGCACGTCGTTGGAGCTCGTCGAGCCAGCCCATCTGCTCCTCGGTCGCGCCCGGGATCATCAGGTAGGTGAACACCCGGCGGAACTCCGGGGTCGGCTGCTCCCAGCCGACCCGGATCAGCTGGTCGAACGTCTCGTCCAGGAGCCGGTCCTGCTGGGAGGTCTGGACGGCGTCGACCCCGGCATAGCTGCCGTAGAAGACGAGGCGTCCGACCTGCTCGGGGTGGCGGGCGGCGTACTCGATCGCGACCGGTCCGCCCTGCGCCATCGCGAGCAGCGAGAAGCGGGCGAGGCCGGCGTCCTCGACGACCGCCTCCAGGTCGGCCAGCCGCATCTCGAGGGAGTGGTCGGTGACGTCGCGGTCGGACAGGCCGTGCCCGCGCTCGTCGAACCGGTAGACGGTGGCGATCTTGCCGAGCTCGGTCAGGTAGTGCCGCCAGACCGGGCTCTCCCAGTCGTACTGCAGATGGCTGAGCCAGCAGGAGTCGATGACCAGGGGCGGGCCGGAGCCGTGGACGGCGTACGCGATGGTCACGCCGTCAGCGGAGCGGCAGAAACGCACGTCCTGCCGGGGCATCACCCTCGCCGACCCGGGCATGCGGTGATGCTACGCGCGCCCCGCGGTCCGGGCACGTCGAGAGGACCGCGGGGCGCGCGCCCCCGGACGGGAACCCCAGGGGCGCGATCACCGTAAGGACCACTCGACCCTGGTGTCGATGAACCGTTCCGGCCAGGGGTGGTCAGTCCGAGCGACGGATGCGGAGCGTGGTGAGGTCGGGGACGCGTTCGAGCCCGCCCGCAACGGGCGACTCCAGCGCCCCGACGACGACCACCTGTGCACCGGAGTCCAGGGCCGACCTCAGCCCCGGCTCGGCGTCCTCGAACACGACACAGTCACGCGGGTCGACGCCGAGCAGCTCGGCCGCGCGCAGGTAGCCCTCCGGGTGCGGCTTGCCGTGCTCGATCTCGTCGGCCGGCACCAGCACCGGGGGGACCGGCAGGCCGGCGGCGGCCATCCGGCGTACGGCGAGCTCGCGCGGCGCCGACGTCACCACCGCCCACGGGACCTCGAGACCCGCCACCAGCGCGCGAGCGCCTGGAATCTCCGCGATCCCGGTCATCGTCCCCAGCTCCCGGACCTCGAAGTCGTCGACGATCTCGGCCACCTCCGCGTCTGAGGCATCGGGGAGGAAGTGGCGCACCGTGTCCGGCGTACGCCGTCCGTGCGACCACGGCACCAGCACAGCCTCGTCGACCTCGAACTCCTGGCAGAAGTCCCGCCAGATCGCCTCGACGACCGCCGTGGAGTCCACCAGCGTGCCGTCCATGTCGAAGAGCGCGGCGGCGGCGTACAGGTCCAGGAACGGCATGGGCCGGTCAGCCTAGCCAGGGCTCCCGGATATCCGACGGCGCGTCGAGGACGGTGGCGCGGCCACGCGTGAGCAGCTACGGGCCGATGTCGCCACCCCCACCATCCCTCGAGACCCTCGGCCGGTGGACGGTCGAGCAACCCTTCCCGGGGATCTACCTCTGGCGCTCCCACGGCGCCCGACCTCGTCCACCACACCGCCAGCCCCGCACTCGACCCGAGCCGCTGATCCGCGGACGGGTCCGGACCGCCCGCATCAGGAGTACCCTCGGGAGGGCCGAGGATTTCCCGTACGAAGGTTCTTGCTCCGTCGTTTTCGGTGGATGCCATAGATCCGGCCGCGGTCAGGCCGGAGGCGGGTCGGCGATGACTCTCACCCAGGACGCCGCGTCGGTCGTTCACGATCGCGTGACTCCCAGCGGGCCGCGCATCCGCGACGTGCTGCTCCGGGTGGCCGGCAGCCTCGTGATGGCGGTGTTCGTGCCGGCCACGCTCCTGTGGTCGACCCTGGTGCTGTTCAACGTCGCCACCGCGGTGGTCGTCGCGCTCGCCTGGATGGTGATCGCCATCTGCTGGCGGCGTGCGACCGGACGGTCCGTCTCGGCACTGCTGGTGCTCACCCTGGTGACCATGACGATCCGGACGGCGTTCACGCTCGCGACCGGCAACACGTTCGTCTACTTCGTGCAACCGGTCTTCGCCGACGCCACTGTCGCCGCCCTGTTCCTCGGCTCGCTCTGGACGACCAGACCCGTCATCGCCCGGTTGGCACCGGACTTCTACCCGATGGACGACGCCCTCGCGGCACGACCCGAGCTGCAGTGCCACTTCCGACGGCTGACCCTGATGTGGGGCCTGGTCGTCCTGGTCAAGGGAGTCGTCACGTTCTGGCTGCTGATGACCCTGTCGACGGTCAGCTTCGTGCTGATCAAGAGCGGTGCGGTCATGTCGCTGACGCTGATCACCGTCACGGTCACGGTCGTGTGGTCGATCGTGGTGGCCCGGCGCGAGGGACTCCTCCCGCCGCGCGCGTCGTGAGCATCCGCTGTCGTCATCCGGCCAACCTGGGTGGGCGTGACGCTTTCGGCGTCGCCGACGCTGACTGAGTGAGACGAGCGTGGGAGCGAGGGAGGTACGCCGGTCCGGTCTGGGTGGGGAATCCCGTGACGCCCTTACGTCGCGCCACACTCGTCACCGGACCGCGGCGGCCGTGCGCCAGCTGGGCCCCGTGACCTGGCGGTGGCACAGGCCCCCGAACCTTCGCCCCGCGCTCGTCTCCCCGCAATTCCGCCCCGGTGAGCAAGCGCTTGCGTAGAATCCGTCATCCACGCCTGGACCTTCGGCCCTCCCCCGGCGCTGAGCACAGGTCAGGCGTGTGGCTCGGGCAAAACCCCACGTGCCCGAGCAGAGCGCCCTGCCTCACCCCGTGGTCGGCAGGGCGCTCACTCATGTCCGCCGGCCGACCCTCAGCCCCGTGGGGTGTGACATTTCCGCGGCCGATGGCGCTGAACCAATGAGTGCCCCGTCGCCAATCCTTTCGCCTGCGGCGGGGCACTTATCCATGCCAGCGCTTCGGCACCGGCGATCGCACGCCACCTGGACGGCTCGGCTGCGAACGCCCTCTCCTGCTCGATGAGCGGGGAGGGGCGAGGCGCTCTAGGCCCTGCACGGGGGGACACGGCCTAGAGCCCCGAGAGCGCGTCGCCCAAGCATGTGGTCCGCCGGTGTGGTGGGACGATGCGGGGCCACGGGCGAGGGACGCGCCCCGCGGCCTTACCCCCGATGTACCTGGGCCGGGGCGCTGACGCACCAGCGAGGCTGTACCGAGGTCCGGGGCACGCTCTCCCGGCTCGGAAACCACCGGGGGGATGCCATGACCGTACGCCTGTCACGGTTCAGGCACCAGAGCAGAGGACATCGACCGACCGCCGGGTGGATCGGCGAACCCCACAGGCGCCCCCGGCAGGACTCGAACCTGCGACCTAGAGATTAGAAGGCTCTTGCTCTATCCGGCTGAGCTACAGGGGCCGGGGACCATTGTGAAGCATCGGCCCGCGCGGTCAGCCCTTCGCGGACGCCATCCACGCCTCGACGTCGGACGACGTGCGGGGGAGGGAGGCGGAGAGGTTCCGGGAACCGTCGGCGGTGACCAGGATGTCGTCCTCGATCCGGATGCCGATGCCGCGCATCTCCTCCGGCACGAGCAGGTCGTCGGCCTGGAAGTACAGCCCCGGCTCGACGGTGAGCACCATGCCCTCGGCGACGTCGCCCTTCGGGTAGAGGTCCATCGACGCCTGCCCGCAGTCGTGGACGTCCATGCCGAGCATGTGGCTGACGCCGTGCAGCGTCCAGCGGCTGTAGACCTTCGACTCGGGGTCGAGCGCCTCCTCGGCGGAGACCGGCAGCAGCTTCAGGGACTCGAGGCCGTGGGCGAGGACGTCCATCGCGGCCTCGTGGGCGGCCACGAACGGCGTACCGGGCTGCACAGCCTGGATGCCGGCCTCCTGCGCGGCGTACACGAGGTCGTAGAGCTCGCGCTGAAGCGGCGTGAAGGTGCCGTCGATCGGAAGGGTGCGGGTGACGTCGGCGGTGTAGAGGTTGTGCCCCTCGACGCCCATGTCGAGCAGCACCATCTCGCCCGGGACGATCCGGCCGCTGTTCTCGATCCAGTGCAGCGTCGTCGCGTGGGAGCCACCGCCGACGATCGAGTCGTAGCCGATGTCGTTGCCCATGGCGCGGGCGCGGCGGAAGAACGTGCCCTCGATCCACCGCTCGCCGAGCTCGATCGCCCGCTCCATCTCACCGGCGGCGTCGGTGAAGCCCATCGTGGTGATGTCGCACGCCGTCTGGAGCTCGGCGATCTCCCACTCGTCCTTGACCAGCCGCATCTCCGACGCGACGCGGGCGAAGTCCTGGTCGCGACTGTCGTCGGCCGCGACGAGCTGGTCGACCGCCGCGGAGACGCCGCGGTGGACGCGGGTCTTGCCGGTCTTGGCCAGCTGACCCGCCAGGTCGTCGATGTGCCGCACCTCGATGCCGAGCGAGTCGGAGATCTCGCGGAGCGAGGGGCGTCGCCCCACCCACAGCTCGCCGTACTGCCGGTCGCGGAAGAACTCGTCGGTGTCGCGGTTGGAGCGGGGGCGTGCGTAGAGCACGGACTCGCCGTCCTCGATCACCAGGACGGCGTCGCTGGTCAGGTTGCCGCAGAAGTAGGTGTGCGCGGTGTCGCTGCGGAACCGGTAGTCGGTGTCGTAGGAGCGCACCTTGAAGCCGCCCGCGGGCAGCACCAGCCGCTCACCGGGGAACGCCTCGGAGAGCCGCTGCCGGCGCGCTGCGGCGTACGGCGCGATCGGGTGGCGCGGCAGGTCGAGCTCGCGGTCGCCCCAGCCGGTGCGCATGAACTCGGACCACGCAGCGGGGACCTTCGGGTCGTGGGACTCCGTCTTCGGCTCGACCGCTGCGGCGCTGGTCTCGGGCTTGATCTCGGTGTCGTCGCTCACGCGCTCAGACTACGCCGCTGCGCCGCGCGGGCGCGAAGCGCAAACCGACCGTTTCGCTAGGCTTTCGCCATGCCCGGTGCCCCGCGCGGCAACGCCGTCTTCACGGTTGTGGTGACGGTGCTGGTGCTCCTGTGTGCCGCGCCGATGACGCTCGTCGTGAGCGCCTCGGGCGCGCCTCGGGTGACCGTTCTCGCGGCGCTGCTGGCCGCCGTCCCGGTGGGGCCGCTGATCGCGTGCCTGCTCTGGCTGGACCGCTACGAGCCCGAGCCGCGCCGGCTGCTGGTCGGCGGCCTGCTGTGGGGAGTCTTCGTCGCCACCGCGATCGCGCTGCTGCTCGAGGGCGTCGGCGGCTTCGTCGGCGGACTCTCCGACAAGCTGATGCTCGAGGTCGGAGCGCCGGTCGCGGAGGAGGCCAGCAAGGGGCTGTTCCTGCTGCTCCTCCTCTGGTGGCGCCGCTGGGAGCTCGACGGCGTCCTCGACGGCGTGGTGTACGCCGGCATGGTCGGCGTCGGGTTCGCCTTCACCGAGAACATCCTCTACCTCGCCAGCGCGTACGACGGCTCCGGCGGCGTCGGCCCCGGCGGAGTCCACGCGCTCACCGGCACCTTCGTGGTGCGGTGCCTGGTCAGTCCGTTCGCCCACCCCCTGTTCACGGCGTTCACCGGCGTCGGCGTGGGGATCGCGGTGAGCTCTCGGCGTCGGGCGACGCGGATCGGGGCGCCGATCGCGGGGTACGTGTGCGCCGTGCTCGCCCATGCCGTCTGGAACACCTCGACCGTCTTCGGTCCGGGGAACTTCGTCACGGTCTACCTGATCCTGATGGCTCCGGTGTTCCTGATCGTCGTGGCGTTCGCGATCTGGGTCCGCCGGTCGGAGGGCCGGATGCTGGCCGGCTCGCTCGCGGACGCCGCCCGCCGCGGCCTGCTGCCGGCGACCGACATCGCCTGGGTGGTCGACCTGGCCGCACGACGACGGAGCCGCGCGTACGCCCGCGACACCGGAGGCGTCGGTGCCGAGCGCGCGATGCGCGACTACCAGCAGGCGGTCATCGAGCTCGGCTTCCTGCACAGTCGCTACCTGCGCGGCGTACCCCCGCCGGACTTCGCGGCCCGGGGACACGACTACGTTGCCCGCATCAGTGCCCTTCGCCCCTCGATCGCGTTCCCCGGACAGGTGGTGCCCATCCGATGACCGTCACGTCAGCCGGTTCGCAGATGGTCACCGCGCTCGTACGCCTGCGCGCGGCGCTGCAGGGCGCCGTGCTGCCGCTGGAGCTCCCGAACATCGCCGAGGACCGGGCCGCGCGTGCCGAGATGGTCAACCAGCTCGAGGACTACGTGATCCCCAGGATCGTGACCCTCGAGGCACCGCTGCTGGCGGTGGTCGGCGGCTCGACCGGCGCAGGCAAGTCGACCCTGGTGAACTCCCTCGTCGGCTCCGTCGTGACCGAGTCCGGTGTGCTCCGGCCGACGACCCGCTCACCCGTGCTCGTGCACAACCCGGCGGACGCCGACTGGTTCGGTGCCGACCGCCTGCTCCCCGACCTCGAGCGGGTGCACCACACGACGCACGACCCCCACGCGCTGCAGCTGGTGCCCCTCGACGTCGTCCCCCAGGGGCTGGCGATCCTGGACGCCCCCGACATCGACTCCGTCGAGGAGAGCAACCGGCACCTCGCCGCCCAGCTGCTCGCCGCGGCCGACCT
>Ga0070665_100000956_pt1 | contig 36803 bp, 37 predicted proteins | sample KBSS13metaG_FD_65862 | JGI IMG/M metagenome (GOLD analysis project Ga0070665, IMG submission 65862) | Switchgrass rhizosphere microbial communities from Kellogg Biological Station, Michigan, USA - KBS S1-3 metaG | ecosystem: Host-associated > Plants > Roots > Rhizosphere > Soil ... | reverse complement strand
TCACACCAAACGACTATTTCCTCATACTGTTTTGAATAAAAAACAACAAAAAAAATTAATCCATAGAAAAAATAATAAAAAAAGAAGCAAAAAACATCGTAAAGCCTATTATAAAAAATATAATCAGGATAGCTATAGCGATGATGACAGTAACGACTTTTTTGTATAATTTTTTCCCTTTATTAAAAAAAAGTAGAAAAAATTATTAATACCTTCAAAATGATACATGTTTTACACATTTATCAAAAAAAGGTACGTAATGATCATCACCACTTACATGATAATTAAAATTATGCTGTTGTCCATGATTGTATTAATAAATTTATGCAGAGCCCATAATGAGGCTAATTTTTAATGTTAATAAAATCGCACACCATTTAATTCTCCCATCAAAAGAATCACCTATTATCTTTCACAACTATTACTTGAATATAAAAAATAGTTAGCAAAATATTTGTGCTAACTATTTTTTATGTGCTAACTTTATACACAAAAATAATCAAAAAAAGGAATTTTTGTGTATAATCGCGTACTAAAAATATCCATATTAAGCTGTCTTTTTTTATCGGGACACATACTTATTCCATCAATTCTTGCAAATACTCCTATAAAAACTGCTACTGGATTTATAGCAGCCAAAAATATCTGCCTAGGTGATGAACTATTTGGATACTCATCACAAAACTCATTATTAACAGTAGCTGTAACGAACATTTCCCTAAATACCACCAATACAATTATCGTAATCACTACAAACAAAGGTGAATTTCATGCTGCTCCTGATCAACTTTTTTATGATCCCATAACAGCACAATGGATTGCTGCAAAAGAAATAACAACAAATACCATACTCCTTAATTCCAAAAATAATCATTACCAATGCCTTGATATTAAAACTATTTTTTACAGCCAACAACCGAATATATTATCTCTACCACTGCCCCGCATACATTTTACCTCTATGATCAAGAATTACTTACTCATAATGCCGCGCCACTCATTATCAGTTTTGCATGGCTTTTTGGGGGAGGAATAGAATTTCTTGGTATTACTATCGGTGCTACTATTTTTGGGACTATATTTGGGATTGAAATTTATAAAAAACGCAAAAATAGCAATAGTCCCAAAATTACTATTTCTCCTAAAATGAGTAGTGCTGGGGGTGGATATAATCCAGATCCTGATGATGATAATAATGAAGAGGACAATAAAGAACGCAAATTCAATACAATTTCTAAATCAGAATTTTTTAAAAAAATTAAAAATGAATATGAACATTTCCGTAATGGAATATATAAAAGAAAGCATGGAACAAAAGGAATAGAAGATGCAGAATACCTAAATTGGGATAATCTTCATAATGATGTAGAAGCATACGGAAAAAACAAATGGCATCTAGGCTCTATAGATCCAAAAACTTTAAAACTTTACAAAGCCGCTGTCGCCACAAGAAAAATATTTAAATAACAACTATAGGAATTATAACATTATGCATTGCTGCCAACTAATGTCTGACTTTCTTAATGATCAACGTATTCAAATCGGCTACAATCCAACCACCAGAGATTATTTCATACCTCTGCTTTATAAAGGAAAAACTACAGCATTGCAATGTCTCCATTTCTGTCCATGGTGCGGTAAAAAACTACCTGGTAGTTTGAATGATACATGGTTCGAAATTTTAGAAAAAGAATATAATCTTGATGATCCCTGTTATAAAAAACAAGAACCATTAATTCCAGAAGAATTCAAAACCGATGAATGGTGGAAAAAACGCAATTTATAAAAAAACCTCGACTTAATGATGTTTAAACATTATTAAGTCGAGGCTCAAAAATATAAACTTTTATTTTTTATATTCTATTTCTTTTTTAAATTTAACATTTATTAAAGTTTGTCCACCTTCACTGACATATACTTTTGCAACAGCAGAATTATTGTCCATATCTTCATTGCAACCTAAACCACCATCAACAAGTAAATCAAATCTAAAAACAGCTTTACCTTCACCAACACTAAACTCATTATCTATAATCGCAGAACCTTCTAAAAACAATTCATTTACACCTTCTTTACAATGACGTTTAAACACAATTTGCCAATCAGATAATTCAATAAGAGTTCCTTCTGCAGGAAAAGATCCTGGATCAGTAAAATCCAATGATTCAACCATAGTTTCTGTGGTATAAAACGTACCAATACTATCATCTTCAAAATCTATTACATGACCATGTTTATCTACTAAATAATTACTTTGATCTTTCTTAAATGTTCCTCCGGGAAAAACATAGGCATTAGTTATAAAATAAGAACCTTGTGGACGCATTGTTGGGTTATTAACTAATCCCGCACCAGCATTAAGAACAAAAAAATAATTTGGGTCGGCAGGATTTACTATAAATTGAAGCTCTTTGGTTTTCTCTGTATCTTTAGTCAAAAGAAATGATGGAATTAATAAAGATACAATCAATAAAGATCTTTTAAAAAAATTAAACATAAGCATTTCCTTTTTTGGAGTATATAATAACTTCTTCCTTAATATTCTTTTTTCTAATTGCCTCGCCTTCTCCTTATCTTTAAAAACCTTTTTTATACCTTATCACCAAATCTGACTTTTTTTTAAGAAATATTAAACTATAGATAGAAAAACAAAATTAATAGAACGGATTATTTAATAAAATAACGTTATAATAACCCTAAAATTTTTTTTCTTAAATATCAACACTATCATCATTTAAAAAAAATTGTATATTAGATGAAGCTCCTAATTCTAAACGTGCAGCTAACGGTTTATCCTTGTATAACAAGGCTTGTGGATTAAGCATCATTGAATCAATATCTGCTTTTTGATCAAGAATAATATCTTTACCAATAATCTTTTTATTTGGCAATGTTACACCATTGCCCGGTGTTACATAATATCCTTTTTTAGTTGATACTACCTGATAGGCAATCTTATACAAGGTAGGATTATCGTTAAGATAAGGTCCTTCCCATTTATCGGGATGAACCAAGTTCATAGGACCAACTTCCGAACCAGTAAATTTTGCTACATTTAAAAAATTAATAGAATTTTGTTGTTCATCAAAATCAATAATTATACATACCTTATGAATACGATGAAAAATATCCCGCAACTGAATGACCGTTTGAGCAATCATCACTCCGGCATCATCTTTAGATCGATAAAATGTATTAAAAAAAGTCATACCAATAAAAACTGCAATTACTGCTATAACTATAAACGGCAAAAAATAATTATGTTTTATTCGTTTCATTTATATCCTTTTTTATTAAATATTTTTATTTATAATCCAAATGAATTACTTTTCGGACTTGTTCCATAGTATGAGCAGCAACTTCACGTACTTTTGCTGAACCTTTTAATACACAATCCATCACCGCTGGCACATCTTTTGCATATTGTTCTCGTCGCTCTCTGATAGGTCCAATCAATGAATTAAGCACCTCAATAAGCCGTCGTTTTAATTTAACATCTCCTAATCCTCCTGCACGATAATGCGCCTTAAGTGCAGCTACTTCTTCCTGATGTGGATCAAAAATATCAAGATAGCTAAATACTACATTGCCTTCTACTTTACCCGGATCATTAACATGAATATGATCAGGATCGGTATACATTTTCATTACTTTTTCAGCGATCACATCAGCAGAATCAGATAAATAAATGGCATTACCCAATGATTTACTCATTTTTGCTTTTCCATCAACCCCTGGCAACCTACCAACGGTAGAAACTTTGCCGGTCACATGTCCAAAAATATCAGTATTATACATGCGATTAAATGCATTAATAATTTCATTAGTTTGTTCAATATGCGGTAACTGATCTTCTCCTACTGGCACAAGGGTACCTTTTACAATCGCTATATCAGCAGCTTGAGATACCGGATAAATTAAAAAACCTGCCGGCAACCGTTCTTCAAATCCTTTTTGAACCACTTCTGCCTTAGTTGTAGGATTACGCAATAACCTATTAACGGAAACAAAATTAAGAAAATACATCGTTAATTCGGCTATTTCCGGAATAAGAGATTGAATAAATATTGTTGTTTTTTGAGGATCAATACCTACTGCAAGATAATCTAAACAAACTTCAAGAACGTTTTTCCGTACCATTTCTGGTCGATCAAAATAATCAGTTAATGCTTGCAAATCAGCAATCATAACATATTGTTTATATATATCTTGTAATTCTACACGTGCTTTTAAAGATCCTACAAAATGCCCTAAATGCAATGGCCCTGTTGGCCGATCACCCGTCAAAATAATAGATTCATGTATCATATGTTTTTTACTTTTTATTTAAGCTAATATTCTTATAACTCCAGTTTCCTAATAATCTTAATTAATCACTAGCAACGAGCTCAAATATACTTACTTAATCATACATATAGCGCTAAAAAAAACAAAACCAAAAAAAGACCTGTTTATATAAAATAGGCCTTTTTTACTGAAATATTTTTGGTAATTTATTACATCATTAATCAAAGCCCGCGCTTTTTCCACCATTCATCAGTAAGAAAATCTTTAGGAATTTTTTCATTTTCTTTAATCGATGTCGGAGATTGTATATGATATTCTTGATTTAATATATTAAACCACATATCACTCAAACCCAAAGGCAACTGCATCCCACAATAGGGACAAAAATCAATTTTTTCTCCCCCAAAACCAACTATTGCTTGCAAATAATATTCTCTAAATTTAGGATTATAACAACAAGGGGATATATTTTCATCGTTTGCTTTATCAATATTATAATCCATATCCAAACAACAATGGGGTCCTTTATAATTTTGTTTAGATAATGCAATTCTATCTCTTATTTCTTTAAGGTGTTCATCCATTATTGTTCCTTTATTTTAATTCTCTTTTAGTTAAATTTTTTTTTGCATTAGATTTTGAATGATTCTTTAACCCATCTAAATTAGCTCCCCTAATCAAAATAATTGAAAAAAATAACGTCAAACCAACAAAAACCTCAAACATCTTGCAAAACATCAATCCATTAAGGTAAAAAAATAAAAAAGGATTTACCTATGTTGTATCATTTATTAGCACGAGATATTATTGAAATAATTTTTTATTCTTCATGCATTTTTGGAATATGCCAATGGCTTAAAGCTGATAAAACTAAAAACCTGCTCTTTTATTTTTTAGCTTATTGTATTGTAGCTCTTGGTGCATGGGCAGCACAACTACCCACTCTATCTTCTTTTTTATTTACCTACGCGCCCGTGACTCTTATTCTTTTTATAATTTTTCATGAAAAAACATTACAACGTAATCTTGTTACCTTATGTTCAATAACTCCTGCATCTTTTGATCACGATAACTGGCTCAATACATTGCTCAGTAGCTGCCTTACTCTGCTTAATAACGATAAATCGGTCACGGTGATCATTGAACATACAAATTCATTACACAATTTTCTTATAGCTCCTTTTATTATCAATGCCAACATAGAAAAAAATGTTTTAGATATTTTTTTTACAAGCACCTCATATGAAGAACAAAAAATGGTATGGGTGAATACATCAGGTAAAATACAAAGCATAAATGTTGTATGGAATAATCACAATGCCACAACAGAAAATGATCTTTTTTATACACTCGCAAGCGACGCAATTATTTTTAGCACTCATCCAACTACAAGAACTTTTACGCTAATAATCCAAGGACAAAAAATACACCATCTTTCTGCTCACCATATTTATCAAATGATCAAAAAACAATTATCATCAAATCAATCTTCATTCTTTAAAAAACCCCCTTCAAAACAAAAAGAGTTACTAAATTGACGTAACTCTTTTTGTTTTGAAAAATTATTTATTTTATATTATTTCTGGAGCAATAGCTCCTGTAGCAATTTTAAACATGCCTCATAATCTTCTTTATGCTCTACCACCAATTGCACTCTTTCATATTCTTTATTAAATGACGAACTTTTCAAAAAATCTACTATACTGCGCACGGCCGATCTTGTTATTATTTCTACAGGAACTTCAAAAAACTTACTCAATAAAGGAAATGCCAAAGTTTTTTTATCATTCGCGGAAAACCATTTAAATGCTTTTTCTAAAACAGTTGTATAACATAGGATTAAATCTTTTTCGACTTCTATCAATGCCTTTTCTCCCTGGTATTCTGGGTCTGAAATATGATGTTCATCTATACGTCTTTTAGCATAATAGGTAAATTGCTCCATATAAGATGAATAAAAAAGCTCTGGCTCTGTTAATGCAAGCAGCTTTTGAGAATATGTTATTTTCTCACTCAATTTATATAAATTTTGTATGTCAATATTCAAATCATTTACTATAATTGATGGTTCATGATATGAACAATTAGAATTCCATAGCTTCTCCAATGCATCTGGCAATACATTGACTTGAGAAAATTTTTTTTTTGCCACATCAGGAGTAGCTCCCAAAGAACCTAAATTACTTTCTTGCAATTCATTTTGTTGTCGGCGAGCAACTACCGTAATCGTTGTTCTTTCAGGTTCAGGTCTTTTATAAAAATTGGAAGTCAATATCAAATCAATAGGCAGGTGCTGCGCTTTAAAACAATCGCTTAGTTTAACCTTATCTGTTTCTATTATTTCTCCGTGTTTTTTTTCCGATGCTATGCAACTATACATACCTATAAAAAAGTTCCCATATAATAGCGCACCTAATAAAACCTTTTTCTTCATCATCAACTCCTTATCTATTTAACCTAACAAAATCTTATTTCTTCTACTCTTGATATATAATTCCATAGTTTGCAATATATACAATATACAATAAAGCAAACAAGGAATGTTAAAGTGAAAAAAACAACCCTAAAAATACTGTTTCTTTCTAATATCCCTCTTGCTATCATAAGCCTTTATTTAGGCTATAGCTTTTGGTATATTGCAAGTTACGATCAAACAATTATGTTACAATTAAACGTCCCTTTATGTTTTTCTGAACATAAAAACCATCTTATCAATGCTCCTGAAATTATAAATGTTACACTTGCCGGAAAACGATCTGATTTATATGCTTTAGAAAAAGAGTCTCTTGCCATACACATAAATACAAACAAGCTTTTACCAGGCAAGCATGATATAATTGTTGCGGACCAACATCTTTTTCTCCCAAAAAATGTTAGGTTAGTACAATATAAACCAGCAAACCTTACTATTGCAATCGCACAAAACTTACATTCATAGGAACATTCCATGTCTCAAAAAAAAAATGTTTTTCTTTCTTTAGTTGATTCAATCACCTCTCTTTTTTTAACAGGTCTTTTTAGTCTATTACCCATTACGCTTACGATTGCAGTTTTCACTCTTACCTTACGAATATTGCAAAGTTGGCTTGAACCTTTAAAACAAGTAGGTCTTCCTTTTTTAGACACCGTTCCTTATTCTGAAGTGATTCTTGCAATCGTTATCATTTTTATTGCCGGTACTTTATATAATATGTTTATTTTGCGCCCTATAATTCATACTATAGAAAAACTTTTTTTTAAAATACCTCTTATTCGTCCCGTATATTCCGGTATAAAAAAGCTCGTCGAAGCTTTTAGCTTTCAAGATAAAAACTCATTTACTAAAGTTGTACGTATTGAATTTCCACGACCTGGTATTTATAGTATTGGCTTTCTTGCTAATCAAGTTGATGAAAGAACAGCACCTAATATGGAAAAAAAATATTTTACTATTTTCATTCCTACAACACCAAACCCTACCAGTGGATTTTTAATTATTGCACCTGAAGACCAAATTACTATCATTGATATATCTCGACAAGAAGCAATGGCAATGATAATCTCGGGGGGAATTATACAACCTGATTAATCAATACCATTTTATTTACATTTATTATCCCAAAAAAAGGAATTTATTAATGAAAAATTATATAATAATTGCAATATGTATAATAAACATGCTTAATGCAATAACAAAAATAAAAGCAAATCATACACCACGTGAATGGGACCCTACATTATATGAACAAGGCAATAATTTACAAACAAATTCTTTTTTTGACTTATTAGAAAAAAACCAAATCAACCTTAAAGGTTGTAAAATTTTAAGTATTGGATGTGGAACCGGTAAAATTGAAAGTAAAATTCCAAATGTAGAATGTATCGATGGAATTGATGCTAGTCAAAATATGATTAATTATGCAAAAGAACATTATGGTCACGCCGCACCACACCTTTCTTTTTCCTATTGTTTTGCAGAAGATTTTCATACTAAAACAAATTATTATGATCGTGCTATCGCTTCATTTTCCTTACATTGGATTGAAAATAAAAAACAAGCCATTCAATGTATCAGTAATGCTTTAAAAACAAATGGCGAATTTTTTGCTATTTTTCAAACACGTGATAACGGAATACCAAGAAATCTTGCAGCTTTTATAGAATTATATCCCACAATTCAAGAAAAAATCTCTATTATTACGCAAAAAAATTTACCACCTCTTAATGAAACACCACTGTCTTCTATCATAGGAAGCTCGTATCCCTCAATTGAAGAATTTAATAATATGCTAGAGAATGCCGGTTTTGAAATTATTAAAAATGAAGAACAAACTTATGAAAGTAAAATGACAAAAGAAGAAATTAAAAATCTTCAACTGCCTATATTCTCAAGTAGACCATGTTTCCAAGACATCACAGAAGAACTGAAAGAAATTATTTTTAATTTATTTATAGATCAATACATAGAAGGGTTAGAAAAAAGCGAAAATAACACTTTTAAAGAAATACATCATACAACAGTGCTCCATGCACGAAAAATAAAGTAATAATGACGAGTAAAAAAAGGTATTTTATGAAACAATATATTATTGCTCTCATCGGTGCAATAAACATTCTTACCTGTATGGAACAACCAAAAGTACGGGACGCATGTGAATGGAATGCAAAAGATTATGATGATACCAATATAATACAGGAACCTTCTTTTTTAGATTTTCTAGAACAAAACAAGATTATCCTTGAAAAGCGTAAGATTCTCAGTATTGGATGTGGCACCGGTAGCATGGAACATATAATGGTTACCGAAAAAGAAGCAGCTTATGTAAAAGGAATTGATGCAAGTAAAAATATCATTGAATATGCACAAAAAACATATGGCCTTACTGACAAGATTTCTTTTGAGCACTGTTTTGCTGAAGATTTTATCTCTTCTGCGCTGTATGAGGTAGCAGTACTTTCATTTTCTCTTCATTGGATTCAAGATAAACAAAAAGCGCTAACAAATATCTATAAAGCTCTACAACCGAATGGGGAACTTTTTGCTCTTTTACTGACAAGCAACAATCCAAAACCAACCAGTTTTACTACCGCTCTAGAAACAATGGCATATTTTCAAGAAATGGCTCTTTCTCAACCAAACAAAGATTTCCCTCATTTTAATATAAATGATCCAAGTATGATCACAAATTGTACCTATCCTTCTCAAGAAGAATTAAACGATATACTGCAAAAAACTGGTTTTAATATCATTGCCAACAGACAAGAAACGTTTACTTGTACTATGGATGAAGCAGATATCAGAAAAATTCATTGGGCTACCTTTACAAGTAAGCCGTATACTAAAGACTTATCTGATAACACTATGAAAACAATTTTTACAGAATTCATACGCCGGTATAAAGAAAAGTTATCTAAAAATGAAGAAGGAAGATTTATAGATAAAATATATACCACCCTTATTCACGCTCGTAAAACCGCAAATGTAATAAAAACATAAAATCTTTCAAAAAATATGCTATAGCGACTAAAAAAAAGAAATTAGATGAAAAAATATATAGTTCTTTTTTTAACTATTGCTTTATATATCATAATCAGTTGTTTTCAAAAAATAGAATCTTCTAATAATCTACAAATAAATCCTATTGTTTGCGAATGGACTTTATATTCTTATCAACACAATTATTCTCCTGAAATACTACTCTCTCGCCATCTTATACACAACTACTCCTTTGAAAACATAACCGTTCTTAATCTTAATGATGACTGTAACTTAGAAGAACTTATCAAACCAACAGCACAATTAATCCATAACGACAAAACACTACCTTTTTACGATATGGTTATAGCCTTCGAATTACCAAGCACAAAAAAAGAATTAAAAAAAAATTTATTTCAGATCAAAGATTATCTTACAACTACAGGAGAATTAATAGCAACAATCCAGACTGAACCCAATAAACCTTATCTTGCTATCACAATTTTTAAAACTCTGTATCCTGAAATTTGTAAAATAATCTCTCCTGAAGAACAAGAGCGCATTAAAGATCTCTCTATTATGAGTCAACAAATAAACTTACTCACTGATGATGTAGTCAAAAAGCAAATTTCTAAAACAGGATATGATATCATTTCATATGTTCATAAAAATTATCATATTATTATAAAAGACAACAAAGCATTTAAACAAACAGTTGAATCAGAATTTATAGATTTATTAACACATCTTGGAATATCAAATATTCATCATGAAATTCTTTGCAATAAATATATTGAACTATTCATTGCTCAACTAAAACAAAACGAGCATGATAATTTAATATATACTTGTGATATTACAGAATTACACTTACGTAAAGTAAAAATAAATAATTATGAAAAATGATCTCTTTATTAAAAATGGAATTATCATTCCTGAACATGAATTAATCATTACTACCAGCAGATCCGGTGGTGCGGGAGGACAACATGTTAATAAAACAGATACCCGTATCACCGTGCGATGGAATATTAAAACAACACATATCCTTACCGATGAACAAAAATCCTTTGTTTTAGCAAAATTACAATCACAAATTACCAATGAAGGTGAATTTGTTATACACAATAGTGAATCACGCAGTCAATTGCAAAACAAAAAAAATGCTTTAAATAATCTTGCTACAATTATTCGTAATGCCCTTAAAGTACAAAAAAAACGTATTGCTTCTCAAATTCCAAAATCATTAAAAGAAGCTCGATTAAAAAGCAAATCTCATCGCAGCACAATCAAAAAAATGCGCAATAAACGTATTGAAACGGATTAATAAAACTCTTTCTAACAAAACCATCAAAATATACTGAGGATGTTATCGCTGGTTTAGAAATACTGCAAAAAATATAATATCTATCCTAATTTTGATCGAGAATATTTAAAACAACGAGGTTAATCAAAAAAACAAATTTAAAACCTTATCGAAACTTACTATTAAAAAATTGAAGATAAAAATACTCTAATCCAATTTCACTTGCACCATTTTTAAGTTTAAAGTCTAAATTTGATAAAAAGTGATGCGCATTACGTAATTCCGTTGCACTATAAGATGACCAATCACGATTAACGAATGAAAAAGGTAATTTATATTGTGCTTTTTTTGCTTCCGCATATTTTTTTTGTTTCATTAAATCACAAAAGACATACGCACGCCATATTTGGTCTGCCCAAAAATTTGCCCAAAATGGAGGCAAGTATGCATCAGACATTGTAGCCCACTGTTTAAAAAACAACTTATTTTTTTTACCAAAAAAATACTGCGCTAAAATAAATAATGAACTTGTCGGTTCAATAATACGAACCATCCATTGAGAAAAAAATTCTTCTATTCCTTTACCAATTAACAACTCATAATGAGCCAATAAACAGGCACTATCCAACGATAAAGCATCAAGACGCGCTGTAAGCTGGCAAGTGAAATTAGTTGTTTTATTGGCAATAGTATCATTCACTAAAGAACGAATAACAGGATAATCTCGGGAAGGAAGCATTTCGGAAAATGTTATATGTTTTATGGTACTTTCCGATGAAGTCGATGATACATCTGATGTGTTTTGAGTAAATAATAAAACAGTATAAGGACCAGTATAAAAACGGAGGTATTCAAATAATTCTTGTTGCTTTTTTGCTGATAATGTAACAAAATTTTCAAGATAATAGATAGTAGTCCCAGAAAAACTCATTGTTGATAGCAATTTTTTAATTGTCATCATATCAGTGCTAGAACAATTTAATGATTCTATACATAAACCATTTTTTTTTAAAAACAAAATAAGGTGATAAAAAAAAATCAAAGGATATTCACCACCAGAAAAACAAAAAACAATTCCTTGCGGTAATTGCTTTGTCCGAATAATATATTCTAAAAATGTTGATAAAAGCATAGTATTTAAGATAATGATTTCTGACGATTTTGTAAGCTAAACATTGGTACACGCTCTTCAGATGTTTTGGTAGATTTTTGCGATAAAACTTCTTGTTTCTCTTGTTTATTATGCTCACATAAGGCAAATAACTGCTTAATTCCGTGACACGCCATCATACGTACATCTTCAAACATATCCCAATCAAGAGGCGTACTTTCTGCACCACCTTGCATTTCAATAATTTTATCTGACTGCGTAATAACAAAATTAAAATCAGCTGTTGCTACACTATCTTCTTCATAATTCAAATCAAGAAAAACATGCTCTTTAACAACACCAACAGAAATTGCTGCAATACGTTCTTTAATAAATGGCTGATTAATCATACGAGACTGTAACCACTTTTCCTGTGCCATTTCTAACGCAAGAAAAGATCCGGTAATTGCTGCAGTACGAGTACTTCCATCAGCTTGCAATACATCACAATCAATAGTAATGGTACGCTCTCCAATCAAAGATAAATCAACAATTGAACGGAAGCATCTCCCAATAAAACGGGCTATCTCAACAGATCTACCATTTTTATTCATTAAAGAACCTTCACGTTGAGTACGCGTAGCAGTTGATGTTGGCAACAATGCATATTCTGCAGTTAACCAGCCAACATTCTTGCCCCGTAAAAATGGCGGAACTCCATTTTGCAAGGTTACCGCGCACAAAACTTTTGTTTTTCCCAATTCAAATAAAAAGGATCCTGCTGCAAATTCAGAAATTCCACGAGAAAAAGACACCGGTCTTAATTGATCCGGTGTCCGTCTATCATTTCTTATTATTTTTTTAGATTCAATAACCAAAGCTCTTCCTACGATAACATCTTTAAACTTGTGCGGCCGGTTGCTTCATCGTAACCTAAAATTTCTACTTTAATTTCATCATTCAATTTAATACTTTGCATGAAATTTCTTTGTAAATCACGGGGTATATTAGAAACATGCACAAGTCCATCAAAACCAGGAACAAGCTCAACAAATATACCAAAATCAACGATACGGCGAACCTTACCATTAAAAATAGCACCTTTTTCTATTTGTCCTGCTAAGGTTTTAACCCATTTAATCGCAAGATCAAGATTAGCTTCAGGACCTCCAAATATTTTTACTAATCCATTATCTTCAATATCGATTGAAGTTCCGGTAGTTTCAGTTATTTCACGAATTGTTTTACCACCTGATCCAATAATTGCACCAATTTTATCAGGAATAATAGTTATGGTAACAACTTTTGGAACCAAGGAAGAAAGTTCTGCCTTAGGAGCTGTCATCACTTTACGCATTTCGCCTAAAATATGAAGGCGTGCTATTCTCGCTTGTTCAAGAGCTTGCTCAAATACTTGGCGTGGTAATCCATCTTTATGTTTCACATCCATTTGAATGGCAGTAATACCATTATCAGTACCAATAACCTTAAAGTCCATTAAACCAAAAGCATCTTCAAATCCAGAAATGTCAGTTAATGGCATAAATTCGCCAGCACTTTTTTCTAAAAGCCCCATTGCAACACCTGCGACCATCTTTTTAAGAGGTACACCAGCTTGCATTAAAGCCATGGTAGTAGAACATGCTGTTGCCATTGAAGAAGAACCATCTGATTCTAAAATATCTACAACAACACGTATTGTGTAAGGAAATTCTTCTTGTGTTGGTCGTAAAAAGTCAAACGCCGAACGTGCTAAATATCCATGACCCGTATCGCGTCTGCTTGTACCACGCATTGGTTTAACTTCACCCGTTGCAAAAGGAGGGAAATTATAATGAAGCATAAATGAACCCTCATTAGGTTCTTCACCCATAAGAGTGTCAAATTTTTGTTCATCTTGGCCACTTCCCAATGTTACACTTGCTAACGCTTGTGTATGGCCACGAGTAAATAATGCTGAACCATGCGTAAAGGGTAATAAACCAACTTCAACAGAAATAGGTCGCACCGTTGTAAAATCTCGTCCATCAACACGGCGATTAGTTTTAAAAATTACATCACTTAATTTTTCTTGTAATTCATCACTAATAATATAATCAATAACTGATTGAGGAGCACCTGCTTCATCTATTTTTTCTCGATATTCAGCAGCAAATTCTGTTTTAAGTTGTTTAACTGCATCATATCGCTCATGTTTATCAATAACATTCACGCGCTGAACTCGTTCATCGTGAAGAAATTTACTAATTTCACTTTTCCAAAGTCCAAAACCATAAACATCCTCAACAGGTGTTTCTTGGTATTGCAACTCTTTTTGAATTTCTTTTTGCCAGACAATCAATTTTTTAATTTTTTCATGAGCTTGAAATAAAATATCAACAAATTCTTTTTCAGCTAATTCATTTGTTGATCCTTCTACCATAACAATACCTTCTTCTGTACCTGCAACAACAATGCGCATATCAGAAGTCAGTTGTTGTGGATGTGTCGGATTAAAAATCCAACTGCCATTAACACGCCCTACTTCAATAACGCCAATGGGTCCCATAAAAGGAATTTTTGAAATTGACAACGCTAAAGAAGCTGCCAAAAGAGCAATAGTATTAGGAGCATGTTCTTTATCTACGGAATATACCGTAGTTAAAACTTGTAATTGATCAAAATAATTATAAGGAAATAACGGGCGAATGGCACGGTCAATAAGGCGACTTGTCAAAACTTCACGATCAGAAAGCTTACCTTCGCGTTTAAAATATCCACCAGGAATTTTTCCTGCGGCTGAATATAATTCACGATATTCAGTTGTTAAAGGTAAAAAACCCGGAAATTCCTTCGATGGTGCAGATGTAGCCGTTGCCAATATAACTGTTCCACCTTGTTTTAATAAAACTGCACCATCTGCCTGGCGAGCTAATTTACCAATTTCTAACTCAAAACCAAATTCTTCATTTTTAAACGTTCGTACCATTCAAGAACCTATTATATAAAATTTTTATTGCAAAAAAAGCTATTTTAATTTACAGAACTAAGACCTTTAAAATCTTCCTGTAAATTAATTTACCTGCGCAAACCAAGCTTTGCAAGTAACTCTTTATACTTACTTGTATCAGTTTGTTGTAAATACTTTAAAAAGCTACGGCGCGCACATACCATTTTCAGCAAACCACGACGAGTGCTAAAATCTTTTGGATTTTTTTGGCAATGTCCCGTTAACTTCTCAATATTTTTTGTTAAAAGCGCAACTTGAACTTGTGATGACCCCGTATCTTCAGATCTTTTACCAAATTCATTAACAATATTTTGCTTTTCTTCTTTTGTCATCGGCATGGATAACCCTCGATTGTTTATTATATCTAACTATCTAATCTAGTATAGCACAATTTAATGGTAGGCGCGAGCGGAATTGAACCGCTGACCCTTGCTACGTCAAAGCAATGCTCTGCCCCTGAGCTACGCGCCTTTAAACCCCAACGTTGTTACTCTCCATTGGGGAATATTTTTAAAAAAGCTTATTATGCTGCTGGTGGTAACATCTCACCACCATCACGACGTTCTCCTTCTTGAGCTTGACGCTCTAAATCAGAAAGATCATCGCCTAAATATCTTTTTCTAAATGATTTAACACCTGTTCCTGCAGGAATTAATTTTCCTACAATCACATTTTCTTTTAATCCAAATAAATGGTCAATCTGTCCACTAATAGCAGCTTCAGTTAAAATACGTGTTGTTTCTTGGAATGATGCTGCAGAAATAAAGCTTTCTGTTCCTAATGAAGCTTGTGTAAGGCCCATTAACAACGGCTTTGCTACCGCAGGACGTTTTCCTTGAGCTCGTAAAGCACTATTAACTGTTTGGAAATGAACATAATCAACACGATCCCCAATAAGGAAATCGCTTTCTCCTGCTTCTATTACACGAACTTTACGCAACATTTGGCGAACAATCAATTCAATATGTCGATCATTAATATCAACATCTTGTAACCGATAAATTTCTTGAATCTGATCAACTAAGTAACGTTGAACTTTTTCAGCTCCTAAAATACGTAAAATATCATGTAATACCGGAGCGCCAGAAGTTAATGGATCTCCCGCATTAACATGCTCTCCATCCACAACGTTCAACTGCTTACCTCGTGGCACCAAATATTCATGACGATCTGCACCACTTAAAACGCTTACTTTTCTAAAGCCACGATGCAATCCACCAATAACAACTTCACCATCTACATCAGATAGAATAGCTGTATCTTTTGGACTTCTTGCTTCAAAAAGCTCTGCAATACGAGGCAAGCCCCCGGTAGTAATATCTTTTGATTTAGTAGCTTCACGAGGCATTTTAACAAGAACATCACCCACGTTAACTCGTTGTTTTTCCGCAACGTTCACATAAGAGCCCTCAGGAAGGAAATACTGAGTTACTTCCTCACCTTTCTCATCAACAATACTAATTGCTGGTTGATATTGCTCACCACGAGTTCCCATGACAATAGTTCTTGATTTACCAGTTGCCTCATCAAAGCGTTCATGAATTGTTACATTTTTTATTAAATCAAGATAAACAACAGTCCCCGCTTTTTCAGTCATAAGGACTTTGTTATACGGATCCCAATCAGCAAGTTTTGTTCCTGCTTTAACTTCTTGTTTATCTTTAACATAAATAATTGAACCATATTCTAAAGCATGTTGTTGTAATTCACGTCCATCAGGAGCAACTACAAGTACGCGAGCTTTTCTGCTCATAACGACCATTTGTCCTTGAGGATCAATCACAACACGCACACCATTCCATTCAATGATTCCATCATTTTTTGCATTTATGAAAGGCTGCTCCGCAAGACCACTCGCCAAACCACCAATATGGAATGTTCTCATAGTCAACTGAGTTCCCGGTTCTCCAATTGATTGCGCTGCGATAATACCAACAGTAGTACCTTCATCAACCAATCTTCCTTTAGATAAATCATAACCATAACATAATGCACAAACACCACGTTTTGCTTGACAAGAAAGAACGGAACGAACAAGTACTTTAAATACCGCTGAACTATCAAGCTTTGCCATCAATTCACGCGTTACAATTTCGCCTCGACTTAAAATAAGTTCTCCATTTACAGGATCTTTTAAATCAGCTGCAAGGACACGTCCAAATACACGTTTACCCATTGGATAAACAGTATCTCCACCTTCTTTTAAATCTGAAATTTCTAAATACCCTAAGGTATTACAATCATGCATTGTTACCACAACATCTTGGGCAACATCTACCAAGCGACGAGTAAGGTAACCAGAACTTGCTGTTTTTAAGGCCGTATCAGATTGTCCCTTACGAGCACCGTTAGTAGAAATAAAGTATTCAAAAACGCTTAAACCTTGTTTAAAGTTTGATTTAACAGGAATTTCAATAATTTCACCAGTTGGTTTTGACATCAAACCACGCATACCAACAAGCTGTTTCACCTGATCTTTTGTTCCACGAGCTCCTGATTCTAACATCATAAACACCGGACTAAATGGTGTATTTTGACGATCTTCATTGGCAAAAACTTTTTTGTCTGCTATATCAAGTTCATTATACATAGTTTGGGCAACTGCAGCGGTAGAATCTCTCCATATACCAACTACCTTGTTATAACGTTCTCCGTTTGTAATAACACCATCCATGTACAATGATTCAATCTTTTCAACTTCTTTTTCAGCCTTATGAACAATAACATCTTTTTCAGCCGGAACAATAAGATCATCTATAGAAAGAGAAATACCTGAAATAGTTGCGTAATAAAAACCAAGATGCTTAATTCTATCTAAACATAATACTGTTGCATCTTTACCAAATTCATAATAAACAGATTCTATCAGTTTACCTAAATCACTACGTTTTAATATCTTATTAATTGGCTGAAACAAAGAACCTTCTGGTAATGCTTCATAAACTAAAACACGTCCCACGGTTGTTTCAACTATTTCATTATTAAATAAACGTACTTTTATTAAAGCATGAAGATCAACACTATTACACTGAAAAGCTGCAACTACTTCGGCTACATTAGAAAAAGCAATCCCCTCGCCTTTTGATCCCTTGCGAACTTTAGTCATAAAATGTAGACCAAGAACCATATCTTGAGAAGGAACCGTTACCGGACGACCATTGGAAGGTGAAAGAATATTATTTGTTGATAAAATCAAACGATCACTTTCGAGCTGCGATTTTTTGCTCAATGGCAAATGAACCGCCATCTGATCACCATCAAAATCCGCATTAAATGCAGAGCAAACCAATGGATGAATTTTAATAGCTTTACCATCAACTAAAATAGGATAAAAAGCTTGAATACCAAGACGATGCAATGTTGGTGCACGGTTTAATAAAACCGGCCTGTTTTTTACAACTTCTTCTAAAACATCCCATACTTCTGGTTCAAGTTCTTCAACCATACGACGAGCAACTCGCATATTAGAAGCTAATTCTCGTTCAATCAATCCTGCATAAATGTAAGGCTTAAATAATTCTAATGCCATAGCCTTTGGAATACCGCAACGATCCATCCGTAATTCAGGATCTACTACAATTACTGATCGCCCTGAATAATCAACGCGCCGTCCCAAAAGATTTTGTCTAAATCGCCCTTGTTTACCACGAAGCATTTCACTTAATGATTTTAATGGGCGCTTATTAGATCCTCGTACAGCTTGCCCTCTTCTGCCATTATCAATGAGAGCATCTACAGATTCTTGCAGCATACGCATTTCATTTTTGATAATAACACTTGGAGCATCAATTTCTATAAGTCTTTGAAGACGAATATTTCTGTTTAAAACACGACGATACAATTCATTTAAATCAGAGCTAGCAAAACGACCACCTTCTAATGGTACTAATGGTCGTAAATCAGGCGGAAGAACAGGTAGCACGGTAAGAATCATCCATTCAGGATTAATGCCTCCATTAAGAAGGCCAGTGATAACTTTCATTCGACGCGTTATTTTATGACGTACTGCAATAGAGCTTGTATGCGCATAATCAGAATGAAGCTTATCAACTTCAATTTTCAAATCCATAAAACTTAAAACAAGACGAACCGCTTCAGCACCTATTTCTGCTACAAACTCTGTATCATCTGAGCGTTGCATTGTGTAATTTTCATATTCAGTCGAACTCAACAATGTTTTAACAGGATAAGGAGACTTACCTTGTTTAACCACCATATACATATCAAAGTAAATAACTCGTTCCAAATCTTTTACTGGCATATCAAGAATTAATCCCAAGTAACTCGGAATACCTTTTAAATACCAAATATGACAGACAGGAGCAACTAATTGAATATGGCCCATTCTTTCTCGACGAACACGAGACTGAATAACTTCAACTCCACATTTTTCACAGGTAATTCCGCGATGTTTCATGCGTTTATATTTGCCGCAATTACATTCCCAGTCCTTAACAGGACCAAAAATACGCGCACAAAACAACCCATCTCGCTCCGGCTTTAATGTTCTATAATTAATTGTTTCAATCTTTTTTACTTCACCATAGGATAAAGAACGAATCTTTTTTGGAGAAGCAAGACTAATTTTAATAACATTAAAACGAGTAACGTTTATATATTCTTTAAAACGCTCTAGCATTTGATTACTCACTAACGTTCTCCTTGCCTAGCTTAAGTAAATCAACCTGTAAATTTAAGCTTTGCAGCTCTTTAATAAGTACATTAAATGACTCTGGAACTCCCGGCTCCGGTAAATCATCGCCCGCTATAATTGCCTGATATGCTTTATGTCGTCCCGTAACATCATCAGATTTAATTGTTAACATTTCTTGTAGAGCATACGCTGCACCATAAGCTTCCATCGCCCATACTTCCATCTCTCCAAGACGTTGACCACCTTGTTGAGCTTTACCCCCTAAAGGTTGTTGCGTTACAAGCGAGTAAGGTCCGACAGAACGTGCATGCAATTTATCATCAACCATATGATTTAATTTCATCATATATAAATTACCAACGGTAACTGGCTGCTGGAAATACTCTCCAGTTCTACCATTACGGACCATAAATGATCCTGATTTTGGTAAATTAAGATCTTCTAACATCGGCTGAATGTCTTTTTCTAAAGTAGCTCCATCAAAAACAGGAGTTTTAAAATGAACACCATCTTCTGCTGTTTTACGTGCAAGCTCCATAATGCCATCTTGACCGTATGTAGCTTCATAATTTGCAATAACATCTTTGCCAAAAGAATAAATCAAATGTTTCTTTACTGCTTCATAGCCATCGGTTTCTAGAAGAGTTTGAAGTTGATTTCCAAGTTCTTTTCCTGCTAGACCCAAAATGGTTTCTAAAATTTGTCCGACGTTCATACGAGACGGAATACCTAATGGATTTAATATAATATCCACTGGAGTACCATCGTCTAAATACGGCATATCTTCTCGTGGTACAATAGCAGAAACAATACCTTTATTACCATGACGACCTGCTACCTTATCTCCAACAGAAATATGACGCTTCATAGCGATGTAAACTTTAACCATCTTAATTACACCAGAAGGCAGAGCATCACCTTTTTTAAAGTGATTAATGCGATCTTCTTTAAGACCTTCTAAAATCCTCAGCTGATTTTCATAAGAATCTTTAAGTCGCTTCAATTCTTCTTGTGCTGATTTTTCTTTTGGTTTTAATTTAAATAAATCATCAAGCTCAGACTCTTGCAGTTCTTCTTTACTCAACTTACCACGCAAATTATCACTTGCAGTGGATACATTACCATGAAGAAGATCAGCAACTTTATGAGCAATCATTTTTTGTAAGAAAATAATATGTCGTGCGTTATTTTCTTCTAATTGTTCAATTTGTTTTGCAACTTCTTGCTTATAACGAGCATCTTTTCGGACACCACTTCTTGAAAATATTTTTACATCAATTACCGTGCCTTCTATTCCAGGAGGAACACGTAAAGACGTATCTCTTACTTCTCGTGATTTTTCTCCAAAAATAGCACGTAATAATTTTTCTTCAGGAGAATATTGAATATCCCCTTTAAGAGTTACTTTTCCTACAAGAATGTCACCAGGCTTCACGCGCGTTCCCACACGCACAATACCATCTTCATCCAAACATTCTAATGCAGATTCACTTACATTAGGAAGATCACGAGTAAGCTCTTCAGGCCCGAGCTTGGTATCACGAGCATCAACAATGTATTCATCAATATGAACAGACGTTAATTCATTATCACTAACAAGACGCTTATTTAATACAATAGCATCTTCAAAGTTATAACCATGCCATAGCATAAAGGCTACCGAAAAGTTCTTACCTAAAGCTAATTCTCCATCAGAAATGGAAGCGCCATTAGTCAGAACATCTCCTGCGTTTACTTTTTCACCACAACGAACAATCGGTGCGTGATGAATCCAGGTACTATAACTAGAACGTTGGAATTTTTTTAGATGATAAGTATCAATGCCGTGAGTCACCCAGTCTTCAGTATTAGAACATTCATCCTCATTAACACGAACAATAATCATATTTGAAGATACATATTCAACAATACCACTACGTCGAGCTAAAACTAAAGCTCCCGATGACTTAACAATCTCTCGTTCCATTCCAGTGCCAACAATAGGCGCTTTGGTAGTAATTAATGGAACGGCTTGACGTTGCATGTTTGCACCCATCAAAGCACGCACCGCATCATCATGATCAAGAAACGGTACAAGAGCTGCCGAAACAGAAACTAATTGTTTTGGAGATAAATCTATATAATTAATTTTTTCTGCATCAACATACAATAAGTTATCATCATGCCGTGCAAAAACTTTGTCATGCTTTAATTGGTTTGTTTTAGGATCAATCGCATCCGCTTGCGCAATGTAATGACCAGATTCTTCAAATGCATCTAAAAAGACAACTTCTTCTAAAATTTTACCATTAACTACAGGTCTATAAGCTGTTTCAATAAACCCTAAATCATTAACCATCGCATAAGTTGCAAGGGAAGAAATCAAACCTACTGTTTGACCTTCAGGTGTTTCAATAGGACAAATTCTACCATAATGCGATGCATGAACATCGCGAATTTCAAATGTTGCACGATCTTTTAATACACCACCTGGCCCGAGAGCTGATAAACGACGTTTATGCGCAAGTTCGGCCATTGGATTAGTTTGATCCATAAATTGGGAAAGTTGACCAAGCCCAAAAAATTCCCTAATAACAGCACTTAAAGGCTTAACATTAAGAAAATCTTGAGGCATCAAAGCGCCATGTGTTTCTTGCATTCTAAAACGCTCACGAACAATACGCTCGATACGAGTAAAACCAAGATACATTTGATTATTTAATAATTCCCCTACCAGTCTCACTCGACGATTACCCAAATGATCAATATCATCAAGTTCGCCTTCTCCTCGCTCACGAAGATTAACAAGATAACGAATTGTTTGAACAATATCTTCTTTTGTTAATGCTAATTGATCTTCTGGGATTGATAAACCTAATTTACGGTTCATACGAACACGACCAACACGTGTTAAATCATAAAAACGGTTGTTAAAAAGTAAATTAGTTAATCGTTCAGAAACTTCTTTAAGCGATGATGTATCACCCGGCCATATTTTAGTATGTAAATCCTTAAGCGCAGCATCTTGCGAATAACATTTATCCTGCGCAAGAGTTAATGCAATAGTTGGCTGTAAAGCATAACCATTGGACCTAATCAAATCAAACTGAAGAGAATCAAGTTTTTTAAAGATTTTAAAATGCGCTTCTGAAAACAAATCGCCTTGTTCAATCAGAACTTCACCTGTTTCTGCATCTATAACATCTTTTGCAAAAACTCGACCAATTAAACTATCTGACTTTAAGGTTAAAAGCTTTATTCCAGCTTTTTTAAATTTCGCTAACAACTCTTTAGTTACTCTACGTCCAACAAAATCTTCTTCATCTTCTGGACCAACCATGCCTTTTTCTATACGCTGCCCAATAAGTTGCTCATCTACCGCACGGAAAAATTGATCTTTTTTCAAAGAAATGCTGTCAAATTCGTAAAAAAGAGGAATAATTTCATCTCGAGAGAAACCAAGAGCTTGTAAAAAGGTCGAAACATATAGTTTTTTCTTTTTATCAATACGCACATACAAAATATCATTACTATCAGATTCAAAATCAATCCAAGATCCGCGCATTGGTATAATACGTGAAAGATAATATGGTCTTCCACGAAAATCTTTTACTTTTTTGCTTTGTGAAAAGACCACACCAGGAGATCTATGCAACTGACTAACGACAACACGATCAACTCCATTAATCAAAAAAGATCCCAGATTACCAAGCTTGAATCTTCCTTGCTCTTCAAAAAGATCTGCCATAACAGGCAAATCGGCAAAGAAAATATCTTGCTCTTTAATATCTCGGACTATCTTGCTACCTTCGTTATTCGTTGTCCAACTAATCAGCTGCACTTTAATTTTTAAAGACATAGAAAAGGTTTGGCCACTAGTGCGACATTCATCTAAAGATAAGGGCGTATGAACCGTTGCACGAACTAAACAATTAGAACAGGTAATATATCGTGCAGTTTTCGTTTTACAAAAAGTACATTCTTGATCTTTAGACAAACGTGAACAATCAGACTTATTACATGATGTACAACGCCACTGATAACGACTTTCAATACCAGTTAACTTTCCACACGTACAAGCCCAGCGCCCTAACTCATAACTAACATACTCGAGCGAGAGCTTATCTTCATACTCGATAGGAAAAATATCCCGTAACACTTTTTCAAGCCCGATAAGCTTTCTTTCTTCCGGTAAATAGTCAAGCTGAACAAAATCATTAAATGATGTTGATTGTATTTCGATTAAATTTGGTACAGGAACAACGTCCTTTATTTTACCATATTGTTTACGAAGAGTACTCTTGCTTACAAGTACATTAGACATTGAGACCACTCCTTACTAACGCCAAACATGTGGCCAGTCGAATTCCATCCCCCACTACACCAAACAATAGAAAAAAGCCCGCATAACACCGTTATGCAAGCTCTATTTTTCCACCAACTTCTTCAAGTTTCTTTTTCATTTTTTCTGCATCAGCTTTTGATACTGATTCAGCAATAACAGCTGGTGTTTCTTCTGTTAATTTCTTAGCATCAGAAAGAGCGAGATTAGGAATAACTTCACGTAATGCTTTAATTACTTTAATTTTTTCAGCGCCTGCATCAGTAAGAGTTACTTTATATTCACTTTTTTCTGCTGCTGCTGGTGCTGCTTCAGTTGCTGCTGCCGCTGGCGCTGCTGCCATTGGTGCCATTGCTGAAATACCAAATTTTGACTCAAGAGCTTTAACAAGATCAGCAAGCTCAAGAACTGTCATATTACCAATTTCGTCAATGAATTTTTCGTAAGATTTTGCCGCCATTGCAATCCCTAAAAATTAAAAATAAATACTATTTAAAATCACTAAAAGAAACTCTTTTCTATGCTTCTTGTTTTTGCTTTTCAACTTCTTTTAAAGCAATTAAAAGCTTAACAATCATAGAATTAAGTCCAAACACAAACGAGGTCAATGGAGCATTAAGCGTACCACATACTTGAGCAAGTAATACCTCTCTTGATGGAAGAGATGCAATACGAACGATTGCTGTCTTATCCAAAAGCTGTGCATCCACGCAACCAATAACAAGACCAAAAGACTGATTCTTTTTTGAAAAATCATTAAGAGTTTTTGCTACCCCTGAAACTTCAGATGAATCAGAAGCAAAAACAACCCCTACTTGATTTTTACAATGAGATAAAAGCCCCTCAGCGCCTTCCATACTTGCAAGTGCTCGTTTAACAAGTCGCATCTTTGCAATCTTCAGCGCGCCACCTTTTTCGCGTAATTGTTTTCTTAATTGCTGCATTTGTCCAACAGTCAATCCAGAATAATTAACAAAAAAAGTGCCCTTATTTGCCAAAAAATTTTTCTCAAATAATTCAACAACGGATTCTTTTTGTTGTCGATTCATTGCAACCTCTTTTACCTATAAGGAACGCACAAATTCGTCAGAGTTAATTGAAATACCAATGCCCATTGTTGAAGACACGGTCATTTTTTTCAAATACTTACCTTTTGCTGTTGCTGGTTTTGATGCAACAACGGCTTTAACGAAAGCATCTAAATTATCATGAAGTTTTTGAACGTCAAATGAAACTTTACCAACTGAAAAATGAACAATTCCTTGTTTATCATTTCTGAAAAACACACGTCCTCTTTTTAAATCAGTAACAATCGCCTCAACATCAAAGGTAACTGTACCAACTTTTTTATTTGGCAATAAGCCCCGAGGACCTAAAACTCGTGCGAGCACACCAACCGCACCCATAACATCTGGTGTTGCCACTGCATAATCAAAATCAAGCCAGCCGCCTTGTATTTTTTCAATAAGGTCTTCCATCCCCACAAAATCAGCTCCTGCTTTTTTTGCGGCGTCAGCAAATTCACCTTTTGCAAAAACAATAACAACTTTCTCTTTTCCTTTGCTATGAGGCAAAACAACAGAGCCTCTCACCGTTTGCTCACCCTTAGCCGGATCTATGCCTAAATTGACAGCTACATCAATAGATTCATCAAATTTAGCAAAAGATAGAGCTTTAACTTGCTGAAATGCTGCATCTACACCAAGATCATTACTAGGCTTCTTTGCTACCGCAGCTTCGTATTTTTTTCCATGCTTAGCCATTATATTTCCCTAGATCAATCAACAACGTCGATTCCAATACTTCGCGCACTACCAGCAACAATCTTTTTCGCTTGCTCTATATCTATTGCATTTAAATCTGGCATCTTAATCTTTGCGATTTCTTCAATGTCTTTCCATGAAATTTTTCCAACCTTAACTTCATGGGGACGAGATGAACCTTTTGTAAGATTAATTCGTTTTTTTATAAGCTCAGTAGTTGGCGGAGTCTTTACTACAAATTCAAATGTACGATCGGTATAAACAGTAATTTTTACCTGTACAGTTTGACCTTTATACTGAGCTGTCTCAGCATTAAATTTTTTACAAAACTCCATTATATTAACCTGATGCTGCCCAAGTGACGATCCGACAGGAGGAGCTGGAGTTGCGCTACCACCTTGAATGAGAAGCTTAATATTTGCTTTAACTATTTTTGCCATAATAGACAATTACCTCACTGATTATCGCTTAATTTGATAAAAGCTAAGTTCAACTGGGGTCATTCTACCAAAAATGCTAACCATAACCGTTAATTTCTCGTTATTATAATCTACGCTATCAATAATACCGACAAATCCAGCAAATGGCCCCTCAACTATATCCACTTCACTACCAATGGAAAACTCTTCTCGTGTAGTTTCAACCGCAACTTCTCCTTTAACTTGAGAAATAATACGATCAATTTCTTTTTGTGATATGGGCTCAGGATTTTTACCCCCCAAAAACCTCAACACACGAATACTCGCCGTTACAACACGAAGCGACTCGGGAGTCATCTCCATCTCGGCTAAAATGTAACCAGGAAAAAGCTGCTGATCAGCACTGTCATCTGTTGCAAACATTGGTCTTGCTTTAGCAGATGGCACAAGAATCTCACCGAAAAAATCTTGCTTACCTTCCGCTTGAATTCGCTTTTCAATGTCTAGCTTAGCTGCTTGCTCATAACCTGCATATACTTGTACAACATACCAGCGCTTCATATGATCTTTGTCCTGCTTAAACTAATAATTACTATATAATCTAAAAATAACCTTCATTAACTCTGTTAGTCCTTTATCAACTAAACCTAAATAAATAGAAAAAAAAGACATGAGCAACAGGACAACTACTGTTGATCCCAACCACTCATCAAATTTAGGCCAAGTAACTTTTGAAAGTTCAAGCTGCACTTCTTTAACAAACTGCGTTACATTCTTTATCATTTTCTTCTTCTTTCTAATGGCAGGCCAGAAGGGACTCGAACCCCCAACCGGCAGATTTGGAGTCTGCTGCTCTACCAAATTGAGCTACTGACCTACAAAAGGCCTATTTTGTTTCTTTATGATCATTGTGCTTGCGACAATGAGAACAATACTTACTCAACTTTAAAGAACCAATTGTTCTTTTTTTTGAAACAACTTGAGTATAATTACGTTCTTTGCATATTTCACAAACCAAATGAGTTGTTTTTCTATTTTTTGCCATAATTTATAAAGAAGCTTAAAATACCTTGATCCTATGACTGTCTTTTGGAGCCCGCGACCGGGATTGAACCGGTGACCTCTTCCTTACCAAGGAAACGCTCTACCTCTGAGCTACGTGGGCATGAGCCGTAATCCTTACGGTTTATTATAGATTAATTAAAAAAACAGAAAAAGACAAACTTTTTGAATACCTATTGTGTATTAGAAATCAGAAAGACGATGTTAACTAAAAATGGAGCCGGCGACAGGATTCGAACCAGTGACCTGCTGATTACAAATCAGCTGCTCTACCAACTGAGCTACGCCGGCGTTATACTTTTCTGGAGCGGGAAACGAGGGTCGAACTCGCAACCTACAGCTTGGAAGGCTGTCGCTCTGCCAATTGAGCTATTCCCGCATATTTCAATCATCTTTTTCTGGTGGTGAGGGCTGGATTCGAACCAGCGAAGGCATAGCCGATGGATTTACAGTCCACCCCCTTTGGCCGCTCGGGAACCTCACCGCACCCAAGCATATTCCACAAGCTTGTCCATTTATGATATTGTTTTTTTAAATAGATTTCAACTTAATTTTAATAAAAACATCATTATTTTATAATTTTTTTTAAAATTAACGCTTTTTTTGCAAAACAACTCAAAAAAACGACCATTAGAGTAATGATTTTAATGCAAAAATAAACCAAAGAATAAATTTAGTTAAAAATTTTTCTGACAAACAATCCAATATCCTAAGGCATTATACTCTATTTCTATTTTAATATTTACAAATAGAAGAAGTCGCTATAGTTAAATTGACTAAAAATTATAAACACGTATTCTTAAAAAGAATGTATTTACTTGTTTTTTATATATTTTACACAAAGAGGAAATTATGCCAAAAAATTCATTCTTACCCTATATTTTGACAATAGCGTCATTGATAAGCTCTAACTATTGCTTGAGCAATCAAACAACTCAATCCGATTCAAACTCAGCGGTAGAACATATTAGCCGCCGATATGTGAATTCCACTTTTGGAGAAGAAATAATAACAGCTCCAGAACCTGTAAATGATGCTAGTTTAACTTTTATGGAAAGGCTCAATAAAGCGTTTGACCCTAAAACGCAACTTCTTAATCCCCGTGAAGTTCAACAAATAGCATTTGATATTGTTACACATAGCGCCTCCTTTACATCAACTGTTATTGATACTTCTTGCATTGATAAATTAGAAATTGTTGGTGGAGGCGAAAACGTTCAACAACATCTTTTTGGACATATTTTTAAAGATATTCAAACGGCAACCGGAAAAGCTTATGCTTCTCTCCTTTTTTGTCATCCAACTACCAATATAGAAACATTGCAAAAACGGCAAAATGTCATAAATTTCTTATCTAACGCTAATACACATGCCGTTGAACATGCCTTAACTAATATTGAAAACAATGAAGAAAAATCATTAATGTTTTGGCATACAAAAAGCCCGGCAAATCAAGAATTATTAAAAACTTTTTACTTTGGCCAATCATTTGATTATAACAATATATTAAAATCATTTAATACTGACACTGCATCACTAGAAATCACTAATAGAACCCTGCAAATGTTAAGCTTAGCATGTGGTACTCTTTACCTGCCAGCTACACTAGTCTGGCAAATACATGATTATGCTAAAATGACGGGAACAAGCTTTGTAACAGTTCTTAATAGCTTTAAATCCGAATTTGCTGAGGCTCCTTTACACTATAAAGCTATAATTGCACTACCAATCGCAGCGCAAAGCTGTATGGCATTTGGAACTTTTAAAGGGCTCCAAACGACTAATGAAATATGCAAACATTTGCAAAACATTCTCATTGGAACAAGCACAACAATCAAAGAATTACAAACATTAAGCTCTTTTGTTAATAAAAATAAAACATTACTGAATAACTTGCCATCTTTACAACCTTTAGCTGATTTTAATAATTCAGCAAAACGTTCTGCTAAACTTAATAAATTGCTTGCTATGCTTAATACAAACACCTTTAGCGGACAAGCTTCTATTTGCTCTCTTACCGGACGTGTTTTAGCAGCTTATGAATTAATGAAACAAACTAAAGATGAATTAGCACCTGTTTATACTGCTGCAGGTGAACTGGATACGTATATTGCTATTGCTAAAATGTATAAGGCTCATCAAGAAAAATCAGCACATTATTGCATGGTCAATTTTATTGAAAATAACGCAACTCCTGTTATTATTGCACAAAACTTCTGGAATCCTTTTGTTGATGCCGATAAAGTTATAACGAATAACATTACCTTCAATCATTTGTGCCCAAACAGTATTTTAACCGGACCAAATACTGGTGGTAAATCAACTATTCTAAAAGCTATCATAATTAACATACTTATGGCACAAACATTTGGAATAGCTCCTGCGGAAAGCTTAACCATAACAGCATTCTCTAAACTAAATTGCTTTATGAATATTTCAGATGATATTGCAATGGGAGCCTCTTTATTCAAGTCTGAAGTAAAGCGTGCAAAAAAACTTTTAAACACGGTCCAATCTTTACCTAAAAATGAATTTAGCTTTATTATTATTGATGAAGTATTTACGGGCACCTCACCAAAAGAAGGCGAAATTGCCGCAATGCAATTTTCACAACATTTAGGGTCATATCCAAACAATATTAGCATTATAGCAACGCATTACCCAAAAATGACCGAATTAGAATCAACAAGTAATGGTTTATTCTACAATCACCATGTTGAAATTTTACGCAATGAAGATAATTCATTAAATAGAACATTTAAACTTAAAAATGGTCCTTCATTCTGTAATGTTGCTGCAGACATTCTTAAAGAAGAAGGTTTATTTATTTAAATCTGAACCTTAATGTTATTAATAAAAAAGTCAGCTTTAATAAGCTGACTTTTTTATTAATTAAACTAATTAATATATAGTATAAATGCCCCTTTTGCACATAGGCTTGTTTTGTGATACGCTAAAGCATATAAGAATAAAAAAGGAAACTCTATGAGAAAATATATTCATTTTAGCCTATCTCTCTTGCTAGTGATTTTTTCTCACCAAATGGCTGCTTTCTCTCATAATTCAAAGCTAAATTTCATTGAAAAGCATCTTCCCGCTATCGCAACATTCTGGTTTGGTTCAATGACGGCCGAAGCTCTTTCTTTAGCTTTTACACCAATAAATTATGCCTTATATGGAAATAACGCTATTTCGCAATCCTCAACAAAAATAATCTATGATCTTATTAAATCTATAAATCAACAACCTGATGTTGATATAAAAGCTGCAAGAAGCTTATGGACTAGTTTAGGAGCAAATGCCTTTTCTCATGGCACAACACTCTTTATTAATCCCAACATTTTCAGCACACCAGATTTTACTATGACAAAAAGTTTAAAAACAGAAATCATTTCCAGTGTTCTTGCCATTAATACTCATTATGACCGTAAAGTTTTTATTGCTACCATACTAATACCTGTTATCGTATGGGGAATAACTCATTGCATCAACAAAATGATACAACTATGCAATACATCAGAATCTTATGTGGTAGTAAAAGCAACAAAAATAATGAAGCTACTCAATAATTCATTTTATGCTAAATCTCTTGCTTCTTTAAGCATAATTGCAGGATACATGCTCTACCAAAAACAACTAATTGCTAAAATGGCTGATAATTTACTGATTAATCAATAAAGCGTTATATCGTATAATAACAACACGCTTATTTGAATCTTCATGGTAATCAAAATCCACACGACACACACCATGCGTTAATAATGGCATAATAACTTCTGGCCACTCAATAAAGGACCAACTGTGTGGTTGGTATAAATATTCATCAAAACCTTGTGACTGAAATTCTTCTATAGTTTGTATCCGATATAAATCAAAATGATAAAACCGTTCGTGCGAACTATTGTGATATTCATTAACATACGTAAATGTTGGACTGGTAATAACTTCTTCAACTCCACAATTGCGCAACAAGGCTTTAATTGTTGTGGTTTTCCCTGCCCCTAACGAACCGGTAATGGCAAAAACCTGACAATGCTTCATTGCTTTTTTTAATGCAGTAACAACTACCTCGAGTTCATCTAATGCATAAATAATCTCTTTTTCATAACTATACATACAATTCACCTTACAGCTTATGCAATTTTTTTAATAACGCGCGCTCATGTTTACTGACCTGCTGCTTTTTTAAACTTTGATCTTTTATAAAATCTTCACTTTTTATCGGCACATTTTTACTTGCTTGTAACATAAAATCATCTATATGCTCTGTATCATCATGCATCAGCTTGACCTCTTGATGGTGACTGACAACTACATCTTTTTTTATAAATAGTTCTTGATGCAATAACTGATAAAAAGCAGAAGAATCAATAGAAGGAATTTTATAGTGATCTGCAGAACGATTTAATTCAGTATCAGAAGATACTAATAAAAGATCTTTTGCATAATGAACTTGCATATAATCTTTAATATAATCATCTGCACTTTCATGAATACCAGAATAAATTACCGTAACTGTTTTTCTATTTTCTTTGAATGGCCACTCATAAGGCCCACCATCAAAAACAATAATTATTTTATGACCTTTACGTTGCCCATATATACCAAGATTTTTAATAAACCAGGCTCTTTCTTTATCAGTAACAGTCTTTTTATACGGTGGCACGGAACATAAAAGATTATATGCATCAATAACAATAATCATAATTACCCGTGATTATTACATTTGCCCTATTTCCCTACAACATAAGTATATCAAAATCAACCGTGTATTGTTACCAAACAACATACAAAAATTACTACTTAATTTAAAAACCTATTTTTTTTACAAAAAAAAGTAATTTTGATATCCTTATTTTTAAGAATTGTGTAATAATCACCTTTAATCGATCTTTATATATTGTAGGATTTTCTATGAAAAAATCTTTAATACTTCTTATTGCACTCTTTCCTTTATCCTTTTTAAATATAACTGCTGTAGATAAGCCAACAACTCAAGATGCTATGTATGCTGTAGCAACCGTAACAATTGGAGTAATGCTTGCATATCTTTGTTATAAACACTACAAAACACCTGTTAACCATGTAGTGCCGCTAGATCCGAATAAATCACACAACTTAGAAAATCAATCATCTCAACAATCTTCTGTAGAGATGAATAAAACAACTACTCATTTTCCACAACAACACAATCCTCTTCAACAAGACACACAAAAGGCCTCAGATAAAATAAAAGAAATTTTCTTTAACCATATTGAAATACTCAACGGATAAAAATGGCGGAATTATATGTCTAAACTCATTCAAATGCGAAATCGCATTCAAACTATTGAAACAATCAAAAAAGTTACTGATGTAATGCGTATTATTTCTATGTCTGCTCATTCGCGGCTTAAAGCGAAACAAGAACCATTAAGCGAATATTTTAATACACTCAAAACATTATTTGCCCGAATACGACAAACAGCTCCAGCATGGTCCCATGCACAACTTATGCCCAGCACAACCAATAGTAACCCTCTTATCATTATTATTGGATCCCAAAAAGGTTTATGTGGCGCATTCAATACGCAACTTTCTAAAATTTTACAAGACTATATAACAAAAAATCCCTCTGCTCACTATCATTTTACCGCCGTAGGTAAAAAACCGATTGATTATTTAATCAATAATTACCCGGATAGACTCATCTGCTCTTTTCCGATGCTTACCACGCGTAATTTTTTAACAATAGCACAAGAATTAACCGATCTTATTATGTTAGCAACCCCCGCTTACACGTCAGTAACTATCATAAGTAACGTTTTTAAAAGCTTTTTTGTACAAAAACCAACAATAACACAGCTAATACCCTTTCATAACATACAAGCGACTAGTGCCCTAGCTCCTGAAACCGACAAATATCTTTGGGATGAAGCTCCCCATGATATTTTAGATGTGCTTGCTGTTCAGTATATTGAAGCCCAGTTTCAGCATCTTATTTTTCAATCACTACTTTCAGAACATGCAGCACGCTTTATTTCTATGGATAATTCAACACGTAACGCCAATAGTTTATTAACTACCACAAAATTGGAATACAATAAGGTACGTCAAGCAAAAATTACCACCGAAATCACCGAATTAACCGGTAACTTTTAAACAAAAAATTGTTTAAAAGTATCATTATTGCTTGCATTAATCTCAAAAAAATAATGCAACTGCCACGTTTGTGTTTTTTTAGCCTGCTCATTGTCTACCACATCCCATGCAGGATATAAACGCATAGCGCGTTTACCACCTTTACCATGTTGCGAAATAATGCCTTTTTCTCGCAACACATTTTTTGGAAAAATAAATTGACCAAATCTATTTTTATCCCGAACAGTTACTATAAAAAAATCAAATGGATCTGCATCATCATAGGGCATAATAGGTCCTTTACCAATCCTCTTCCATAAGGTAACAAACTGTCCAATTTTTGTAGGAGTAATCTTACCTACACGAAATAGAATATGGCTATCATTTATCTGAAACTTACAGGCTCCATATTCCGCACTTTCTTCTTCTTTATATATGCTTTTACATATCAATCCACGGGGTTCATATACTGTTTTTTGTAATACAATAAAATCAGGATGTAAATTACCTAAGACCATGCTTTTCCCATGTTTTATAGTCATCTATTATTATTTCTAAATCTTGCTCATCATGTACTATAACGCTTGCTCCAAGCTGTTGTAATTTCTTATCCAACGCTTCATATCCACGCTTCCAATGATTAAGACCATACACCGTAGTTGTTCCCTGTGCACCCAATCCTGCAATAACTAAAGCTGTTGAAGCACGAATATCTGTCGCTACAACTTCTGTACCATACAAACATTCGACTCCGGTAACAATCGCTTTATTACCGTCAATGCGTATAGAGGCACCCATTTTATTTAATTCATGTACATGATGAAAACGGTTTTCAAACACAGTCTCTTCAATAACACTTATTCCCGTAGCAACAGATTGCAATGCCATCATAGGTGCTTGTAAATCCGTTGGAAACCCAGGAAATGGTCCTGTTTTAAATGATACAGCCTTGGGTGATTTTGTAGCTTTTAAATAAACTCCTTGCCCATTATCACCAACAATAATAGTATGTCCCATCTCTTCAAGCTTTAATAACACAATATCCAAATGATCTACACAAGCTTGAGACAGAGTAATTTCACCACCCGTTGCTGCTGCAGCGATAAGCAATGAACCAGCCTCAAGGCGATCAAACATAATCGTATGTTCAATAGGGTGTAAAATCTCAACACCTTCTATAATAATAGTTGCCGGAACTTCAATAGTAATTTTAGCGCCCATTTTTTTTAAACAGGTAATTAAATCAAAAACTTCTGGTTCACATGCAGCATTAATAATTTTCGTTATTCCTTTTGCACGTGTTGCAGCTATTAAAATATTTTCCGTGGCTCCCACACTAGGATATTCTAAAACTATACGTGCCCCTTTTAATTCATCGGCGCATGTGGATAAATAATAATCCTCTTGTGTAACCACAACTCCCATTTTTTGAAAATTTTTTACATGGTAATCTATAGGTCTCTTGCCAATGACATCTCCCCCCGGAAAGCCAACGCGAGCTTTACCAAACCTCGCTAACAATCCTCCCATTATCAGAATTGATGCACGAGTTTTTTGCATAATTACACTACTTACTGACCATGAACACATCAACGTTGTATCAACCAATAATTGATGATTTACGATATCAAAATCTACAACAACTCCCAGATGGCGAAGCAATTCTATCATTTCAAATACATCAGCAGATACCGGTACATTATACAAAACAGATTTACCTGTTGTTAAAATTAATGATGCAATAGTTACTAAAACAGCATTTTTTGCGCCCACAAGATCCACGGATCCTTTTAATGGCGATGATTGTTCAACTTTTAAATAGCCATCTTTCATATAAATTCCATACTCAAATTTTAAAGATTATTCTAATGATGTTCGTCCTGATACTTCGTCAAGCTCCCTACTACGCCAAGGCTTGTTGCTGCGCTAAAAGCTTCAGCGGAAAAATCGTCGGACTTTGCAGCAGTAAACGCGGAGTTTATCCTGAGTTTATCGAAGGGCTCAGGACGAACGGGATCAATTACATTGTTATTTTATTAATTTTTGAATAAACTCTACATCATTCATTTAAAAAAATTAAAATAAAAAAATCATGGCAAAATCTTCACCTACAAAGAAAGCCATGAGAATGAAAATTATAACAATAATAATAAGAAAAAAATATATTTTACCTTCTATATTTAAACTAAAATCAAACATATCTTATGAAAAACAACGCATTTATCTTTATCTATTTTTTTACCCTGCAATCACTTTTTCCCATGCACAATACTGATTTTTCAAAAGATGTTCACACATTAATCGATATAAAACCATATTGTATAAAGTATATTAACAATAAATCAATTATTGTTGGCCATAGCACCGGATGCTCTATTATAAATATCAAAACTAATGAAAAAAAAAATATCAGTAATACTAAATGCACGCAAGTTAAATTATTTCCTGATAATAAAATAGCCTTTACACAAAAAAAATCATTGCACATATATAATATGCAAAACGGCATTATAGAAAACACTATCAACATAGAAAACCATGAATATATTCTAGAAATTTGCCCTAGTCCCTGCGAAAATAAAATATTTTTACTTATCAACGATATTACAGCTAGCTCCAATAATTTGGTACCATATATCCTAAAAAACTCTATGTATGTCAAAAAAAATGCAGCTCACACAACTAATACTACCCATTTTGTAAATATTCAACATCATCCAAAAAAACCTATTGTATATATCCAGACATATGACGGAAGCAATAATAATGGTCAACTATTAATCTATAATACCTCAAATTTTTCTAAACCCTTACAGCAATATAACTACAAAGGAACTTCTCCATTATACATACTACAAGACAAATGCTTTTTTATTACAAAAAGTTCATCAAACCAATCTTTCTCTCTATTAAATTTAGACCTTCAAAAAACTCAAGAATTTTACTTACCTGATATATGGGCCGATGTTTTGGATATATGTCTTTATCCTAAAGAAAACATTATAACCGCAGTTTCAAAAGCTACAATTAAAAAAAGAAAATATCTATACAATTTGTGCTTTTTTGATACCCAATCTGGAAAATTGATTCATAAAATACCTATTGATTTTACCTCTGATTTTGATAGAATTTTTGAATTTTCTCCCGATGGAAAATCGGTAACATTTGGATTTTGTAATCAGGCTAAAACTCAACAACTATCTACAACAGAAATAATTCAAGTCGAATCAGGAAATTGGTAAATACTCTATTTTATCGAATTCAATTGATAAAAGTGCAGGTTTTTTTTTGAGCATATAGGATATAAGAGCAGCGCAAGCGTGGGTAAAAAAACTTT
>Ga0070665_100000955_pt1 | contig 36804 bp, 38 predicted proteins | sample KBSS13metaG_FD_65862 | JGI IMG/M metagenome (GOLD analysis project Ga0070665, IMG submission 65862) | Switchgrass rhizosphere microbial communities from Kellogg Biological Station, Michigan, USA - KBS S1-3 metaG | ecosystem: Host-associated > Plants > Roots > Rhizosphere > Soil ... | reverse complement strand
TAGATTACTTAAATACATATATTAATTTTGATGAACTTATTATACATGAAGCGCTGTTGTGTACTCGCCTTATTGAAGGGTTGTCTCAAGTTCAAGGTGTAAAAATATTAGGGCCCATAGAAGAATTAAAACAAAAAGGCCACTTGGTAAGCTTTTTAGTTGAAGGCTACCATGGTCATGATGTGGCAGCTTTTTTGGATAGGTATGGCATTTCTGTTCGTGCAGGACATCATTGCGCACAGCCCTTTGCTAAAAAACTTGGCTATGATGCTTCCGTGCGCGTAAGCTTCTATTTTTATAATAATTTTAAGGAAGTTGATTATATTATTGATGTGATAAAACAGTTAGTGAGATGAAAAAGTTTACTTAACTTTAATACCATATTTTTTTAATTCTTTTTTTACCTGAGAAATTTTATTAAATATAATTGCGTTCATACCTAATGATTTTGCTGCGGTAGCAGATTCCTCAAGATCATCAATGAGTATACAGTCAGCAGGATTAAGGTGGTGATTGTTTAATAAATGACTAAAAATATCAGGGTTTGGCTTTACCGTTTTTATGTGTGATGAAATAACTATTCCATCAAAGAGTTTAATGAGATCAGGAAATTTATTGTGGGCGGTGGCATACAGTTCTTCTGGTGCATTCGCGCAAAGGTAAATTTTGTGGCCTTCTTTTTTTAATGCTTCTATAAGATGTATGGTAGGCTTTACTGGCTCAATGAGAGTTGCTATTTCTGTTGGATCAAGAATAAGATTGATAATATCTGTCAAAAGACATTTTTCTTTGTTGCTGGTGAAAAATTTTTGACTTTCTAGCTGTGTTATACAATCGGCTATTTCATTTTTTGCTTGAGAGCATGTTTTTTTTCCTTCTTGGAGTTCTACTAGACAACGAGGCAGAACTCTTTTTTTGAGAGAGATGGTAATGTGTGGTTTTTGTGTTTCATAACTGCTCATCGCATTGAGCATATCTAAGCAACGATGTCCAGGATGTTTCCAGTGGGTGAGTGTATAACTTGCAAGGTTTTTATAACCTATTTTTTTTGCTAGTTCTGTCTGATTTTCTTTTATTACTACATTCGTTAGATCAAAAATTATCGTATGTTTTTTTTGTATAGTATTGATTTGATTAGAAGATTGAATAGCTTTTGTAGCAGAGTTAGCAGCAATAAGTAAAAGTGAAAGATATAAGTATTGAGAGAGTTTCATAACATTTCCTTTATTTAATGCTCTTTTTTTTATAATAACGTATTATATTTTTGGGGCGCAAGTGATTAGTGATAAATTTGCGTATTTAAAATGATTCTGTAAAATATAGCTTTATACTAGGTAATTATTTATTTCAAAATCATACAGCTAGACATTTGCAAAATAACATTAAACAGGAATTTTTATGATATACACAATTGGATATACTCGTTATTTGCTTATAGCAGTGTTGTGTTTTAATTATGCTCAAACAGTGGCAAGCCAAAATCCTGTTAAGACTGGTAGTTTTCCCGTATTGTCTTTTGCTAACACAGCTGCTTTAAAAGGTTTAAATGGTTTAAAAAGTGGTGTTTTATATACTCCTAAGATTACGAGTAAGTTATTACGAAATTCTTTTGATAAAGTGGTAGAAGTTTCCGTTGGTGGTTGTCGGATTATTATTAATAATACTAAAGAATCTTCTGTAGTATTAGCAGCGATAGTTTCTTGTGTGGCGTTATGGTGGCATCGAGAGGCAATAAAAAAATCGTATGATTCAGAATGGATTTATACAAAAATGACAGAAACCGGAACTTCTCTTGAGGCAAAGGTTGATACAGAACTTGATAAATTGCCTTTATCTTGGCAAGCACTTCCTAAATTGTTTAAGACGATAGCGGCCTGGATGTGTCGTAAGCTAATTTCTATGGAGGGAGAGTATCCTGTTATGGCAGCGCTGTGTCCAATTATTGGGTATGTTAATAGTTATACGCCCCTAGCTTTTTTGGGTGGAGTAAAGGTAGGCTGTGCGTTTTCTGGTGCTTTATTAGCAAAAGGTTATTTAAGTATTGATACGAACATAGTAAGAGGTGATATTCGCGAGATGCAGAAGCTAATAGGGGAACAAGGCAAACAGCTCAATGAAAAACTTGACCAAGGTTTTAACCAAACAAATAATAAATTGAAGCAGATAGATAACGTTAATAAACAAATAAGTAGTAAGGTTGATAAGGTTGAAGAAACAGTTCAAGAAGAGAGCAAAAAAGTTCTTGATAAAATAAATAATTTAGAAAAAAACATTACAACTGTTAATCAAGAATTAATGTTGAAAATGACTAGTACAGAACAGATTGTGTTGTCTTTAAATGGTGAATTACGTACTATTGTCGAGGATATACGAAAATTACCATCTCAAGAGGATAATAAAAAAGTAATTGATAGCGCTCTGGCAATAGTGGTAGAGAAATTTGATGTTTTACTTAAAGGAAGTATTAAAAACTTAGATGAGCAAAGAATAAAAGAATTGAAACTGTTAACAAAAAATATTGAGAACATAAATGATCAAAACAATTCAACACAGCAGGAAAAAATGGCAGCTGTTGAAAAGAATTTGACGGAGGTTTTAAATAAACAAGAATTAGAAATGAAGAAATTAACAGATACGGTTGGTGTTACTAATTTTAATATAACAGAATTGAAGGATTATTTCGGTAAGTGTGATGAAAAATTTACAAAAACTCAGGAAGCTTTACAAACGAGTGTTGAGCGTTGTTCTGAATTGTTAGAAGCAAAAAATCAAGGTTGGAAGGCGTTTGAAACTAATATTGCAAATCTAGTGGAAGGTTTTGGTTCTCGATTGACTAATATGGAAGAAAAAATAGCAACACATGATGGTAAAATTGAAAAAATAGGTAATGAAATCAATAGTCTTAAAACGCAAAGTAATTTTCAGCATGACACAGTATTGACACAAATAAGTTTACAGAATCAACAGTTGCAAGCATATGCTAAGAGCCTAGAAAATAAACTTAAAGAAATGAAAGAGGCTCGTAATGAACAAGAAAAAAATATGCAACAGCAATTTGAAGTATGGAAAAAAGAGCAAGAAAGAATAATGCACGAGCAAACAAAAATAATTCAAGCACAAACAAGCAAAATTGAATTATTAAGTAAAGATTTCGGGAAAACTGCTCAAGGTCTTAAAGATGGTCAGTTTGAGATATTGAATGCTGTTAAAAATGGTGGTTATTTAGCTGCGCAAATAACAAATTTGGATCCAAGAGCTCAATCATCATATAAGGCAATACAACATCCAATTGTCAACAAAGAATATATTACTAAGAAAAAACCTAAGCAAGAGAAGGATTTACTTAAGGAGCTCTTTTTGTCAGTTGGGCCAAATGATTCTCTTGATGCGCTCAAGCAATTCAGCAATTCTGGGAACTATACTTAATTATTGCATGATAATAGTGTACATTATAAATGCTATTTCTGGTGTTTTATTATAGGGAATTGTTATGAATAATGGTATAAAAAAAGCTTTATTAATTGGTTTTATTGCAGTAATTATTATTGGTATGGCCTGGTATTTTGGGTTACATAATTATTTTTCATTGACTGCATTACGAGAAAATAGAGTTTATTTAGAAGAATCTGTTACAAGAAATTATTTTCGATCGGTTATTATCTTTATAACAGTCTGTATATCTGTTATTTCTTTGGGTATGCCAGGAGTGCCTCCGTTGACTATGCTCGGTGGCTTTTTGTTTGGTGTTGTTCCGACCGTATTATATGTTGGATTTGCTGCTACCATTGGTACTACTATTTCCTTTTTACTCATTAAATATGTGTTGGGTAGTGTTGTGAGAGGTAAGTATGCACAAAAGCTAGAAAAATTTAATCAAAAAATAGCATCGCATGGTGCTGCAAATTATTTATTAACATTACAGTTAATGGGGCTTATCCCTTATTTTGTTATTAATGTTTTAGCGGCATTAGCCAATGTTTCTTTGATAACGTTTGTATGGACTACTTTTGTAGGATCATTGCCAATTTTGGTAATTTATGCTTTTGCCGGTAGGCAATTTTATATGGTAGAATCAGTCAGAGATATATTTTCACCATCAATAATAATATTATTGATTGTGTTAGTATTGGTTTCTATGTTGCCGTTATTGTTAAGATTTTCTCGTCGTATAACAGACTTGGAATAAGCAATTTTAATATCTTCAATAACTTGCTTAAAGGAGGATATATACATGACGGCATTAATATTAAGTTTTTGTGCCGCAATGATATTTTCTTTTTGATCGTCAATAAACCAGCAGTCCTGCGGTTGTAATGTATAGCGTTGCAGAAGAGTTTGGTATATTGTTTCATGTGGTTTGTTTGCATTTATTTCTCCTGAAATAACTATTCCATCAAAAAGGTCAAAAAGCTCCGGATATTTAGCCTTTAATAAAACGAATGATTCAGTATCCCAGTTAGAAAGACCATATATTGTATGGCCTTTTAGTTTACATTTTTTAATAAATTCTATTCCTTCATAAGATATAGTGCGAGAATCTATAAAATATTCTGGGGTAAAAATCATCCGTAAAATGTTTTTAATCATTCTTTGTTCTGCATTACATTTAAACCATTGTGGATGTTCATCAATTGCCTGATTAATCAGGCATCTTATTTCTGAGCAAGTCATTGAGCCTTGTAGCCATGTACACATAAGAAGGGGTAGTTGATTTCCTTTTTCATCATATGCTGGATAATAAGGATTTATGGTGCGTAACGTGTATTCTTTTTCTATCGAATCCAGTGTTGCAAATAAGGTTGTGGTTATATATTGATTGAGTTTAAAAGGATTTAAGCCGAGGCGAATGGTGCATTCGGCAAGATTAGTGAGCCCAAGGTGTTGGAAGGATTTATATTTATTGGTTGTAACCAAAACGCCACCAAAGTCAAAAATAAAATGTTTACCCAAGGTCATGGAAAAGGATAAGAGCGATAAGATAATGATTTGGTACGTATAAGACTTTTTTGTCATAGTAAAACCCTTTAATTAGAGACGTTTTTAGTATATCACGGATAGTAAAAAATAGCAAAAATAATATATTTGAAAATAAAACCTAGGTCGGTATTGTTTTGAATGACTCTATTTTATGATATACTAAAGCTATAATTTGAGGAGGTTATAGAAATATATGCTTAATTTTTATCAAGAAGTGTTAATGGATCATTATCGCAATCCTCGCAATAATGGAACGTTATCAGAATATAATTTTACCGCAGAACAACGTAATAGCTCTTGTGGAGATGAGGTGTCTTTTACGGGTCTTATTGATGATAATAGATTGTCTGATGTGCTGTTTAAGGGTAAAGGGTGTGTTATTAGTCAGGCAACCGCTTCAATGTTATCAGAATATGTTAAAAATAAGACATTAGATGATATTCTTGCTTTTGATAAGGATAATCTTACTACTATGATAGGCATGCCGCTGGGGCCGGTTAGATTGCTCTGTGGATTATTATCCTTAACGGCGATTCAGTCGGGAATAAGAAATTATAAAAAAGCAGAGAGTAGAAAAGAATAAGCATGCTAGATCGTTTGAAATTGCTTTTGGAATTGAACAATATGGCCGATAAGTTATTTGTGGATGCTGCTCCATCATATCGTCTTGCTCAGGATGCTTGGCAATCTATTATTAAAGATTCCACTTTTTTATATAAAGTACGACAGGTTGATAATGCACCGTGGCCAGTGCCATTGTGGCAAGATAATCTAGCCGATATAAGAGTTATTGAAAAAGTAGCGTTTCCTTATGTGGTGTTTTCTGTTGATGGATCTCAAATTTATCCCGATAGGCATAATGTTTTATCCTGTTGTTTAATTAATACCGGTTCTGTTATTTTACCCTATAATGGTGAAAATAAGCGCGTACAATTGTTTTCAGAGCCAACGGTATTTGCAGGAGTTGATGAAAATCAGCAACCATTTACAACAGATGGTGTTAATTGCAAGCGTCAGGAATTGGAATTACGTGCCGGACTTGATTTAAGTAAAAAAATAAAAAATGAGTATAGTAATAATGTGTTCAGCGTCTTGTTTTTTGATGGGTCATTAATTTTTTGGCATTTATCATCAAAAGATAATGATGTGCGAGACTATTTTTTGCATGCATATTTGGCGTTATTGGATGAGCTTTATCAAGAAAAAACGTTAACTTGTTGGTATATTAGTATGCCAAAAAGTAAAGAATTAATGAGTTTAGTACGTTTATATTTATGTGATTTTGCAGTGGAAAAAAAAGAATTATATGAATCCGTTGATAGTGTGATTGATAGTGGTATCATGCAGAGTGTACTTGATCCTTATACACGCTCAATAGTATTTAGTAATCATAGTAGCATTAGCGCTTATTATCCTCATCATTTACGTCCTTTCTTTTTTTATGTGCATACCGGAAGTGAAATTGGCCGAGTAGAAATACCTGCCTGGATTGCTCAAGATGAACAACAGGTTGATCTTATTGCGCAAATAGTTATAGATCAATGCATTAAAGGAGGCGGTTATCCCGTAGCGCTTGCAGAAGCTCATGAACAGGCGGTAGTGAAAGGTGCTGATCGTGATTTTTTTTATCATTTTTTACAAAAAATGGGTATAGAGCGTAATTATACACAATCGATTTCTCGTAAAAGTTTAAAAAAACGGGGCATTGGTATTTAACAATATATAATCTTTTAGAAAGGTATTTTATGATACATAAATTTTATCAATTATTTTTTTTATTATTACTAAATTCGGCAGTAACGGTTCAATCTTATATTGATCAAGCTTTAAAAGAAGAAGAAAAAAACAACCTGCTTGCCCTTGGCAGAGGTTGTCAAAATTATCATGAGGACATAAAACAAGAGATTATATTGAGGCTTGAAAAATTGGAAGATACCTGTTATAAGAAAGAAATTCAGAATTTTTTGAAAGATTTTCTTGATGAGTTAGATAAAACAAGGTGGGAGTGTCAGATTATCCTGGATCAGTATGTTAATGGAAAATTAAATTCATATCGTATTATGAATAAATCTGCAGAAAATCAGACCAGGTGTGATCAGCTTAAAAGAGTAATTTTACATTATATGCGTACGCATAACTTAGAAAACTGAATGATTTTATGAATATATGTGTTTTTATAAAATTAAAATAAAATTAAGTACCTATGAGCTTTGCATGACGGTTTAGGCTATTTATGCCCCAATTCACATTTCATTTCCGTTGGGGTCCCCATCGTAAGGTACTGAAGATGGGGTAGTGACTGTGGCCTGATTGCAAAGCGAAAAGAGATCAAGCAGGATGTTTGTGTATGGGGTGTAGGGGTGTTTACAAGAACACCCCCACGTAAATTACCCGAGGAATTTTTTAAAGAAACTGGTAATAAAACCTTCACCATCATTAGTTTGCGTACCAACAATATCAGAATATTCTTGGAGTTTCTTTTTTGCTTCAGCGGATATTTTTTGAGGGATAAAGCATTGAGTAATAATAATTAAATTTCCACGTGTTTTACCGCGTAATTTATGAAAACCTTCACCCGTTATAATGATTTTTTCCCCAACAGGACATCCCTTTGGAATTTTAATAGTATGTTTTGTTTCATCGATGCTTTCAATATCAACTTGGCAGCCCAGCGTTAGCTGTGCATAAGTAAGCATTACATAACATATAAGGTCATCATTATCACGTTTAAATGTTTTATCTTCTTTGACACGTACCTGTAAAAAGAGGTCTCCGGTTGCACCACCATAAAGGCCGGCATCAGCTTTTTCATTGACGCGTAATTCTGCGTTGTTATAAATACCCCGAGGTATATTTACGGTAAATTTATCATACCGTTGAACGCGGGATTGACCATTACAAGTAGAGCAAGGGGCAGGGATAATAAACCCTTTTCCAGAACAGCTGGTGCATGCTTGCGCATACATAAAAAAACCTTGTTTAAAATGCATTTCACCAGACCCGTTACAGGTGGTACAAGATTGTGCACTGGTGCCCGGACGTGCTCCTGTTCCACTGCATCCGTCACAAGCAAAGAAATGATGATAAGCAATTTCTTTTTTAGTACCAAGAAACGCTTCTTTAAGAGTTATTTCAATCTCTTTTGTTACCGATAAACCTGCTTGAGGCTGAGGCCCTTTTTTACGGCGACTTTTAGTGTTGCCTCCACCAAACATAGATCCAAAGATATCACCAAAGTTCTCAAAGATGTCTTCCATATTCATATGGCTTGAATGTCCACCGCCGCCACCCATACCATTATGCATTCCTGCATGTCCAAATTGATCATATTGAGAGCGTTTTTGTGTATCTCCAAGTACTTCATAAGCTTCAGTTGCTTCTTTGAATTTATCTTCAGCAGCCTTATTATCAGGATTACGGTCTGGATGATATTTCATGGCAAGTTTACGGTATGCTGTTTTAATCTCATCCGTAGTTGCTGATTTATCAACACCTAAAACTTTATAAAAATCTGTTTTATTCATGGTAACCTCTTTGGAAATCTTTGCGTAGGCTTAGCTTTCTTTCGATTCATCTGCTTTTTTTACTGTTGAACGTAAACCATCCAATTTAGGAGTAAATAGTCTTTTTCTTTCTTCGAGAATGTCATAAGCTGTTTGAATTTCTTTAAATTTATCTTCAGCAGCTTTATTGTCAGGATTACGGTCTGGATGATATTTCATAGCAAGTGCACGGTAAGCTGTTTTAATTTCTTCCATGGTAGCTAAAGAATCTAGGCCAAGAATTTTATAATATTTCATAAATATCCATTATTGTTAAGGCCATATTGTATGGCTAAATTAATATTTTACTCATTATTATAACAGAAAATTGTTCTTATGCTAAGTGAAAAGGGCGGGTTTTTTAATGAAAAAGAGTTAAAAAAGCAAAAATTTACCTTTTGAGACAGCTTGAAGAGGTTGTATCGATGGCGAGAGATAATTTTTCAGTGGGGATAGCTTTTTTAAATGGTTTGGGTAAATACTGTTTTTCAAGAGTAAAGGAGCCATTGCTCAGTATGTTTTGGGTAGATTCAGGGATGGTAAGGACAAGATAAAAGATAGTGGTAGGCGCAAGATTTATTTTTTCTTCAAAATTAAAAAGTAGGGTTTGTTTTTTTTTATTCCAGATGCCATCACATACCAAATTTTCTTCGATGGGTAAAAAAATGTCTTTTTCTAAATTTTTTTTATACAGAGAGGCTATAAGGTTATCTAATTTTTGACCATTCCAATAAAAACTTATGGTATTCATACTGATCTGATAATCACATCTTTTGGTAAATATAATACTGCCGACTAAAACCCATTTTCCTCCAAATTGATTTGCTTTGGTGCCATTATGGTCTAAAGTATACCATTTGGGCTCTAAGGCAATATTAAAATGGTCTGCGGTGATCTGGTAAATAGATAAAGTACTGATTATAGATAAAACATAGATACCATAGTGTTTCATGCAGTCTCCAGATAAACGGTAGTTTTAAATATAACGTAACACATTCAAAATAAAATGGAGAAGTATTTATTTATTTGGTTTATATTTTTTTATTCGTTATATCCAAATGCATAGCGAGAGGCATAGTAGGTAGCCGTTACAGAATCATAAGGAATATAATTTGGAATTGGGGGAAAGGATGTGCTTGCATCATTAAAAATAGAGAGAAAAAATCGATCAAAAAGACGATTGCCCGATGATTTTACTACGACACAATGTTTAATGCTACCATTTTTGTTCACCGTAAGGGCGATTTCAAGAGGGTTATCTATTATAAGGGATGGAGATAAGCGCTCTCTATGAATATTTAATGAATTTTGTAAGCACCAAAGTAACTTTTGTGCATATCGTTCATGTTTGATTTGTTCATCACAAGGTATACCTTTTTGTTTGCCATGCATACCTAAAGCATGTTTGCCTTCATTGTTAAGATGATGTAAAAAGCCTTTTGTTAGCTGAGCTAATGATAAAGGAGGTTTTATTGGAGGGCAAAAATCTGCAGTTGTGGGGCGAGCAAGTTGCTTTTTTTTTGAGCCTGATTGCTTATTAAATGCATTTCTAGAAGAACGTTGTGTTTTGGTGGTTTTTGCAGGGATTGATTGTTTTTCTATTGTTTCATTGGATGTTGAAAGGTTTACATTTGTATCGTTAGCAGCAATGGGATCATGAGTAGATGTTTCTTGTGGTGAGGCTGGTAATGGTTTTTGATCAGGTGTTTTTGGGGTTTCATGAGATGATGATTCATCTTGATCTGATTCTTCTTGGAAAAATACTGCCGCTCCAAATATTCCTGCACGAGCTTTTTGTTTTACCCAGTCTTCTTGGTTTTGTATTTCCTGATCAAGAGTTTCTTGTTTGTGTTGTAATGATTGATCATTGTTGTTGATAGTCAGATAAGATATCAGATAAATAATGGTGCCAGTATGAAACAGCAACGATATAAGGAATGCTAAAAGAATAAATTCTTTGGAGTGTTGAATGGTATCCATAGATTCCTCTTTTTTGATACCATTCTACGTTATTTAGCCATAAAAATAAAATATTAAGATAGATTTTTAAGGCAGAGATATTTATTGTATATTGCTCATCATTTAAACCATAGAGAAAATGGTTGATTGTAATAAATGAGGGTTGTACATATACATTATTATGAAAGAAGCAAGCATTGTAAGTCCAATAGTCCCACAAATTAAGGGGGTATAGCCGGATGACTTTTTTATAGGAGTTATTGTTGATTCTTTGATTTTTGTTGTTGTTGGTTTTGCATTGAGTTCATTAAGTTTTGTTGTTATAGCTTCTCTTTGCGCTGTTATTTTTTCTTGATTTTGTTGAGCTGTATTCATAAGTTCTGAATTTATATTGGAATCTTTGGATAGGATTTTTAGTAAGTTGTTTAGTTTTGTTTCTTCTTCTGCTTTGTCATTGGCTCGCTTTATATATGTATTTGTAATAGTGTCAAGCGTATTCACCTCTAATAATTCTTCTTGTTGATATTTTATTATTTTTTCTTGTGCAGCTATTATTTTGTTCAGCTGCTCTTCTGTTTGTTTCTTTATTAATTGTTCACTTATTACAATTTCTTTTGGCATTGTTTGATATTGTTGTTTTGGTATTACGTTTAAGAGTAATGAAGACATTATATTGAGTATTGTTGCATTTCGTTCTTTTTGGTATATGTTGTTTTTTGTTTCTTGTTCTATTTGATCCATTGTTTCTTTTTCTCTTGTGTCTTGTTCTATTTGATCCATTATTTGGTCTTCGAGTAGGTCATAGAAGCTATTGTCTAATATGTCTTTTTCATTTAATGTGTCTTCTAGTGTTTTTTTTAGTATCTCTTGCTTCTCTTGTTCTATTTTCTGTTGTTCTATTTTCTCTTTTTCTAACTTTTGTTGTTCTATTTTCAGTTGCTTTACTTGCTCAGCTAGTTTTTCTTTCTCTATTTTCTCTTTCTCTAGTGCCTCTAGTTGTAGTTTCTCTTTCTCTATTCTCTCTTTCTCTAGTGCTTCTAGTTGTAGCTTCTCTTTTTCTATTCTCTCTTTCTCTAGTGCCTCTAGTTTTAGTTGTTCTTGCTTTAGCTCTTCTAGTTTCTGTTGTTGTAGTTTCTCTTTTTCTATTCTCTCTATCTCTAGTGCTTCTAGTTTTAGCCTCTCTTTTTCTAGCTTCTCTAGATTTTTATTTACTTTTGCCTGTTGACTTGTCAGTAATTTGTGTATATTTGTAATTAAGACCAATAAGGATGGCTCTTGCTTGTCTTTAGGTGTTTTTTTTGTTGATAAGGTTTTTATTTTTTTTTCTAATGATTCTAGTTCTGGTAGCAATAAATTTATATTTGTTTGTTCTTTTTCAGAATTTGCTTTATTTAGTTTGTCGGCTACATCTTGGTGGCCGCTTTTGTTCAATGATTCTAGTTCTTCGTCTAATAACTTTTTTTCTTTAACTAATTGATTAATAGTGTCTAGTGAGATTGGCTTATTGCTACACAAAAGGTTTATAGATTCTTGTAGTTTTTTTATTGTGTTCTGAGATTTTTCCCTTTTAATTGATAAATCATGATCTTTTTTAATTGTTGAAATTTTATCTTTTTCTTCCTTGATCAGGTTTTTTATGTCTTGATTAATATTAAGATTATCAATAACAATATCATTTTCTTGGGGGTTTAAACTAAGAATAGGTAGAGGGGTTGAACAATCTTCTCTGTATCGGTAAAAAGGAGAAGATGCGCCTTGTTTAATTAATTCTATACCAATCTTTTGTCTGGAATCGTATGATTGATTAGACAGACATTTATGCCATAGTATTCGTAAAATATATATTTTTGAATGATGATCAATATTTAATTGGTTTATGTATTCAATTTGTCTAGTGATGTTTGTGGGCCATGAAGGTTTAATTTGTTCATAATCTGCGGTTGAGCTGATTTTTGGTGATGGGTTGATGGGTTGAGATATGTTGGTAGTAGTGTTTAACAGTATTGCGCTATTTTCCAAAGGGGAGTTTGTATTGTTTAGATTCAAGCGGTCCAAGGTGAAGCTTTGAATTCTTGTAATATACTCTATGGATTTTTCTGTATCTTCTAATAAATTACCGTTATCATTAAGAGATCTTATAACATTATCTAATAAGGTGATACGAGTACTTTTTTTTGTAAGCAGATCAGGTTCAATTTTTGTAATACAATTTCTTAAGTTTTCAATGTTCTCACGAACTTTCTTTTTTTTTTCAATTACAACTCTTCCTTGTAAGATGTCTTTCTTTGAATAATACTTATCTAATTCTGTTTTTAAGTGTTCTAATGATATTTGGGTGCTTTCGCTAAATTGATGCAGATCATTTGCAAATATTTCTTTTTCTTTTGCGGTATCTTTAAACCATCCGCCTGTCATCTTACTAAATATATTTTCTATCGTGGGATGAAGCAAAGTAGCAAGCTGCTCCATTCCATATACTTGAGTACAATTAAAAAAAATGGAAAAGAGTGTTAGGTAAATAAAATTGCGATAGTTCATGTTTATAATCTTATATTTTGATGTTTAAGTATTAATATTTTTATTTCTATAATGCATGAAATATACAAAATTGGCAAAGATTAAAACTTATTGTTTTAAAAATTATATGTTTTTAGAAAGAGAATTTATTTGGAATGGTTTTAAAATAAAAAAACGGCGCTTACCATAAAACAAGCAAGCACCGTTTTTTTTATTATGTAAACTAGTCGAGTTTATTTTTTTCGGTTATTGAACAGAGTTGGTTTGTTTTCGGGGGATGTATTCTTTTGTAATGTTTGTATCTTTTTGTTAGGTTTTAAGGCGCTTTGTTTTGCTTCTGTGTCAGTGGTATAAGCTCCTCTTTTTGCCACGTCAGAGCTTATAGTTGGTTGATTGCTATTGATGAGTTTTGCTAAATTATAACCTGAGCCGCTTTCTGTTGGTTCACTACTTTTTGTAGCGTTAGGCAAAAAATTGTTTGTTTTTTTTAGAGGACTTGTTTTTTCTTCCATTGCACTAACTTGAGCAAAAATAATACATAAGCTCGCAACATATAATAATCTAGATTTCATTGTGATTGTTCCTCTCATAAAATTAGGAGTTGTTTTAAAAAAATTAATTATAAGTATGCAATATAAACAATAAAATATCTAGTTTAAGATAATAAATTGTTATTTTTTATAATTCAATACAGTTTTTACTTAGGTATTAAAGACTAAAAACAAGGAGCTTGTTGAGAGCTCCTTGTTTTTAATGAAACATTTATTTTTTGGATAATTTTTTATAATGAACGGGTTATTTTTTTTTGTTTTTCCAAAAACGGGAAGATTTTTCTTCTATTTGCGGTTGATGGTTTGGTATTCTTCCATAACCCACACTACTACTTTTTTGAGTTGTATCCCCGCCAGTTCTCCTTGTAGGAAAGTTTGTTTCTTCACCGCTTGCTGGTGCATCAAACATTGGGTTCTCGCCTTCCCCGCTCATAGAATATTCTATTTCTGGTATGTCTAGGTCTGATGATTCCGTTTTTTTTTATTGCAAACTTTGTCTTGTTGGATACGCACCTCTTGGATATTCTAGTTTTGGATATTGACCGTGTGTTGGGTATTCACCTTTGTTAAAATAGTTTCCTTTTGTTGGATAGTTAGTGATGAAATTTCCGTTTGGGGTTGGATACTCTATTCGGATGGTATATCCCTTATGTAGAGGAACTTTTTTGGAATTAGTGGTATGTATTAATGGCATGATAAGCAAACTGGCTAAATATACTATTTTAGAATAATTCATAGTTTATCCTTTTTTAAGTATCGAATGTATGACAAAGTCTGATTGTTATTTCTAATATAGATTAAATTTGAAAAAATAAGCAAGATAAGCAACTGTTTTTTAACCGTTAAGATTTACTCTTTTTGTAAACCTGTTGGATATATAGTTGATTTTGTTTTTTAATTAAAGACCATGTTGTATGAATCTTATGTACCCCTCCTTGGGGGTTTTGCATAAAACGTATAATTTCATTTAAAAATGCTTGAGTTGGAGGAAAAGGAACCTTTTCATTAATAAGCCAAGCCAGTAATAACCGATGATGCAGAGCTTCATGTGTTGTAAAAAAATGGGCGATATTAATTGTTTGTTGATTATTTTGAGTTGATGAAATGTGTGTTAATGTCTCTTGGGCAAGGTGTTCTAAAAAATTTTCTGTTATTTTAAGGCGATTGAGGGTAGCAATAAAATTGTTTTCAAAACGTTTATCACATGCACGTAGTGCTGGTAGGACGGTAAGGCGAATGCAGTTGCGTAAATAGTCTACTGATTCATTAGTTTTATCGTGGGCATAGGCAATATGATGAGAGTGCAGCCATTCTAGAATAGTCGCTTTAGGTGTTTCAAGAAGGGGTCTGATATAAAAACCGTGTTTTGGTTTTATTGCCGTTAAGCCGGTAAGGCTTGCGCCACGAATAAGACGAATGAAAAATGTTTCTTCTTGGTCTTGTGCATGGTGTGCAAGGGCAATGTGGTGAGCGCTATGCTCATGAAGGACTTTTTCCAGGAAATAGCGACGCATTTTTCGACCTGATTCTTCTGATGAGCTGTTCTGCTTAAAAATGGAAGGGAGTTCAGATCGTTTTATAGTTACAAAAGGGATGTTGAGTGCATGCGCAAGCTGCTGGCAATCCTGTTGTTCTTGATCAGCTTCTGGGCGCCATTCGTGATTGAGGTGTGCGGCAATAAGAGTTAGGTTGTATTTTTTTTGTAATTCTACAAGAGTATGTAATAAAAAAACAGAGTCAGGTCCTCCAGAGAGGCCTACTACTATTACATCACCATCTTTGATAAGATGGTGATGTAGGATAAATTGTTCAATTTTTTGTAACATCACTAACTACCATGTTCGTATGGTTCGACAAGCTCACCACGAACGGGATTATAGATTCATTTTTTCCGCTCGTTCTGCTTCGTTAACCTCCGTACTACGTCAAGGCTTGCGCTTCGTTAAGCTTTGTACTACGTCAAGGCTTGCTCTTCGTTAAGCTCTGTACTACGTCAAGGCCTGCAGCTTCGTTAAAAAGCTTCGGCGGATAAATTTTCGGGCCTTGTAGCAGTAAACGAGGATTTTATCCTGAGTTTATCGAAGGGCTCAAAGCATCACTGAGATTATTTTAATCCCGTTCGTGGTGAGCTTGTCGAACCATACGAACTTTTCATATGATTATTATTTTATACATCTAAGTTTTTAGCAAATCTACCAAAGTCTTCTATGTATTCTTTTCTTCCTTGTACGTCTTCACCCATCAGGGTAGAAAACCATCTATCCGCCTCTAAAGAGTCTTCAATAGTTACTTTGAGTAAGGATCGGGTTTTGCTATCCATTGCAGTTTCCCATAGTTGGTCAGGATTCATTTCACCAAGACCTTTATAGCGTTGAATATGCATAAAAGGTTTGCTGATTGCTTTAATTGCTTCAAGAAAGTTAAGAGCGCCGATGCCTTCAATAGTGCGTTCTTTGCCCGTAATAGATAACGCCCACGGATTATCTTGAATAAGTGTTAACTTATTAAGAGCGAGCACCATTTTTTTAACTTCTGATGCAGAAAAAAACGTGAGAGGAATATTCCAATGTTTACTCATCATTTTAAAGGATATACCTCCATAAAGGGTAAGATTTTCTCTATCTTCACCTTCATTTTCTTCTTTGATGAGCGCAACGTTTTCAGGTTTTTCTAGAGCTACTTTATAATCAGAGAAAGATTCTTTGAGGTTATTAAGTAATAAATCAAGACCATCGGTTTTTTCCCAGAGATTTTTATGTAATGCTGCCACAAGAGCATTGCATTGATTAGGGGAAATTTTAAAGTCATTACTGATATTAATAAGTTTTGTATCGTATTCTTGAATATCCGTAAGCAGTTGCATGAACGTTGCAGCTTCAACTTCTTTATTGTTGATAGTTAATGTAGTATGTTCCTGGGCCCAATCAAATAAGAATTGAATAAACTCAATATCATCTTTAAGATATTGTTCTTTTTTGCCTATTTTTGCTTTATAAAGAGGAGGCTGAGCAATATAAAGATATCCATGATCAATTAATGGGCGCATATAGCGGAAAAAGAATGTTAAAAGTAATGTTCTAATATGTGAACCATCAACATCAGCATCTGTCATAAGAATAATTTTATGATATCGCGCTTTATTAAAATCAAAATCTTGACCTATTCCACTGCCAATTGCAGAAATGAGTGCTTTTATTTCATCATTGGAAAGTATTTTATCAAGACGTGCTTTTTCGACGTTTAAAATTTTACCTTTGAGGGGTAAAATTGCTTGATTGCTACGATCGCGGCCTTGTTTTGCAGAACCACCCGCAGAATCTCCTTCCACAATAAAAATTTCTATTGCTGCAGGGTCTTCAAGTGTACAATCAGCTAGTTTGCCGGGTAAAATCATCCCATCAAGAACAGTTTTTTTGCGTGTTAAATCGCGAGCTTTACGGGCAGCTTCTCGTGCGCTGCGAGCGATATCAGCTTTTTGAACAATTTTTTTTGCAATGGTTGGATTTTCTTCAAAGAATATATCAAGATATGCAAACAACCAAGATTCAACAATGCCTTTGACTTCATTGTTACCAAGTTTGGTTTTTGTTTGGCCTTCAAATTGTGGTTCTGGTACTTTAATACTCAACACGCACACAAGACCTTCTCTCACATCTTCGCTAGAAAAAGAATCAGGACCTTTTAACACACCAAATTCTTGTCCCTTTTTATTGCAAACTTTTGTCAGAGCACCTTTTAGGCCAGAAACGTGAGTCCCTCCTTCAATGGTGTTAATGTTATTCACAAATGAAAATAGTTGTTCGCCATACCCATCATTGTATTGTAGGGCAGCTTCAAGAACATATTTGTCATCAGTTTTTTCGCAATAAATAACTTCAGGAAATAGAGGAGATTTATTTTTGTTAACATGCTCAACAAAAGAAACAATGCCACCAGCAAAGTGGAATTCATGATGTTTGCCCGTGCGTTCATCAGTAATGCTGATGCGTACATTTTTATTTAAAAAAGCAAGTTCACGTAGTCGAGATGATAATGTTTCAAAGCTTAGATCGGTTGTTTCTGTGAAAATTTCAGCATCAGGTTTAAATTGAACAAGGGTTCCACGTTTATCGGTAGTGCCGATAATTTTTAGTGAACCGATTGCTTTTCCACGATGAAATTCTTGGTAATAAATATTGTTTTTTTGAAAAACCGTAACTTGTGTCAATTCTGATAAAGCGTTAACAACAGAAATACCAACGCCATGTAAACCTCCAGAAAATTGATAGGTATCTTTATCAAATTTTCCGCCCGCATGTAATTTGGTCAGTACTACTTCAACAGCAGATACTTTTTCTGTAGGATGTATATCGGTGGGGATGCCGCGACCATTATCTTCAACAGAGCATGATCCGTTTTCATGTAACGTTACTTTGACGGTATCGCAATAGCCTGCAAGAGCTTCATCAATGGAGTTGTCTACAACTTCATAAACTAAATGGTGAAGTCCTTGAGGTCCTGTTGAGCCAATATACATAGCAGGTCTTTTTCTGACGGCTTCAAGACCTTCCATGATTCTGATGGACTGAGCAGCATATTCTTTTACTGGTTTTGTCATAAAATTAACCGACCCTTTCTTTGGCCTTACGTTCAAAAATGGATAAGAATTTTTAATTCGAAAATAGTTATTTCATAGATATATTTTATTATACTTTAAAAGATAGAAAAAATGAATTATTCTATCAAGTTTATTGTGTGTTTTATTTGTATTGAGAAATGAATTTATTGCATATAACATGGAGTAAGATGCTACAAACAATATTTGGAAAAGAAAAAGATCTTTTTTTTATGAAAGCAGCTTTAGAGCAAGCAAAACAAGCATATGCGATTAATGAAGTTCCAATAGGAGCCGTTGTTGTTGATACTCAAGGAGTTATTATATCACATGCCTATAACACTGTTGAGCGTGATTGTACGCAAAGATCACATGCAGAAAGTGTAGCAATAGAGCTGGCAGGAAAATTTCTTGGTGATTGGCGATTGAATAATCACTGGTTGTATGTAACTCTTGAACCGTGTTCTATGTGTATGAATTTGATTAAATTAAGCCGCCTAGAAGGAGTTGTTTATGGAGCAGGCTCACCGGTATTTGGATTCCACCTTGACAATCAAGATGATATTTCGGTATACAAAAAAGATACTTTTTCAGTGATTGAAGGAGTCATGGTTAATGAAACGGCGGAATTATTAAAAAATTTTTTTTACAACAAGAGGAAAAAAAGTGGATGAAAAGCGTAATTTAAAAAAAATAGAAGCTGATTTGTTGAAGCGCAAATTAGAATTAGAGCAAAAATTAACGGAAATGTCTAAGGAGCAATTTTCCGATGGACAAGTACAGGATCCAGGCGATCAAGCCCTTACTGCTACGATGGAAGCATTGCGTATGTCTTTGCAAGATGCAGAAGTTGAAGAGTATCGAGGTATAGCAAGAGCTTTAGAAAGAATTAAAGAAGGCGGGTACGGATTATGCGTGGATTGTGGAAATGCAATTTCTGAAAAGCGTCTTAATTCCTTTCCCGGTACCATGCGTTGTTTGGCGTGCCAAGAAAATTTCGAAGAGAAGCCTCATCATGGCTCGCCTTATTCTTGATAATTCTTTTTATGCAAGGTTCTGGGCCACTTTATTCCCCCTATTTGCTTAGTTATAGGTGGGGCCCTTGTAAAAAAGATTTTTCTACTTTTTGACAATTAAGCTTTATGAGCTTATAATAGTTAACAAAATTGTTGTGTTTAGAAAAGATTCCGATTCAATCATATCAGAAGGTTATAGTGCGATATGGCAAAAGAAATAACAAAGTCTGCTAATTCCCCCGTTTCACACGGTGTGGGACGTCGAAAAACTGCGGTAGCACGTATTTGGCTACGTCGTGGTGCGGGACAAATTAAGGTAAATGGTCAAGATTATACAAGCTATTTTGATACCAAAGTTGCAGCGGATGTTGCAGCAACTCCGTTTAGAGTGTGTCCAATTGGCGCTAGTTTTGATGTTGAAGCAAATGTTTTTGGTGGCGGTAAAGTTGCTCAAGCTAATGCGGTAAAATTAGGAATTGCTCGCGCTTTTGTTGAATTTGACGCGAATGCAAAACCTACATTAAAAAAGCATGGCCTTATGACTGTTGATGCTCGTAAAAAAGAGCGTAAAAAATATGGTCAAAAAGCTGCTCGTGCTAAGTTCCAGTTTGTAAAAAGATAATTATCTTTTAGTTAAAATCATACTTTCGAGCCAGTCAATAAAAAAAGGGTGCTATGTAGTGTGTGCTGTAATAGGATACGTAGGTAAATCTTTATGTAGCACATTTATTTTTGAAGGACTGGCTCGTTTGGAATATCGTGGGTATGATTCTGCCGGATTTGCCTGTCTTGAATCAACAAATCAAAAGCTTTTATATTTAAAGTCTTCGGGGCAACTTTCTCATTTAACTGAGCGTTTAAAAAAACATCCCATTGATGGTTTTCTGGGTATGGGGCATACAAGATGGTCTACGCATGGAGATTTTTCTGAAAAAAATGCTCATCCTCATGTAGATTGTACGGGAACTGTTTCGGTTGTGCATAACGGTATTATTGAAAATTATGATACCTTAAAGTCTGAATTGCTTAAAGCAGGACATGTTTTTCGGTCTGATACAGATACAGAAGTGATTAGTCATTTTTTTGAGTCTCTCGTAGAAAATCCTCTTTTTTTAGTTAGTGCGGTGAGTGCTTTTGTACAAAATTTACATGGCATGTATGCGTTTGTTGTTATGGCAGAAAAGCTACCTAATATGCTTATTGTTGTACGTAAAAAGTCTCCTCTTTGTATTGGTATTGGTGAAGGAGAAATGTTTGTAGCGTCAGATATTTTAGCGTTTGCCGGTAAAACAAAGAAGGTATTTTTTTTACCGGACGAAAGTTTTGCATTTGTTTTTCAGGATATTATTAAGGTATATGACTTTTCAGCAAATGAATTGCAGGTAATACCTCAAGAGATGCATCTTTTATTTAAACGAGCTGAAAAAGATGGGTATGAGCATTTTATGCTGAAAGAAATTTATGAGCAGAAAAATGCTATAACTAAAACAGTTGAATCCTTACAGCGGTTAGATTCGGCGGTGTGGAGTCAATTGGGTATATCTGCTGCAAAAGTACAAAGGCTTCAGCATATTTGTTTGTTGGCATGCGGTACATCTTGGCATGCGGCTCGTATAGCGCAGTTCTTTTTTGAATCAATTACTTTAATGCCGGTATCAGTTCATTTAGCTTCTGAGTTTAGGCATATGTCTTTTTTTCCTCAGGAAAACAGTTTATATATTTTTATTTCTCAATCTGGTGAAACTGCTGACACTTTAGAAGCATTGCGATTAGTTAATGCCTATAATGAATTGTCTACTATTGTTATAACAAATGTTGCAACAAGTACCATGGTTCGTGAAGCGGATGGTTTTTTATTAACATGTGCAGGACAAGAAGTTGCTGTTGCTTCTACAAAAGCTTTTTCTACGCAGCTTGCAGCATTATATTGGCTTTCTTATCGGATCGCCTTTGAAAAAAACTTAATAAAACATTCAGATGTGCGTCAAGCGGAAGTTGATCTTTTTAATGTTGCAGAATGTTTAGAAAGATCTTTAGATCAGTATAAAGATAGCATTGATCAGGTGTACGCTCAAAAATATGCATGTTATAATCAGGCGCTATTTTTAGGTAGACACATTAGTTATCCCTTGGCAATGGAAAGTGCACTAAAATTAAAAGAAGTTGGATATGTATTTGCTGAAAGTTATCCGGCTGGAGAGCTTAAGCATGGTCCTTTGGCGTTGGTTGATGAAACAATGCCGGTTTATATTTTTTCTCATCTTGATCCAGTAATTTATCAAAAACTTGTCTCCAATGCTCATGAAGTTAAAGCACGTGGTGGTAAGGTGATTGTTTTTGTCTATGAAGGTCAACAGGAATTGCGTGCATTAGCAGAAACGGCTTTTGTTATTTCTGCAGATATGCCCTCTTTGTTGGGACCCCTTGCAATGACTGCTCTTATGCAATACTTTGTGTATGCAATCGCCAAAGAACGTGGATGCCCGATTGATAAGCCTCGAAATTTGGCTAAATCTGTTACGGTTGAGTAATCCTTTAATGCATTTTTCTTGCTATCCTTCGATACACCCCTTTTTGGGGCACTTAGGAGGAGCGGAAGAAAAACATTTTAATTTTTCACTGCTCCTCCTAAGTTGTTCTACGGAGTAGAATGTATCCAAGAGTACAAAAGTAATGACATTTCTTTTTTTAATTAATCAATGAGTGTTGTTGCTCTTTCTTGTAATATATTTGTTTGTTCTGTTTTATATTCCATAAACGACCAATGTGCTACATTAAACGGATGATCCATGAGAGGATTTTCATCAGCAACAAAGCCCCATGAATGGTATGCTTGTAATGCATTTATGTTAGTAATGCGCGTGCACAAGAAAATCCGCTTAATGCTTGGTATTATTTTGAAAATTGAGCTCATAAGCAGTTTGCCAATACCACGATTTTGTTCTGTTGTTGCAACAGCAAAACTCATTACTTTAACATTATCAGCCGGATAATTTGCGCGTATTAAAAATGTAATAAAGCCGATCGGTTTATCAGTTCTTTTATCTGTGGCTACTATAACAAAACAACTGTCTTGTGAAAACATTGCAATCACTTGTTCAGGAAATTTGGCTGGATCAAATACAAAATGATTTTGCAAAATAGATTCCATTATTTTTGTTGCGGCGTTCCAACTTACATTTGTTACATCATTGGCAAATAATGATTCAAAGGGTTTGAAATAAGCTTCTGTTTGTACAACTTCCGGAAATGCTTTTAAAAATTGCATTTCAACTGGAGTGTACGCATCACAAGCAAAATCCCACATTTTACCCATTGTATTGGCAAAATCTGTTGATACAATAGTAGTTTTTTTCCATTCAAGTATAATGGGGGAGCCTAATTTATCGGTTGTTAAAAAAGAACCGGATTCTTTTAGTGCAGGGCAATCATTCATTGTTTTGTTTCTTTCAGTAGAAATAGTTATCGAACATATAATTACTAACACCACAAAAAAGGGTGAATAGTTAAAATTCATACAATATACCTTTATATATTTTGTAAAAATATACGTTAAAAATAGGACCTTGGAAAAGAGGTAGGTTTATAATGAGATATCTGTGCATATAAATGCATCAAAGCTTTTATATGACGTATTATTGAGAGATAAGTGAGCTTTTCATACCTGGGATTCCTTTTACCCATGAATTAATAGTAATCATTTTAATAGTAGCAGTGGGTGTTATAGATGTCAAAAAAAGGCTTAAGCTAAATAATTGTTTTTAAGTTTAATAAATTTTTGTTTTTTGCCAGGTTTCTTCGTTGTTTTGTATGTTTTTTATGATATATTGCGCTTGATCAAGCCATTGTTGAGCTATTTCTATCGGTAAGATTGTTGTTAAATATGGTTTATATGTTTTGATCCATTCATGATAGGGAATGTAATTTGGTTCTTCTTCTGGTTCACAGTACATATAAGGATAAAAAGGCGTTATTTCAAAAATAATATTTCCACAACTATCATTATAAAGCCATGTTATATATCGCGTATCATTTGATGCAGCTTCCCAGGTATGGTATTGGTATCCAATCCAACCGACATATCCGCTCGGAAATGTATGGAGAGTAAAGCCACTTTCATTGTAGCTGTATTCATTACATAAATAGCCAATATCAGAGGAGATAGATTTATCAAGCTTTAAGTTATTAATTAATGTTTTTTGTAAAAAATTTTCTAGTTGTTGCATGTTATAATAAATAGGACCATTTGTAAGAAGAATGGTATTCTTGTTATCACTGAACACAATATCTTCTTCATACATTGGTCCTAACCACGTAACTGGATCTTGCAAAAGTATTATTATTTTTTTTGTGGAATTTAGTGGAAAAAATATGTTGTGTTTGTTCATTTGAGGGCTTTCTCAGTTATTTGTTTAAGAATTCTGCCTGATGTTGTTACAAATCCGTTTTTGATTAAAATAGTTTGTAGTTTATTATGAAGTTCTTTCCATGTAACAACATGACCATGATATTTACCTGGGGAGGTGTACTTAAGTAACACAAATGTATCATTTTCTATTGCTATTCGTTGTGTTCCTTCTGTTGGTAAAGAGTAATCTAAGCATCGTTGACCATTTTTTGGACACGGGCTTTTTGTTCCTCGGCTGTTTCTATGATGGTAGGGGGAATTTTCATAGAGACCATGAGGATGCTTTTGGTTATGATCATCATCGTTTTCGTTATTATCTGGATCATTCCAGCCTCCTCCATTGAAACTACCATAAGCATTGGAAGAATTATTCGTAATATGTCTTTGTTTATGTTTATTTTTTCCAAATATTTTTTGGATACAATTAATACCTAATAAGGTTACTCCAATTGTTAAACCAGTATGTGCTATTTGAGCTATTACCGGTATAATCTGGGGAATAGTGTGTAGAGAGAGGGCTATTATAGGAGAATTATGTACAATAATATTATAAGAAGATACACAATACGTGTGATTTGTTTTGATAGAAATTTGATGTATTATGCATGGTAAATTAACGATTTCAATTGAATTGATTTGAATTGGTAGACCTTCAGAATTCATTAATAAATCTGTTGATTTTAATTTGTGGGCAGTAACCCATTTGTTATCGTTGTATAGATAAAATTGTTGTTCTAGAGTTGTATTAATACATTCATTATCAATACGGATTCTGATGTAATAATCTGCGGTATAATATTGTTTATTTATTATGGGAAATTGTTGAAGAATGCCATTGTTAGAAGAAAGGACGTTATCATTAATATTTAACTGTTGAATATTGTGATGTCCGGATGCTGTCTTGATGAGGGTGTCAGAGCTAAAACCTTTTAAGTATGATGTTCCTATTGAAATTAATAAACATAATAATACGCAATAGGTCTTTTTTATAAACACAAGTGTTCCTTTTTGTTGATTATATTTTTACAAAATACAGAATTGAGAGAAAAAAGATAGAATTGTGAGAAGATGTAATGTGTGTTGTTTGAGTGGAATATATGGATAAGATTATAGGCAAAAAATAAAATTTGTGTCAGGCTTAATGTTGAAAATAAGTTGTTAGTGTTAAATAAAATGAAATGTAAATGTGATGATAGGACTTGGGCATAAAGAAAGTATTATAAAAATTATAACTGCTTTTTATCCAGATGCTAAAATATATCTTTTTGGTTCATATGCTCGCGGGACTGCTAAACAAGGATCAGATATTGATATTGCAATTGATACGGGTAAGCGATTAAATTTGCATGAATGGCAATTTCTTTGGAATCTTCTTGATGCTTTGCCAACGGTACAAAAAATTGATCTTGTTGATATGTATAGAATTCCTGATGCTATGCGTGAATCTATTCTTACGGAGGGAGTTGCATGGAAGCCTTAAATCATAAATATAATAATTTTAAAAAATGTTATGAGGCGCTTGGTAATGTTATATTAGTTCAAGAGGAGTTGAATTATATTGCCATAGCTAATCCGATTGCAGACGACTTATTTAAGGCAGGGGTTATTAAACATTTTGAACTTGCATATGAAACAGCATGGAAATTTCTTAAGCAATATCTTGCTGATGTTTACCATCAAGAACTTTCTTCACCAAAGGCTGTTTTTCGTTCTTGTGAAACATATCGAGTATTTCCACCACATATTGCAAATGAACTGATTATGCTTGCTGATGCGCGTAATACTACTACTCATATTTATGATCAAATATTAGCGCAAGAAGTATGTGATTCTATTGTTAACCATCATCAGGTTTTTGGGGTTATTTTAAAAACTATAAAAATGCCATTAAACAGTGATGAATAATATGATAAAAAGCAGGGATAATGCATAAATTTTCTTTTCAAAAGCTTAACGAAAAAGATTTACCACTTCTTTTTGCTTGGTTTAAAGAACCCCATGTGCAAAAATGGTGGCCCACGCCTGAAAAAGATAAATTGTTAGAAAAATTTTTGCAACGTATTAGATCAAAGGATGTTTTTGGGTATATAGTTCTTTTGAATAATATACCTATTGGTTATATTCAATATTATTATATTGATCGCAACAATAAAAATGCAGGATCTTGGTTGCTGCCACTACCAAAAATGACTATTGGGATTGACCAATTTATTGGAGATCCAGAGTATATTGGAAAGGGTTATGGTACATTATTGATCAAAGAATTTATTTATATGCTTAAAGAGATTGAGTCAACGGTAACAACCATTATTGTTGATCCCGATTCTGAAAATCTGGCGGCTATTAGATGTTATGAAAAAGTTGGTTTTACAAGTTTAGGCATTTACGATGTTCTGGGTGGTAGGCATTTGTTAATGAAATATGATATTTAATATAAGATTGATTTTTTATAATTCATTATAGTTGCTGGTTTTTTTGATCGGCCAAAATATTATGATAAATAGCTTTATACATAGTAAATGCTTGTTGAGGTCTATTGGATAATATAATTATACTTATTCCATGACGTATATATTTTTAATACCTGAATAGTCATCATATGGTTGTTCTACAATATATTTATCCCAAAATTTTTGAGCAATACTGTATCTTCGTTGGGTTGTATGATTTTTATGATATATTGCGCTTGGTCAAGCCATCGTTGAGCTATTTCTATCGGTAAGATTGTTTTTAAATATGGTTTATATGTTTTGATTTAATCAAGAAGATATATTGTATTTTTTTATGAGAATCAAGGTTATTAACCTTGATTTTTAACCAAAACATAGCGAAGTTAACCTTGATTTTTGACCAAAAACGTATAGAGTTAACCTTGAATTATAACCAAAAAAGGTAGGATAACTCTTATGAAACGTATTATCGATTATTATTTAAATAATTGGAAAGGTGATCGATACCGTAAGCCTTTGCTTTTACGTGGTGCTCGACAGGTTGGAAAAACACACGCAGCTCGTGCTTTAGGGACATCATTTCCTGATTTTTTTGAAATTAATTTAGAAAATCAACAAGTAGCCCAAACTATTTTCGAAAAAGATCTTCAACCAGATAGAATTATTCGAGAATTATCAGCTTTGATGCTCCAGCCAATTATTCCTGGTAAAACATTGTTATTTATAGATGAAATTCAAGCTGTTCCGCGAGCAATTTTAGCCTTACGTTATTTTTATGAACAAATGCCTGAGTTACATGTTATAGCTGCTGGATCATTGCTTGATTTTGCTATTGAGCAAGTAGGTATTCCTGTTGGTCGAGTTGATAGTTTTTATATGCAACCGCTTTCATTTATTGAATTTTTATGTGCAACATCATCGAATATTATTGTAAAAGAATTGCTTTCCCATACCAGTATGGATCCAATAAGTGACATAATTCATAATAAACTACTGAGTTTGTTAGGTGAATATCTTGCCATTGGAGGAATGCCTCAAGCGGTTAGGTGTTGGCAAGAAACAAAAGATACGTTGGAATGTCCACGATTTCATGCATCTATTCTTTCTGCGTATCGGCAAGATTTTGGTAAGTATGCCAAACGACTTCAAATAAAATACGTTGAACTTCTTTTTGAACATATTCCACTGCAGCTTGGTCAAAAGTTTAAATATACAGCCATTGAAGGCGAATTTAGAAAGCGTGAGCTTGCTCCAGCACTTGATCTGTTAGTTACGGCTGGTGTTGCTCAAAAAGTTTATGCTAGTGCAGGACAGGGAATTCCGTTGGGAGCACAAATTGATCCGCTTGATTATAAAGTAATTTTTCTTGATGTAGCTCTTTCTCAAATAATGTTGGGATTGCAAACAGCAGGATGGTATATAAACCCACTAACGGAATTTGTCAATAAAGGGGCGTTAGTTGAAGCATTTGTGGGGCAAGAAATAGCTACATGTCTTGATCCATCAAATAAGCCTGTTCTTTATTATTGGCATAAAGAAACGCGTGGTAGCAGTGCTGAGATTGATTATCTTGTTCAACAAGAGGGATATGTTATACCTATTGAAGTAAAAAGTGGTGAAGGACGTACTTTGAAAAGCATTCAAATGTTTCTTGAATCTCATCAAAAATCACCCTATGGGATTCGATTTTCTATACAAAATTATTCTGAGTACAATAAAATACGTTCGTATCCACTCTATGCAGTTTTTCAATTAGGTATGTGGAATAATACACTACGTAAAGCTATTGAAGCATTGCTTTAAATGTTAAAAAAAGGGATAGGTCATATAAAAAGATAAATATAGTGAGATACAATTTGTGGTAGAGGAAGAATCAGATTTCAATTGTTATAAAAACTTGTTAGATATGTTTGATAATGATGTAAAATAATAGATGATACATAGTAGTTATAGCAATAAAAAAAGAGCTGTTTTAAAAGCGGCTCTTTTTTTATTGCTATAAGATTACGGTATAATATTTATTATATTCATCTGCAGCCTCTTTCCATTGGCGATTTTGATGTAATTGGTTTGCTGCAGTAAATGGATGTTCACCATAAAACCATTCAGCATTCATAGGTCCTTGTTGTGTGAATAATTTTGAAGTTGATACTGCAAGAATAGAAAATAATAATATTCTTTTGGCTATCTTCATATGATGGTCTTTGTATAAAAAATTAGAGAGTTCTTTTTTGGTGAGCAATATATAATTTTTTTTTTAATTAAACAAGAGGTCTATTCGGAGCTTAGTTTTTTGGTTTTTTCAGAAAAAATTCGCAATTTATTGCGTAAGCATGCTTGTTTGTGGTCAATAAGAGAGAGTACATCACCTATGTTGTGAAATTCTTTATGATCTATTTGACTTCTGCTAGGAGCGAATTTGTTATATCTTTTGAGCGCTTCTTGTTGAATTAAGTTTAAGATGGTGAGATTTTTTAAAATTTCTAATGTATGTTGAAGGGAAAAGGAATTCATTTCAAATAGTGCCACATACTCAGTGAGATTTTTATCAGCAGTTTGATTATTGATGTTATTTTGATTATTAGGATATAGATTTCTTGTGCAATATATATTTGAGCACTTTTTGTTGGTAGTGTATGCGTCAGAACATGTCAATATATCAAGCTTTTGAATTGTTGTACGGAGATCATTAGTAGGCATTTCAGTTAAGTTTTCAACTTTAATGCATGTAATGTCATTAATTTTGATAGGTGTTTGGTATTCATAAGTAGAGTGATTTTTTTTATTAAATAGATTTTTTCCAAAGGCTTTTGTAATGGTATGCATTGAAAAAGTTGTTGAACCATTTAATAAAAATATAACTAATAAAACAGCATTTTTTTTGAAATTCATGACTTATTCCATTTTAATAAGGATCTACTTTTTTAGATTTTTACAAACTTATTGAACTTTAGCATTAATCATTTGCTTATGCAATGCTGTATGTTAGTTCTTATTGTTTATAAAGTTTAGAGAGTAGATAATCAAATGATTATGGATTGTTTTTGTGGAAGATTAAAATTGATTTTCATAATATAATGTATGATTTGCGTGGGGATAAGATATAGTGAATGAGTTCTGTTGGTATAGTATATCTTTGTTTAAGTTGATTGAGCACCCATAAAGAAAATATACATTTCTTTATTGCAAAGTTGACGGGGATTATTACGCATTTATCGTATAAAGTAACAACAACAAACAATCCATTTTGAGAGAAATCAATATTATAGCTCCAAAGAGAGTCTAATTCAGTAGTTTGTTCAATTAGGTTTAATGTTTTAAGATCGTAGTAACGCACAGATTGTCCTACAGAAACATTATTTCGTGAAGCGGATGTGCTTCGATTGCATAATATTGCTAAAACAGAGTTATTTGGATGAAATAATATCTTTTTAAAATCTTCTTGTTCTTGTGCCCTTATACAAGGATAAGGTGTAATTTCTTTTTTATTATCTATGATAAAGATTGTTTTTTCATTTCCAATTGCTAGGTTAGTTCCATCATGATTGTATTGACAAAAGGTACAGAGTAGAAGTTTTTGAGGTAAATTGATGCTGTCTGATGGTGTTTTTAAATTATTTAATGAATAGAAGAGTATTTCGCTTTGGTGTGTAATTGTACATATAATTTCTTGTGTGGGATGTTTTGTTATAAGGAAGGATTCTATAGAAGGAATAGTTATAGATGTATTTTGTACATAATTATATTTTGACATTTGTCCATAGGCATTTATAAAAATAGTATTATCGATTGGATTCCATGCGAGAGAACTGGGTGTATATAATGTCGTTTTGCGCGCTTCTAATATTTCGGTTTTTTGATTATATATTTTTATTTTTGTATCAACACAAGTAATTATATGATTACCATTACTTTGTATTATTGTATATTGGTTGTAAATTGAATGAGTGGTATCTTCAGGATCAGATATCATTGTTGTATTGCTTGTAGGTAGATTTACAATATATGTCTCTTGTGATTGATTAGTAATAGCAATTTTTTCGTTTTCAAGAAAATGTGCATAACACGGATTTTTTACGGCATTTATCTCTTTAATATTAAATATGCTATTTTCCATAGCATTAAAAATAGATGTGTTAATAAATAACGAAACAATAATAAATAAAATAATATTTTTAGGGTTCATGGCTATTTTATATATACAGATTATTTTTGTGGAAGATTAAAATTGATTTTCATAATATAATGTATGGTTTACGTGGGGGTAAGATATAGTGAATGAGTTCTGTTGGTATAGTATATCTTTGTTTAAGTTGATTGAGCACCCATAAAGAAAATATACATTTTTTTATTGCAAATTTCACTGGCATTATTACGCATTTATCGTATAAAGTAACAATAACAAACAATCCATTTTGAGAGAAATCAATATTATAGCTGCAATGAGAGTCTAACTCAGTAGTTTGTTCAATTAGCTTTAATGTTTTAATATCGTAGTAACGCACAGATTGTCCTACAGAAACATGATTTCGTGAAGAGGATGTGTTTCGATCGTATAATATTGCTAAAACAGAGTTATTTGGATGAAATAATATATTTTTAAAATCTTCTTGTATTTCTGCCTTTATAGAAGGATAAGCTGTAATTTCTTTTTCATTATCTATGATAAAGATTTTTTTTTTATCTCCAATTGCTAGTTTAGTTCCATCATGATTGTATTGACAAAAGGTACAGAGTTCAAATTTTTGAGGTAAATTGATTTTGTGTGATGGTGTTTTTAAATTATTTAATGAATAGAAGAGCATTTCGCCTTCGTTTTTAGTTGTACATATAATTTTTTTTGTGGGATGTTTTATTACAAGGAAGGATTGTATAGAAGGAATAGTTATATATTTATCTTCTACATAATTGTATGTTGACATTTCTAGATTTATTCCATAGAAACTTATAAAAATAGTATTGCTGATTGCATCCCATGCGAGAGAATTGGGAGTATATACTTCCGTTTTGCGGGCTTCTAATTTTTCGGTTTTTTGATTATATATTCTTATTTTTGTATTAACACAAGTAATTATATGATTACCATTACTTTGTATTATTGCATATAGCTTGTAATCTGAATGAGTGGTGTCTCCAGGATCAGATATCATTGTTGTATTGCTTGTAGGTAGATTTACAATATATGTCTCTTGTGATTGATTAGTAATAGCAATTTTTTCGTTTCCAAGAAAATGTGCACAACGCGGATTTGTTACGGTCTTTATTTCTTGCTTTTTGTTGAGTATGCTATTTTCCATAGCATTAAAAATGGATGAGGTAATAAAAGAATAAATCACAACGAAAGAAAGAAGATTTTTATTGTTCATAATTATTTCTCAATTTTGTAAAAATTTTTTAGTAAATATCGCAAAAAGTATATCATTAAATGGTTTTAATAGCACTTGAAAAGTGATAGTATTTTTATAAGGTTTTCTATTGATTGTTAAAATTAGACATGAAAAAATGTATGTACGGATAGAATTCTTTGTATCCGTACATACATTTTCATATCTAATCTTAAGAAAAGGTTACTATTGAGTCTTGTCAGTGTTCGTTTTATTATTACGAAGTATGTTAATTTTGTCTGCTAGTGCTTTATCAAGGTCATCTAACTGCTTGTTGTATTTAGTACGGGCGCGAGTAACTGCGCTTTGATCCACTGGACGTACGGCTCTTATTTGTCTGAGATTTTTTTTATGGTGTCTTCTTATTGTGCTTCGTGCGAATTCAGTGGAAACTATCAGATTAGTCTGAAGCATAAGAGATGATGTACGTATGTTATTTGTAAGTGTTTGTTGAAGAATTAGATTGGTGTGATCGAATTGTTTTTGGAGGTTTTCATTTTGTTCCATAAGATCTTTATTTTGCTGAGCAAGTATGGTGTTTTGATTAAAAAGTAGTTCTACTATTTCACCAGGAGAGGGGTATTGTGTAGGAATGAAAGGTACATAACCTGGACTCATGCAATAAGAGTCTGAATCCATGCAATAAGAGTTAGGAGTATAAATAATGAAATAAGTTATGATGAAAAATGATTTTTTTGTGGTAAACATATTTTTTTTGTATGTATTTTATGAGGTTGTATAATATTATCAATAAAACAATATAATAAATTTTTATTCTATTGTCATATTAATTTATACATTTTCAGCAATAATATGTTTTTTTCTTATAGCTTGCCATTGAAAATCACTTTTTTTAGGATCAAAGTTACGTACTTTTTCATCACATCCAGAATAACGAATACCTATAAATTCAATACCGCTATCTTTTAAGGCGTGCTCTACCGCTATAAGATATTTTACTTTATCATCAATAAATATTACTTTTTTTGGATGATAATTCATGATATTAAAAAAATAAAGTAAGACATATCCTTTGTCGTTATTGCCGCCAAACAAGATGCCATTTTTATACAAACAAGGATGTGTCATGGGTAAAATAAGATCGTCGGGATTTATGTTTGGGATGAAAAAAGAAATATTAATTTTTTCTAATTGTTCCAATGTGCGCTCTGCAATAAAAAGGCTGCGCGTAGAAAGTGCTATGACAGGAATGTTTTGTTCTAAGACTGATTGGATAAGTTCTGGGATGTCTGGTTCTGTGGGTTGTAAGGTAATATTAAACTCAGCATAAAATGCTTTGGGTAATGCATAATATACCGCAGTAATTTCATCAAAGCCTTCAATCATTTTTGTTTCTACTTCATGGGAAAACCATTCATTGCTCCCTAATTCTTCTGTTGGATGCACTAGAGTGTTATCTATATCAAGAACAACAAGCGTATCAGGTTCAATATAATCAAGAAGTGTTGAGAGTTTATCGCTTTCTATAATCAGAGCATAAGACGTATTGCTAAAAAATAATAAGATAAAAAGGAGTATGTTTTTCTTCATTATATTTTAACCTCTTCAATTTCAAGTTTATCATTACTAATATAATTCTGTTTAAGGTAGGTTAGTGCTTCTTCTCTGGTTTTAACAAGATCGGGGGTATAGAGTTGTGCTGTGTGGAGCATGCTAATAAGAGAAATGCAGGTATGTAATTGGTTATCCGTTTGAAGCATTTCTTTAGCTCGATCGTAGCGACGGTTTTCTTTTTTCTTAGGAGCCGCTTCTTTTTTTTCCTTTTTTTCTTTTGGTAAAGGAATACCCTCAGCTGTTACTTTTATATAATTATCAAGAGATTCTTCTCGTCCATAATTATTAACAAACCATAGTATTTGTTCTGTAGGCGGTGTAGTGCGTTCGGTTATAAAATCAGGTTCTATGCCACGTGCTTGAATAGTGGTATTATCAGGTAAAAAATAAAGGCACGTGGTTATTTTAAGAGCGCAGTTGTTGCTTATTGGAATAACTTCTTGAACAGAACCTTTACCGAATGTTTTGGTACCCACAAGAAAAACTAAATAATCATTGGTTTCATTTGAATGAATTTTAAGAGATCCCGCCAAAATTTCACTTGCTGAAGCGGTGTAATTATTAATCAGAATAAAAATAGGTAAAGTTTTTTTTGCCAGGGGATTTCTTCTTGTTTTATATTCTTCAAGTTGTTTACCATTTTTATCTTTTGTTAACGCAACAAGGCTTCCTTTTTTTAAGAATAATCCAGCAATATCAATGGCAGAATTTAGTAATCCTCCTGAATTGTTTCTTAAATCAAGAATAAGGCCTTTAATCTGTTCTTTTTGTGCTTTTTTTAATAATAATTCAATTTGTTTGTATGCGGTATCAGTAAACATACTCAGAGAAAGGTAAGCTATATTGTGGCTTTTGATATGAAAACTTAGAGAATGTTGTTCTTTGACAATGTCACGTATAATTTCAAATGAGAGTAAATCAGGATTGTTTTCACGCATGATTTTAACTTTGACCGGGGTATAGCGTTCACCTTTGAGTTTTGAAATTATTTTTTCTGTGTTAAGACCTTCAAGAATTTCACCATCAACTTCTACAATTTTATCCATTGGTTGAATGCCTATTTTATCAGCAGGGCCGTCAGGAATTGTATCTATGATGGTTAAATATTTATCTTGAGATTTTCTTAGGTTATCAATAACAATTCCTACACCAAAAAATTCTCCCGCAGTCATTTCTAACATTTCACGATATGTTTTAGGATCTAAAAAATTGGAGTGAGCATCAAGCGAATTAATAAAGCCATCAATTGCTTTAATCATATTATCGACCGGATCGGTAATAGCATAATGTTTTTCATGTGCTATGTTCATTGCTTGTGCAAAAGTTAAAGACCAATCAAAGATTACTTTATCAAAATCTTGATCTGATACTTGGGCAGATTGAATATTGGTAATAGTTTCAGGAGTTTGGGAGATAGTTGGAATGGTTATGAGTAAAATAGAGATAAAAATAAAGCCTATATCTTTACGTTTCATTAAGATTCCTTTTTTCTTTAGTAAAGTCTGAATCTTGCAACATAAGTCAATAAAATTGAATAATATAATAAGAAAAAGAATAAATCAGTAAGGAAAGATAGTATGAGAATAAAGAAGATTTGTATGAGGATTGTATTGTGTAGTGAAATGATTTTATTTGGATATATTTATTGTTTTGGAATAAATGGAATTAAAGTTTTACAACTTCAAAGAAAGAATGTTATTGAGTTAGAAAATACTATTACGATGCTTAATAATGATGTTGAACAGTTAGAAAAAGAAATTAATGTATGGAAAACTAACGATTTTTATAAAGAAAAATTTGCACGAGAACAATTACAGATGGCGCGAAAAGGGGATGAAATTTTTTATATAGGAAATTAGGTTTGTTTGATATGCTATATGTTATTTATTTTAATTTTAATTAAGGATAGTTATTATGAAATTGATTTTACCTGCTTTGCCATATGAATTTGGTGCTCTTGAGCCATATATTGATGCACAAACAATGGAAATTCATCATGATAAACATCATCAAAAATATATAGATGAGCTTGAAAAAGCTTTGAAAAAATGTCCTCATTTTGAACCGTCATCGGTTTCTAGTTTATTGCTTAATTTGAAATTAGTTCCAACAGAGATTCGTGCTGATGTGCGTAATAATGCAGGAGGGCACTTTAATCATTCTCTTTTTTGGCGAATTATGAAAAAAAACGGTGGTGGTCAACCAAAGGGTTTTGTAGCTGATGAAATAAAAAAGACATTTGGTTCATTTGCAGAGTTTCAAGATATTTTTAACACTTCTGCTAAATCTGTCTTTGGTAGCGGGTGGGTATGGCTTTCTATTGATGAAGTTGGAAAATTAATAATTATGGCGTTACCAAATCAAGATTCTCCTTTGTTGTATAATGCAATTCCAATTATGGGTCTTGATGTATGGGAACATGCGTATTATTTACAATATCAAAATAAGCGTCCCGATTATATTAATGCGTGGTGGCATGTGATTGATTGGGATATGATAGAAGAAAATTATCGTGCTGTTATTGAGTAATATCTAAGAGACTGTTCTATTAAAAACTAGGCTTGTTGAATGCCATTTTATATTCTTAAACAATCAATTTGTATTATAGTGTTTGGGTTTTGTTTTGTAATATCTGGTATGGACAATGTGACAACTAGAGAGTTAATGATACCACCAGTTATTCAAGAGCATAGTCAGTATTTAGCAATGCTTAAATCTCACAACCAAATTGATTTTTCTAAACATCCTTTATTATGGACAGATAAGTCATTTGTAACGCAAAACGAATTGAATACATATGCAGCAAGATATGAACCAAATTTTGATTATACTACGCTGTCATTAGATCAGCTTCTGGATACGATACATTTTCATGATTATTTTCAAATGAAATCTAATAAACAATTAAAAAATGCATTGTACAATAAGTTTAAGACTCATCAAATTAAACTAAAAGAAATAAAAAAATTATCTTTATATTGGCAAAAAGCTTTTATTTCTCTATTCATCCAGGATACTCGGTTAGATGTGCGATTGTTAAAGCCTTACAGCCATACGCTGATAGAAGATAGAACAAAGATAGCTGGTAGAAAGGATGAGCGTTGTGCAGCAAGGCTATTATTTTTAAATAATACACAAAGAATATACGGGGTGTATGAGCTGTTTAAGGTTGGTACTTTAGCAGAAAGCCGATCTATTGTTAAGCTTAGGATAGAAGATAGTCAAGGTACTATTCAGCGAGAGATCGGTTTGCTTGAGAAACATTTTTTTAAAAGCTCACCTAATATTACCATACATCCAAATGGCTTATATGCTATAGTGGAATATACAGAGGTTGTAGATGATTACGCCAGATATTCATCTGATATAATAGATTTTACATCTACAAAGATAAGGCCAAAGATAATTCCTTTATGGGAGGCATCGCAGCTGCCTATAGGGGCTAGTCATGTCTATTGTTTTGGCAAAGATAAGGTTTATGTTGCCACATGTGATTATAGTGAACAGGTTATTTTAAAATCTATAGATCTTAATAATAAACAAGAAAAAAAAATTGTTGTTTTAAACGATCCCGGTAAAGAGAGAATGTTTGCGGGGGCAATTACAATTAATGAAGATGCTAGTTGCATAGTTGTTGCAGCATGCAGAACATTATTCGTTGTAAAAAACAATGGTAAAGATGTAAAAATAATTGTGCATAATAATAATGAGGGAATACTAAAATTATCATTGAATAATAAGGGCACGTTGCTTTGTGTTATTACAACTAAAGGGTGGATCGGGAGCGAGCGTGTATATTTATATGCTTTTCCGGCACATAAAGATTACTTT
>Ga0070665_100000953_pt1 | contig 36894 bp, 26 predicted proteins | sample KBSS13metaG_FD_65862 | JGI IMG/M metagenome (GOLD analysis project Ga0070665, IMG submission 65862) | Switchgrass rhizosphere microbial communities from Kellogg Biological Station, Michigan, USA - KBS S1-3 metaG | ecosystem: Host-associated > Plants > Roots > Rhizosphere > Soil ... | reverse complement strand
AGCTGCCGGGCGTAGCGGAGCTATTACTAATATTGCAAGCGGCAGTCTTACGGGCCTCATTGCCACTTTAAATAATGTTAGCGGCCCCAATTCTTCGGCAACATTTACCACTATACCTACACCATTTTTCTGCCTCAAGGAGCCCGCCAGTTATAACCCCGGCGCTGTAGATCCTAATGGCGACAGCCTTTCTTTCGGCCTAGTCCCGGGTATTGACGCTACTTTTGGCAGTACAGCCACAGTATTATATAACACCACTGGTTATGTTTACTCTGCTACCAACCCAATACACGTTACCGCAGGTACACTTAGCTTCAGCAAAACTACAGGGCAGCTTAATTTCTTTCCGGACATAAAGCAACAATCCATAGTTGTAGAGCGCGATTCAGAATTTCGTGCGGGTGTGCTCATAGGGAGCAGTATGCGAGAAATGAATGTTATAGTTCTTAACTGCAATAATCCACCACCTACAGGCAAAATAACCTCTAATACTGCAGGCACCATTATAGACAGTACAGACATTAAAGTATGCCAGTCAGATGGCAGCTTTACATTTCATATAGATCCCATTAGCCCTGATAGCGCTAAGATGTCCGTTACTGCCGCAGGCTTACCGGCGGGTGCTACCTATACAGTTACTGGCAATGGTACTAAAACTCCTAAGGGAACTTTTGCCTGGAATGTTACATCTGTACTACCCGGCAATTATACTTTCTTCCTCACCTTTCAGGACAGTGCCTGTCCGCTCTCCAGTAAGCAAACAATGGCATATACCATTACAGTTCTGGCCAACCCCAAACTTACATTTTCACTTGTATCAGGCGCTACCTGTGTCAAAAAAGCAGTGTTTGACTTAACTCCCTCAGGCAGTGGCCCATGGATTTTAAAAGCTTTTCAGGGTACTACTACACTATTTACTTATACGGGGGTCACTGCAACAAAACGAGACAGCCTTGCCCCCGGCACATATACCTTTAGAATTACTAATAGCAACGGTTGCTATAAAGACACCATAATTACTATAGCCCCGCCCCCATCTATCTATCCATCTCTGTCATTTACTTTACCCACCTGTGTGGGAGATAGTGACGGCAGCATTACTGTCACGGGCACAAATGGGGTTGCCCCATACACCTATGCTATAGGCACAGGTACATTTTCATCCACTAATACTTTTACGGGACTTAAATCCGGCATTTATACATTGCACGTGCACGATGCTAATTTCTGTAGTAAAGACACCAACGTCTTCTTCCCTGACCCTCCTGCTATTCATGCCAGCGTTTTATTTACTAAGCCTCCATGCAATCATTTTAATACCGGCAGTATTTCCATTACTGCTACTAACAGTACAGGCCCTTACCAATACGCATTAGGCACAGGTGCTTATAGTTCCACAAGTGTTTATACAGGGTTATATTCAGGTCCTTATATTATTCATATCAAAAATTCAGTTGGCTGCACTTTTGACACTACAGTTATTTTACCCGATTCGGTTAAAATATCCGCAACACTTGCCCTTACAAATATCCTCTGTAATGGCGATAGTACAGGCGCAATAGCTGTGAGTGCCAGCGGCGCATTTGGCCCACCTTACACTTACCAGCTCAATAGTGGCACTTTCGGCACAAGCAGCACCTTTCCAAATCTGCCTGCAGGTACGTTCTCAGTACATGTGCAGGATACTGAGTTTTGCCATTTCGATACTACAGTAACACTTACCCAGCCATTGCCACTTGCGAAATCTCATACAGTAGTTAACGTAGACTGCTATAGTAATGCTACAGGCAGCATTACAGAAAATGCATCAGGCGGCACACCGTCTTACACTTATAGCATTAATGGTGGCGCCTACAGCAGCACAAACCTTTTTACAGGACTCACTGCCGGCACATACACCATTGCCATAAAAGATAATAATGGCTGTATAAAAATAGATACAGTAGTTGTTACACAACCCACACCCCTTACACTTAATGGCATTGCGCTGGTTAACCCTTCATGCAATGGCACCACAGATGGCACGGCTACACCCGATGCTGCCGGCGGCACTTTACCTTACACCTATGCAGCTGACGCAGGCACCTATGGTACCAGCAGCACCCTCACCGGCCTTGCTGATGGCACACATACCATACACGTAAAAGATGCTCATGGCTGCATTAAGGATACTACTATCACATTAATACAGCCTACGCCCATAGTACCATCCGCATCAGTTACAAAATCCGTTTGCAAAACATTATCCAACGGTATTGTAACCCTTTCAGCTACTGGCGGTACTCCGGGCTATACGTATGCTAATGGTTCAGGCACATACTCTTCATCACCTACCTTCACACCGCTTGCAGCAGGCACCTATACCTTTCATATAAAGGACGCTCATGGCTGTATTAAGGATACTACTATTACTATTGTAGATTCTTTCCGGGTTGCAGCAACTTCATTTATGCAACCTGCCAATTGCTACAACGAGGCAAGCGGCTATATAGTTCTATACCCATCAGGTGGCACCAGCCCCTACACTTATGCCAACGGCACCAGCCCCTATCAAACCAATGACACCATTAACAATTTACTGGCAGGCACATATACACTACATGTGAAAGATGACAATGGTTGTATCAACGATACTACGCTTACTGTCACACAGCCTACCAATATTCTACCCGCGGTTATCAATGTAAGTCCTCAATGCCATAGCGGCGATGATGGTAGTCTTACAATATCAGCTACAGGTGGCACACCATCATATACTTATGCCATAGGCACAGGTAGCTACACGACATCAGGCATCTTCCCTGGCCTCACCGCCGGTACTTACACCTTGCATGTCCAGGATAGTCACGGCTGTATCCATGATACCTCTGTTACCGTCGCCCAGCCTACAGCCTTGAATTATGATAGCATTGTAATCTCAAACGTAAAATGCTACGGCGATAGCTCTGGCTTTATTACTGTATATGCAAGCGGAGCTACACCTCCGTATATGTATGCCGCAAACAGCAAGCCATACCAAACCGCCAAACTTATCACAACGCTTAAAGCGGGTGCATCCATCATCCACCTCAAGGACAGCCATGGTTGCATTCACGATACTACCATCACACTCACGCAGCCAGCCCACCTGTTACCGGTTATAGACAATATCATTGAGCCTACCTGCGAAGGTTATCCCGATGGTTCCGTTACCATGCACGGCACAGGTGGCACACCATCTTATAGCTATGCTATCGACGGCAATACCTATGGCACAGCCACTACATTCTCACAACTGCTTGAAGGGGCACATACTTTCCACGTAAAGGATGCTAACGGTTGTATTCATGATACTACACTCACGCTTGTAGGGTACCCGCACATTGTTATTCAAAATGACATCGTGAAAAACCCAAGCTGCTACAAGTTCAAAAATGGTAGTATCACACTCACTATTACCGGTGGTGTTACGCCTTTATCTTACCGCATTACAGGCACATTGCCGCCGGACTATCAGTACGACACTTCTGCTGCAGGCACATCCAGCATCTGGACCGATCTTATCGATGGCCAGTACACCGTCATCATTACAGATAGCAAAGGCTGCTACAAAGACACTACCATACACGTAGTGCAGCCTGCCGAAATGCTGCTCACCACCACCATTGGCCCTAACGACTGCGAAGGCCGGGACAATAGCGGCGTAGTAACCGTAAATGCCACGGGCGGCACCGCACCATATCGTTACCTATGGTCTACCAACCCGCCGGAAACCACTGCCAGCGTATCAGGCCTGCCTAATGCCTTGTACACCGTGTGGGTAAATGATGAGAATAATTGTAAAGACTCCATAGCTGCCCTCATAGCCTACGACGACTGTTGCAAGCCTTACATACCCAATGCCTTCACACCAAATGGCGATGGGCTTAACGACCTTTTCCGCGTACGCTTCAAAGGCGATATGACTTTACTACGTCTCTCTGTGTACAACCGTTTCGGTCAGGAAGTCTTCCATACCAATAATATTGAGCAGGGATGGGACGGCAAATGGAATGGGGTACCGCAGGAACTGGGCACTTACTTCTATTACATAAAAGCCTTATGTGGCAATAAAGGAGACCATGTAATGGAGCTTAAAGGCGATGTAACACTTATCAAATAAATTATTATCTAACCTTTTTTCATAAAACACCAAAGAAATATCAACTAAGGGGAGCATTTTATATTAAAAACTTTATTTTTGCCTCCCTTCAAAGTACAATATGGAATACAGAGAAATCGTCGCAGTGACCGGATTAGGCGGTCTTTACCAGCTCCTCTCCACTAAAAGTGATGGCGCTATCGTTCGCAACCTTGCTGATATGAGCACTAAGTTCATCTCCGCCCGCTTGCACAACGTTACTCCGCTCGAGAGTATCGAAGTGTACACCACTGGCGCTAACGTGCGCCTGCACGAGGTGCTGGCCGTTATGCTGGAGCAGGAAGCAGCCAAGCCTTTAGTTGATGCCAAAGCAGACAACAAAGCTATTCAGAACTATTTCGTTGGTGTATTTCCTGAAATAGATATCGACCGCGTGTACGTGAGCGATATGAAGAAAATACTCAAATGGTACGACCTCCTGAAGGCTAACGACCTCCTGAACTTCGAAAAAGTGAACGAGGAAGAAGAAGCACAGGAGCAGGCAGCCCAAACACCTGCCGAGCTGGTAGCCGAAGAAAAACCTAAAAAAGCAGCTAAAGCGAAAGCCGAACCTGCTGAAGAAGCCGATGCTACAGCAGAAGCTAAGCCTGCTAAAAAGGCCCGTGCTAAAAAAGCAGTAGCTGCCGATGGCGAGGAAGGCGAAGAAAAGCCGGCCAAAAAGACTGCCCGTAAAAAGAAAACTGAAGAAGAATAACTTCATACTCTATTGATAATGAAAAGGCTGGTGTTTCACCAGCCTTTTTCTGTTTCCTTAAGCGCCACTGCTGGCTTATCTTTACACCTGGCCGCAACTATACATCATGAAGCAATCTTACCGTCGCATTGTCCTGCTCCTGCACATCATTACATTCTTTTTAGCCACGCACACCTTAGCGCAGGCGCCCAAGCGCGAGTTCAGGGCGGCATGGATAGCTACGGTGGCTAATATCGACTGGCCCTCCAAGCCCGGTCTCCCCGCGCAGGACCAGCAGCAGGAGTTCATTCACCGGCTCGACCAGCTTAAGGAACTGGGTTGCAATGTGGCCATAGTGCAGATACGCCCGGTAGCCGATGCGCTTTACCCTTCATCCATCGAGCCCTGGTGCCACTACCTCACCGGCAGGCAGGGGCAACCCCCTTTCCCTTATTACGATCCCCTGCAGTTCATAATAGAGGAGACGCACAAGCGCAATATGGAGTTTCACGCATGGTTCAATCCCTTCCGTGCTTTGATGGATAGTAAGAAAAACCTCAATCCCCGCTCCCACGTCACTTTTCAGCACCCTGATTGGATCATTAGCTACGGTGGCAAGTCACTCATAGACCCCGGCAATCCTGATGCCCGCGCCTATGTCCTTAAGGTCATTATGGACGTGGTAAAGCGCTACGATATAGATGCCGTACACCTCGACGATTACTTCTACCCCTACCGCATAGCCGGCAGGGAGTTTGGCGACTATAGCAGCTACAGCCGCTATGGCCAGGGCATGAGCAAAGACGATTGGCGCCGCAACAACATCACCCTCTTCATATCCCAGCTCAATGCCGAGATAAAGGCACAGAAGCCCTATGTACAGCTCGGCATCAGCCCCTTTGGTGTCTGGCGTAATAGCAGCCGCGATCCCGAAGGCTCCCCTACCCATGCCGGGCAAACCGACTACGACGACCTCTATGCCGATGTGCTGCTGTGGCTGCGCAAAGGTTATATCGACTACCTGTTGCCACAGCTCTATTGGGAGCACAATCACCACGCCGCGGCCTTCAATGCCCTGCTACCCTGGTGGGCTACCCACACCTACGGCCGGCATGTTTACTATGGCCTCGGCGTCTACCGTATGATTAATGCCTACAGCGGCCCCTGGGCCGGCACCGGCGAGATCATGAGCCAGTTGCGCGACATCCGCCATTACCCTAATAGTGGCTATGCCTTCTACAGCGCCTCCTGTTTCGATAAGCTGCGCGTGCCCATACGCGATAGCATCACCTACCATGCCAATGCCACCCTTGCCATGCCCCCCGCCATGCGCTGGCTGGATAGTATAGCCCCCGCAGCGCCACAGCTCAAGGCCATACCATCTGCACAGGGCACCCTGCTCCAGTGGCAGCATAGCAACCCCTCTAAGGAGTTAATACACTATGCCGTGTACCGCTTCACCAATGGCGAGCCCATCAACCTCGACCGTGCCGACCGCATCATAGCCATACTGGGCAAGAACGAATTCCTCGACCCCAATGCCAACCGGTACCGCAAAAGCACTTACGTAGTCACCGCGCTGGACAGGCTATGGAACGAATCGCGCCCCAGCAACACCGCCAGCACCAGTGCGGATCAGTAGATAAATAGAAAGATTATTGTCCCTACATCAGTGCTGCTATCCGGCACCCACGGCGTTGGCACCATTCATCGTTCGACATTACTATCATGCTCACTATTCCTAAAAAGTACCCATAGCTACTAAGTAAAAATAATGCTGCCTGTAGTTAAGCACTACAGGCAGCATTTATCATTCAATCAGACTTCAGGGCAGTATTAATTCACCACCAGTTTCTTTGTCAGTACACTTCCATCAGCTTTGTGCAGGCTTACAAAGTATATTCCGCTTGCATAGTTATCAACTTTCAGATTGATAATGGAATGTGTAGCACTGATCTGTTGTGCAAATAGCATTTTCCCGCTTATATCTCTCACTTCTATATTTCCTTCACCCTGGTTATTAGCCACTTCTATATTTACGTTACTTCTGCCTGGATTAGGATACATTTCCATTGTTAGGTTGCTGCTATTCACATTGCTTACACCCGTTATGTTCCTGTATTTAATTACCAGCTTAGGCACCACTGTTGAATCTATTGTGTAGTTATACGGCGAAAAAAAGATCATGGAGTTCAACGGTGTAGTTTCCTGCAGCTCCTTGAAGAGAAATCCATGGTTTCCGGAGGCGTATTCATCTTTTACTAACTCGGAGACATTTACCCTTAAGTAATTTTGTGAGGTAACAGTGCTCTGTGGCAGTATCACACTGTCTGTAGCTGTGTAGGCCGGCTGGTCATACCAATTGACGGTAGCAGTATCCCAGGCAGCAGTAAGCCTGTATATGCCCACTGCATTGTCGGTGCCCCAAGTAGGATAGCCTGAATTGCCGCTTGGCGACAACGAATCGGCATATACCGATAAGAACGCTGAGTCAATAACAGATCCTGATGGAATAGCAGACAGGTCAAATTTCAGGAGAACGCGCCAGTTATAGGGTATTCCGCCTGATGTCCAATCGGCAATGACCATTCCTGTTCCTGCGTAATTTGATCCAGCATCTGTGGGGCTGTTGTTAATATACCTGAATGAGCTGTTTCCAGGTTTCGACACAAGTGTTAAAGTATAGGATTGGCTCATCCCCACTTTGGCCGTTAATAGCAATAATGCGAGCATAATGTTTCTTTTCATAAAAAGGTGTTTTTTTCAAAAATAGTAAACTATTGCATATTGTGGTGCTATGACCGTTTGCTGACCAGTAATTTCCGGTTTTTTCCGGTGGCAGAAATTTGCTACTGTGGTGTAAGTTTGCTGACTCTCATTGCTCAGTGGCTGAATTTCCGGTAGAGCGGAAAATTTGGGTGGCGGAAATTTGAGGCTTTGATTGGATACCCTTAATTATGGAATGTCTCATTGGGTGGGAAAATTTGTTTTGGGACATTCTGTTGGGGTGAATAGGCTTAGAGCATTGGTATTGCTGTGTTATGCAATTTTTCGCAAATGTTACATAATGTCTCAAAATGTAACAAAATGTCTCATTTACCGGACATGGGAGATTTTGGGTGGTTGCATTTCGCGATTTGCAAATGAGTGCTTTGCTCATTTTATGAGATGGGTTTAGCGGTTTTCAAAGAGCGGCTGCAGCGTGCCTGTATGGCGGAGAGCTGCATGATGTAAGATACGATTTGAGAGAGGGCGCTTCCAAAAAAAGATATGCACATTTTCAAATTAAAAATGAAAAAGTAAAAATTTAAAAAGTATTGTGTTGTTTGCACGGCGCGTCTGTTCTTGACGTTAATATGATTTGAAATGTAATACCTGTGCTATAACTTAGATGTAAACTTATACCCTTATGAAAAAGATCTTTACCTGTATTATTTTCCTTTTTGGATGCATTGCAGCTAAAGCGCAATTTTATGATGCAGATGTATTTGACTTTGATAGTTCGAACACTTATTTATACTATTCGTGGAACTATCCAGACTCTATGCCGCTAAATAGTGCATTATTTATAGATACGGTAAGCTACAAACGAAATCAATGGCAAATAGGACGGCCTAAGAAGCGTGTCTTTGATTCTGCATTTACTTATCCTAATGCAATAGTTACTGATACGTCTGCGCCATGCCTGCCAAATGACACTTCGGTATTCGTCTTGAAAATTGCTTCGGGTCCGTCTCCAAGTGCATACGAATTATATTGGTTTTCTTTTGTGTACAAACTGGATATTGATTCGGGAGATATTGCTATGCTTGAAGTTTCCATTGATAGTGGCAAAGCATGGATAAATGTAATAACTGATAGCGTTAATAATTTCACGTGGACGCCAGGAGCAATTAAGCCAGACTTATCGAGATCTACTATTAGGTGGGATAGTGCTGTAATTGCGCCTTATCGTTTACCGACCCCCTATAATGATACATTACTCTTAAGATTTACTTTAATAACAGGTAGTGACACTGCGGCTCGGGACGGCTGGATGATAGACCATATAGCAACACAATATCCTATAGAAAGTGTGGCAGATATAAATAAGCCAGTATTTCAGCTTTACCCGAACCCGACGAGCAGTGATGTGAAACTGAGATTTTCACAGGGGTTGACCGGAGATTGTACATTAACGGCTATAGACGCTTTAGGTAGACCTGTGTTTGATGACCGATTAGTAAAGGGCTGTAGTGAATATACATTGCAAGTGAAGAATTGGGCAAAGGGTATGTATTTTATTGAATTAAATAATGGGAAGGATAGTAAGGCAGTGAAGAAGTTAATGGTGGAGTAATGTTACGATAGCTTAATTCAGTGCCTTAATGCAGAAGGGTCTCCTATTGGAAGATCTTTCGGAGAAGCATTTTTATTCTTTATTCATGCTTTAAAGAAATCGTATCTGTAAATTCAACTTAATAAAATATTGGCCACCTTCTTCATAAACCCATCCATAAAAATATTTCTTACTTTTCTTATCTGTCCGCGGATGTCCAGGCATACTTTCATCTTCTCCTGTCGATGCTTGTTCAAAAAAAGTATTATCAATCAAATATTTTTGAAAAATATTTTTGTCGTAAACATGATAACATACTACTTCTCCACTATCCTTAACGATTATAATTCCACCAGTTGCAGAGTATATTCCATGCCATACCTTTTCAGCCGTCATCCCCAAAGCATAATCATATAACAAGCCTGATATTTTATATTCATAAAAAGGATGCTGTAATGACAGATTAAACCCTAAAGGATTTTCTTTCTTTAAATTGTCCAACAATTCTTTTGTAGTTTTTAACCCATATTTGTATTTATAAAGCAACATGTAGGACAAAATTCTCGGAAGTGAGCTATCTATCAATTCAACATTTAGCTGAAATGTTTCTGATTGTATCTTTTCAAAAGTGACTTCAAATCCAATTGATTCCAATTCTTTAATTCTTCTACCAATTTTCGATTCGCGTCCATTACCTGAATATGTTGCAAGATTGAATTCTCTTGTATTTATAGTTTTGCCTTGCGGGTGTGAAATTTTATAAATAAAGTTAGTACCAGGTCCGGGATTTAGCAAAGTAGAATCTTGTCCAACTAAAGATTTAATACTAAATGAAAGAGTAGGATTATTTGTTTTTGCGTCGTGAATCATTATCGTAATGTCCGCCTTATTTTCACTTTTTGATTTTTTAGAGGTAATGTATATTTCATTTAGAAAATCTTCAAACTCAGGCATAGCGAACGAATTGCCACCACGCTCCTTCATCAGTTTGAAAAAATCGTTTGCTGCATTTATAAATTTTTCGGTTTCAACAATTAATAATTCTTGCTTTGTATTTCCATCTATAATTTTAATACTGCCATTTACAACATACTCAAATTTCGAATTGTTTGACTCTTCCCGTATTATTTTTAGAATTTGATAAAAAACATTGTCAATTCTATTCATATCCTTATCCGCAGAATATAGTTTACCTGTCGCTAGAAGCTCTAAGATTACGTATATCTCGCTCCATTCGCCTTTATTGCCCGAAATAAATTTCTTAGCTTTAGACATCACTCCTATTTTAAATATTTTTGGATTTTTTCAATGACCTTTTCTGCAGTCGCTTCTATTGCCGGTACTGCAACTGAATTTCCAAATTGTTTGTAAGCTGAAGCATCTGCAACTTGACTAATTCGAAAATCATCCGGAAAACCTTGCAATCTAGCCCATTCACGTGGCGTCAATCTCCTCACTCCTTCTTGATTTATTCCACCTTTAATTTTAGTTGTAGGTGTAAAATCTTTTAGCTTAAAATCTAAGACTAAATTTCTTTCTCTTCCCATTCCTCCAACAATAATAGCATTAGCTATTCCATTATTATCTAAAATTTCATAGCCAAATCCATTTCCTTTACTTTCATGTCTTGCCTTGTGTTCCTTCAAAGTTTTCAGATATTGATTTGACAAATAATATTTGGCATTTACCACTTTCTTTTCAACAATATCTTTAAGATGCTTGGTAACGTTCCCCTGCTCTGGATATTGAAAGTCATTTATTTGCAAGTCCTTTCTAAATCCTACGATAAAAATTCTTTCCCGATTTTGAGGAACACCAAAATATTTGGCATTCATAATCTGCGGATCAGGTACGTAATAATTTAAGTCTTCCCTGAGTGTATTTAATATCGTAGATAATGTTCTGCCTTTATCATGATTCATTAAACCCTTTACATTTTCAAGAAATATTGCTTTAGGCTTATGCCGTTGTATTATTGTTGCAACGTCAAAAAACAATGTTCCTCTTGTATCGTTAAATCCACCTCTTTTGCCTGCAATGGAAAATGCTTGGCACGGAAAACCTGCGCAAAGAACATCGAATGTTTTAGGTACCCACTTTTTAGTTTCTTCTTTAGTAATATCTCCGAATGGAATCTCCCCAAAATTTGCGTAGTAAGTTTTTTGTGCTTCTTTATCCCATTCTGAACTGAAAACACAATGGCCTCCGAGCCTTTGCATGGCCAGTCTAAAACCTCCTATGCCAGCAAATAAGTCTATAAAAGTAAATTGCTGTAACGCAGGCTTGGGAAATGGAACATCGTTAAGCGGGAACAAATATTGAAGCGCTTGTTCTTCTAATAAATTCTCTAACTCTTGTTCATCTAAATAATCAGCAGTTATATCTCTTAAAAATTCATAAGCATGCTTTTTTAATGATTTATCCTTTGAGTATACATAATGAGTGATTAAAGCGGCTTTATAATTATCAGGACCATAAACCGCTACTTTAAAAATTTTATCTGCTGCTTTGATTATTTTACTCTCAATAATCGGAGTTTCTTTCTCTGCTATCATCATCTTTTTGTTTCCTTATTATTTTTGAATAAATCGCTTATGAAGAATTCAGTCAGATTTACTTCCAGAGCAATGACAACCTTTTCGAGATTGATAATGGAAATATTTCTTTTCCCATTTTCTACCTCGTTTAAGTAGGTTTTATCGACTTCTGCTTTAAATGCTAATGACTCTTGCGTTAGGTTTAATTCCTTGCGTAATTCTTTAATACGAGAACCAACTTTTAAGCGGATATCCATCCGTGCAAACTACCCGGTATTCGACTATGAGTCAATCGGATATAAGTGAACTTCAGTTAAATGTGGATAAGTTAGAGCCTACTTGGATAACAGATGCAGGAGATTATTAAGTGATGCTTCCAGTATATTATTTTTTAAGCTGCAAGTCCATAATGTGATGACTTGCCATCCTTCTTTCTTTAATAATTCTATAGCCTTTTTGTCATTAGCAATATTCCCTTTGATTTTGCTTTGCCACCACTCAGTTCTTGTTTTCGGGATTGTAGCGTATTTGCAATTTTTATGACCGTGCCAAAAGCAGCCATTAATAAAAATGACTGTTTTATATTTTGGTAGTACTATATCAGGTTTGCCAGGCAAGTCTTTAACATGGAGTCTATATCGAAACCCATGTGCATGGAGGTATTTACGGACAAGCATTTCAGGTTTAGTATCCTTACTTTTTACCTGGCTCATATTATAACTTCTCGTTGCCTTGTCATGCACATCTGCCATAATGCTAAGTTAAATAGTAAACCCGAACGATGAAGGGTGCCAACGCCGTGGGTGCTGAATAGATAGATGTGCGCCCGGACCCAAAAGCTGCACATTATCAAGATACCTGATTGTCGTATTAAGAAAATGCATTTGTACAACTTGCATGGTTTTCGTACTTTTATATGTAACCTATTGCCAGCGTATCGACGGGAAGAATGCAGTGCAAGAGAAAGCGTGGGGAGTTCATATCCTTTTATCATCTTTTATACAACAGTTTGTTTATTTATAGAGGGCCGCTTTTGTTTCGCACAAAGCGGTTTTTTGCGTGTGTTAATAACTTGTGGATTCTAACAGGTACTTAACAGTTGAGGGGTGGCATGGCATACATTTTTGATTAACTTTGATAAAACAGGTACGCTTATGTTTGATGATGATTTCTTAGATGACGACGAGCGTTCGATGGAAGAGCTTCTGGCACGCTACGAAGAAGTAAAAGAGGGAGCCGCAGTGAATATAATGGAGGAGGATGATTTTGAACGTATTATAGAATACTATTTCCAAAATAACAACGAGGAGCAGGCATTACTGGCCTGCGATATAGCCCGAACGTATTATCCGTTTAGCGGCAATGTACTGCTACTAAAAGCTGAAATACTGACCCAGGCCCAGAAATACGGCCAGGCCCTGAAGGCGCTGGACGAGATGGAGCAGTATGACAATAACAACCTGGATGCTACGCTGCTGCGCAGTGATATACTGCTGGGCCAATTCAAGTACGACCAGGCGGCAGTACTGCTGGAGCAGAAGAGCAAGGAATTTGAAGGGAAGGAAAAGATAGAGGTGCTGCTGGAGCTGAGCGATGTGTATGACGAGTGTGAGGAATTTGACGCTGTGTTTGACACGCTGAAGCGCGTGGTGAAGATAGACCGCAGGAATGAGGAAGCGCTGCAGAAGATATGCTTCTGGGCAGAGTTTACCGAGCGACTGGAAGAAAGCGTGGCCATGCATACGGAGATAACTGAAATGGACCCGTACAATGCGCTGGCCTGGTTTAACCTCGGTGCCGCCTACCAGGGGCTGAAGCTATACGAACGGGCTATAGATGCCTATGAGTATTGCGTGGTGATAGATGATAAATTCGAATTTGCCTACCGCAATATGGCTGATGCCTACATGCGCCTGAAATGGTATGAAAAAGCACTGGAAGCGCTGGAAAGACACCTGGAGATAGCCAAGCCTGAGGATGTGATATTTGAGGCCATGGGCTACTGCTGGGAACGACAGAAAGACTACAAACGTGCACGTGACTACTACAGGCAGGCATCGCAGCTGAGCCCGCAGGACGACGGCATATTTTATAAGATAGGCGAGACCTACAGCCGTGAAAGGCAGTGGGAGAAGGCCGTGAAGGCCTACAGCGTGGCGCTGCACTTGGACAAGGACAATGCCGCCTACTGCATGGCCATAGGCAACTGCCTGATGGAGATGGACGTGAAGAGCGAGGCGCTGGTATGCTACCTGAACGCCGTGCGCCTGAAGCCGGGCAACAAGACCACCTGGGTGGCGCTGATACGCGGCCTGATAATGGCCAAGTACTACGACGAGGCGCTGACACAACTGGAGGTGGCCCGCGAGCATTGTGGTGACAAGGCGGACTTCCGCTACTTTCAGAGTGCTATACTGCTGGAGCAGGGCAAGGCGAAGGAAGCGATGCTGCAACTGGAAAGGGCGCTGAAGATGTCGCCAGGCAAGCTGAAGTTGTTTACAGAACTGAACCCGGAATACATGCTGCGCAGCTCTATAACCGACCTGATAGGCAAGTACAAAAAGATAACTACCAAAGAGCAGAAGGCAAAGCGGAAAGAGCAGTAAGGTATAAGACTGAAAAAGAGACCAAGGATAGTTGCCCAGCTATGTGCCGGGCATCTTTTATTTAAGGCGTACCTTCTTGAGCTCTATGACATTCATAGGGTTGGCGCTGAAGCCGGTGACGGCGGGGCGGGTGAAGTGCAGGAGCAGCTCGTAGTAGAGCGGCACGAGCGGGGCCTGGCTGATGGCGAGGCTATCCATACGGCGATAGATGCGCCAGCGCAGGGTATCGGGGGCGTTGAGGCTCTCGTCGTACCAATGATTGAAGGTATCGTTGTTGAAGCGAGTGTAGTTGGGCGGCGCGGGGAAATGGCCGTTGAAGAAGGCGAGGTAAGTCTCGGCATCGGGATAGTCGGCTATCCACTGGGCGCGGAACATGACGCATTGCGACTTGCTCATCTGCTGCTTGAGGATGGCGGGCTGTATAATCTCTACATTCAGCTTTATACCTACATCCTGCAGCTCGCTGGCTACAAAGTTCACTATATCGGCATAGTTATCAGGCGTCTGGATGGTGATGGGCGGGAGGCCGCGGCCATTGGGATAGCCTGCCTGCGCGAGCAGTGCGAGGGCCTTCTGCGGGTCGTAGTTGTAGCCATAGTTGTAGACGGTTTCGAAGCCAGCCATGCCGGGTGGTATGAAGCCGCCGGTGGCAGGCAAGGCCCCACCGTTCTTGAAGTAGGTAACTATCTTATGGCGGTCTATAGCGTAGTTGATAGCCTGGCGAATGAGGACATTGCGAGTGGGCGATGTCTTCATGATGGGGTTGGTGGTATCGGTGAGGAAGCCGAGGTATTCGGTATTAAGGTAGACGCGCTTGCTGAGGCGGATCTTGTTGGCGTATTCTTTCTTGAGGGTGCCGTCTTTCTGCAGGATGAGGTCTTTGAAGGAACCATCGACGTTATTGACAAAGTCGAGCTTGCCCTGGAGGAAGAGGAGGAACTCGACGGCCTTGGTTTCGTAGAAGCTGATCTGAACTGCATCAAGGTATGGGAGGGCCTGGCCTTGTGCGTCGTGCTCCCAGTAGTGGGGGTTGCGGTGGAGGACGAGGACATTTCCTTCATCCCAGTATTTTAATTGAAAAGGGCCTGTGCCGCAGGCGTGGCTGCGGAAGTCCTTGCCCCAATGGTCGGCTACCTCGTGCGGTATGATGCTGCAGTAGGGCATGCTGAGGATCTGCGGCAGGGGTTGGAAAGGTGTGCAGAGTTGTATTTGTACGGTGGTATCGTTGAGGGCCACAAATGGTTGACGGGGCACTACCCGCTCATTGAATATCCATGCGCCGGTGGAGGCTACTTTGGGGTCTATGATGCGATTGAAGCTATAGACCACATCGGCTGCTGTCATGCGGCGACCTTTGCCGTTGGGGAACAGGGGATTATCCTGGAAATAGACATCGCTACGGAGATAGAAGGTATATGTGAGGCCATCGGGACTGACTGACCAATGCGTGGCGAGTGAGGGCTGCAGGTGGAGCGTGGAGTCAGTCTCTACGAGGGTATTGTAGACCATGTGGTCGACCCACTTGCTGTAGAGCTCCGTAGCGAAGGCCGGATCCATAGACTCGAGACCTACGGAGAGATTGAGGCGGAAGACCTGACGCTTCTCGTGGGTGGATTGGTTGTGGCAGCTTGTGAGGCCTATAGTGAAGAGCACTATAAGAGCAAAGGTGTATTTGAAAGAGAAGCTGCGCATTGGTAGTGCAAATTAAGCTTTGACAATTATTTATGATAATAAAAAGGGGCTGTGAAGCGGCTTTACTAAATTTGCAGCAAACTTTTTACCGAAGATGGCTACCAAACTTTCCGTGAACATAAATAAGATAGCAACCCTGCGCAACAGCCGTGGCGGGAATAACCCCAGTGTAGTGCAAGCAGCTATAGATTGCCAGAAGTTTGGAGCAGACGGGATAACAGTGCACCCAAGGCCTGATGAACGCCATATACGCTATAGCGATGTGCGTGAGATAAAGGATATAATAACTACGGAATTCAATATAGAAGGGAACCCGCTGGAGGATAAGTTTGTGCAACTGGTGCTGGAAACAAAGCCTACCCAAGTAACGCTGGTACCTGATGACCCGGGGCAATTAACCTCTAACCACGGCTGGGATACCATTGGTAAGGCAGAATACCTGAAGCAAATAATAGCGGTATTTAAGAATGCAGGGATACGCGTGTCCATATTTGTGGACCCTGTAGAAGAGATAGTGGCTGCGGCTGCGGCAACGGGCACTGACAGGGTGGAACTATATACGGAAGCCTATGCAAAACACTTTCATGATAATAAAGAAACGGCTATAGCCGACTACACGAGAGCGGCTGTGGTAGCTAATGCACATGGCTTAGGCCTGAATGCAGGGCATGACCTGGATGTGGATAACCTAAGGTATTTTGTGCAGAATGTACACGGGTTATTGGAGGTTTCGATAGGCCATGCACTAATATGTGATGCTTTATATTATGGGTTAGAGAATACAATTCAATTATATAAGCGACAATTGGCATAGAGTGAAAGCTATCTTATAAATAAATTTTATATTTGAGGATAACTTTTGGATATCTTCACTTGCTTTTAACATTTCTTTAACAAAGAATGACAATAAATTAATAATTTCTACATTTTGGCTGAGTACTTTTGCCCAAGCAATACATTATAAACAATCACCTGTTTTCTAAGCTATAAACCCACATGTTAAGTATTACTAACAATACTTAAACCTTACATATTGCCATAAATTCATAATAGAGGAAATTTAAATTATTTACATGAGGGGATATCTTTACGCATTATTATGTGTAGGACTGGTGGCCGTGTCGCCTATACTATCGAAAGCACAACCTATAGCTAATTTTAGCGCAAGCACCACCTCAGGCTGCTCACCTATTGTGGTGAATTTTACAGACCTGAGTACAGGCAGCCCAACCAGCTGGAGCTGGGACCTGGGCAATGGGACTACCTCCACTTTACAAAACCCCTCTACAACGTATGTAACTGCGGGTACATATACGGTGAAATTAACCGCGACCAATGCAAGCGGGTCAAATACTAAAACAGTTACTTCATACATTACCGTATTAGCATCCCCATCTGTATCTTTTACTGCAAGTGATACTGTTGCATCCTGCCCGCCACAAACAATAACATTTACGAATACAACAGTGCCGGGGTCCTCGGGCACTACCACCTATACCTGGGATTTTGGCGATGGTACTGGTTCTTCGAGTGCAAACCCAACACATACCTATACTACAACAGGCAATTACAATGTCTCCCTGGCTGTAACGAATAGCAATGGCTGTTCGAAATCGCTGGTAAAATCGTCTTATATACAGATGAGCCTGAAACCTACAGCAGGCTTTTCAGCAAGCAGTCCTTCAAGCTGCTCGGCGCCAGCAAGCATATCATTTACCAACTCATCAACCGGCGCAGTTTCTTATTCATGGGATTTTGGAGATGGTGGTACGTCCACTACGGCAAGCCCATCGCATTCTTACAGCACCGCAGGCACATATACTGTAAGATTAATAGCTACAAATAGCGGAGGCTGCCCGGACACCATTATAAAAACGAATTACGTGAGCATTGGCAACCTGCATGCTGTTTTTTCTGTAAGCAGCAGCAAATGTTCCGGTCAGAATATATCGTTTACAAATAGTTCAACAGGAAGTCCAACATCTTACTATTGGATCTTTGGCGATGGCAATACCTCGACAGGAACAAGCGTAACACATTCTTACTCTACTGCAGGTACTTATACGGTAAAACTTGTAGCAACAAGTGGTAGCTGTCATGATACTGCCACGACTTCTATTACAGTGAACCCAACACCTACTGCAAACTTCAGTGGTGATACCGTGTCGTCATGCCGCATACCTGTTACTACCAATTTTACAAATTTGTCTTCAGGCGGCACTTCTTATGCCTGGACATTTGGTGATGGAGGCAGCTCTACAGCTACAAATCCGTCTCATACTTATACGGGTTTTGCCAATTATACCGTAAAGCTGCATGTAACGAATAGCTACGGTTGCCAGGATTCGATGATAAAGGGCAACTATGTGGCAGTGCAACCACTAAATTCAGGCATAGAACCTGTACAGATAAATAATTGCGCAGGCAGTCCTGTAACATTTGTGAATTCAACCACAGGAACCCTTTCCAGCTATAGCTGGAATTTTGGTGATGGTACCACCTCTACAACAGCGGGGCTAACGCCAACGCATACTTTTTCGCCCGCGGGCACTTATACTGTAACATTTAGCTACACTACAGCTTCAGGCTGCAGTGGAACTGCTACTACAAATGTAACTGTAAGCTCAAAACCAACGGCTGCGTTCACTTCTACTTCCACTCCTATTTGCCCGGATAATCCTGTAACCTTTACTAACGGATCGAGCGGTGCTACGCACTATACATGGCTTTTTGGAGATGGCACAAGTAGTACCAGCACAAATCCTACGCATATCTATTCTTCTTCAGATACCTTTTCTGTAACGCTGATAGCGGATAATAATGGTTGCCCTGATACGCTTACTAAACCAAAGCTTGTAATAGTATATCCTACTACTGCTTCTTTTACATATGATTATAGTTGCAGCAACCGACTACAGATAACCTTTACAAACACTACAGGAGCCGGCGCTACATGGAGCTGGAATTTTGGTGACGGTAGTGCTACATCTACAACAAGAAACCCGGTGCATACCTATGCGTCTTATGGTGTGGATACTGTATCGCTTACCGTGACCGATACTACTACGCACTGTACCAACACTAAAAAAATACCTCTGATATTGGCTACAACCAATGCAGGATTTACAGCACGCGATACCGTGTGTAAAGGCAGCACCCTGGTACTTACAACATCTGCACATAATACAAATAACAAATGGACATTTGGTGACGGCAGAAGCCGCACAACTACAAATGACAGTATACACTACACCTACCCAACAAGTGACTCGGCAGGCTTGTATACTATAAAGCTGGTAGTAACAGATGCACATGGCTGTACTGACTCCACTACACAAGTAGAGCATGTAGGTGGCCCTACTGCGCACATTGCGACATCATCGCTAACTACATGCCCCCCTTTAACTGTATATTTCTATGATACTGTAAGCCGCGGCACGGACGCAATAGCAAAACACAAATGGACATTTGGCGATGGTGCAGTAGACACAGCAAATAATGCCACGACAAACCATACCTACACGGCTAACGGGACTGATACTATAACAGAAATAGTGACTGATGTGTACGGCTGTACCAGTTCGCCTGTAAGCACTATTATCACAATAAATAAACCACATACAATATTTTCAACTGTTGATACATCAATATGCCCCGGCCATACGGTTACTTTCTCTAACGGAAGCTCCGGCACAGGCACATTAACAAACGCATGGGACTTTGGCGATGGAAGCACTACAAGCAGTATAAATCCTGTACACACTTATACAAGCAGCGGTAATTACACCGTACGCTTAATCGTAACTAATTCGGCAGGTTGCAGCGATACACTTATACGCACATCATATATTCATGTTAATGGACTGAACATCCACTTCAACATGAGTGATTCAATTACTTCATGCCCGCCACTGAATGTAAACTTTACCAATACTTCCACAGGCATCAGCAGCTATTCATGGTCATTTGGCAATGGTGGCAGATCTGTATTAACCAATCCGTCTAACCTATATACTTACCCTGGTGTATATACCGTGAAACTGATAGGCACAGCAAGTAATGGCTGTATGGATTCCACTACAAAAACGGTAACAGTAAACGGCCCTAAAGGCACACTAAGCTATACCCCAACTCTTGGCTGCGGTTCTACCACAATAACCTTTACATCTGTGGATACGAACGCTGCTACTATAACATGGGATATGAACAATGGCTACACGAGCACATCTACGATATCGAGCAGCCCTGCAACATCTACTTTCTCATATACTTATACTACTCCCGGCGTTTATGTGCCTGTCATTACATTAAGTGATGGCGCATCATGCCGTGTATCTTTATATGGACTTGATACTATTAAAATTGATAAACTGGTAGCAGATTTTGCATTTACTCCTGATAGTTTCTGTAATGCAGGCACTGTTACTTTTAGGGACACTATTATTTCTGCAGTTTCTCCTGTTATCTCGCGCAACTGGACATTTGGCGATGGCGGCACAAGCACAGTACATAATCCGTCGCATAGCTATACAGCTCCCGGCACATATACAGTTCGTTTAATAATGGCTACAAGCGTGGGCTGCCACGATACAATTACAAAGAGCGTTGTAATATTTGCACCGCCTACCATTAGTGCAGGCGCTGACAAATCACTTTGTAACAGCAGCGGCTCTGTAACGCTTGGCGCTACAGGCGGCACCAGCTATTCATGGTCGCCGGCAACAGGGTTATCCTGCACTAACTGCGCCAACCCAATAGCCAGCCCTACAGGCACAACAACCTATATAGTAAGCGGCACCGACGCACATGGATGCAGCAATACAGATACAATAGTAGTGCGTGTACGCCCGCTACCAACTATAAGCGCAGGCACGGACAAAACAGTATGCGCAGGCAGCACTACTACCCTTAGCGCAAGCGGAGGCAGCACTTATTCATGGTCGCCAGCGACCGGGTTATCATGCACCAGCTGTACAAACCCAACTGTAACAGCCACTACAACTACAACTTACATACTAACAGGTACAGACACTAACGGCTGTGTGAATACGGATACGGTAATAGTGAATGTAAATCCGCTGCCAAGTGTAAATGCCGGAGCAGACAAAACTATATGCAGCGGAAGCTCAACAACATTATCTGCAACCGGTGCATCTACTTATAGCTGGAGCCTGGCAACAGGCCTTTCCTGCACTGCCTGTGCAAGCCCTACTGCTTCGCCAAGCACAACTACCAATTATGTAGTAACTGGTACAGATGCAAATGGTTGTACGAATAAAGATACCATCTCAGTAAAAGTGAACTCATTGCCTGCGGTAAGTGCAGGACCTGATAAAGCTGTCTGTAACGGTACATCTGTAAGCCTTACTGCATCAGGCGCATCTACTTACTCATGGAGCCCGGCAACGGGCCTGTCATGTACTACATGTGCAAGCCCGACAGCCACACCAACTACAACTACAAGCTATGTAGTAACAGGAACAGATACCAATAGCTGCGTAAAAACAGATACCGTATTAGTGAATGTAGGAGCATTACCAACTGTGAGTGCAGGGCCTGACAAAACAGCTTGTAAAGGCAGCACAACTACACTAACAGCAACAGGTGCAACTACCTACTCGTGGAGCCCGGCAACTGGCTTGTCATGTACAGCTTGTGCAAGCCCTACGGATACAGTAAATGCTACTACCACCTACGTGGTAACAGGTACTAATGCGCTGGGCTGTGTAGGTACCGATACAATAAAAGTAACAATGAAACCATTGCCAGCGGTAAGCGCAGGCAGTGATAAAATAATATGCAAGGGTAGCTCTGTAGGACTAACAGCAACAGGCGCAAGCACCTATGCATGGAGCCCGTCATCCGGCTTATCATGTACCAGTTGCGCCAACCCTACCGTTTCTGTTACCGCAACAACTTCTTATATAGTAACAGGTACAGATACTAACGGCTGCATAAACAAAGATACCGTAGTGGTAAAAGTAAATCCACTACCTACCGTAACAGCAGGGCCTGATAAGGCAGCTTGTACCGGCAGCTCTGTAAGTCTTGCAGTGACAGGGGCCAGCACTTATAACTGGAGCCCCGCGACAGGCCTGTCATGCACTACATGCGCCAGCCCAACAGCATCGCCTACTGCTACTACTACTTATACAGTAACAGGCACCGACACTAACGGCTGCGTAAATTCTGATACCATAACAGTAACCATAAATCCGGCACCGGTAGTAAATGCTGGTGCTGACCAAGCAATATGCAAAGGAAGCACATCAACACTGAGCGCTACAGGTGCCAGCACCTATAGCTGGAGCCCGGCAACAGGACTATCATGTACTGCCTGCGCGAGCCCTACAGTAACAGCAACCACAACTACAACCTATGTAGTGACCGGCACCAGTGCTGCCGGCTGTACGGCCAAGGATACTGTTGTAATAACCGCAAAACCACTGCCTATAGTAAATGCGGGGCCTGATGAAAGTATGTGTAAAGGCGGCTCTGTGAAGCTAAAAGCTACCGGTGCCAGCACTTATGTATGGACACCAACCACAAACTTATCATGCAGCGCATGTGACTCTACTGTTGCCAATCCGACAGCTACTATAACGTACTCAGTAACAGGTACTGCTGCAAATGGATGCAAGGATACGGACGATGTAGTGGTGACTGTATATCAACCGCCTGTAATTACTGTGACACATGATACCATATTATGTAACGGCGCCGGCATACAACTGAATACATCTGGTGCCAGCACTTATATATGGTCGCCCACAGGCAGCCTTTCATGCAGTGCATGCCCAAGCCCTGTAGCTAGCCCTACCGCTACAACCATCTACACAGTGAAAGGTGTAGATGTGCATGGCTGTACTGATTCTAACAAAGTAACGATAACTGTGATAGACAGAGCAGCTGTAACTATAGGACCAAATGATACGCTATGTAAAGGACAATCGGCAGACCTGTTTGCTACCGGTGGCTCTGATTATCTATGGATACCTGCCAGCGGACTTAGTAATAATACAATCAGCAACCCGGTAGCCACACCTGATACTACTACAACCTATACCGTAGTAATAGGACAGAAATCGTGCTTCTCTGATACAGAGCAGGTGACTGTGGTGGTAAACCCTGTACCAACCGTATCGCTTGGTGCAGACCAGACAATATTTGCAGGCAGCAGCACACAGCTATATGCCAATGGAACCAATATTATTACCTACGCATGGACCCCGGCTGATGACCTGAGCTGTACAGACTGCCCAAGCCCTGTAGCTATGCCGAAGAAAACTACTACCTACACTGTAAATGTAACCGGGGCAGGCGGCTGTAAAGCACAAGACGACATAACCATAAGTGTGAAATGTGAAACAAGCCAAATATTTGTGCCTAACACCTTTACGCCTAATGGCGATGGACTGAATGACCGTTTCTACCCGAGCGGCAAAGGAATATCTGCCATAAAACGCTTCAGCGTATATAACCGCTGGGGAGAACTGGTGTACCAGATGGAGAATATGCCACTGAATGACCCAACAATAGGCTGGGACGGTAGCTATAAAGGCATGCAGGCGAAACCGGATGTATTTGTTTACATAATAAGCGCCACCTGTGAAACAGGAGACCCAATAGAAATAAAGGGCGATGTTTCACTGGTACGCTAAGCATTAAAAAATTAAAATTTGAACATGAAAAAACAGTTAGTCTTGATGATGTGTGTGGTGGGCATTGGCTATCAATCCAATGCACAGGATATTCATTTTTCACAGTTCTATGAAAATGCTATTCTCCGCAATCCAGCACTTACCGGCATTTTTAGCGGTGATTATAAAGCAGGTATTAATTACCGCACCCAGTGGAGTAATATATCGGTACCATTTACCACAGCTATTGCTTCAGCAGAAACGCGCATAGTAACAAATAGCGAAACGGGAGATTGTATAAGCTTCGGCGTAACGGCAAGCTATGACAAAGCAGGCAGCATTGACTTTACGAGTATGCAAGTGTATCCCGCTATAAACTATAACAAGTCGATGGAGGACAAGCACAACACTTATTTGTCAGTTGGTTTTACGGGTGGCTATATACAACGCAGTGTGGACCAGCAGAAGATGACCTTTAGCAGCCAGTATATAAACGGCTCTTACAGTGCATATAACCCCTCAGGCGAAAATGCGCCTTTTAAAAATATACAGAACTACGACCTTGGCGCAGGGGTGAGCCTGAACAGCTCGCTGGGTGAAGAGAACCAGGTGAACTATTATCTGGGGGCTGCTGCTTACCACATTACGGAGCCTAACCAGAGCTTCGAGGGAAGCGACCAGATAATACGCCTGACTACACGCTGGAGCGGCAACTTTGGGCTTAAATATAATATCAACTCGCAATATGCAGTGACCTTCCATATGAATTATACACACCAGGCACCCTTCGAAGAATGGATAGGTGGCGGATTGGTGAGCTGGAAGAGCCTGAATAATACTATAGGCGGCAATAACATTACTATATATGCAGGCTTATTTTATCGCGTAAAGGATGCTATCATCCCTACAATAAAGATGGATTACCAAGCCTATTCGCTAACGGTATCTTATGACATAAACAATTCTACCCTGAAGCCGGCAACGAATGGCGTGGGTGGTTATGAAATGTCTCTCTTTGTAAGAGGGAACTATAAAAGGAATGCAAAAAATACCGACGCTACAAGATGTCCGCATTTTGAAGACCTAAATAATGGCTTTCAACAATAAGAAGGATAACCAAAATATAACAAAGAAGCCCTGCAAAACAGGGCTTCTTTGTTATTTAGAGTAGCTTGAATTATTTTATTATGAAGGGCTGTAAACAAACTTAAAACCGATACCGTGGATGGTTTGCAATTCCACACCCGGCTGTTCCTTCAGATATTTACGCACCTTAGTAATGAATACGTCCATACTTCTGCCAAGGAAGTAATCATCCTTGCCCCATACGTTCATTAGTATTTCATCTCTCTTCAGTACGCGGTTTGCGTTAAGGCAAAGGAACTTTATGAGGTCTGCTTCTCTTTGTGTAAGCTGATGCTCCACTTTACCACTGCGCAATGTAAGGTTGTTGTAATCGAAATCCATATTACCAATCTTGAATTCGACCGCTGTGTTTTCTTCTTTTTTCTTAGTGCGCTTCAGGAATACCTCTACACGCAATAACAGTTCCTGCAGATTGAATGGCTTGGTGATGTAATCATCGGCACCGCTTTTAAAGCCTGCTATCTTATCATCATCCATTGATTTTGAAGTAAGCAGCAGAATAGGAATAGCTTCATTTTTTTGCCTTATCTGGTTGGCGAGATACATGCCATCCTTTTTGGGTAAAACCACATCAAGCAGGCACATGTCAAAATTGTTCTTCATAAACTGTTGCCAGCCACTTTCGCTATCGGAACAGTGGATTACTTCAAAACCATTTTTCTGCAAGCTATCTTTTACCACAAAACTCAAGGTAGGGTCATCTTCTACCAACAATATCTTAGCTCTGGACTCAGCCATAGGTAAATTTTATTTTTTGTTAGAAACGTATGGTAAATGTACTGTGTTTTTGTGTTTAATACTAATGCCGCTCTTTTTTTAAAAAACCTGATAAATATCTTTTATACAGGCAATTAAATATAGCGACGAATAAAGCTTTTTTATTTTACCCTACCGGGGTTGTTAGTTACAAACGCTTCCCAACTGCCCGCCTTTTTGGTCGTTTTCTTTATCACTATTCCATTCTTGTCGGCCTTGGGGATCTTTGCCTGGTAGTGATGACACAAGGCTACGGCTACCGCATCGCTGGCATCCATAAACTGTACGGTTTCTTTAAACTTGAGGGTGTGTTGCAGCATTTCCCATACCTGCTCTTTGGTAGCATTACCTCGGCCGGTGATGGACTGCTTTATTTTACGCGGTGCATATTCTACTGCTTTCAGACCGCTCATCATTGCTGCCGCCATTGCTACGCCCTGGGCACGGCCTAACTTAAGCATACTTTGCACATTCTTGCCAAAAAAGGGCGCCTCTATTGCAACGGCCACCGGGCAATGAATTTTTATGAGGCTTTCCATCTTTTTATAGATCAGTTCCAGCCGCTCTATGTGGTCTTTATTTTTAGCTAATTGCAATACCCCCATTTCTACGAGCGAAACATTACTTTTGTCGATAGCTATGAGTCCATAGCCCATTACGAGCGTACCCGGATCTATACCAAGAATAATTTGGGGATTATGCTGCAAAGCTTTGATATTGTTGAACAAAAGTACCAAAATATGGCTCAATTACATACTTGGCGGCATCATTTCCGCGGTATTGTTGTGGAGCATATATGTGCAGGTAGGCAAGCAACTGCATAGTGTAGATGCAAGCATCTGGCAACAAACAGGACCCAATGTTTTTATATGGCTGTGCGTACTGCTGATGCCCGTGAACCTGCTGCTGGAAACACGTAAGTGGTATATACTGGCGCATTCAGCGCAGCCTTTATCTTTCCGGCAAGCTTTTACCAGCTACCTGGCAGGGCTTGCGTTCTCAATCATTACACCCAATCGTATAGGCGAATACCCGGGACGCATTCTCTACCTGAAGCGTAAGAATACTTTTCGGTTGATTAGTGTATCAGTACTCGGTGCTGTGGCCCAGCTGCTTACGGTATTTATATTCGGATTGGTTGGGCTTATTTACTACAATATTGCTTTTCCCGGCCCATTTGAAAAGACAGTACTTCTGAGTTGTATAATAGTGACCGCAGGTATTGCGCTTATATACTGGCGCTTTGAAACATGGATGCCATTGTTGGGAAATATCCGCTGGTTGCGTAAGTTTAACATATACGGACAACTGCTGAAACGCTTTAGTTCGAAGGAGCAATTGACCATACTGGGCATATCGCTGCTGCGCTATGGAGTCTTTACGGCACAATATTTGTTTTTTCTCCGTTGGATGAATGTGAATATGCCACTTGGGGAAGGTTATTGCATGGCTACCCTGTTTTTCTGGGCGATAGGGGTAATTCCTTCCATAGCACTGGCAGAACTTAGTGAACGCGGGCAGGTAAGCCTGTTTCTGTTTCACCATTTCTCCCCAAATACGCTGGGTATCCTTGGCGCTACCTTAGGGATTTGGTTATTAAATTTGATAATACCTTCCATAATCGGGAGTATATTATTACTCAGAATGAGGTTATTACGTTAAGAAATGGTTTGACAAACACAGCGCAGATATATGATATCACCAAAAAGAATAGGCCTTATTACAGTTGTATTACTCATTAGCATAAGCGCATTTGCACAAAATGAATTTTGCGGTATAAGGAACCATAGCTTCCAGGATGGTGAACGCCTGAACTTTAAGGTGTACTACAATATGGGGCGCATATGGATAAACGCAGGCGATGCGATTTTTACCGCAAATGCCGAAACCTTCAATGGCAGAAAGGTATTTCACATTACCGGCGAAGGTAAAACCTCGAAATCGTACGAATGGTTTTATAAGGTGCGGGACACCTACGAAAGTTATATAGACCAGGAAAGCATGCTGCCTGCAAAATTTGTAAGAAATGTAAATGAGGGAGGCTTTAAGATCTATAATAATGTGTCTTTTAACCAGAATATAGGGCAGGCAGTATCTACAAAAGGCATCTACAACATACCGAAGTGTACACAGGACGTGCTTTCGGCTATCTACTACGCACGCAACATAGATTATAATCATTATAAGCCTGGGGATAAGATACCATTTAACCTTTTCCTTGACGACAAGCTATATTCCCTTTATATACGATATGTAGGCAAGGAACAAATAAAAACCCGCTATGGCACCTTTAATGCTATTAAGATCGTTCCTTTACTAATAGAAGGAAGCATCTTTAAAGGAGGGGAAAAAATGGTAGTGTGGGTAAGTGACGATGCTAATCATCTGCCACTACGCATTGAAAGCCCGATACTGGTGGGCAGCATAAAAGTAGACCTGATGAGCTACGATAAACTGCGAAATCCTTTCAGCAGCCTTGTTAGCAAGAAATAAGCGTGCTATTTTTACACGATTAATTAAACTGACCAAAGTTTTATGATTTCACTGGGTGGTAAGGACCTTGATATTGCGTTATTCGAACAAATCATTCTGCAACAAAAAAAAATAAGTATAGCACCGGCTACTTTAAAAGAGCTGAAGCGCAGCTATGACTTCCTGAATAGTTTTTCTACAGACAAACTTATTTATGGTATAAATACCGGCTTTGGCCCAATGGCCCAATATCGTATAGATGATGCTGACCGCAGGCAACTGCAATACAATCTTATACGCAGCCATAGCTCGGGCATGGGACAGTTGCTGTCTCCACAACATTGCCGCTCACTTTTACTTGCACGCCTTAGCTCTTTATTGCAGGGTTGTTCCGGTATTCATCCTGATACTGTTACACTTATCACCGAACTGATAAACAATGAGGCATACCCTTGTGTATATGCACACGGTGGCGTGGGTGCCAGCGGCGATCTCGTGCAGTTAGCACATTTGGCATTAGGCCTGATAGGCGAAGGTAACTTTTGGTATGAAGGAAAAGTGCAGCCCGCAAAGAATGTATTTAAAAAGCTGAACCTGCAGCCACTTTCTATTTATATACGTGAAGGGCTTGCTATGCTGAATGGCACATCTGCCATGACAGGCATAGGTGGCATAAACGTAATAATGGCACAAAGGCTGGTGGTATGGAGTACGCTGTTCTCGTTAATGATAAACGAGCTAATGGAAGCTTATGATGACCATTTTTCTGAACCATTGAATGCTGTGAAGCGACACAAAGGCCAGCAGCAGGTAGCAAAATGGATGCGTACATTCGCGAAGAACAGCAAGCTGCTACGTAAACGTAATGAACACTTATACGACAAGAAAGTAACCGATGATGTGATAGAAGAAAAAGTGCAGGAAAACTATTCTGTACGTTGTGTGCCACAAATACTGGGTGCAATACTGGATACGATACAATACACGGGCACAGTAATAGAGAATGAACTGAACTCAGTAAATGATAATCCTGTAGTTGATTATAAGAATAAAAACATTTACCATGGCGGCAATTTTCACGGGGACTATGTGGCAATAGAAATGGACAAGATGAAGCTGGCAGTAACCAAGCTATCTATGCTTGCAGAGCGTCAGCTGAACTTTTTGCTAAATCCGGCGCTAAATGGAAAGATACCTCCATTTGCTAATGCGGGTGTGTTAGGTTTAAACTTTGGCATACAGGGCATGCAATACCCTGCAACATCTACCGTGGCTGAGAATCAGGCTTTAAGTACATCGTTGTACGTACATAGTATACCTAACAATAATGACAACCAGGATATTGTGAGTATGGGAACTAACGCTGCACTGATGTGTGAACGAGTGATAGAAAATACCTACGAAGTGTTGGCTGTAGAATTGTCTGCACTGCTGCAGGCAATAGGTATAAAAAATATAAGCAGTAAACTATCTCCTGCATCCAAATGGCTTTTTGAAAACGGCAGGGAAATATTCCCATTCTTCAAAGAAGATTTCTCTGCGTCGCAGCATCTTCAGAAATTAAAGGGATGGCTTATGGACACGGATGTTGTTGCTCACTTTGGTAAAAACTTAAAATAAACAGGCTTTGTCACAAAAGAAATACGCATTAGTAACAGGAGGCTCGCGCGGCATAGGACGCGCCATATGTGTAAAGATGGCGGAGCTGGGCTATAATGTTATTATTAACTACAAAGGCAATAAAGATGCTGCGCTGGAAACAGCAAAGCTAGTGCAGGAAAAAGGTGTGGAGGCAGAAATAATGGGCTTTGATGTAGCGAACAGAACCGAAGTAAAACAAATACTAGGTAGCTGGGTAGAAACATACAAGGACGTAGTGATAGAAGTGCTGGTAAATAATGCCGGTATACGCCAGGATGTATTGTTACCTATGATGAGCGATGAGCAATGGGATACTGTGATAGATACCAGCCTGCAAGGCATGTATAATGTAACCAAACAGGTGCTGACACCAATGGTAATGAACCGCTTTGGACGCATAATAAATATAGTATCGCTTAGCGGTATTAAAGGGATGCCCGGGCAGGTAAACTACTCTGCTGCCAAGGCTGGTATGATAGGGGCGACAAAAGCGATGGCGCAAGAGATAGCCCGCAGGAGTATAACCGTTAACGCTATAGCACCCGGCTTTATAAAAACCGATATGACCGGGGAGCTGAATGAAGGTGAATTGGCAAATATGATTCCCATGAAACGTTTTGGTACTGCGGAAGAGGTGGCTGAACTGGCCGGCTTCCTGGCATCCAAACAATCTTCTTATATTACAGGGCAGGTTATCTCCATAAATGGTGGATTGTACACCTAAGTGCAAATTTTAGTTTCATGAGTCGTGTTGTTATTACAGGTTTAGGCATTTATTCTTCTTTAGGCAAAAACAAGGAAGAAGTAAGCAATTCATTATTCCAGGGGAAATCAGGTATTATATTAGACCCTGCGCGTAAAGCTATGGGCTATCGCTCGGGCCTTACCGGCTATGTGGAACGCCCGCTCCTAAAGGGGCATATAGACAGGCGTGCACGCATTATGATGCCTGAGCAGGCAGAGTTTGCATACATGGCAACAACCGAAGCACTGGAGCAAGCAGGCATTAACATCGATTTCCTGGAGCACAATGAAACGGGCATCATATACGGTAATGACAGCTCTGCCAAACCTGTGATAGAGGCAATGGACCTTATACGGGAGAAGAAAGACACTATACTGGTAGGCTCAGGCAACGTGTTCCAGGTATTGAACTCTACTGTGAGCATGAACCTCTCTACCATCTTCAAGCTGCGGGGTATTAATTTTTCGGTGAGCGCAGCATGCGCCAGCGGCTCACACTCCATAGGACTTGGTTACCTATTCATAAAGCAGGGCTTGCAGGACCGTATAATATGCGGCGGTGCGCAAGAGGTGAACATCTACTCCATGCCCAATTTTGATGCACTTGGCACTTTCTCGGTAAGAGAAGATGCACCTGAAAAAGCATCACGCCCCTTTGATCGCGACAGGGATGGCCTGGTGCCAGGCGGAGGTGCCGCGACCGTGATACTGGAAAGCCTTGAGGCAGCAGAGGAGCGTGGCGCTACTATACTTGCTGAAGTGATCGGTTATGGCTTTTCGTCTAACGGACAACATATATCTAACCCGAGCATTGAAGGGCAAATACGCTCTATAAACAGGGCACTAAAAGATGCGGGACTGAATGCCGCAGCTATAGAATACATAAACGCACATGCAACATCAACGCCTGCGGGAGACAGCAGCGAAGCAGAGGCACTATTTGAAGTATTTGGCAGCAAAACACCCATCAGCTCTACCAAATCTATGACCGGCCATGAGTGCTGGATGGCGGGCGCAAGTGAAATAGTGTATTCCATGCTCATGATGCAGCATGGCTTTATTGCCCCTAATATCAATTTTGAAAACCCTGATGAACATTCTGCCAAAATCAACATCATACCGGAGACGCTAAAAAAATCTTTCAACCTTTTTCTTTCTAATTCATTTGGTTTTGGCGGTACTAACTCCTCCCTTATCATAAGGCAGTGGGATAAGTAATTTCCGCATTAAAATATTAATGCATAAAAAATTGTAACTTAGGGATAGCCAAAACAATCCTTATGAAACTCTTTACTACTTGTACCTTATTTGTATTATCAATTGCTACTTTTAGCTATAGTTCCGTTAAAGCACAGTCTGCATGGAAAAACTCTTTTGGTGGATCTGATGCAGATGTAGCAAACGCTGTACAGCAAACACCGGACGGTGGCTACATATTTGCAGGATGGAGCCGCTCCGCAGACAGTGAAATAACTACAAACCATGGCAGCGCAGATGTATGGGTAGTAAAAACAGACATGTATGGAAATGTACAATGGTCTAAAACATACGGTGGCAGCAGTGAAGAAAAAGCCTATGATATAGCACTTACTGCAGATGGCGGCTACATAGTAGCGGGCTATTCCTATTCAGGCGATGGCGATATAAGTTCGGGTAATCATGGCTATGAAGACATGCTTATAATAAAGCTTAACTCTAATGGAGATATGAGCTGGGAAAACACAATTGGCGGCTCTGACAATGATATTGCCTACAGCATATTGCAAACAGGTGATGGCGGTTATATAGTGGGTGGTACTACGTACTCTAACAACGGGGATGTAAGCAAAAACCAGGGCAGCAGCGATATGTGGCTGGTAAAACTGGACAATAAAGGAAAAATAAGCTGGGAAAAAACCTTTGGTGGCTCAGCCGCTGATGCCGCATATGCTATTCGCACTACAGTGGATGGTGGCTACATACTGGCCGGCGCCACAAAATCACTTAATGGTGATGTTACGGGATATCACAATACGGGCTTCGGCTCAGATTATTGGGTAGTAAAGACAGACGCCTCCGGCAACCTGTTATGGCAAAAAACACTGGGTGGCGCACTGGACGAAGAAGCGCATACTGTGTGGCAAAGCTCTGATAATAGCTATGTAATAGCAGGTTATTCCTACTCTACAGATGGCGACGTAAGCGGTAACCATGGCCTGCAGGACATGTGGGTGGTAAACCTTGACGAGACCGGCAGCATTGTACAATGGCAAAAACCACTTGGCGGCTCGCAACCTGAACAGGCTTACTCTTTAAAACAAAACGCCGATGGTACTTATATAATAGTGGGTTCTACACAATCTAATGATGGGCAGGTAACAGCATTTCATGGCGGCACAGACTACTGGGCAGCCAAAATGGATATTTCAGGCAACCTTATTTCAGAATATGCCTTTGGTGGCGCAGGAGATGATATTGCACATAGTGTAACACAAACTTTGGATGGCGGGTTTATCATAGCCGGAGAAACAAACTCGACGGATGGCGATATCAACAAAAGCTTTGGCTCAACCGATGCATTTCTGATAAAAATATTGCCCGCATTAGCTGTTCAGCCATTATCTTCTGCAGAAAATAATATAGTAGTGTATCCCACTATCACTAAAAAAACTTTAAATATCTCTTTACCTGCGGGATATGAGCATGCTGATGTAAAACTGGTGAATATGCTCGGTGAACAAATAAACATTGCCCAAACACAAGGGCTTTCAAGGCAGTTAAATATTAACAACGCTGTCGCAGGAATGTACCTACTGCAGATAGTAAACGCTGATAAAGTGAATAATTTTAGAATAATTTATCAGCCATAGGAATAAGGCTTGCTAAGATTCTTTTTATCTTCGAACTTGTTATGAAGAGGATCTCGCTGAGTACCATTTTAATAGTTTTCATTTTATCTGCACCATACATAGCTAACGCGCAACAGGAAAAGCGCTGGCTAAAGCATCATATATCATTGCTTACTACACCCTCCATGCTGGGGCGCGGTTATGCAAATAAAGGACATGACAGAGCAGCAAAATATGTGTTGAAGTATTTTAAAGAATATGGTCTGTTGCCTGTTAATAAAGACAGCACTTACATACAGACGTATTCTTTTGCCGTAAATACTTTTCCTGACGAGGTATCATTAAAACTGAATAAAAAGCAATTAGTTCCCGGAGCTGATTTCCTGGTAGATGCTGCAAGCAATTCATTTAGCACTGATAAAATAAAAGTGAACAGTATTGACCTCAATAAAATAAAGGATACTGCTACCTGGAATAAAACAAAGGCCACATGGCACACGGATAGCAAAGCGTATTTCCTCAAAAACACCGATAGCTTTTGCAAACACCTGTCGATAAACGAACGTCGCTTTGCAAAACAATTGCCAAAGGGATGCTTCCTTATACCACAACATGGAAAAATAACCTGGACAGTAGCAACAGACACTATACCGGCCACGGTGTTCTACATAGAAGATACCGTATTGCCACGCAGAGTAAAAAAAGCAGCAGTGCATGTAAATGCCATGTATTTGCAAGCGACTAAAAATAAAAACGAAAATATTATAGGCTGTGTGCCAGGCGAGGTAAGCGATAGCTTTGTTGTTTTTACCGCACACTATGACCACCTGGGCGAAATGGGCAAAGAAGCGTATTTCCCCGGTGCCAGTGATAACGCAAGCGGCACTGCCATGCTTTTGTACCTGGCAAATTATTTTGCAAAAAATCCGCAGCACTATACTATGGTATTTATAGCTTTCAGCGGCGAGGAAGCCGGACTGCTTGGCTCCAGCTACTTTGTAAATCACCCTATGATACCCTTAGACCATATACGCTTTCTTACCAATCTTGATATTATGGGTGATGCTACAGATGGCATTACCGTAGTAAATGCTACAGAATTCAGCAGACAATTTGACGCGCTGCAGCGGATAAATAACAGCAAAAACTATTTACCACAAATAAAAAGCAGAGGCAAGGCTGCCAATAGCGATCATTATCATTTTACGGAAGCAGGCGTTCCTTCATTTTTTATTTATACAAATGGTGGTAAAGGTTTTTACCATGATGTGTTTGACAATGCAGCTTCATTGTCTATGACTAATATTGATATGCTCGCAAAGCTTCTTGTTGCATTCGCGAAAGAACTAAATGTACCATAACAAAACGGGCGGCATGAATGGCCACCCGTTTCTTATAATTTCTATTCTTGTTATTCTCTTAATTTCAGATCCATCGCTACCCTACGATTTTTAGCACGGCCTGCTGCTGTTTTATTGCTGGCCACCGGTTTGGTATCACCATAGCCGTTTGTTACCAGTCTATCTTCTTTAACGCCCTGGCTTACAAAGTAATTCTTTACTGCGTTAGCACGATCTTTTGATAGCTGCAGATTTTTTGCAGGCTTGCCTACATTATCAGTATGGCCATCTATGGTCATATAGTAATCAGGGTACTCGTTCAGTATTTTCACTATTTCGTTGAGCATAGGGTAAGATGTCTTTTTGATAATAGCCTTACCTGTTTCAAACTGTATGGCAGTTGCTGCAAAAGCAAGACGTTTCTTTACTTCTTCCTTCACCTTCACCTGTTCTTTTACTATAGGGCAGCCGTGGTTAGATGCCGGGCCGGGCACTTTAGGGCATCTGTCATCCTTATCAGGTACACCATCACCATCGGCATCAGGGCAGCCATGCAATGCCACAACACCAGGCACATCAGGACATTCATCTTCAGCATCGGTTACACCATCGCCATCTCTATCAGGACAACCATGCATAGATACAAGCCCGGGTACATCAGGGCATTTATCTACATCATCTGCTACGCTATCTTTATCAGCATCAGGGCAACCCATAGCTGTAGCAGAGCCCGGCAGATCAGGACATTTATCAACTGAATCAAGGATGCCATCATGATCCCTATCAGGATCAGGACAGCCACGCAACGCCCAGGTACCTTGCACATCAGGGCATTGGTCCCTTCTGTCCGATACATGGTCGTGATCGCGATCTCTTGGCTTCTTTTTAGCAATAGGTATGAATGCGCCGGCATATACATTAGCGCCATACTGGTTATTGCTGAATAATGCCAGCATATCATCACTGCCCACAAAGAAACCGCTTATACGGAGACCCAGGCCCATCTTCATACCCTGTGTTAGCATGCTATAAGTTATAGGCATGCCTACACTCCAGATACGAGTATCGTAGCGCGGGGTAAGTGTTATCTGGTTATAGTATGAGTTGCTATATAAATCCCTGTTTACAAGGTTGCCTACATAAGTAAGATTAGCGTAGAACCTTCTGTATATTTTATAATCAAAGCCTATAACCAATGCGGTAGGCAGATGCACCTTTGCAGATGCGCTGGAAGAATCTGCTGAGAAACCATGCCTTGAGGCATAATTTACAAAGCTGTTGTAGTCCTGCACACTATCTTTTATCTGGCTGGCAGCTAATGTACCATTGCCCGTAAAGTGTGCTACCTTATTGCCTGTATTATAATTTATGGCTCCTATATCAGTTACTGCCACCGAGAGGCGAAACTTATACATGTTCTTAGAGTAGTCTGTTATGTTCTTTTCGCCATCCATATCATAACGATACTTTTCATAGTCGGGCCTGTATTCGTATACAAAGCCAATGTCGGCACCTATACCGTGGCCACCTTTGCTACCGAAAAAGTTATTGAGCAGATCTGAGCTATTAATGCCTTTCGAAAGCTGATCCTCGTTTGTAATTACATTGCTGGCAAACGCAAGGTCTGTAGTCTTAACATTAAGTGAATCATTCGCTGAATAATAATGTGCATCCAGATTTTTGCTCACAAGACTTATGTATGCTATACCACTCAGATACTTCAGACTTAAGCCACCCTTTATCTGGTGCTTGCCATTATCAAATAGTACAGCGCCATAGGTTAGGCCTATTTCGCTCCAGGTATTGAGTGTCCAGTTAAAGTGTTGACCGGTAATGGCATAGTCGCCAGTAGTGTTTTTATAATTCTCATCTACTATACTGCGAAATATATTGGAACTAAAATTATTGAACTGATCCATGCCGCGTACACGTGCAGAAAGTGCGAGGCTATTTTTACTATTTATGCTTACCGTAATGCCCGGTAGCCTTATTTCGGCATAAGGGGCCAGCATATTAAAATTGCTTTTGTTACCGAAATTGAAAACCTTAGTAAGATTATTGCTATCCGAGCTGTTTTTTATAGCATTACTAAAGTTTACCGAACCAAGGTTGTTATCTACGCCCGCATTCACCGAAAACACGTCTATTACAAATTTATATCTTGAGTCGGCAATATTAGCCGGGTTAAGATACATGCTTGTTGTTCCGCTCCAGTTGCCTGTAGCTACACCAAAATAACGCTGTGCAGTAGTGATGAAAGGAATGGAGAGTAAAATGCTAAGTACAAGTAGTGATTTTCTCATAAGCCGTATTTAAAGATT
>Ga0070665_100000950_pt1 | contig 36935 bp, 34 predicted proteins | sample KBSS13metaG_FD_65862 | JGI IMG/M metagenome (GOLD analysis project Ga0070665, IMG submission 65862) | Switchgrass rhizosphere microbial communities from Kellogg Biological Station, Michigan, USA - KBS S1-3 metaG | ecosystem: Host-associated > Plants > Roots > Rhizosphere > Soil ... | reverse complement strand
GTTCGCCTTCATGCACTCGTAGGCGTTGGCGAAGTGGGAGCCGATGATCTGCTTCTGCTTCATCCACAGGTAGCGGACGTCGAAGTCGAGCTGGTAGCCCGAGGTGGCGCCGCAGATGACAACTTTGCCGAACGGCTTGACGGTGAGGACCGAGGTCGGGAAGGTCGCCCGGCCGACGTGCTCAAAGACGATGTCGGGAGCGTCGCCCAAGATCTCCTTGACCCGGTTGGAGAAGGCCCGTGAGCCCTTGAAGCGCGCCTTGTCAGCGGCGGGGTCGGTGAGGTTGTCGTCGGTCCGCATCATCTCGCGGAACTCGTTGCGGTTGACGTAGTCGACGGCGCCGAGTTTCTTGATCAGCTCGCCCTTCTCATCGGAAGAGACGACGCCGACGGCGTTGGCGCCGGCCGCTTTGCAGAGCTGCACGGCGAAGACGCCGAGGCCGCCCGCCGCGCCCCAGATGAGGACATTGTGGCCGGCCTGCAGGTTGCACTGGTCCATCAGCATCCGGTAGGCGGTGAAGTAGGTCAGCCCGTAGGAGGAAGAGTCGACCCAGGAGAGGTTGCGCGGCTTCGGCAGCAGCTGTTGGGCCTGCACTTTGGTGAACTGGGCGAACGAGCCCCAAGTGGTCTCGTAGCCCCAGATGCGCTGGCTCGGTGCCGCCATCGGGTCGAGGCCGTGGACCTCGACGTCCTCGTAGGAAGCCTGGTTGCAGTGGATCACGACCTCGTCGCCGACCTTCCAGCGGGTGACGCCCTCGCCGACCTTCCAGACGACGCCGGAGGCGTCGGAGCCGCCGATGTGGTGACCGAACTCGGGGTGGTCGCCGTAGCCGAAGACCGAGACGGGCTCGCCGAGCGAGGCCCAGACGTTGTTGAAGTTGACGCCGGCGGCCATCACCCGCACGATCACCTCGAAGGCGCCGGGCTCGGGAACCTCGATCTGCTCGAGCTGGAAGGCGTCCTTGGGCTCGCCCTCGCGCTCCTGGCGGATCACCCACGCCGCCATCGTCTCCGGCAGCGTGCCGGGCTCCACGTCCAACTTCGCTACAGAACTCGTGTCAACGGCCAAGGCCAGATCCTCCGCGGGTCGTCTTCTTAAGGAGGGCGAATCCTACCCAAGGCCACCTGACACGGCGCATCCCGGCGTCCTCCCTCGCTTGCGTGCAGAGCACGCGGCGCTCGGTGCGTCCTTGGGCTGCTTGGTCAGGCGGCCTTGGGGCCTTCTATATCCCGCAGCTCCGGCGCCGTGATCTCCCGCACCGTCGCCTCGACCGGCGTCGGCGCCTCGATCTCCTTGCCCGGCGCGACGCCGAGGCCCTCGACTTTGCGCAGCTGCGGCAGCAGCCGTCGTTCCATCGAGCCGACGGCGGTGTCGTAGGCGCCGGTGGCGGTGCGCAGGCCTTTGCCGACCTTCTCGAAATCGCCGAGGAATTTGCCGAACCGGCCGTGCAGGGTTTTCGCCGCCTCGGCGATCTCGGCCGCCTCGGCGACCATCCGCTCCTGCCGCCAGCCGAGCTCCATCGTCCGCAGCAGGCCGATCAGCGAGGTGGGGCTGACCAGCAGGACATTGCGCTCCAGGGCGTAGTCGAAGAGCGTTGGGTCGGCGGCGAAGGCGGCGTGCAGAGCAGGCTCGTTGGGGATGAAGCAGATCACCAGGTCGGGGGTCTCGCCGGGGCTGAACTGGCCCTGGTAGTCCTTCGAGCTGAGCGCACGGACGTGCTCGCGCGCCTGCCGCGCGTGGCGCTCGAGGTGAACCCGCCGCTCGGAGTCGACCTCGGACTCCTGGGCGTCGAGGAAGGCGTCGAGCGGCACCTTCGAGTCGGCGACGAAGCTGCGGCCCTCCGGCAGCAGGAAGCGGGCGTCGGGGCGCAGGCTGCCCTCTTCGGTGCGCAGCGTCTGCTGCAGCTCGAAGTCGACGTGCTCGGTCATCCCGGCGATCTCGACGCAGCGCCGCAGCTGCAGCTCTCCCCACTGGCCGCGGGTCTGCGGCTGGCGCAGGGCCTTCTTCAGGCCGGCGGTCTCGCTGTTGAGGTTGCCGATCGTCTGGCCCATCTGTTCGAGCAGCGCCCGGGTCTGGATGTCGGTCTCGCCGCGGTCCTGGACCTGCTTTTCGATTCGCTCCTGCCCTTTGGCGATCCGCTCGGCCAGGCTCTTGATCTCGGCCTGGCGTTTGTCGAGTGCCTCCCTCGCCGCCTCGGTGTCGCGGCGGCGCTCGGCCTCGCCGACTTTGAGCAGGTCGGAGAGGGCGCGCGAGGTCGCTTCCTGGGCGGCCTCCTGGATCGCGGGGGTGAGGTCCGGCTGTGCGGCCGGCTCCGGCTGGCGGGAGGTCAGGACGTAGACGAGGCCGGCGGCAAGCAGGACGACGGCGATGGCGAGGAAGACGGTCATGGGGACGATGCTGGCAAGCCCTCCAGACGCCACCGCGATTCTGAAACGCCGCTTGCAGCGGCTTCGCGCGGGGGTGGTGCCCGCCTTCAAGGAACCGCTTTGTTTTTGCTCAGAAATCCCTTAGCAATAGGTGTCGCCCAATTCGGGGCGGCAGCGACAAAGGGAGAGTCAAATGACTCGCATGCTCAAAGCACTAGGCCTCGCGGTTGCCGCGACGGCCGCGCTGGTGGCGATGGTGGCGCCGGCCGCCCAAGCCGAAACAGGGGCGCTGACAGCCCCGGTCTATCCGGCGATCGTCACAGGCGGGCAGCTCGGCGGCGTCACCTGGGACATCGGCGCAGGTCCGCTCAAAACGGTGGCGTGCGGCACATCGGATCTGACGAGCACATTGGCCGGCCCGACCGATCCGGTCACATTCGTCCCGGCCTATGGCGCCTGCGTCGCCGAACCGGGAGCGATGCCGGTGACAGTCACAACCAACGGTTGCGACTACTCGGTCGGCGTGACCAAACCGGGCACGACAGGAACACCGGAAACGACAGGGACGATGCAGGCCGCGATCGTCTGCCCTGCCGGGCAGCAGATCGAAATTCACATCTACGAAAACGCGGCCGCGCATGCCGCGAACGTCTCCCTGTGCACATACGACATCGCGCCGCAGGGACCGGTGCCTGCGGGCGTCTACCACAACGTGTTCGGCAATCCGAATGACGTCGTGGCGACAATCAAGGCCACGTTCACAGCGAAAAGGACAGTCGGTCCCGAATTCCTTTGCGGTGGCGGGGGGATGCTGCAGCATCTTCCGATTTCGCTGACAGGCAATTACACACTGAGGGGATTCCAGGAGTTCGCCGGCGGCGGCGAGGGAGCCCCGATCCCGATCGACGTCGGCTAGCCCGCTTAAGGCAGCAGGACGTCGTTCTGCGAGGAGGCGCGGTAGCGGCCCACCGTCAGGTGGCCGGGCCGCGCCTCCGGCATGCCGACCGCCGTGACCGTGTAGGAGCCGGCGGGGAGGCTGACGTGGAAGGTCCCCGGGCTGCGGGCGAAGACGGTTTCGGATTCCTCTTCCTTCGCGCCCCGGATCATCAGTTTGGTGTCCGTCGGCGTCTGGTTGGCGGCGACGAAGGTGACGTTGAGCGGCGCCTTGCTCTTGATCGGCGGCTCGGGGTGATCCTCGTTCTGCGGGATCTCCTGGAATTTTTCCGCTTCCACGCCGATCTTCGTCGGCTGGACGAGCACCTCGTCGCGGTTGATCGAGACGCTGACCCGGGTCGAACCCGAGGGCCGCTGCTCGTTGGCATGGCGCGATTCGCCGCAACCCGCCGCCAGCAACAGGACGGCGCCGGTCAGGCACGCAATCGCGGTGGCTCTCGCTCTCCCGGGGCCCATCGAGGCTGAATCTAACCGAAGGGGAGGGCGACAACTTCCGCCGTAACGCCATCTTCACCTACGGCGACCGTCGCGCCCGGCTCCGCCTCGCGGCGCAGGATCGCCAGCCCGACCGCTCCGAAGGCGGGGGAGATAGCCGCGCTGCCGACCGTCCCGACCTCCTTCTCGCCCAGCCGCAGCGGCTCGCCGGGCGCCGCCGCGGCGCTGAAACGCAGCCCCCGCAGGTGGCGATTCGGCTTGCCCTTGTAGTGGAGCCGGGCGACCGTCTCCTGGCCGATGTAGCAGCCCTTGGTGAAGCTGACCGCCTGCTCGACGATGCCGGCCTCGGCGGGCATCGTCGCGGTCCCCATCTCGGCCCCGAAGCGGGGCCGGCCGGCCTCGATGCGGAGGATCTCCGCCGCCTCGACCGAGGCCTCGACCGCGCCGGCGGCGAGCAGCGCGTCGCGGGCCCGCTCGCGCTCGGCGGCGGGGACGATCAGGTCGATCCCGGCGGCGGTTCCGACCGCGAGGCACTCGGCGCCGCCGACGATCACGGTTTCGCAGAAGTTCTCGGGCAGCGGCGCACTGCCGGCGATCTCGACCGCCCGCGGGCCGACCAGCGAGGCGAGCGCCTGCTCGGCGCCGGCGTCGGTGACCTCGACCTCGCGGCCGATCTTGTACATCTGCAGGTGGCGGCTGGCCGCCGCCAGCCCCTCCGGCTCGAGCAGCAGCCGGAGCGCCGGGCCCTCGCCCGGCCGCAGCACCCGCATGTCGGCCTGCATGTGCCCCTTGCGGTCGAGCAGCGCCGCGTAGGCGCCCTCGCCCGGCCCGATCGCCTCGACGTCGTTGGTCAACTGTCCCTGCAGGTACTCGGCCGCCTCGGCCCCGTCGACCACCAGCAACCCGAAGTCGCGCTCGACCAGCCCGCATTCCTCGCGCAGCTGCCGGTATTGGGCATCGAGCTCGACGGTCGGGGAGGCCATGACCTGATTCTAGAAAGCGGCTCGCGCGGGGATGTGGGTGCCCCCGGAGGAACCTCCCAAATTTGTGACGGAGGGGGCGCCCACATCCCCCCACATTTAGACGTATCGAAATTCGCTTTTAGATGTGTCAAAATCTCCTCCCGTGCGGGCGAACGGAGACAAGGGCATCAGCCGCAGGAAGCTGCTCGGCGGTGCCGCGCTGGCGGCCCCGGCGGTCGCCGGCATCGCCCTTGCCCGTGGGGGCGACAGTGCCCTCGCCGAGCCGGCGGCGGCCGGCGCGCACCCCGGCCATGCCGGCCACGGCGAGTTCCCGCACGCGACCTTCGCCGCCGGCCGGCACGTCGACCACGAGCGCAACGGCTTCCACCCGACGAAGCTTCTGCGCGACTTCGACTACGGCCGCACCAGCCGTCTCGCCAGCGGCCGCGTCCTGCGCGAGTGGGAGATCGTCGCCCAGGACCGCGAGATCGAAGTCGCCCCCGGCGTCCGCTACGAAGCCTGGACCTACAACGGCCGCGTCCCCGGGCCGACGCTCCGCGCCCGGGAGGGAGAGCTGCTGCGGATCCGTTTCGTCAACGGCTCCGAACACCCCCACACGATGCACTTCCACGGAATCCACAGCGCCCTGATGGACGGGATGCCGGGGATCGGCGAGAACCGCGGCGGCGGCCAGATCGAACCGGGCGAAGCCTTCACCTACGAGTTCGACGCGACGCCGTTCGGGCTCCACCTCTACCACTGCCACGTCGCCCCGCTCGCCGCCCACATCGCCCGAGGCCTCTATGGCGCCTTCGTCATCGACCCCAAGCAGGGCCGCCCCGAAGCCGACGAGCTGGTGATGGTGATGAACGGCTTCGACACCAACTTCGACCGCGCCAACGAGGTCTACGCGGTCAACAGCGTCGGCTTCCACTTCGTCGACGAGCCGATCGCGGTCCCCCGCGAGGAGTTGGTGCGGATCTACCTGGTCAACGCGCTCGAGTACGACCCGCTCAACTCCTTCCACCTGCACGGCAACTTCTTCGACTACTTCCCGACCGGGACCTCGCTGCAGCCGAGCGAGTTCACCGACACCGTCATCCAGGGCCAGGGACAGCGCGGGATCCTCGAGCTGCGCTTCCCCTACGACGGCGACTACATGTTCCACGCCCACGTCAGCGAGTTCGCCGAGCTCGGCTGGTCGGGTTTCTTCCGCGTCGGTGACCCGGGCGAGGTCTCCGCCGCGACCGCCGCGTCGATGTACTGCGAGCTGCCCTGGGGCAAGGGGAGCCCGGCCTGATGGAGGCGGGCGCCCGCGCCGAGCGCTCCTTCGGCGGCGGCCTGCCCGCCTGGGCGCTGGGCCTGATCCCGCTGGCGCTGATCGCCGCCGCGATCGGCGCCTTCGCCCTGCTCGGCGGCCCCGGTCTCGGCGAGCGCACCGGGCCACCGGTCGAAGACGTCGCGGTCGAGCGCACCGTCCTGCACCCGGGAGAGATCGAGCTGACCTTGCGCAACGACGGCCCCGACCCGGTCGAAGTCGCGCAGGTCGCCGTCAACGACGCCTACGCCCCCTTCTCCGCCGCCGGCGACCGCGAGATCGGCCGGCTCGACTCGACCACGCTGCGGATCTCCTACCCCTGGATCGAAGGCGAGGCGTACGAGATCTTCGTCCTCACCTCCGCCGGCGGCACGGTCGAAGCCTCGATCCCGGTCGCGGCGGAGACCCCCGAGAACGATCCCGGCTTCTTCGGCCTGATGGCGCTGCTGGGGATCTACGTCGGCGTCATCCCGGTCAGCCTCGGGATGCTCTGGCTGCCGTTCCTGCGCCGCCTCGGCCCCCAGTGGATGGGAGCGCTGATCGCCTTCACCGTCGGCTTGCTCGCCTTCCTGGCGATCGACGCCGGGCTCGAGGGGCTGGAGATCGCCGCCGAAGCGCCGGCCGCCTTCGGCGGCACCTCGCTGGTCCTGGTCGGCGGCCTCGTCGCCTACCTCGTCCTCGCCGGGATCGACAGCTACCTCACCCAGCGCTCGCGCGCGGCGCGCGGGGCGGGGGCCGCCGCCGGCTACCTGGCGCTCCTGGTCGCGGTCGGGATCGGCCTCCACAACCTCGGCGAGGGTCTGGCGATCGGCTCCGCCTACGCCAGCGGCGCCCTCGCCCTCGGAGCTTTCCTCGTCGTCGGCTTTGCAATCCACAACACGACCGAGGGACTGGCGATCGTCGCGCCGCTGCGCGACGCAGCCCGGCCGAGCTTCGCGCGCCTGCTCGTCCTCGGCCTCGTCGCCGGGGCGCCGGCGATCCTCGGTGCCTGGATCGGCGCCGCCGCCTTCAACCCGAGCCTGGCGGCGCTGCTGTTCGGGGTAGGGGTCGGGGCGATCGCCCGGGTGATCGTCCAGATCTCGCCGGCGATGCGCGACCCCGAAGGGCGCCTGCTCTACCCGTCGAGCGTGGCCGGGATCCTCGCCGGCATTGCCGCGCTCTACCTCACCGGCCTGCTGGTGTCGGTCTGATGGCGGCGGAGGGCGGCCGCGGGCGCCGCGACCCCAGCACCGAGGCGATCGAGGACTACGCGAAGGCGATCTACGCGATCGCCGGCGAACGCGAGGGGCTGGTGCTGAACGGCGAGGTCGCGCAGCGGCTCGGCGTCACCCCGGCGACCGCGACCTCGATGCTGAAGCGGCTCTCCGACCTCGGCCTGGTCGAGTACTTCCCCTACAAGGGCGCCAGCCTGACGCCCGCGGGGGAGAAGGTGGCGCTGGAGGTGATCCGCCACCACCGCTTGATCGAGGCCTACCTGTCGGAGGCGCTCGGGATGCCCGAGGACCGCGTCCACGAGGAGGCCGAGGTGCTCGAGCACTACATCTCCGAGGAGCTCGAGCAGTTGATCGCGGCGAAGCTGGGCGAACCGCGGCACGACCCGCACGGGACGCCGATCCCCGGTCCCGACCTGCTGCCGCCGACCTGGGACGCACGTTGAGCGCGACGCCGCCGGAGCAGGAGGCCGTTGCGGAGGAGCGGCGGGCGGCGAGCGTCGAGGATGTCCTTCCCGGCGAGGCGGCGGTCGCCCGCGCCGCCCGCCACTCGCTGGAAGGCCGCAAGCGCGGACTCGGCCGCGTCTGGCCCTTCCTCGGGCCCGCCTTCGTCGCCGCCGTCGCCTACATCGATCCCGGCAACTTCGCCACCAACATCGCCGGCGGCGCCAAGTTCGGCTACCTGCTGCTCTGGGTCGTCCTCTCCGCCAACCTGATCGCGATGCTGGTCCAGACCCAGTCGGCGAAGCTGGGGATCGCGACCGGCAAGAACCTCGCCGAGCTCTGCCGCGAGCGCTTCTCGCGCCGCACTTCGATCGGCCTCTGGCTACAGGCCGAGGTGGTGGCGATGGCCTGCGACATCGCCGAGGTGGTCGGCGCCGCGCTGGGGCTCAATCTGCTCTTCGGGATCCCGCTGTTCCCGGCCGGGCTGATTGCCGGCGCCGGCGCCTTCGCGCTGCTCAGCCTGCAGCAGCGCGGGTTCCGGCGCCTGGAGGCCGGGATCACGGTCCTCGTCGGCGTCGTCGTCGCCTCGTTTGCCTTCGAGCTCTTCGACTCCAGCCCGGACGGGGGCGAAATCGCCAAGCACTTAGTCCTCCCGGGCTTCGAAGGCACCGAAAGCATCCTCCTCGCCACCGGGATCATCGGCGCGACGGTGATGCCCCACGTCATCTACCTGCACTCGGCGCTGACCCAGCGGCGGATCGTCGGCCGCGACTCGGCCGAGCGCAAGAAGATCCTCGGCTTCGAGAAAGTCGACGTCGTCATCGCCCTCTCGCTGGCCGGCATGGTCAACCTCTCGATGATGATCGTCGCCGCCGCGCTGTTCCACAGCAGCGGCCTGACCGGCGTCGACACGATCGACGGCGCCTATGACGCCCTCGGGCAGCTGGCTTCCGACCGGGCGGCGATGATCTTCGGCATCGCCCTGCTGGCCTCCGGCTTCGCCTCGTCCTCGGTCGGGACGATGGCGGGACAGGTGGTGATGCAGGGATTCATCCGCCGCCGCATCCCCCTCTTCCTGCGCCGCGCGATCACCCTGGCGCCGGCCCTGGTGGTGCTGGCGATCGGCCTCGACCCGACCGATGCCCTGGTCGCCAGCCAGGTCGTCCTCTCCTTCGGCATCCCCTTCGCGCTGGTGCCGCTGCTGCTGATCGCCGCCGACAGGGAAGTCATGGGCGACTTGGTCAACCCCCGCTGGCTGAGCTCTCTGGCGGGGGTCCTGGCGGCGCTGATCATCACCCTCAACGTCTTCCTCCTCTACCAGGTCTTCCTCGGCTGATGCGCCGGCGAGCGGAGATCTCGGTCACCTCGGAGCTCGAGGCGGGGGCCGAGGCGGTCTGGGCGCGGGCGATCGACCCGGCCGGGATCAACTACGAGTTGGGGCCGCTGATGCGGATGACCGTCCCCCGCGGCGCCGAGGACTTCGGCCTCGACGACCCCGAGCCCGGGCACATCGGCCGCAGCTGGGTGCTGCTCTTCGGGCTCCTGCCCTTCGACTACGACGACATCACCGTCGTCCGGGCCGAGCCGGGACGCGGCTTCCTCGAGCGCTCCACCATGCTCTCCCAGCGTCTCTGGGAACACGAGCGAACGCTGGAGCCGCTGGGTGCGAACCGTTGCCGAATCACCGATCGAGTTGCCTGGGAGCCCCGCCTGCCGCTGCCGGGCGCCTGGCTGCGGCCGTTGATCCTCGCGACCTTTCGCCACCGCCACAAGCGGCTGCGGCGCGCCTTCGGCGACAGCTAGGCTTGACCCAGATGCCTCTCGCCAGCGACTTCCAGCAGATTCTCCAGTCCCTGCCGCCGGACTGGACCGACCTCGAGGTCGACCTGCGGATCGAGGACGAGTCGCACTACGTCGACAGCGCCGTCGCGTTGAGCCAGGTCAACGCGCAGGTCTACCAGCACCCCCATGCCGAGGGCTGGCACTGGCGGCTCCTGGTCGCCAAGAGCTTCGGCCACGCAGCGGCGCCCGAGAGCGTCGCCGGCGTCCTGGAGAAGCTCGACGCCGACGGGGTCTCCGGCGAGCTCGGCGTCGCCGAGGTGCGCGAGGGCCGCTCGGAGGTCGTGCAGATGTGGGGCCGGCCGGAGAGCGTGCGCGAAGAGTTCCGCCAGCGCCGGTCGCTCTAGCTTGGCGCGCGTACTGAGCATCGCCGCCGACCTGATGCTGGGCTCCAAAGTTCAGGAGACCCTGAAGGCAGCGGGTCACGAAGTCGTCGCCTCGGCTTCGCTGGAGGAGACCACCTGGGACGGGATCGACCTGATCGTCGCCGACCTCGACGTCGAGAACCCCGAGGCGCTGGTCGGCCTCGGGATGCCGGTGCTCGGCTACTACTCGCACGTCGACGTGGCGACGAAGGAAACGGCCGAAGCCGCCGGGGTCGACCTGGTCGTGCCGCGCTCGCGGATGGCGCGGGAACTACCCGCGCTGGTCGAACGCCTGCTCGACGTCTAGCGGTTCGTCCAGCAGGCCGTGCCGGAGGTCCCAGGCGGCCCAGTCTTCGAGGACGCCCTCGTCGAAAGGGGTGGGCCGGAGGATCGGCAGCAGGACGTCCAGCTGGGCCTGCTGTTCGGCGCGGTCGAGCTCGGGGTTGGCGTCGAGGAGCGCGTCGAGGGCGGCGCCCGGCTGTTGCTCGGCGAGTTCGTAGCCCCGTTCGGTCGCGGCGACGACGGCGTCGACCAGGCCGGGGTCGTCTTCGAGGGTCTCGCGCGAGGTGGTGAGGATCAGCTCGGGGTAGGGCGGGGCGCCGAACCGGTCGACCTTGAAGACCCGGATCGGAACCCCCTGGCGCCGTAGCGCCACGCCCTCGGCGTTCCAGAAGCCGGTCGCCGCGTCGACCCGGCCGGCGGCGAGGGAGGCGACGGCGTTGAACCCGATCGTCACCCGCTCGACCTGCGCCGGGTCGCCGCCGTCGGCTTCGACCTCGGAGTCGACGATCGCTTCGTCGCTCGGCAGGCCGGTGACGCCGACCCGGTGTCCCTCCATCTCCCGCGGGCGGCGCACCGGCCCGTCGCCGCGGGCGAGGACCGCCGCCAGCGGGCGCTGGACGAGCGGCGCGACACCGATCAGGTCGATGCCGCGCTCGCGGGCGATGCCGAGGTCGTGGATGTCGAGGATCGCGAACTCGACCTTGCCGGCGCCGAGCAGCTTCGGCGCGTCGGTCGATTCGCCCGGCGGTTGCACCTTCAGGGCCACGCCTTCGTCTTCGTAGAAGCCGCGGGAGAGCGCCGCGTAGATGCCGCTGTGGACGGCGTTGGGGACGAAATCGAGCACGAGCGTCGCGCCTTTCGGCGCGCCCGGTTCTGCACCATCCTCGCCGCAGCCGGTGACTCCGGCGAGCGCGAGGACGGTCGCCAGCAGCGCGACGGTCCACTTCATGCGGCCCGGGAAGCTAATCCATTTAGCGAATGTGAGTAGACTGCCGCCGCTTACTTGAACACGGGAATCGAGGAGGAAAAGGTGCAGGAGAGAGGTCTAGCCGCATATCTGGCTGAGTTGATCGGCACGTTGCTGCTGGTCTTCTTCATCACGAGTGTCGTCGTCCTGTACGTGTCGACCGGGGGACAGGCCCAGTTCGGGTCGGACTTCGCGGTCGTCGGTCTCGTCCACGCGTTCCTGCTGTTCGGCCTGATCGTCATGTTCGGCGTCGTCAGCGGTGGTCACTTCAACCCGGTGGTGACGCTCGCCGCGATCGTCATCCGGCGGATCAAGCCGATAGACGGCGCCATCTACATGCTGGCCCAGCTTTCCGGCGGCGTCCTCGGCGCCCTGCTGACCAAGGCCCTGCTGCTTGACGAGGGTCGCGCCACCAACTACGGGGCGACCGCGGTCAGCGGCCTCCTCGCCGGCGACTTCGCCGGCATGATCGTCGAGGGGATCGGGACCTTCGTCCTCGTCCTCGTCATCCTCACCGCCGTCTACTCCGAGAAGAGCTTCAAGGAGTGGGCGCCGCTGGCGATCGGCACGACCCTCGGCTTCGCGGTGATGGTCGCCGGCCCGCTGACCGGCGCCGCCCTAAACCCCGCCCGCTGGTTCGGCCCCGCCCTCGTCAGCGGCGAATGGGGCGGCGTCTGGCCCTACCTGGTCGGCCCGATCCTCGGCTCGGTGCTCGCTGCCGGCGTCTACCGCTTCGTCCTCGAGCCGGGTGGCCTGCCGCCGACCGAACCGCCGGAGCACGTGCGGCCGCCGGTCCCGAAACGGTCGACCCCGACCAGCGACAAACCCGCCAGCTAGGCGAGAGCCGAGGCGGAGCAGCTTCCAGGCGCCACCCGAGAGGGTGGCGCCTTTTTTTGCGCCCGTGCCCGGATCGCGCTTGCAGTAGCTTGGGCTCGTGCGCCGGGTCACCTTCTCCCGCAACTTCACGCTTTCGCTGAGCCGGACGTGCCAGTGCTACTGCAAGTACTGCGCCTTCGCCACGCACCAGGCGCACGTCCACGCGCCCGAGGACGTCGAAAAGCAGCTGGACGAAGCGGTCAAACGGAACGCCAAGGAGCTTCTGGTCCTCACGGGCGAGCGCCCTGAGGTGAACCCGGTCGTCGCCGAGCGCTTGAAGACCTGGGGGCACGACGACTTCACCAGCTACGTCGTCTGGGCCTGCGAGCGCGCGATGGAGCGGGGGATGCTGCCCCACACGAACATCGGCGTGCTGGGCAAGGAGGACCTGGCTCGGCTGCGCGAGGTGACGGCGTCGCAGGGGCTGATGCTGGAGTCGACCTCGGAGCGGCTGATGGAGACGGTCCACGCCGGATCTCCCACCAAGCACCCGGCTGCGCGACTGGCCACGATCGAAGCCGCCGGCGAACTGAAGATTCCCTTCACCTCGGGAATCCTCGTCGGCATCGGCGAGACGCCGGAGGATCGCATCGAGTCGCTGGAGGCTCTTGCCGCCAGCCATGCGCGCCACGGGCATCTGCAGGAGGTGATCCTGCAGAACTTCGTTCCGCATCCTCGTTACTACGGGGCTGAGGTGGCTGAGATTGCGGATGAGGCTTCGCGTCAGCGGTGGGGGGACGGAGGAGGTGACCCCTCCGTCGCAAAAGATGGGGAGGCTCCTCCGGGGTCACCTCCTCCGTCCATGCCGAGCTGGTCGGAGCCCGTGGGCATCGACGAGATCAAGCGACTGATTCAGGAGTGCAGGCGGTTGATGCCGGATGTGGGGGTGCAGGTGCCGCCGAACCTGAGTGAGTTCTGGCCGGAGTTGGTCGAGGCGGGTGCGACGGATCTGGGTGGGCTGTCCGCCAACGGAGACCACATCTCGCCGGAGGAGCCGTTTCCGTCTCCTCATCAGGTGCGGAAGGAGCTGGCTCCTCGCGGTTACGCGCTGACGGAGCGTCTCTGCGTCTACCCCCAGTACATGGATCCCGAGTGGATGGAGCAGGGGGTCCTGGACGTGATCAAGCTGAAGTACTGGTCCTTCATCCCGCGGCGAGGGTCGGGTCGCAGGTCCGAGGAGGTCATCGATGCCGATCTCGCGCCGAAGGCGATTGCCAAGGGACGCGAGGGGGTCCAGCTCTCCGAGGATGAGCTGACCGCGCTGTTCGCCGAGACGCGGCCGGCGGTCATTGAGGAGATGCGGGTCGCTGCCGACGAGCTGCGGTCTGAGCTGGCCGGCGACACGGTCACCTTCGTCGTCAATCGCAACATCAACTTCACCAACGTCTGCGTCGTCGGTTGCGCCTTCTGCGGGTTCGGGCAGGGGAAGCGGTCGCCCGACGCCTACGAAGTCAGCGAGGAGGACTTCGCGGCTCGGATCGGCGAAGCCGTCGAGTTCGGGGCCACCGAGCTCTGCATGCAGGGCGGGATCCATCCCGACCTCTCGCTGGAGGAGTACGGGCGCTGGCTGCGGCTGGCGAAGGAGACCGCGCCGCAGCTGCACCTCCACGCCTACTCGCCGATGGAGATCAACTGGGCCTGCGAGCGCTCCGGCAAGCGGCCGCTGGAGGTCTTCGAGTACCTGCTCGAGTGCGGGCTCGGCTCGACGCCCGGCACCGCCGCCGAGGTGCTCGACGACGGCGTCCGCCAGCGGATCTCGCCGAACAAGCTTCCGGTCGACCGCTGGGTCGAGATCATCGAAGCCTCCCATCGCGCCGGCCTGCGCTCGACCTCGACGGTGATGTTCGGCCACATCGAGGAGCCGCGCGAGCTGGCCCGCCACATGCGCGTGATCCGCGCCCTGCAGGAGCGGACCGGGGGGATCACCGAGTTCGTCCCGCTCAGCTTCATCCCCTTCAACACGATGCTCGGCCGCACCCACGGGATCGAGGAGATCTCGATGGCGGAGAACCTCAAGCACACCGCCGCCTTCCGGCTGGCGCTGGGGCGGACGATCCCGAACCTGCAGGCGAGCTGGGTGAAGATGGGGCTGGACGGCGCGACCGAGGCGCTGCGCTGGGGGGTCAACGACCTCGGCGGGACGCTGATGGAGGAGAACATCTCCCGCATGGCCGGCTCCCAGCACGGGGTGCGGCTGGACCCCGAGCAGCTGATTGCCGCGGCGCGGGCGGCGGGACGCGAGCCGGCGCAGCGGACGACCCTGTACGAGATCGTCGAGACCTATGCGAGCGATGGTCCTCGAGAGGCAGCGGCAGCCGCTCCGGCCGGCTGAGCTGCCCGAGCCCGCTCCCGGTCCCGGCCAGGTCCAGTTGGCGGTCCACGCCTGCGGCGTCTGCCGCACCGACCTCCACATCCTCGACGGCGACCTCGCCGAGCCGAAGCTGCCGCTGGCGATGGGCCACCAGATCGTCGGCACGGTTCGGGCGGCGGGGGAGGGAGCGGAGCGGTTCGCGCCCGGCGAGCGGGTCGGCGTCCCCTGGCTGGGCTGGACCTGCGGCGAGTGCCGCTACTGCCGCAGCGGCCGCGAGAACCTCTGCGACCGGGCGAGGTTCACCGGCTACGACCTCGACGGCGGCTACGCCGAGGTCGCGGTCGCCGACGAGCGCTTCTGCTTTCCGATCCCGGAGGGGTATCCCGATCTTCAGGCGGCGCCGCTGCTCTGCGCCGGGCTGATCGGCTACCGGGCGCTGCGGCTGGTCGGCGAGGCGGAGCGGATCGGCTTCTACGGGTTCGGCGCCGCCGCCCACATCCTCTGCCAGGTCGCGGTGCACGAAGGGCGGCGGGTCTTCGCCTTCACCCGCGAGGGCGACACCGAGACGCAGGCCTTTGCGCGGCAGCTCGGCGCCGAGTGGGCGGGCGGCTCGGAGGAGGCGCCGCCCGAGGAGCTCGACGGCGCGATCGTCTTCGCCCCGGTCGGGGCGCTGATGACGGCGGCGCTGCGGGCCAGCGCCAAGGGCGCGCGGATCATCAGCGCCGGCATCCACATGAGCGACATCCCCGCGTTCCCATACGCGCAGCTCTGGGGCGAGCGCTCGCTGGGCTCGGTCGCCAACCTGACCCGGCGCGACGGCGAGGAGTTCATCTCCCTGGCGCCGGAAGCGGGGGTGCGGACCGAGGTCGAGGCCTACCCGCTGGAGGAGGCAAATAAGGCGCTGGAGGACCTCCGCGCCGGCCGTTTCCGCGGCGCCGCGGTTCTTTCCGTCGCCCCTTCGGGTACCTGAGCCCTAAGCAATCAAGCCAGGAGGGATGCAAGTGAGCGACGAGATCCGCAACAAGGACGACGCCAAGGGCCGTGTCAAGGAGGCCGCCGGATCGCTGACCGGCGACGACGATCTGAAGCGCGAAGGCAAGGTCGACAGGGCGACGGGCGCCGTCAAGGACGGGGCCGAGAAGGTCTCGGACAAGGTCAAGGACGCGGTCGGTAAAGACAAGGACCGCGACTAGCGGAACAAGTCCTCGGCGGGGGGACGGCGGAGGGCGGCGGCGCCGGGGCCGTCCTCCGCCGCGACGTATCGGTCGAGGCCGCGGACGATTGCGGCGGGGATTCCGGAGTCCTTGACGCGGACGAGGTCAGCGGCGGACGCGACCTGGTCGGCGATCGCGATCGAGGTAGCTGTCAGCTCGCGGCCGTGAGCGTCCTCGCGACCGCGCCAGTCGTCCAGAGGTGCGAGGCCGGCGCAGCCGATCGCGACCTCGGCCTGACCGACCCTCCACGCCCGCCCAAAGCTGTCTGCGATGACGACTGCGACACGGGTCGTGAGTTCGGTTCGGATTCTGCGGGCTGAGGCATCCGGGTCCTCCGGCAGCAAGCAGACGGTGCCTTGCTCGGGGAGGTTGGAAGTGTCTATGCCGGCGTTGGCGCAGACGAAGCCGTGGTGGGTTTCCGTGATCAGGACACGGTCTTCGCGGAGGATCTCTTGGCTCTCGTTGAGGATCAGCTCGACGAGGGCCGGGTCCTTGTCCAGCTTGTTTGCCAGCTCGATCGCTCGGGCCGATGGCTCCACCTCCGCCAGTCGCCTCACCATTCCCTCGGCCTTTGAGACGACCTTTTGCGAGATGACGACGACGTCGCCGTTCTGCAGCTCCGCGCGGGCGGCGATCAGCTCGCCGAGCTTTGCTCCCTCGCTTACCTCGGGCAGTCCCTCGACGGGGATCACCCGGAGCTCGGTCATATGCCGAGTGCCTTGGCAGTGCGGCGGGCTCGCTTCGGGCGTCGCTCGAGCTCGCGCTGCAGGGCGATCACGTCGCCGGGGGTGTCGAGATCCAGTTCGATCGACGGCAGCTCCTCGATCCCGAATGGGATCCCGGCTTGCCGCGCCGCCTCGACGTGCCGGGCGCGGCTGCCCTCGCCGAAAGCCGGGACGATCGCGCTGGGTGGGCTGAGGAGGAGGGCGTTGGTGCCGCTGCCATGGCGGTCGGGGACGATCCCGACGTAGCTTCCCGGCACGCCGGTCAGCAGCCGGTCGAGCTCGCGCGGATCGAGCAGCGGGCAGTCACCGGCCAGCAGCGCGACCCGCTCGGCCCCCTCGGCTTCGGCCCGGGCGATCCCCGCCTGCGCCGCCTGCACGTGTCCGGCGTCCTCGGGGTCGGGGACGACCTCGGCGCCGGCGTTCGCCGCCAGCTCCTGGGCTATCGGATCCCCGGTGACGACGATCAGCCGCTCGATCGAGCGCGCTTCGCCGATCGCGTCGAGGACGTCGGCGACCATCGCCGCCGCCAGCTCGCGCCGCCGCCCCTCGTCGACGCCGGCGGCCAGCCGCTGCTTGGCCGCGTCGAAACGCTTGACGGGGAGGACTGCGGTCGCTTTCAACCTGAGGCGAGGGTAGCGGCGTAGTCGAGCACGATCCGGGCCAGGCGCACCCGTCCGGCGGCGCCCTCCATCAGCGTCTGCGCCGCCAGCGTCGGGATCTCGGCCGGGGGCGGGTCCGGGTCGCCCCCGTCGACGACCATCGCGTCGATCAGCCCGGTGTAGAGGGAGGCGACCCCGGCCGCGGTGGTCGGCCGGCCGATCCCTTCCATGAAGCGGTCGGTCGGTCCCTTGACGACTTCGCCGGCGACGTAGGGGCTGACGGCGACGACGGGGGCGGGGGAGGCGGCGATCGCCTCGCGCATGCCGGGCAGGGCGAGGATCGGGCCGATGCTGATCACGGGGTTGGAGGGGCCGAGGACGACCGCGTCCGCCTCGGCGATCGCCGCCAGCGCCTCCGGGGTCGGCGCCGCCGCCTCGATCCCCTCCAGGCGGACGCCTTCGACCGGGGGCTGGCCGCCGTCGAGGATCAGGTACTCCTGTAGCCCGCGCGGGCCGGCCGGGGTGATCACCTCGGTGCGGACCGGCGTGTCTGCCATCGGCAGGACGCGCGCCTCGACCCCGAGGCCGCGGGCGATCTGCGCCTGGGCGTCGGTCGGGCGGCCGCCCTCGGCGACGAACTCGCGGCGGTAGAGGCAGGCGGCGAGGTCGCGGTCGGAGAGGCCGAACCAGCTGGGGGCGCCAAGCTGCTTCAGCCGCTCGAAGGTGGTGAAGCTGTCGCCCTCGATCCCCCAGCCGCGCTCCTCGTCGATTTCGCCGCTGAGCCAGTAGGTGACGAGGTCGGGGTCGGGGGAGACGTGGACGCCGAGCGCCTCGACGTCGTCGCCGGTGTTGGCGATCACCGCGAGGTCGGCGCCGATCTCCTCCTGCATCCCGGCGGCGAGCTTGGCGCCGCCGGTGCCACCGGCGAGTAGGGCGACCCGCATCGGGCTAGGCCCAGTGGTCGGTCTCGGGGAGGCCGGTGAGGCGGATCCCGGCGTGCGCCTTGTAGCGGGTGTTGACCGAGATCAGCATCGGGGTCAGCTGCTCGACGATCCGCGCCATCTCCAGGGCGCCGGCGTTGACCGCGCGGAGGCCGGGGATCGCCTCGATCAGGCGGGCGACGCGGGCCTTGTCGGCCTTCTTGTCGCCGCAGACGAGGATGTCCTCGCCGAGCTCGGCGTCGAGGTCGGCGAGGGTCGGGGCGCCGACCGTGTGCAGGGCGGAGACGACGGTGACGCCGTCGGGGACCATCTCCTGCGCCTGCTGGGCGGCCGAGCCCTGCCAGACGCCGAGCGAGCGGGTCGCCTTGCCGCTGACGGCGGCGGCGAGCGGGACGGTGCAGTCGACCAGGATCTGGCCGGGGCGCAGCGCCTCGCGCAGGTTGTTGAGGTTCTCCGACTGGGCGCGGAAGGGGACGGTGAGGAAGACGATCTCGCCCTTGCTCGCAGCCTCGCCGTTCTCGAAGCCGGTCGCGTCGGCGTCGGGGACGTCGGCGCGGACCTTCGCCGCCGCCTCCTCGGCGCGCTCGGCGGAGCGGGAGCCGAGGACGACCGGCACGCCCGCCTTGGCCCAGCGCCGCGCCAGGCCGGCGCCGAGGGCCCCGGTGCCGCCGATGATCGGGATCGGTTCCAAGGCGGCGCAGTCTATTCTCCGGCGCCATGAGGCTAGAGGGACGTAAGGCGCTCGTCACCGGCGGCGCCAGCGGGATCGGCGCCGCCACCGCGGCCCGGCTCGCCGCCGAGGGCGCCGAGGTCTGGGTCGGCGACCTGAACGTCGAGGGCGCCGAGGGGGTCGCGGCCGAGATCGCCGGCCACGCGGTCGAGCTCGACGTCACCGACCTCGAGGCCGCCCGCGCCGCTGTCGCCGCGGTCGGCGAGCTCGACGTCCTCGTCAACAACGCCGGCATGGACAACTTCGGCTTCTTCGTCTACGTCACCCAGGACCAGTGGCGGCAGGTGTTGGACATCAACTTGGGCGGGACGATGAACTGCACCCACGCGGCGCTGGCCGGGATGCAGGAGCGCGGCTACGGCCGGATCGTCAACATCGCCTCCGAGGCGGGCCGCGTCGGCTCCAAGGGCTCGGCCGCCTACAGCGCCGCCAAGTCCGGCGTGATCGGCTTCACCAAGGCGATCGCCCGCGAGGCCGCCCGCTACGGCGTCACCGCCAATGCGATCGCCCCCGGTCCGATCGAGACCCCGTTGCTGATGGGTGCCAAGGAGTTCGGCGAGATCGGCGAGAAAGTCATCGAGACGATGCGCGCCTCGACCCAAATGGGCCGCCTGGGTCAGCCGGAGGAGGTAGCGGCAGCAGTCGCCTTCCTCGCCTCCGACGACGCCAGCTACGTAACGGGCGAGACGCTCGGCGTAAGCGGCGGCCTCGGCATGGTCTGAACTCCCCGCTCTTTCCGCAAACCCCCTAATGGGCCGGGGGCAAAATTCAGCGGACGCTGAACTTGAGCCCCCATGGGGTCACAAAATCAGCGTCCGCTGAATTTTGACGGGGGTGGGCTGGGGCGCGCGACTTGGGATCTGGTGGAGCGGCAGCACGGGGTTGTCGCTCGCCGGCAGTTGCTGGCGCTCGGGTACTCCTCGAAGAGGATTAGGCATCGGCTGGCGAGCGGGCGATTGCACCGGCTCCACCAGGGGGTCTATGCGGTCGGTCGTCGCTCGGTCGGGGTGCATGGGCGGTGGATGGCCGCAATCCTCGCCTGTGGGCCCAAGGCGGCGCTCAGCTATTCCAGCGCCGCTGCGCTTTGGCGGATCGGCTCCGAGGAGCGCGATGTCATCGAGCTATCTGTTGCCTGTCCTCATCACCGGCGCCGCCCGGGTCTTCGCATCCACCGTCGCTCCTCGCTCTGGCCCGAGGATCTCACCACTCGCCACGGCATCCCGGTGACCACTCCGGTCCAGACCCTGATCGACCTCTCGCTTCGCCTCGACCGCCGCGGTATCGAGCGGGCGATCAACGAGGCTGACAAATACGACCTCGTGCATCCGCCGGAGCTGCGGCGGGCGCTGGACGAGCGTGGTGGAGAGCCCGGTGTTGCCGTCCTGCGTCGGATCCTCGATCGGCGGACCTTTCGCCTCACCAAGGAGGAACTGGAACGGCGCTTCCTGCCGCTCGCCGCCAGGGCTGGCCTACCGGTGCCGCTCACCGGCCAGTTCGTCAACGGGTTCGAAGTCGACTTCTACTGGCCGGACCTCGGCCTCGTCGTCGAGACCGACGGGCTGCGCTACCACCGCACGCCCGCCGAGCAGGCCCGGGACCGGCTGCGCGACCAGGCGCACACCGCCGCCGGCCTCACCCAGCTGCGCTTCACCCACGAGCAGGTGCGCTTCGAGCCCGAGTACGTCGCGCGGATCCTCGCTCAGACCGCGAGCCGCTTCGCCATCGCGACGAAGTAGTCGAGCGAGCGGGGGTTGGCGAGCGAGTCACGGCTCGCCGCCTTCTCCACCGGCGTACCCATCAGGATCTTCTTCACCGGCACCTCGAGCACCTTGCCGCTCAGGGTCCGCGGCACCTCGTCGATCTCGAAGACCTCGTCGGGGACGTGGCGCGGCGAGCACTGCTCGCGCACCCGCCGGGCGATCTCCCGCGGCAGCTCCTCGTCCAGCTCGGCGCCGTCGCGCATCACCACGAAGAGCGGCATCCAGCCGTCGGTCCCCGGCCGCGGCACGTCGACGACCAGCGCGTCGACGATCTCCTCGATCCCCAGCACCGCGCGGTAGATCTCGCTCGTCCCCATGCGAATGCCGCCGCGGTTGATCGTCGAGTCCGAGCGGCCGTAGATCACCGCCGTCCCGCGCCGGGTCAGTTCCAGCCAGTCGCCGTGGCGCCAGATGCCGGGGAACATCTCGAAGTAGCTCTCGCGGTAGCGGCTGCCGTCCTCATCGCCCCAGAAGCGGATCGGCATCGAGGGCATCGGCTCGGTGACGACCAGCTCGCCGACCTCCTCGACCACCGGCTTGCCGTCTTCGCTCCAGGCCTCGACCGCCGCCCCCAGCGCTCGCGCCTGGATCTCGCCGCGGTAGACGGGCAGCGTCGCGACGCCGCCGACGAAGGCGGTGCAGAGGTCGGTGCCGCCGCTGGTCGAGAACAGCCAGGTGTCCTCGCCGACGTGCGCGTAGATCCAGTCGAAGCCCTCGGGGGAGAGGGGGGAGCCGGTCGAGCCGATCGCCTTCAGGGCGCCGAGGTCGCGGCCGGACCCGGGCTCTACGCCGGCCTTCATACAGGCGCCGATATAGGCGGCACTGGTCCCGAACATCGTCACCCCAGCGCGCTCGGCGAGGTTCCAGAGCGTGCCCATGTCGGGATGGCCCGGGTTGCCGTCGTAGAGGACGATCGCCGCCCGCGTCAGCAGCCCGGAGACGAGGAAGTTCCACATCATCCAGCCGGTCGTCGTGAACCAGAAGAGGCGGTCGCCGGGGTGGGCGTCGACGTGGAGGTTGAGCTTCTTCAGGTGCTCGAGCAGGATTCCGCCTTGCCCCTGAACGATCGCCTTCGGCAGCCCGGTGGTGCCGGAGGAGTAGAGGACCCAGAGGGGGTGGTCGAAGGGGACGCGCTCAAACTCGAGCGGCGCGCCGGCACCCTCGGCGAGCAGCCCGTCCCAGCGCGTCGCGTCGCGCAGGGCGGAGATGTCGGGGTCCGCGTCCAGGTAGGAGATGACGACGGTCCGCTCCAAGCTCGGCATCGCCTCCTGCAGCTGGGCGACGACGTCGCGGCGGTCGAAGTCCTTGCCGCCGTAGCGGTAGCCGTCGACGGCGAAGAGGACCTTAGGCTCGATCTGGGCGAAGCGGTCGACAACGCTGGCCGGCCCGAAGTCGGGCGAGCAGCTCGACCAGACCGCGCCGATCGAGGCGGCGGCGAGGAAGGCGACGATCGCCTCCGGCACGTTCGGCACGTAGGCGACGACCCGGTCGCCGCGCTCGACCCCGAGGCGGCGCAGCCCCGCCGCGGTCGCCGCCACCTGCCGGCGCAGCTCGCCCCAGGTCAGCTCGCCGAGCTCGCGCAGCTCGGAGGCGTGGAGGATCGCCACCTCGGCGTCGTCCTTGCCGGCGAAGACGTGCTCGGCGTAGTTGAGGCGCGTCCCCGGAAACCACTCCGCGCCCGGCATCTCCCGCGAGCCGAGCACGGGGGAGGGGTCGCCGTCGGCCTGCACGTCGAAGAACTCCCAGATCGCCGACCAGAATTCATCGAGGTCGTCGACCGACCACTGCCAGAGCTCCGCGTAGCCGGCGAAGGAAAGCCCGCGCTCGCGCTCCAGCCAGCGCATGAACTCGGTCAGCCGCGAGCGCTCGACCAGCTCGGCCGACGGCTCCCAGAGCAGCTCCCCCGTCGCAGCGTTCACCGCGCCACCCTACCCGGCCGGTCTATCGTTCCGGCAGGGCCGGAGTGGCGGAATTGGCATACGCGATCGACTCAAAATCGATTGCCCTTGCGGGCTTGGGGGTTCGAATCCCCCCTCCGGCATTTGCGTACGCGCCTGGCGGCGGCGGACTCTGCGCGCTGCGGCGTCCTCAGTCGCCCGAATAGCGCTGCTATTCGGGCTCCCTGCGTCCTTGCATCGCTTGGTCCGGCGCTCGCCAGCCACGCACGCAAGACGAGGACGCTCAGGCGGGTTGAGGCGATGCGCCGGCGCCGTAGTCCTCGCCGGAGCCGATCGGGCGCTCCTCCTCCACGTGCCACTCCTGGTTGAAGGCGTAGAGGGCGGCGGCGACGAGGACGATCTGCAGCAGGCCGAGGACGATCACGAGGACGCCGATCAGCGAGGAGCCGAGCGCCGCCTCGTCGAATCCGGCTCGGTCGCGGTTGAACCAGCTTTCGGCGCCGACCGCGCAGAAGATCGCGAGGATCATCGAGAGCGCCGCCGCCACGGGCAGGATGCCGCGGTTCCAACGGGCGACGAGGAAGGCGAAGAAGGCGTAGAGGAGGGCGTAGATCGCGCAGACGATCCCCATTCCGCTGCCGCCCTTGAGCAGGGGCCAGCCGCCAAGCGTGATCAGCGCCGCGATCACCGCCGTCGCCGCGAGCAGCAGGACGACGACGAGCTTGGTCGTGACCGAGCTCGCTTTTTCCCGATTTGGCCGCCACAGTTCGTAGCCGGGCCTGACCTCTCCTACCGCCACCGCCCGATCATAGAATCTGGCAGCGACGCGGCGGCGTTGGCCGCGCGTTAAGGCCATACTTCTGCGGTCGCGCGGGCGTGGCGGAATTTGGCAGACGCGCCAGGTTTAGGTCCTGGTGGGCTTCGGCCCGTGGGGGTTCAAGTCCCTCCGCCCGCATTGCCAATATGTCGTGGCCTGTCCGTCTCGTCCCGATTCAAGGAGAAGCTTTGACCCTCACCCGTCGCCTAGCCAAGCCTGTCCTCGCGCTCGTCGCCCTCGCCGTGCTCGCCGCCTCGCTGAGCGCCTGCGCGTTCTACAAGGAAGGCTCGCTGCAGGTGACCCAGCCCGGCGGGGTGGGGCCGGTGCACGTCCACTTCGCGCTCTGCACGGAACCGTCGTCCGAAGGCTGCAAACCGAACGAAGACGAAGGGCAGGCGCAGTATCTGGCGATCTTCGCCGTCCCTCAGGGCACGGTGTCGCCGGCGAGCTTCACCGCCAAACCCGTCGGGGCCGGCGCGCCGATCGTCTACTCACGCAACGACCAGGTAGCTCAGGCGTATGACCAGGCTGCGACTGAATTCGCCAACGGAATCAAAGAACCGTCCGACGAACCGTTCGTTTGGCCGCCGGCGGGGAGCGAAGGCGTCGGCTACATCTCCTCCGTCTTCACGGAGGAAAAAGGCGCGACGAGGGAATGGGCGGCGGATGCGGACTTCGGCCTCCCCCTGGGCGTCGGCGGCGGCTCCTTCGGCGGGCCGTTCACGTTCGAAATGGCGAGCGGCTGGCGCCCGGTGAGTGACAGCGCCCCCGCCGATCGGCCGGTGCACTGCTTCAACCCGTTTGAAGGCGAACCCGACGAAGAGCAGGACGCCTTCTGCGCGCCGAACGAGGAAGAACCGAAGAAACTCGGTACCTCCGACCTGAAGATCGGGGCGCCCGCCGCAACGCCGGTCTTCGTCGGCGGCAAGGCGACGCTCGCCTTCCCGTTCGACTTCGCCAGCACCGTTTCGCCGCCGCCCGGCTTCACCCTGGCGGCCACCTCGACCCTGGCGAAAGCCAAGCTGAAGCTGTCGAGCCCGAGCTTCTTCCCGGGCACGCTCGATCCGACCACCCACCGAGCACCGGCCGATGCGCCCAGCGTCACGGTCTCGGTCCCGAAGAACGCCAAACCCGGCAGCTACGAAGTGACCATCGCCGCGACCACGGCGCAGGGCGGCACCGTCTCCCAGGTGGCCAAGCTGAAGGTGACGAAGCCGAAGCTGAAGCTCGGCGGCGTGAAGCTGAACAAAGCGAAGGGCACCGCGACCCTCGCGGTCAAGGTCCCGAGCGCCGGCACCCTGACCGTCGCCGGCAAGGGCGTCGTCAAGGCGAAGAAGAGGGCGAAGAAGGCCAAGAAGCTGAAGCTCACGGTCAAGGCCAAGGGCAAGAGCAAGGCCCAGCTCGAGGAACTCGGCAAAGCCAAGGTGAAGGCGAAGCTGAGCTTCAAGCCGACTTCAGGAATCGCGGTGAAGAAGACCAAGGCGATCACCCTCTTTCTCCGTCCTTAGTGAGGCGGTAGGGTCGGAGAGATCCCGACCGGAGGAGTTTTCTTGTCTCGTCTGCGCCGTTCCCCCAAGCCGTTGATCGCCCTTGTGGCGGTGATCGCCGCCACGCTGGTGTTCAGCGCTTGCGCCTATTTCAAGTCAGGCAGCCTGGTCCTGACCCAGCCGAGCGGAATCGGTTCCGCGCACATCCACTTCATGCTCTGCAGCGGCCCCGATGTCGAAGGCGACGGTTGCCATCCGGCGACCAGCACCGAAGACCTGCAGTATCTGCTCGGAGTCGCGGTACCGCCGGGCTCGGTCCTCCCGCAGACGTTTACCGCCGTCCCCACTGGTGGCGGCAGCCCGATCGTCTTCACCCGCAACGACGAAGTCGCCCCCCAGATCGCCTCTTCCTCCAGCGCCATCGAAAAACTGGCGAAAGAAGAAGGCGCGCCCCCTGGGGTCCCGGGAACGCAAGCGTGGCCGCCTGCCGGGCTGGAAGGGGTCGGCTACCTCTCCAACCCGCAGCACGAAAACGAAGGCGAACTGAACGAATGGAACGTCGACTTCGACGCCGCTCTGCCGACGCCGGCTGCCGGCGCTCCGTACCCCGGCCCCTTCGCGACGGCGCTCGCCTACGGCGCCCGCCAGGTCAACGCGGAAAATCCCGCGAGCCGTCCGGTTCGCTGCGCCAACATCGAAAAAGAAACGATGCCGGATACGAGCTTGGCGATCTGCCCCGGAGTTGGGTTGCAGGGCCAGGTCGGGACCTCCGACTTGAAGATCGCCGCACCGGCCAAGACCTCGGGATTCGTCGGCGGCACTTCGAAGATCAAATTCCCGCTGCAGTTCGCCAGTAGCGCTTCGCCCTACCCGGGCTTCAGCCTGACCGCCAGCTCGACTCTGAAGAAGGCGAGCTCGAAGCTGTCGAGCACGATCTACACCCCGGGAGTGCCGGACCCCAGCACCCACCTGGCGCCGGCCGCTTCCCGCACCGTCACGGTGACGGTGCCGAAGAACGCCAAGCCCGGCACCTATCAGGTCACGCTGAACGCAACTGCAGGCGCCGGCGGCACCACCTCCCAGGTGGCGAAGCTGAAGGTGACGAAGCCGAAGCTGAAGCTCGGCGGGGTGAAGCTGAATAAAGCCAACGGCACCGCGACCCTCACGGTCAAGGTCCCCGGCGCCGGCACCCTCACCGCCAGCGGCAAGGGCATCGTCAAGGCCAAGAAGAAGGCCAAGAAGGCGAAGAAGCTGAAGCTCACGATCAAGGGGAAGGGCAAGACCAAGGCCCAGCTCGAAGCCTCGGGCAAAGCCAAGGTCAAGGCTACGCTTAGCTTCAAGCCCAAGTCAGGCATCAGTGTCAGGAAGGTGAAAAGCCTTACCTTACGCCAGATTTAGCTGCTCGAACTAACGATAGCTAGGGAAGTGGTTTGATCCGTTGAAGCGGGGGCAAACTCCCGAATTCATCTGCTGAAAAATACGGGGAAGTGACCGTTTCTGCAAACGCTTTCTGCCTCGCACTACTCCACTCGATAGGCCATTCCCATTCTTTGCCTTTCTCCACGATATTCCAGTTGAACCAAAGCAGAGCCTTGATTTTCGGAAATTTCGTAGGAAGCGTCGAAAACATAAGGCGAATCCATTCGGCCGCGAAAACGGGAAAGTTCTCTACCGTTGCCGTCTCACCAATCATCACTGGCTTCGATGGCGCAATTGATCCAACAAGTTCGGCGTAGCTGCTTTCGAAGATCATGGCGAAAGTGTTAGCGGCTTCGTTGTAACCGTCTAAGCAGGTCCAGTCGACGTATGCATCGCCGGGGTAGAGTTCGGTCAGCGGCGTGCTGCCGGGGGTGTTCACGTTAGGGCACCATACCCACGTAATGTTCGTTGCACCCGCTGCTTCGGCGATATCGTGGAGATGTTTCCAGGCGGATCGGAATTCCGCGGGCGATTTTGCTGCGTCGCGTCCCCATTTGAACCACCAACCATTCATCTCCCAGGCCCAGCGGAAGAAGAATGGATATCCATATTTGGCGACAGCTTTCGCCCAGGCTTCGTAGTAGCTGTCGTATTTCCCTTCCGTAATTTCAGAAAGAGACGCTCGATTTAGTTCCTCTTCTTCTACCGTTTCACCAGATTTACAAACTTTGCCAATTTTGCATCCGACCCCCATGTCCATCAGAGGAATTGAGCCGCTTTTCCTCGTCAGTTCAAGGGGAGTTGGGGAGAATTCTTGTTGCCACGGGGCTGGTTGACCGAAGTGCACAATGGACGCAGCCCTCTGTGCGTGGCTCTCGAATAGATTCCAGGTCGTTTCATCCCAAGGAGCGTCCGTTAGGCCGGGATTGGTTGCCGCATACACATCGCCGTCCATCCAGGCCCCCCAGTAGGCGTGGGGGCCATCAGTTTCGATCTTCAGAAATGCAGCGCGAACCTGACGTGAAGGAGTCAAATAGCTTGGCGCTGCAAAATAGATCCTGGCTTCATCGAGGTCGGCCTGAGTACTGATCGTGAATGGAACCATGTTCCATCCGGAGGTGCTGCTTTTCGTCAAAGTGCACCCAGTCCCGGCGCAGACATAGAAAGGTTGCGAATTGGCTGCGTAGTACCAAGCCTGAGCTTTGACCACCGAAACCCCCGTAAGCGTGACGGTTTGAAAGTCGACCTTGCTTTCCTGTGGAGATTCGGAATAGATGTAGTCGGTGGCCGTCGGCGTTTCAGTCTCGGTGACTGGATCATCCAATGCCTCCCACACTGAGGGGGCTCCGGTAACTTTCCAGTTTTTCAACGAGGAGCCCTGTCCGTTTGGACGTAGATAGTGGGTGGTGTTTGCTATGGCGAGCGTCGACATCGTCCCAAACATCGCAACGGCCGTAATAAGGCCGATCTGGATCTTGACTCTGCGGCTCAACCTCTCCTCCTAGCTATTGCTTAGGAACTGCTGTCTGGTATTCCATATCAGATAAAAGCGAGTGTCTTAATTGGTCACCGATGGGATTTGCGCAAAATGGGGGTTGGGGGGACCCGAGTGCCTTTTCGTCGTGAGCCAAGCGTGGCCGTTACGATCTGTCCCCTGGGGCACTGGCCAAACTGGCTAAGGCACCGGTCTCCAAAACCGGCGATTCTAGGTTCGAGTCCTAGGTGCCCCGTCTTGCCTGGCCCGAGCTAGAGGGTGCGTGGGACGTAGGTCTCGGCGACGCCGACGATGAGCAGGACGAGGAGGGTCAGGTAGACGGCGGCTACGGCGACCTTGGTGCCGGTCGGCACCGAGTGGAAGGCGCGGCTCTCCTCTGAGTTCCGGTTCTTGAAGCGGTGGTAGAGCTCGGGCCCGCCGAGGGCGAGGACGAAGACGAGCATGAAGGGGCCGAGGAAGACGATCGTGGCGGCGACGGCGATGAGGATCCCGGCGATCCAGACGTAGGGGCCGAGGACGGCCATCGCTCGCCCACCGTCGAGCGGCAGGACCGGCATCAGGTTGATCAGGTTGATGAAGAAGCCGATGTAGGCGAGGGCGCGCCAGAGGTCGCTGCCGGTCGCCAGCCAGATGGCGAGGGGGACCAGGGTCGCCGCGGTGCCGAGCACCGGTCCGGCAAGGCCGACGCGGGCCTCGGCGGCGGCGTCCTCGCCCAGCGACTTGGCTGAGATCACGGCGCCGAGGAAGGGGATGAAGACCGGCGCCGAGGCCTCTACTCCCTCGCGGCGCAGCTGAATCACGTGGCCCATCTCGTGGACGAAGAGCAGGAGGACGAAGCCGACGGCGAAGGCCCAGCCGAAAGCCAGGCCGTAGGCGACGATCGAGATGAACATCGTCCCAAGCGTCGTCACCGCCTTGACCTTGGCGAGGGCCAGGAAGAGGAACTTGGCCTTGCCGGCCAGGAGGGCGATCGGGAGCAGGAGGCCGCCGAGCTTCTTCAGCGTCGACTTCTTGCGCTCCTTGTCCAGTTCCTCGGCCGAAGGCGGCTCCGGCGCGATCAGCGGCTCCGGCGCCAGGCCGGTTTCAGCTTCCAGCGCTCCCGCCTGTCGGCCTTCCAGCTTCATGCCACGGACGATAGGGCCTGGCGGCGGCATCGAAGGCGATTACCGCTCGTTTTCGCGGGGTATTTGGTCTCGGGACCGGACCGGCCACATGGCCACGCTGGAAGGAGAAAAAAGATGGCTACTGCAAGAGAGATCATGACCGGCGGCGCGGAGTGCGTCGGCGAGAACGAGACGCTCGAGGAGGCGGCGAAGAAGCTCGCGGACCTCGACGTCGGCGCGATGCCGATCTGCGGCGAGGACAACCGCCTGAAGGGGATGCTGACCGACCGTGACATCGTCGTGAAGGCGATCGCCCAGGGCAAGTCCCCGGGGGAGACGAAAGCCGGCGAGCTCGGCGACGGCAAGCCGGTGACGATCGGCGCCGACGACTCGGTCGAGGAGGCGCTGCGGACGATGACCGAGCACCGGGTCCGCCGCCTGCCCGTGATCGACGGCCACGACCTGATCGGGATCGTCAGCCAGGCCGACGTCGCCAAGAGCCTGCCGGACGAGCAGACCGGCGAGCTGGTCGAGGCGATCTCGGCCGCGCCGTAGTCCAGACCTTCGTCGCAATGCCCTCCTCGGTCTCGCGACTGAGGAGGGTGCGGGGGCGTCGATCAGGCGCCGGCGGGCGAATAGGTGCGCCCGAATCGGGGTAAGACCCGAGTATGGGAGAGACCGCGGCCTCCGAAACCGGCTCCGAGACCGAGCGCTTCGAGTCCGTGCGGGCGGAGATCTCGCGCGAAATGGTTCGCCTCTACAAGGAGCAGTTCGGCCGCGGCCCGACCAAGGCGAGAACCGAGTTCGCCGGCCCGGACATCGTCATCAGCACGCTCGAGCACAGCCTCACTCCGGCGGAGAAGAGGCTGGTGGAGCTGGGCGAGCACCAGCGCCTGCGGGACACCAGGATGTACTTCCAGCACGCCAGCGAGCGCGAGTTTCGCGAGACGGTCGAACGGCTCACCGGGCGTCCGGTGCGCGCGTTCGTCAGCGGCATCGACACCTGCGTCGACGTCTCCTCCGAGGTCTTCCATCTCGGCGGCGAGGGCGAACCGCCCGGTCCGATCGCGGCTGGTTGACCCGACCCGGCGCAGCCAACCGCTGACCAAAGGCCAGTCTGTCTATTTGGGTACCGAAGGTTGCGCCCGACGCCGGCATGTGGAAGGTTGCCGGCGCGGATGCTCAGGCGCCACCGATCACTCGTAGCGATTCTCGGCGCTCTCGCGCTGCTCTTCGTGCTGGCCCCGGCGGCGGTCGCGGCGCCGGCGCCGGCCGGCATGGGCTGGACGGTGATCGACCGCTACGGCGGCGACGCCAACGGCGACGGGCTGATCGACGAACCGACGGAGCTGAGTCCCGCCGCCATCAACGTCTTCGCGGTGCGGGTGCTGCCCTCGGCCGCGGTCTGCGCTGAGCTGGAGCGGGCGACCTGGCGGGTCGACGGCGAGTCGGCCGAACCCGAAGAAATCGAAACGGGCGCCGACTGCAACGCGGTGCTCTGGGTCGAGGGCGAGGGCGAGCACACGATCAAGCTCCTGGCCCGCAACCGGGCCGAGGTGGCCCGGGTCGAGGTCGAGGACAAGCTGATCGTCGCCCTCGGCGACTCGGTCGCCTCGGGGGAGGGAAACCCCGAAGGCAACGGCCCCGAACGCTGGCTCGATGCTCCCTGCCACCGCAGCGCCGCCGCCGGCTTCCAGCAGGCGGCCAACCAGCTCGGCAAAGTCGACCGGCGCCGCTCGATCACCTTCGTCAGCCTCGCCTGCTCGGGCGCCCGGACCGACGAGGGGCTGCTGGGGAGCTACGCCGGGATCGAGCCCGCCGCGGGCAAGGCCTCCTACCTGGCGCAGGTCGATCGGCTGGAAGAACTCGACCACAGGCGGCGGGCCGACGGCGGGCCGGGGGTCGACGCGGTCCTGCTCAGCGTCGGCGCCAACGACGTCCGCTTCTCCAGCGTGGTCAAGCAATGCGCCCTGCCCGGCGACTGCCGGGAGGGTGTCAAACGGGCGGTCGAAGAGCGGGTCGCGGCCCTCGACGACAGCTACGACGAACTGGGGGACGCGCTGGCCGAGGCGGCGCCCGGCACGCCAGTCTTCGTCACCGAGTACTTCGACCCGACCCACGACGAGTTCGGCCGCTTCTGCAAGGACGGCCCCGGCCTGACCACCGACGCCGAGGCGCAGTGGGCATACGAGGAGCTGCTGCGGCCGCTGAACCGCGAGGTGAAGACCGCCGCCGAGCGCAACGGCTGGCAGCGGGTCGGCGGCATCGCCTCGGATTTCGAACTGCACGGCTACTGCGCCGAGGAAAAGGGATGGGTGCGGACGCTGCCCGAAGCGCTCGACAAAGGCAACCTCGCCGGGACGCTGCATCCCAACGAAGAGGGCCACAGGGCGATCGCCCGGCGGGTGGCGGGGCCGCTCGCCGCCGAGCTCGATTTCCAGGCGCCGGCGCCGCCGCCCGAAGCCGAGGACGACGAGGGGCTGCCGAGCCTGGGCGAGATCGGCAGCGGCGTCGCGACCGCGGTCTTCGCGCCGCAGCTGGCGGTCGCCGGGAAGCTGCTCGAGCCCGACCTCGACTCGACCTGGCGGCGCATCCTCGCCTTCTGGCTGCTGTTGCCGCTGCTGATCGGCCTGGCGTGGCTCGCCTGGCGGGCGCTGATGCTGCTGCGCGCGACCTGGCCACCCGATCCCGTCGGCGAGCGCAAACCGCCCAGCCTCGAAGGGCGGAAGGTCGAGCTCTCGATCCGCCAGTTGCTGGTGATCGGCGCCGGCGTCGCGGTCCTCTTCGCGGCGATGATCGTCCTCGCCGGACTGACTGGCAGGGCGATCCTCTGGCTGCGGTTCTGGTCGGCGCATCTCCCCGCCGACCAGGCGGCCAACGCGGTCTCGGGTAGCGAACTGGTCTCGACCGGCGCCGTCGCGCTGGCGATCTTCATCGGTCTCGGCCTGGCGGCGACGGCGATCGCCTGGCTGCTCGACGGCGACGGCCGCGAGGTGCGGACGACGCGGCGGGGGCTGGTCGCGATCGGGCTGGCCGAGGTCGTCGCCGCGATCTGGATCGGCGACTTCCGCGGCGACCAGGGCCTGCAGCTACTTGTCGGGGTCGTGGTTGCCGCGCTGCTGCTCCACTACCTGGTCGACCGCGGCCTCGCCTGGCGCGAAGAGCGGCGCAAGGCTCGCGAGCTGCGCCCGGAGTCGAACGAATCTCCGGGCGAGGAAGCTTGGACCGAATTCAAGGCCTGGGTGCGGAGCTACTTCGAGGGGGAGGGTTCCTGGGCGCGGCGGATCTACCGGCTGCTGCCGTTCCTGCTCCTCGCCGTGGCGCTCTACCTGTCGACCGAGACCGAAGGCGTCGACCGCGGGCTGACGATCATCGCCTGGGTCGGGGCGGCGATGCTGTTCGCCGCTCCGGGCGGGATGGCCGCGCCGGGGGTGGGGTGGAAGAAGCTCTCCGAGAGCGATGTGAAGGCGCTGACAGTTCCCCGCGTCGCCCTCGCCTCGACCGGGTTCGCGATCGTCGTCATCCTCCTCGCCCGCGACGAGCTATGGCTCGCCGGCGTCGCCGCGACGGCGGCGCTGCTCGGACTGCTCTGCCTCGCGGTCGCCGCCGCCTCGGGCAAGTGGTTCGCGCCCTACGGGCTCGCCGTCCTCGTCTCGGTCCCGCTCTTCGCCGGCGCCGCCGCCTTCCTCCACGGGCTCGACTCGCCCGAACTGCAGCCGGTCGCGGTCGTCCTCGAGGACGGCGAGGCGGTCTGCGGCGGCTACGTCGGCGAAAGCGACGGCCAGCTCTGGGTCGCGCACGTCGTCCTCGACGAGCGCTCCGGCGTCCACCGACCGCGGCGGGGCGCGATCGCGCCGCTCGACGCCGACAGCGTCGCGGCGAAGACGGTCGGGCCGCTGGAGCCGGTCGACTTAGTCGAGCCGCGGGCGCTGGAGCTGCGCGACGGGCTGCTCGACGACCGTGGCGACCGCGACCCGCGCAAGCGCGCGCCGAGCTGCGACCCGTCGCCGGCGATGCGGGCCGCGATGGCGCAGAAGGACGACCCGGGCGCCGGCGCCTGGCAGCGCGACCTCGCCGAGCGCTACCAGCCGGAGCTGGTGGTCGACCGCCGCGACGGGTTCTGGCCGGTTCCCGTCTCCACCCTGTTCTCCTTCCGCGACCGGCGCGCCTCGGTCTGCCGCCGCGTCGCCGGCGGCGGCGGCGAAGGCTGCCTGCGGCTGGGGACGCCGGGCGAGTTCCCCTGGGTCGGCGGCGAAGGCGAGTCGCTCGAGTACCCGGCGGCCGACAACGACGTCGACGAGCAGCACGACCAGATGGTCGCGGCGCTGGGGACCGCGGACCCGGAGGCGAGCGCGGCCGAGTACTACCTGGTCGATCGCGAGGAGGACGGCGAGGGGCCGATCTCGATCCAGTACTGGTTCTTCTATCCCTTCAACTACCAGCCGGTCGGCGGCGGGCTGGCCGAGGGCGGGTTCCACGAGGGGGACTTCGAGTCGGTCGGGGTGCTCCTCTCGGCTGGCGGCGAGCCGCGCTACGTGTGGATGAACCGCCACGACAAGGAGGGTCGGGCGTTCCCCTGGGAGGACGAGGCGCTGAGCCGCCCGGACGGTCACCCGCGCGTGTTCGCCGCCCGCGGCAGCCACGCCACCTACGAGAACTGCGAAGGCCAGGTGCGGCCGCTGGACGTGAAGGGGCTGATCGACGACCACCCGACCTGCGACCCGGTCCGCCAGCTGCACCTGCTGCCGGAGGTGACGCCGCTGATCGACCTCTCGCGGGTCGGCTGGGGCTGCTGGCACGGGCTGTTCGGCCACCGCAACGGCGGCGTCGGCGTCTACGAAGGCAGCAACAAGTTCCTCATCGCCGACGCGCCGAAGAGCCCGCTCTGGCAGCAGAAGCTGGGCGGGGAGGAAGTCGAACCGTGCCGCGGGATCGAGGACCCGGGCGGGCGCGACGGCCTCGACGAAGAAACGGTCGAGGAGAGGACCGGCGTGCCGGCCCGCCTGCGGCGCGGCGCCAGCCACCTGGAGAAGGCGATCGACGACTGCTCGGACTGGGAAAAGCCGGCGACCAGCGGCATCTTCATGCTCGTCTGCAACGAGGACGAGCTCGACGCCTACGTCGCCGGCGGGCTCGAAGACCCCGGCGCGAAAGGGGTGAGGATCGAAGCGCTCGACAGCGAGGAAGCGGAATCCGGGCCGGTCGAGATGCCGGCGGTGCGGCGCAACCGCAGCGGCACCTACCTCGACGACTGGCAGATCACCGCGGCGCAGCCGCTCGAAGCCTCGGTCTACGCCTCCTGCCCGAGCGGGGACAAGGTCGTCGTGGCCCGCTTCGAGGACGTGCCGATCGTCCAGGGGGCGGAGCTGACGATCGACGACAAGGGCCCGGGCGGCGCCTGGGTCCTGACCGAAAGCAACGGCGCCCCGGTCAGCGAAGCGGTCCCCTTCACGACCAAGGCCAAGGACGGGCTGCTGGTCGAAAAGGCGCCGGTCCCCGGCACCTACCTGCCCTGCCGGCGCTAGCTGGCGCGCGAGGAGGCTGGGCAGATCTCGAGTCCGTCGGCGAGGGCGAAGAAGGCGACGGCGAAGGGGCTCTCGGCGGTCTCCTCGCGCAGCCGGGCCCAGTCGATCTGCTCGCGCAGCGAGCGGGTGATGAGAATCAGGTCGCCGTAGTCGGCGCTGTGCTCGTCGAGGGCCATCAGCTTGGTGATCAGGATGTCGTCGAGGTCCATCACGTCGACGTCCATCGCCATCACGCTGAGGCGCTCTCCGCGGGCGATCACCTCGTCGTCGACCAGCATCCCCGCCGGTTCGAAGATCAGGTCGATGAGGATTTCGCCGTCCCAGGCCTTGAGCAGCCACTGCTCGGGCGGGGTCTCGGGGCGCATGCCCGCTTCGGCGAGAACCTCCTGGGCGCGCTCGGCGTCCTCGCGCTTGAGCATCAGGTCGATGTCGTTGCTCGACGGCGGTCCGCCGCGCGCCCAGCAGCCGAGTCCGCCGCCCAGCAGGTAGGGGACGCCGGCGCTCTCGAGCGCCGCGACCGATCGCTTGAGGCTGTCGGTCAGCTCTTCGGCGACCTCGCTCTTGCCCAGGTTCTCCGCCACGCACCATTCGCTGCCCCGTCGGCGGCTCCGATAAACGCGGCGCCGGCCGGGTAGGGGAGCGGCGTGACTCCATCGAGCGCAGCGGGGTGCCTGCGGATCGCGGCGACCGGCGACATCCACTGCCGCGACTCGAACCGCGACGCGGTGGTCGCCTCCTTCGCCGCGCTCGGCGACGACGTCGACCTCGTCCTCGTCGCCGGCGACCTGACCAGCCACGGGCGGCTCGACGAGGCGGAAATCCTCTGCGAGGCGGCCGCCGCGACCGCGGCGCCGGTCTACGCGGTGCTCGGCAACCACGACTGGCACGCCGACGAAGCCGAGGCGATCCTCGAACGGTTGGAGGAGGGGGGCGTGCGGATGCTCGACCGCGCCGCCTCCGTCTGTCAGGTCGGCGAGGTCGAGGTCGGGATCGTCGGCGTCAAGGGCTTTGTCGGTGGCTTCGCGCCCCGCCACCTACCCGACTTCGGCGAGCCCTCGCTGCGCGCGGTCTACGCCGAGGCGACCGCCGAAGTGCAGGCACTCGAGGACGGGCTGCGGGAGGTGGCGACCTGCCCGGTGCGGATCGTCCTCCTCCACTACGCGCCAATCGAGGCGACGCTGGAGGGGGAGCCGCGGGAGATCTTCGTCTTCATGGGAAGCGACCGGCTGGCGGCACCGATCCTCGAGCACGGCCCCGACCTCGTCCTCCACGGCCACGCCCACGCCGGCTCGCCCGACGGGACGATCGGCGAGACCCCGGTCCACAACGTCTCCCAGCCGGTGCTCGGCACCGACTTCCGCATTTTCGAGCTCGACGCGAGCCACGCCCATAGCCCGATTCCCTGAAGGTCAGCGCTTCGCGGGTTCGAGCCCGATCAGCTCGTAGTAGCCGATCAGGAAGAGGCGCTCGCCGTCGGAGACCATCGGCGTGTAGCCGGCCTGCTTCATGCGAAAGGTGGGCTTGTGGGTGCGCACGTCGAGGCCGGTCGTCTCCTGGGTCTTGAAGCTCGAGGTATAGACGGTGTGGCCGATCACGGTCGCGGTGCCGGGGATCGGGCCGCCGACGTCGTAGCGCCAGCGCGGCTTGCCGGTGCGGGCGTCGAGGGCGAAGAAGCGGCCGTTTTCGGCGCCGATGTAGACGGTCGGCGGGGTGCCGGGGACCTGGGCGACGGCGGGCGAGCCGTAGACGGCGGCGCCGGTCTCGAAGCTCCACTCGACCTTGCCGATCTTCTCGTCGAACGCGTAGACGGTGCCGTCGTCGCGGGCGGCGTAGACGTTGCCGAAGGCGACCGCGGGGGAGGAGAAGAAGCCGCCGCGGCCGTAGGGAGGGACCTTGCTCGTGTTGCTGCGCCAGACGAGCTTGCCGCTGTCGGCGTCGAGGGCGAACATGCTGCTCTGGTAGTCGGCGAAGAAGATCTCGCCGTCGTCATAGCTGGGGCTGGCTTTGATCGCGCCGGGGGCGTTGAAGGTCCAGAGCGTCTTGCCGCTGGCGGCGTTGAGAGCGAGGAGGTTGGTCGTATCGGTGCCGAGGTAGAGCTTGCCGTCGACCGCCAGGGGCGAGGATTCGAGGTGGGCGTCGAACTTGCGGACCCAGTCTTTCTTCCCGGTCTCCGCGTCGCCGGCGGCGAGGTGGCCGGTGAGGAAGGCGCCATAAATGCGCCCCTCGTAATAGACGGGTGCGGTGACGAAGTTCGGCTTCCCCTTGTCGCTGGGGCGCACGTTGAGTTCCCAAAGCACCTTGCGGTCGCCGAGCCGCACCGCTTTGCCGTTGCCGTACTTGTTGATCACGTAGGCGACCCCATCGTGGATCGCGGGCGGGAACTCGATCAGCGCATGCGTGTTGACCGACCAGTTCTGCTTCAGCGGCGGATCAAGCGCCTTCTCCTCGGCGGGCAGGTAATGCGTGCGAGCGGGGATGCGGCCGAACAGCGGCCAATCGACGTAAGAGCCGCCAGAGGCCTCGGCGCCGCCGGGACCCTGAGCTGCGTCATCGCCGCCGCATCCAACAAGCGCGAGAGCCACCGCCAAAGCGGCGATCAAGATTCCCAGTGTCGCTTTTGTTCGGCATAGCCGGACAAAGTCGACACGACCCGAGTGAGAGGCACGCATCGCTTCCTCATCGGCAGCGCGGCACTCCCTCTCAATGCCTCGCGCGACCCGTCACCCGGCCGCGAAGAAAGCGGCGGACGAGAATTGAACTCGCATAACTAGCTTGGAAGGCTAGGGCTCTACCATTGAGCTACCGGCGCGCGCCCGCCCAGCCTAGCCGCGATCTCGCCGATCCGTCAGAATGAGCCGATCACCCCACGGGGAGTGGCGCAGTCTGGTAGCG
>Ga0070665_100000948_pt1 | contig 36971 bp, 34 predicted proteins | sample KBSS13metaG_FD_65862 | JGI IMG/M metagenome (GOLD analysis project Ga0070665, IMG submission 65862) | Switchgrass rhizosphere microbial communities from Kellogg Biological Station, Michigan, USA - KBS S1-3 metaG | ecosystem: Host-associated > Plants > Roots > Rhizosphere > Soil ... | reverse complement strand
ACTCTTTGGGAAACTAATAAGCACACCTATTACGTACCAGGTAGGTAAGCCGATAAGAATGCTTAAAAGATATTTCTTAAAGCGTTTACCATTTGTGAAGAACATTAAAAAATTGCCCCTGCTTACGCCGGTTTTTTCTATGTTTTTAAACATGCTGGACTCAAACACGCTTACACGCAATAGCAAAAGCGTAAAGCCCAAACCGCCACCTATAAAATAGCATACACGCCAGTCAAAAGATATTTTTATAAAATAGGCTACTATAGCCCCGCTAAGGCCTATGCCAGCCACTATAGAAGTAGCTACCCCGCGTTTTTCTTTCGGTATCAGCTCACTAACAAGGGTAATGCCCGCGCCTAATTCACCGGCCAGACCTATACCGGCAACAAAGCGGCACATGGCATATTGTGATACATTTTGTACCAGGCCATTGGCAATGTTAGCAAGAGAATATAATAATATGGAACCAAACAACACGCTGAGGCGCCCCTTCTTATCGCCCAGCATACCCCAGATGATACCGCCTATGAGCAGCCCATACATTTGATAACTGATGATGGCCTTGCCCTGTGTATCAATTAAAGCTTTACTCAGGCCTAGTCCTTTAAGACTATCAACTCTTATGATACTGAAAAGTAAGAGGTCATAGATATCTACAAAATAACCAAGGGCTGCAACAAGTACTGGAATGCTTAATAGTGATACAGTTTTATTCTGCTGCATGTACGCTATTGATTTGGAGTATTATCAGTAGATACTTTCTTCTTACCAAAGAACATTTTGAATAGTACAGGAGCAGTAGTGACAAGTACTAAAAGGATTACAATCTTATCAAGATTATTCTTTACCCATGCATTGTCGCCTACTATATAACCTATCATAATCATGCTGGTAACCCAGGCTACACAACCTATGATATTATAAGAAATGAACTTTTTATAATTCATATCAACTATACCCGCTACAATAGGTGCAAATGTGCGTACTATAGGCAAAAAGCGCGCAAGGATAATAGCAGCACCACCCCGTTTTTCATAAAACTCATGTGCCTGCACCAGGTGTTTTCGCTTGAATAACAGTGTGTCTTTTCGCGTATATAATACCGGCCCCGACTTTTTGCCAAACCAATACCCAACAACATTCCCTATTACACCACATATTGTTATTAAAAGTATCCAGTAAACTAGATTCAGAAAATCATTGCCAAAAGGAGACTGTGAGCTGCGAATAATAATACCGCTAATAAATAAGATAGAATCGCCAGGCAAAAAGAAACCAGCAAACAAGCCAGTTTCAGCGAATATGATGAACATAACTATATACAAGCCGCCATGATCCGTTATCCATGTTGCGTCTGTTAGATGCTTGAATAATTCAACTAAATAGTGCATTATTAATACTTAAAGGGTGAAAATAGGAAAAAATATACACATCTATACTCTAAAGACATGTATGTGATTATATTATAACAATATCATTCTTCTAAAGCATCTTCCCACTTGCTTACTACGGCAGTGGCTATACTATTGCCTATCACATTCATGGCCGCCCTGCCCATATCTAATAATGGGTCGATACCAAAGAGTAAAGCAAGCCCGGCTTCAGGCAATTTAAAAGTAACAAGCGTGCCTGCTATTACCACCAGCGCAGCACGCGGTACACCGGCTACACCCTTACTGGTAAGCATGAGTACCATTAATATGGTGATCTGCGTAGCAGTGCCAAGATGTATGCCATAGCACTGCGCTATGAACAATGTGCCGAAGGTCATATACATCATAGAGCCAGCAAGGTTAAACGAATAGCCGAGCGGTAATACAAAGCTTACTATCTTCTCATTACAACCAAAACGTTCCAGCTCAAGCAATGTTTTTGGGAAGGCAGCTTCGCTGCTGGTGGTGCTGAATGCTATAATAACAGGTTCTCTAATCCGCTGCATTAAAGTAAGTATCCTGCCCTTTATAAAAAATGAGCCTGCTAATAATAATATACCTAACAATATGAGTAAGCCAAGATAAAACTCAATGATGAAGATTGAATACGTTTGCAATATGCCCAAGCCTTGCTTTGCTATTACAGCAGCCATAGCACCAAATACCGCAAAGGGTGCAAAGTTCATTATATAACCGGTTATCTTCAGTATCACATGTGCTATGGCATCCATAGCTTGTATTACTATTTCTCCCTTCCTGCCGATGGCTGCAGTAGCCACACCAAAGAATAGGGCAAATACTACTATCTGTAATATTTCGTTCCTGGCCATAGCATCAAACAGGCTGTTGGGAAACATGTGGTAAAGAAATTCTCTTAATGATAAAGAGCTTGTTTTTACCCCGGTATCTGTTGCTACATCCGGCAATGGTAAATGCATTGCTTCACCAGGCGTAAAGAAATTGACAAGGAGCATTCCTATAAACAAGCTAACAAATGAACCGGCAAAAAACCAGAGCAAAGTCTTACCACCTATACGTCCTACGGCTTTTATATCTCCGAACTTTGCCACACCTACCGCCAGTGTGGTAAACACCAGCGGTGCAACAATCATTTTTATTAGTCGTAGAAATATATCTGCCAATATGGAAAAGGGTTCAAGCAGGTCATCGCGTTTCACTATTGCTATATCTTTAGCTGCAGCAAGTTTAACTTTCTCTGTGGCCAGCACTTTATAGCTTATGCTATTGGTGTCAATTATATTATGTAGTTGTGTTTGTATGGTGCTTATAGCTGCGGTTTTTTTTGAAATGCTTTCATTTTCGGCATATACATAACTTTTGTTTAGCCAAAAGCCAACGACAATACCGGCTATCAAAGCGATAATAATATATAAGGTAAGGCGATTGCCTTTCTTCGGCGAAGTGTCTGTCATCAGATATATTAAAACTGTAAAATACTAAAATGGATTTAGTAAGAAAGAAAGTCCTGCACAGATGAATTGCCCTGCAGGCCCCCGGTATGTATGCATAATATTCTTGCGTAGTCAGGGAAATGTCTCCCTAATAGCAGCTCATCAAGGCCATACATCATTTTAGATGTATAGATTATGTCCAGGGGGATATTATTGATGCGATAAAAATTATTCATAAATGCCAGTAGCTTATTATTCCACTTACCGAAGCCGCCAATATGCCATTCATCAAAAAGCTGCCAATTTTCCTTTACCCGCAGATATGGCTCTATCTCATCTTTTATATAGCTACCCTCTTTCATTGGCACGAAGCCAAGTATCTTTTGTGCAGCAGGTAACGCATTTCTTAAGCCTATAAGCGTAGTACCGGTACCTGCAGATACACAAACGTGACTATAGGTTTCCGGTATCAGTTTAGCAATATCTTCTGCACCTCTTCTCCCCGCTTCATTAGCACCACCCTCCGGTATTACATATGGCGTATCAAATTCGGCCACGAGATCTTTTAGCCATACATCGTCTGTTTTCCTGGCGTATTCTTCCCAGCCTACAAATAACAAACGCATACCTAATGCCCTGCATTCATCAAGCGTAGATGTAGGATTGTTTTTTGCATAGTTGCCCCTAATAATGCCTATTGAACCAACTCCATATTCTTTTGCTACTGCTGCAGTGGCTACAAGATGATTAGAATAAGCGCCACCAAAAGTTAATATATTTTTATACCCTTCCGCCAGAACGGTTTCAAGGTTATACTTCAGTTTAAACCATTTATTGCCGGAGATAACAGGATGTATGAGGTCCAGCCGAAGCATGTCCATTTGCGGCACGCAGGGTTGGTACCATATAGGGTTTAATGGTTGAATGATGGCCTTATGTTCATTAATTATAGCCATACTCGCGTAAATAATTTTCATTGTCGCGCCACTTCGGCCTTACTTTTACAAACAGTTCAAGATGTACTTTTTTCTGTAAAAATTCTTCTATCTTTTTCCTCGCATTTATGCCCAGTTGCTTTATCATGCTTCCGCCCTTGCCAAGCAAAATGATCTTTTGTGTTTCCCTGCTTACTATGATCTCAGCCTTTATAACATCAAGCGTTGTCTTTTCTTCAAAAGATTGTATAATAACAGCAGCGTGATAGGGTATCTCTTCGTGATAAAGATTATATATCTGCTCACGTATCAATTCGGTTACAAAAAACCGCTCTGTTCTATCAGATATGTGATCTTCAGGATAATAAGGAGCCCCCTCGGGCAGGTGACGTAACAAGATAGGAATAATCTTATCTACATTTGTTTTCTTTTGGGCTGATACCGTCAGAATTTCGTATTTGGGAAATTTTTCTTTGTATAGTGCTACTGTAGCCTCAATGTTTTTTTTATCCTTTACCAGGTCTATTTTGTTGAGCAGTAAAAGCGTCGGCGTTTTAAGCTTTAAAGATTGGGTTATGGTTTCCAGGTCTTCTATAGGTGCAGCAACGTCGTGTATCAGTATAGCTACATCTGTATCTTCCAATGCATTCTTTACCTGTTGCATCATTTTCTGGTGCAGTTTATATTTAGGATCTATGATACCCGGTGTATCTGAAAATACTATCTGGTAGTGTTCATCATTCAAAATACCTATAATACGATGCCGCGTAGTCTGTACTTTGGGAGATGTTATCACCAATTGCTCGCCCAGCAGGGCATTCAGCAGTGTAGATTTGCCGGCATTAGGCTGGCCGAAGATATTTACGAAACCCGATTGAAATGTATCGCTCATTGATGCATAAAAATACTACGATACTGCCAAATAGAAATCTTTAACAAAAATAAATCGGTTTCGTTTGTTTATTCATTTTGTTCAACGTATCTTTGCACCCTCATCGCGAGGTAGAGCAGCGGTAGCTCGTCGGGCTCATAACCCGAAGGTCATAGGTTCGATCCCTGTCCTCGCTACTAAACCGGCAAAAGAGGCAAAATCTAGATTTAATTCTGGTATGCCTCTTTTTTGCTGGGTTAAAAGTTGCTGAAAATAAGCAACATACGAGAAGACAGAATTTACCCTGTTGGTTCGACAGGAATCGTTTTCCCTGTTATAATAAATGCCTTCTGGGAAAAGCAAATACTGAATTTTTTGTTTGATTGAATATTCAGCAGAATCCCATTTTGAAGCCATTTTCGAGGCAAAAGCAAGAGCCATTTCTATACATTCATCAAGGTTCGACAACTGTTTAGAGCCTTTTAATAATTTGCCTTCCATCTCACGCTTTTCTTCTAAATATTTCCGGGAATATTTATAGTATAAGTCGTTATCTATTTGTTCTTCGATAAATCTCTCTTCAAGTCGCCCAATCTTCTTACAAAGGTCAGAGTGCGCTTTTTCTAAAAGTTCATATTCATCGATACTTGTTTTTGTCAATTGATTATAAGTAGCAATTGTTTGGTTTTTAATTACATTTTTTAATTCTTCAGAGACGTTAAGATTGAAATTCTTAAGTATGTTTTTGAAAGTAGTATTTAAAAAATCAGCACTTCGATTATTGCAGCATCCTATCGTGCTGCATTTATAATAATATATATTCTTCTTCTTTACTATATACCCTTTTAGAGGTTTTCCACAATTATCACATCGCAAAAAACGTTTAAGAGGTATAGCATCATTCTCTTCAATCAGCTTATATCCATGTGCATTTTCGTCTAACAGGCCATTAACCTTTAAAAATATTTCTTTTGATACTAATTGTTCATGATTACCGGGCTGCAATTTTCCTTCCAACATATTGTGAGCCATTAAACCACAGTAAAATGGGTTTCTAAATATTTCGGAAATCCTTTGATGGTTGAGTTTTAAACCTCTTTCAAAAAGTTTTTGTCGAATTGTCTCGTTGGAAAGCTTATCCTGCGCTTTCCAAACAAATGCCTGTTTGAGTAATTTGCCTTTAGCGTTTATAACAATCTTCCTCTTACCATTTACTTTGATGCTATCATAACCCAAAGGAGCCATCGTCGGCCAGTCTCCCCGCAGCAACATTTCCTTAATACCGGCCATGCATTTTTGTTTCCGAAGCTGATTATCGAATTCGCCAAATAAAAACAACATTTTTTGTTGCATCTGGCCCGAAGGATTAGACGTGTCTATCGGCTGTGTGACAGAAATTATTTCAATGCCTAGTTTGCGTAGCTCGCCACTTAGCCAAATTGAATTGTCATTTCTAGAGAAGCGCTCTAAGCTATATACTATTATGTGTGAGACCTTCTCACGACACCTTCTCACGTATGAAATCATTGAAGAAAATTCATGCCTTTCATCTGTTTGGGCGCTTTCATAGGTGCCACCAAAATTGGCCAGGACCGTATAGCCAAATTTGCTGGCATATTGATTACATGCTTTTCGTTGAGTTTCGAGGCTTAGATTATTGTCAGCTTGTTCTTTTGTGCTGACACGAGTGTATATAACACAATTGCTACCTTTTTTTGATAATGTAGTATTTGAGCCCTTTGCAAATGAGTCAAATAAAGAGAATTCCGCCATAGAAGTATGCTTTTAACTACCGCAAATACAAGTAACAAGTTACGAAAATTACTCCGTTGGTAAAGGCTTTTGACGGTTTTTTTGATAGTATTCGTACACAATTAAGGTAAATTCTTTTATGGTTAAAACCACCTCCATGGCTTGTTCATCTGTGAAATTCTTAAACATTGGACAGGCCCTTATTTCATCCAGAGTTACATCTATAATTCTAGTATAATCTAATCGCGTTTTCACAAATCAACATTTACAGTGACAGAAATACTTTACTCTTTTTCCGGTGGTTAAATGATGGTATATATTTTAAATACCCAAAGTCATCCAGGTCGTGAATTGCGCGGTGGTATGTTGCAACACTAATTTTCGCCCGCGCCATTACTTCCTGTGCCTTAATTAAAACAGGATTGTATTTATTTTGCTCATAACCGTAGTCTAAAAGGACTGTATACAGTCCAATATGGTTCAATCCAATCCGGGGATCAGTTTGAACCGCATTTAGAAATATCGATAGTAAGCACAAGCCCTCCATATTATCCAGGCATGCTATAAACGATTAACCAATAAGCATACGAACTACAATCAGCAGCATAAGATGCGCTCCTGGTAACGACTGCTCCGGCGATGTCGCTGGTTGCAGCAGCTATCCATTTTGTAATACCTTTTAGAGTGTAGGATTTAACGGGTGGATTTGAATAACCCCAATAATAGCTAGAGAACCGGGCAACAGAACAGGCCGATAGGATGGTTGCTTTTTCATTTTCCCCAATATTTTGATTGGCGATAGTGGTTTCTTCCACATTAAGAATTTGCGCCTTTAGGTTTGTATACTCTGTAGTGGTTATCTCAGTATCCTTGATAATATCGAATAAACTGGTCAGCATCTCCTTGGCAGCATTAGAGCACTCTAACTGGCTTACAAGCTGATCCGTATTCAACATTACCGTCCCGGAAACGGTATCGTAAAAGGAGCGATTTGGAGTACTCAGCTTCAGTTGTGCAGTCGCATTTAACACCGCATTGCTTGCAACATTTAAATCAGGCTTGCAGGATGCGCATAAACCGGGAATGACCCTTTCAAGAATTAAATTGTGTCGCTCCCCAATTGTGTCATAAGGGTTTAACGGATTTTCTGGGGAAAGGGAAATTGAATTAAGACTGTTTGGCCAAAGCATCGCAATTTTCGGCTTAATTGCATCATTTTTACATGCGTTCAAAAACATTGCAAAGAATGCTATAATTATTAAATAGGTTTTCATATGCTTTTTTGGGTTTAAGACCATAAGGGGTTGCCCCCTTATGGTTATGATCATTAAATTTTTTGTTTTTGCCTTTTACTTTTTTTTTCAGTTTCAGCTTTTTCGGCCTGCCCGTTCTTTAGATTATTTTTATTGGCAAGCTTGCTATCGTCCTGACCGTTAGTTTCCTTTTGGTCCATGCGCATGCGTTTTTGTTGAGCATCAAAAACGGTAACTGTCTTATATTGCGGGTTTGCTTGCAGGTAACGGTTTTCGACATTGCCATCCTGTAGAAATGTTACAAACTGCCGATTACCTTTCTCCAGGGAGCGCATTAGTTCCTGCCGGTCCTTATCATTGTTCAACTCTTTTATTGGCAGCTTTGCGAGTGCATCGGCAAGGTTAAACCCATAGTTTTCATGGAATGTCTTAATCTTATAATTCCCGTTTTCATCTGCGTTCTTAAAGTCCAATTGCACCCAGGCATTATACTTTTCGCCGTTTGGCACGTAACGGGCATTTTCATCTTCCCCTACTTTATCGAGTTTTTCCAGTTCTTTGTAAACCGCCCTACCCGACATAAGGTTGTAAGCCTCCTTAAGGGTATAATTATTGGCTTTGCCTAAGTAGAATGTTTGTGTAGTGGACTCTTCAGCCTTGTCTGGCTTCACTTTAATTTCATAACTGTTGAAGAAGTATTTATCATCCGAATTGGACTTCCTGAAATTCAGTATTGCCTCAACATTGTCCTTTCCAAAATCATGAGCATGCAAAATCTGAAACGAGGGCTGTTGGCTTTGCATTTTTTCCCTCAAATCATTTTCGTGCCCTTCTCCAAAGCCTGTGTACTTTACCTGATCTTTCAGGTAATTGAAATTTTCCTGGTTCATATTCTTAAATTTTAATGATTAAAAATTATTAGTCGGCTTCTTCCCGATAGGGTCTTGCCTTTAGCAGCTCCTTGCCATCAATACCAAGGGATAGTTTCCGGTCACCATTTTTTTCATAGAGATCGATGATGAGTAATTTGTTATCGGAAATTGTGAATTGGTTGAAAGCAAAAACGAGTTCTCTTGTGGACTTTCCTGGGATGGTTTGCAGGCTATCTACATTGCTATATACAGCCTCCTGCTCTTTTTCCTGGACTGCCATTCTCTTTACTTTTTTCCTGTCTCTGACAAAGAAGTGGCAAAACTCAATACCGTAATCCAGATGCGACTTATTCTGAATTTCTACCTGGTAATACATCATTCCCTTGCTTGAATAAATACCGGTCAACTTCATTTCCATCCGCTCATATTTCACCTTGTCGTTCAAAAATGGTTTTCGCTGAATAATTTTCGTTGAATTGGATTTGATAACCGGCATATTGGCCTGCAGATTTTCAAAACTGACTTTGCTCAATTCATGGGCTTGCTGCCGGCGAAGGTCCAGCGCCTGGAATGGTAACGTCACACTATAGCTTACTATGAAACTGTATAGGCTTCCATCAGCTGTAATTACCGTCAAATTGCTCTCTTGCTGAAATGGTTTATCTGCTTTTACCTTCAAAGCATTTTCCACGTCCGATACTTTTTCGGCCAGCACATTCCTGCTTCCACGGTCAACGCTTTTTATCGATGACGGAAATAGAACAACTGTTGTCTTCAGATCATTTACCTGGATCTTGTATGGAGCAATGACCGCTACCGCGTCGATGTTTTTTACTTCCTGTGCATGGCTGCTAATTTTGCATATGCTTAAAAATGCGGCCAGAATTATGGTTAGATATTTCATGTCAAATATTTTATTTGTTATTGATTCAATAGGTTCGCATTGCCCAGCAGGATAGAATAACCGGACTTGATCGTAACTTTTATTAGCTTCACTTTTTTACTGAATAAACCTTTTACTGCCTGAACACCAGCGCTGGCCGCCTGTGCACCTACAGATGGTGACATGGAGTAGAAATCCAGCCCTTGTATCGCCTGGTCTGCACCCTCTTTTGCAGCGTCCCGTGAAATAGCACCAGGGACATATATACCTGCAAGCCCGTCCATATCAAAGGCTTTCATCGATACCGGAAAAACTGAGCGTTCTGATCGAATGGTTTTTATATCGATATTGAGCCGGTCGCCTTCAAGATTGCAATTGCCAAAGACGAAATTGTTCCTAGGGATAAGCGTTCCGTTGATATAAATATCCTGTAATAGGCGGAGTTTAATGGTCGACCCGGAGGTTAGGGTTTGGGTCCCATGAACCATAGCTGTTATAGCATTGGACTGAGCATCTGATTTTGGTTCTGTATTGCTAAGAAATCCCTCATGGCCATTAAATGGTTCCTGTGTGTTCAGGCTTGTAAGCTCCGTACTGCTCTGCAGGTAGGTATCATCCTGTTTAAGGGGCATATTGTTTACGGGAAATACGATGCCCCTTTCCTTTTCGGACTTTTCCTTCATTTGTTGCCTGATGATATCGGGATGCTCTAATTCGATCACTTTATCTAGCATTCCGCTTAGTTGCTTCATTTCAGGATCATCCTGCGTTTGGCGGCTTAGCTTTAACTGCAGTTCATTCAATTGCTTTTGTTGACTATCGGCATTATCGTTTGGCAGCTGAGGGTTAGCGGGTTGATTGATTTGTTTATTGATTGCCGCTAACCTCGACTGGATAGCTGCTTCATTATTCTTCAGGCTTATCGAGGAATTATTATCCGGCCCCGAATAATTCATTCCGCTTGTGTATAATTTACCGTTCAGGCTTGAAGGATAATCACTGTTGATTGCTTTGGACGTATCCTGTTTGTAATATGGGTCGTCTTTAATGGCCTGTTTTAGCTTTAATGAGTCCTTCTCCGCCTGGGCATAAAAACTAAGCTTATTGTCAGCACTGTCGTCTTTTAGTTGTGCTTTCGGTAACTGAATATTCAATCCGCCTTTTTTCTCGGTAGCCTGCGCGGTTGCCGAAGTTCCTCCTCCAAGCCCCCAAAATAGAAACGTGCAAAACGGGATGATCAATAATGGCAAGACCAGAAAGAACTTCTTTTGTCTTTCTGTCTTATTTGTTTCATTAGTCTGTTGCATAATTTGATTTTTAGATTTAAAAAAAATATTGGTTGACCTTTTAAGGGCTGGGTTAAGGTGGTGCTTGTTTTATCACGGTAGGACTAGCTCGCGGGGATACCTTAGCGGGCATGATTGCTATACCTATGAGTATTGCGCAACAAGCTCCGACACATATGCAGAAAGTTATCAGAGCTATCTTCAATTGCGATTGAGTGCAGCTTGAGAACCGCCTGTTTAGTTTTGCAGCTAACTTCCACTGCGCAATCTTTACCAGCCTGTTGAGCGTAGTTCCGTTATTTCTGGGGGATTTCATAACTAGCGATTTTGAGTGTTCAGGTCGTTGTTTTGCAGAATGCTCCAACGTTCAATTAAAAAACCATGCGGATTATTATCGCTGCGTTCAATATTGCGCAGGTATCCTTCCGTTATAAGGTTCCTGGTCACAATTGAGGTTGTGCGGATTAACTTTTCCTTACCGAAGAACCGGAAGTAATAGGGGTACTGATTGATGTTTACGCTAATACTATCAATTGATATCTCCTGACTGATGTTCCCTGCTATGATATTGGAATAATACCCTTGCTCTTTAAGATTACTATAAACCTTTTCCGCAGAATTATCACTTAGATAAAGCGCTTTCGTGATGTTCGTCTGAATTGTCTTTTCATCCGGGTCCAGCGTAAAAAAAAGCTTATGGAAACTGGATATATGGTCCCTGGCTTCGACGGGTATATTATCTTTCCTTCCTGATGCAAATGCTTCTATCGCCTTGCCGTTCGCCAGGATGTATAGACGCTGTTCATGGACTTTAACCTGCTCAAAGCATTTGTACACTGTGAACCCGCATATAAGAGTGAGCGCTATTGTATAGACGATGCAGAACAGCCGGATATGGCGGAAGGCTGAGTCGATGTCATTTAATTTTTTAAACATAACATTTGATTGATTTGATATTCTGATTCGTTACTGCGCGTTTATCCTTTTCCCGATAATTTGTCCTGCATATGCTGATTGCCTCCCGAGCCCTGGCCGGACGGGGTGGAAGTATTAGCGGCTGATGAGTTACTATTGCTCCCAATCTTTTGAAGTTCTGAAAGGCCCTGGGTGATCCTTCCTGTACTGAATGCAATTGCGCTGCTTGCCAATGTGCTGGTCTTATTTAGAAGTGCATGACCTCCAACATTGATTATATAGTTCGCAATTGATGGCACCGTGAAGTACCCTACAATTCCTATGAGCATGAATATCAGGTAGGCCGTATTTGTAGATTTGAAAAAGGGGTCGGAAGCGCCGCCGGACTGTTCCAATTGTATCATATTCTCCTGGATCTTGCTGATGATCGCCCCAAAAACATTGGCTACCGGCAGCCACATGAATACGTTGATATAGCGGGCCAGCCATTGTTTCAGGGTATGCTGGAATCCGTCAAAGACACTCAACCCAAAACATAATGGTCCAAGTATGGCAAGCACGATCAGTTTGAATGTGCGGATCGTATCAATGCAAAGTGCTGCTGCCTCGAAGCAAACATTTAAGAATTCGGCCATCCATTCCTTTACCATGTTCTTAAAGCCCCAACCTGAAAACTGGGTGGCAGGGTTCGGAGTGGACACTGCCGGGCCGGTCGGATTATCGGGATGAGTGTATTGATACCATTTTGACGGATCACTGTTCATATCAGTTGGCGCCTCCGCTTGTTGTGCCTTATTCTGCTGATCAGGGTCAAGCATATTATAAATGGCAGTGTTGGCATCGCCTACCATCGCCTGGGTCGCAGTTACCGTCGGTTGCAGCACGCCATTGAGCAGACTTAAAACTGTAGGAAAAACCATGATGCAGAAGCCTATGGCAAAAGGCCGCATCAGCGGATAAAAATCCACCGGTTCAGCTGCGGCAATATGCCGCCAAACCCGGACAGCGATATACCATAATGCAGCAAAGCCGGCTATCCCACGCCCCACATCGATCATCCTGCTGCATAAAGGAATCATCTGGTTATAGAGATTATCGAGGACACCCTGAAGGCTATGAATATCTGAGGCTACTCCCTGCGCAAAAGAAAATACAGGCAATAGGAGGGCTATGCCTGCAATTATTGCAACCTTTATTATTTGATTTTTCATATGTTTTTGATTTATGCTATCTGAGCCCGTAAACCTTTTGAAGTATGTTTAAATCATTGTTCTTTGACGCGCGTTGAATTGCGAGGTTCCTGGTATTCGAATTAAACTGTTGTACAAAAGTCAATTCCTCATGGCCGGAGGCGTATATGCGGTCTATGGCCTGTAAACGTTCATTGTCGCTCATCCGTAGTTTATTGTCTGACATGACCATGTTCAGCTCATCTAAGTTTTGGAGGCTGTTTGAAATAAGGTTATTATAAACGTCGCTCATATAACTCAGTTCTCCTGCGCTGAAATTCTTATCCCGCCTGAATTGTGCATAGCTAAACTTATATGACGCGACCAGGTTGGCCTGATCGTCTATGATGTCCCTAACTCTTGGATATTTGCGAACAGTAGGACTGACCAGCATAAGTCCATCTAAAAATGCTTCGTGCAGGCTAAAATTGCCCTGGACTATGCCTTTAACTGAATTATATCCGGTGCTTACGATTTGGTAGCCCTGCTGCATTTGTTTAAGAATGTTTTTCATACCCGCCAGTTTTTGATAGTCCAGCGAAAGCTCTTCCACCAGGTCCGCAATAGACTGGGCCCTGACATGGCTGGGCAACGCAGATGAAATCATTACCATCATTGCTAGTAAAATGTACCTTTTCATACTATTTGAGATTATATAGTTGTCTTATTAATTTATCTTGTCTTACCTGGTCTAGCTTACTGATCGTTACTGACCGTGCATTTGAAATGAAAGCCCCCGTGAATGCATATTTGTCTTTCATCGACACGTCGATCTTATCTATCCGCTGGATTCGTTCCTCATCCTTTAATTGGAGCCTACCCGGAGTTATCAAATCCTGTAAATCGCTTAAGTCATCACTGCAAACTGATTGGATTTTATATTGTACAGACTTGAGATAGGAGATACTTTCCGGAGCAAGTATATTCTGTTGCTGCTCCCAGGTTATAGCGCTACCAAACTCACCCGTGATTTTTTCTGCTAGTGATATTATCTCTTTTACTTTGGGGCTACCCAAAATAGCCGGATTAACCCGGCTCAATGAATTATAGTAAGATGCGTTCAGGTCAAAACTTCCATTCTTTAAATCATGTACAGTAGTGAGGCCTTTCTTTGCATCTGAATATCCTGTCTTAAGTTCTCCCAGGTAAGTGTTGAGCAAAACGATCTGTTCGGCCATATCTTTTTTCTTAGTATCCTGCTGTGTAAAAAATCCTAGTACACCTTGACCATAAGATTCAAAGGATATTGTCAGCACTAAAAGGATAAGAATTACGTATTTCATATCATTATTAGTTAAGTCCGTATAATTTTTTAACCGTCGCCATATTATTTCGGTCTTTTGCACGCTGTAAGCTGAGTTGGACGCCATTGTTATTAAAAAGCCGCAGGTCATTTAAATTTTGCTGTAATTTTCCCGACGCTTTATGGATCAAACCGAGACGTTCACCATCACTCATCTGTGTACTCATATTTGAAACGGCCAGAACTACCTCATTAAGATTTTGAATACTTTGCTGAAGGATGCCGTTATAAACTTGTCCCATATAACTTATCTCAGTTGGAGAAAAGTTTTTATCCTGCTGAAACAGGCTGTAGGCCCGGTGATATTCTTTTACTAATTCCTCCTGCTGTTTTACGACGTTTTTCACGAGCTCATAATCAGCAATAACCGATTTAACCTGTTGCAATTCGTTGTAGTAGCCAGCGTATAGTTTCTTCTCTTTATCAAGCCATCCGGAAATATCATTGAGGTTGCCAAGGGCCATTTTATTTTCAATCGCCTTTTCGGCATTTTGAAGCGCAATCGTCTCATTCTGTAATTGCTGCACTTTGAGGTCTATCGCAACTATCACTTTTTTTATCGCGCTGGTCACCAGGCCCACTATCGGAATTTGTGCGCTAGCCGGCCGGCTCAGGCAAAGACACCCGAATAATAGCGACATCAAAAAAACTATCTTCTTCATCACTTCCTCCTTATCATTTTAAATAACATTATTTAAATCTTTAATCAACGCAGCGATCCCCTCCTGCATGCTGCCATGTTTCTCCGCGTATTCGAGGACTTTTACCCTTTCTTTGCCTTCAGTTGTGAATGCATAGTATTCTTCCGGGCAAAGTTCATTTCGATAAACCTTCTGCACCTGGCCGCCGATATTGATGTAAATCTCGCGGTCATCTTTATTCACCGATAAGAGGATGGTCTTGCCCTTATCTGAAATCCCTAATGTATCCTGCAAGCGGTCGAACTTGTTCATGAACTTTCTCATGTCCATCAGGATCTTTATATCGGCATTGTTGATAATAGCATCTTTAATAATAGGTGAGCTAACGAGGTCATCGAGTTCCTGGGTGATTACGATGGGGATACCATTAAATTTTCGGATGGTCTTAAAGGCATATTTCAGAAACTCCGCCATTCCGGATTTTGCAATTGCTTTCCAGGCTTCGTCTATAGTAAGGACTTTCCGTACGCCTTTTAGCTTGCGCATCTTGGAAATGAACATCTCCATAATGATTAAGGTAACTACCGGGAACAGAATAGGATGGTCTTTTATATTGTCTAACTCTATTACAATAAACGGCTGGTGCAGCAGGTCGAGATTATCACTTGCGTTCAGCAAATAGTCAAATTCCCCACCTTTGAAATAGGGCCTTAATACGTACAGGAAATTGTCAACGTCAAAATCGCGGTCCTTAACCTTATGACTTTTTAATACTTCAACATAGATTGTTTCCAGGTATTCATAAAAGCTGTTGAAGCAGGGGAATATTTCCGGCTCCGCTTCGAGATGCTTATAGAACCCGGCGATAGCATTCGACAAAGCAATATACTCACTACGGTTAAAGCTGTCATTTTCCTGTTTCCAAAGTGCAACTAATAAGGATTTGAGACTCTCCGTTTTCTCTGTGTCAAGGGAGCTGCCTTCCGGCAGGTAGAAGGGGTTAAACTTGATCGGGTTTTCTTCTGTATAAGTAAAGTAATATCCCCCTACCGATTCGCAAAGTCCTAAATAGCTTCCGCCAATATCGACGGTCACACAATGTGCGCCCTGGGTGAATAATGTATGCAGTATGTGGTTGACGGTCATACTTTTACCACCACCGGAGGTGCCGCATACAAGCGTTCCCATATTGCTTGTGATGCCTGCCTTTCTTGGCGCATCGTACAGATCAATATACAATGGACGGGAGTTCAGGCGGTCGCAAAAACGGATGCCTTCGCTTCGTTTGGCGCTTTTCGGACTGCCCTCACAGGCTAGAAAGCAGGTCGCTTGCTCGAGGAAGGTATCAAAGGTGTCGTTCATCGGGAAGTCGGCAGCATTACCTGGTATGCCTGCCCAGAAAATCTGCGGCGCAGCCACTGTTTCCTCTTTGGCTATTGCGTCCATTTGGGCCAATGCCGAACCAACCTGGTTCCTGATTTCCCTGACATGTTCCTCTTGTTCAGTCCATGCCAGTATATTGAAATGTGCCTTGACGGGTAATCGCTGTGCAGCGATCGCTTCATTCAAAAACTCGTTTACAGCATCCCTCGATAAAGCATTTTCCCTGCTATAGGCCGCGAGCGATTGCAGGCGCAGTTTCTTGCTCTCCAGCTTCTTAATGGTGGCCTGCGCATCTTCGATAAAAATATACTGATTATATACATGATCGAAATTCAACAACTGCCCGAGCGCACTTGCAAACCCGATACTGAACTTAGTTTTATCTGTACTATATTTCTCATAAGTGATTCGGCTGCCACATAATGCGGGCAGCTCATCGACATCACTCAGGGTAAATAACTGGCATTTCTTCTTCCCAATGCAAAGTTCATTGTCAAATTTAAGATCCTTGATAAGCAGTGGCTCCCCGTTGTTCGATAACTGGCAGTATTGTTCGATCACTCCTTTTTTCCTTCGCTGACTGGACAAGTCCTCGTCGCGTAACTGGGTGAGCTTTACAAAGCCTGAATCTTCCAAAAGATGCTTAAATTGACTGCAGGCATTCAAAAACTGCTGTAGCACAGCCGGCTTGATCGTTTGATCCGGCGAGAGATTTCGCCGCAGGAGATTGGAAAATAAGGAGCTGCTCAAGCGCCTGCCTTCGGGCTTTTTTGTAATGTAGATATAGCAACTGTGGTCAAGGTATTTTCTACCAGCAAAATATTGTTCTGCTGCTTCGGAAAGGAAATCGGTATTAGGGTCCGAACTGACTTTTGTGGTCGCATTTAGGAACCAATCCTGCTTATGGAACACGGTAAACTTTGGTAATAATCGAATTGCCTTTACCCATGACTGATGAAAAGCTTCGTACTCCTCATTACTCAATGAGAAAATCTCCGGTAGCACTGCCTTAAAGGCGACTGTGATGTCTCCCTGCTTCGACACAATACAGTTGTGCTCAACTGTCATTACTGGTAATATATCCTCAATCCACCTTTCCATTTACACGATATTTAATTTATGAATACTTATAAGTGCCGGCCATTTCTTTTCCGCTGTTGCTTTTGCGCTGACTGCTTGCTTTTGATATTTCGCTTTATCAGCGCCGGTAGCCCGGATTCAAGGAGTGGTCGCACGTCTGCCTTCAAATCACCTTTTATGGGGAATTCACTTAGTAATTCATAGTCTTTCAGGCCATATTGCCTGGCAACGGCGACCGGATCAAGCTGTAGCTCATTTGGGATTTTTAGGAATACAACATCTTCAGGCATCCTGTCAATGTCCGGCAATGGCTCATAAAGTACATGGGCTTTGGTATGATAAAAGCAGGCGTAGTGTTCGCCATTATCATCGAGTTCCATTTTGGAAAAACGCAAAATATTAAACGGCGCGCCCGTTTCATGTAGTTCCCTTAAGCGCCAGTCAATCGTGAAATCGGTGCCGGCAATGTTTATATGTGGCAGTTCACCAGATAGCCGTTTTGCGAGTGCTTCATCAACAACATATAGTCGCCAATCATTTTCCTTTGCTCGCATATTGTATTCAGTCAAATCTTGCGATTCCAGAAAGCTTTGTCCCTGGAGCAGCTCGTTTGGAATAAGTACTCTAACCTGCGTTTGTTGAAAGGAGTCAACTGGTAACAATTCAGAGGGATCAGCATGACCCTGGGACGGCAGGTACAAAACAGAATATACTCCCTCATCCTTTAAGTCATCAAATTTGATTTGATATCGTTCATCACCGTATTGCCGAAATAGCCTATGTTCATAGTCAATTATGAAGGGCGTATTGTTTAACAACACATTTGGCAGTTGCCTTTTTATTTTTTCATTTGCCATCACATGCCTCCTTTTTTAGCAGAAACACCTTCCTGCTGTTTACTTTTATTAATTTCGGTATCGACCTTCGGGCCTGTGCTTTCATTAAACCGTACTGGCCATACCTATTACTCATAGCGTAGACCCTGACAAATAAGACACCTCCGGCCCCAACAACCAGACAAACACAAATCATCGGGTAAACACCGCAGATATAAAGAATCGCGAAAAGGATAACCAGAGCGACCAACCCGCCACCGAGATACCAGATATACTGAGCTTTAAGGCCCTTAAATTCTATGCTCTTATTAATCCCCTTGTTTATCACATACACACTATTTGCCATAGCCAATACTTTAAAGTCCCATTGATCTGCGTTTAATTTTAGCGGTTGCTGGCGCAAGCCTTATCTTATCATTTTTTTGATCTGTCACATTAGGACGCATGCTTATTACATGGCCATTTGACGGCGTCATCTGCTGCTCGTTCTTTTCATCGTTGAATAAACCGTTCTCTTTCATTTGACGGGCCTGAATATTGATAGCTATCTCGCGTTCAAGCCTCGAGAGCTCAAGCTTTAGCTCGTTTAATTCTTTTTCTTTCTCAAATGGCTTCTGCACGATTTGCTCCAACATGGGTATTTCTTTCCCTAGCTCAATGGCTGCTTTTTCGTACTTGTCTAAGAGATTGTCCACCTTATCAATAGCATTGAGGAAATGTCTTGCAGCCAGTTTCGGGTTATCGACATTCGGATGGCCCTGGTTATAGGTATATTTAATTCCCGTCTCCGGTCTCTCGGCATAAAAGGTATTATACTTATGCGGCGTCATTTTTCCATCTAGTTCCACTAATTCCGAGTGCTGCCTGATGAACAGACCAAAACCATAAAGACTCCCAATACGATTTTCCTGGGCGGGTGTCCAATTATTATACAGAATTATTATGCGCCTTCCGATCTCTTCTGCATCGACACTATCGCAGCCCGTAATTCGAATTGGATTTACTTTTGAACCCTCTGAATCATATTGCAGTTGTCCTTTGTATGCTTGTCGGTCTAGTTTCAACTTTTCAATAATACTATTGGTATCGCTTAGTTCTACTTTCCTCATTTCCAGGCTTTGCTTTGTCCTGGCCACTTCTTTAAAATGGGCCTTCTTCAGACTCTCGATAACTACGACTTTTTTCTCCACTTTAGACTTTTCCAGCAAACTTGTATCACCGGAAAGGATGGCGATGTATTCAGAAAAGTTCATACCGCTTTTTTCATCCATTGCTCCTTCATCTATGGATCGGACATTTAACTCGCAGTTTTTCATCTGGCTGATGAAGGTTTGCTTGTTTTTAAGCAGGTTAAACTTGTAATTGTCCAATGATTGCTCGGTGGCGTAAATAAAGTTTAGCACCTTGTTCTCGAAGTGTTCTTTTGCCACCCTGTTTCCTTGCCTCGCTCCTCGGCCATTTCTTTGTTCTAGTTCCGACGGTTTCCATGGTATATCGAGATGATGCATCGCTACTACTCTTTCCTGGACATTAAGGCCTGTGCCTGCTTTTTCTGTGCTTCCAATCAACACCCGTATTAATCCCCTGTTCATCTTCTTAAACAGCTCCGGCCGCTGTTTATCGTTCCAGCTGTGGATAAAGGTGATTTCATGCGCCGGAAGATTGAAATCCCGTACGAGTTTATCTTTCAGCGCATCGTACATATTAAATTCATCGGTCTTTGGCGTTCCAATATCGCAGAAGACAATCTGAGTTCCCTTATGCAGCTCACTATCCCGGTAAATAGCCGCAATTTTCCTTGCGCAGGTATTTACTTTATTATCAGGATGGTCGGCGTGCGCCGGAGAAATGAGCCTCATATCTGTAGCCATCTTTTTGGCATAATTGGTCGCAATCAGCATTCTGCCTTTATCCTCTTCCTGGCTGAGCATGCCCCTGCCAATGAGTCGTCCATCACCGGTCTTGGCAAATTCCATTAACTTTTTGATAAATACTTCCTGCTCAGGGGAAGGCTTGATGTTCACCAGTTCTTCTTTCAGCGCAGGCTTATCCAAGTTAATATGCTTGGCTGTCTTATAATCGGTAATCTCGTTATAGAACAATGCCAGCTCTGGTACTTTTATGAAATGACGGAACCTTTCCTTCGCTATGATCTCATTGGTGACGGAAAATTCAAAGTCTGTGGTCTTCCGTGCAAACACGGCCGCCCACCCATCGAAGTTTTCAATACACTGCCGTTCCATTTCTTTGGGCCGCAGGTATTTAAAAATAAGGTACATCTCGGTTAGGCTATTTGATATTGGAGTACCGGAAAGAAAGGTTACACAGAGGTCACTGTCAAACCTCTGCTGTAGCGTCCGCACTGCAAAAAGCATGTTCAGCGCTTTCTGGCTTCCTTCCATATTGCCCAAACCCGCGACTCGGTTGTGCCTGGTCGTAAAGGTCAGGTTTTTGAATTTGTGCGATTCATCAACGAACAAGTGATCAATACCTAATGATTGAAAATCAATATCCTTATCTTTCTTGCTTTCAATACGTTCCCTTGCTTCCTTTAATTTTCCGGCGAGGTTGGTTTTCCTAATTTCCAGTCCTTTTAATACGCGCTTAGACACTTCGCCGCCCATCTGCCGGAGGGTTTCGAGATCGCGCTCTACATTCTGCATCTCTGCCTGGAAAATCGCCTCCTGTATTTCCGCTGACTGTGGCACTTTTCCGAACTGGTCATGGGTAAGGATGATGCAATCCCAATTATTATTCTTTATCTCGTGGAATAGCCGCATGCGCTTTTCCGGCGTGAAGTCCGATTCATTTGGTGCCAGGACGCGGGCCTGTGGATAAGCAAGCCGGTACGTATTTCTTATCTGGTCAACATTCGCCTTTAATGCCAGAATTGCCGGTTTGCGAACTATGCCTAGACGTTTCATTTCATTTGCTGCAACGATCATTGTCAGGGTTTTGCCTAAACCAACTTCATGGTCGATAAGGCCGCCTCTGTTCTGGACTATGCGCCATGCAGCATTTTTTTGGGAGCTATACAGGTCGTCGATTTTTAAGGCCCGCTTGTCAAGTCCTGGGAACCTTAAGTGGCTGCCATCATATTCTCGCAGTACATAGCAATTGAACATGTTATTGTAGCGTTGCTCCAGTTTACTTTTGTCTTCAAGGGGCAAGTCCTGTAACCAATTAATAAAAGCAGATCTGATACTTTCTATCTTCTGGTGCGCCAGTTGAATTGCGTCATTGTCCGGTAGGCGAACAGTCTTTTCTCCGAGCTGGACTTCGTAGGTAAAGAAAGGAGCAGTGTTTTCAAGCGCATGCTCAAGCATCGTATAGCCATAGGTCGTTTTCCCGTTCTTTGGAACAACGGAATATTCCTGCAGCACTTTCGCATTGGAAGAGCTGCACACAACTTTAAAGCTATCAAGCGAACTGAAATAGCTAACTGTAGTGGCGGTTTCAAAAAGATCTGTAGCAAACCTGTTATAGTAGTCTGAAGGTATCCATCGTTCGCCTAAATTGAAATCAAGTAACTCGAACGGTATTTTTTCAGGTTGCACATTCCTAATGGCCTCGAGGCTATTTCGGTAATGTATATTATCGATGTCCTTCGCTGCTTTTGCTTCTGCTAAGTCAAGTTTTACCACGACGTTGCCGGAGAGGTATTGATCCCTGGTTTCCCAATGACCGGTTGCCGGATTTATCAGTATATGATTTGAGAGCCGCTCAATGACTTCTATATCAGATAATCCCGTAGCGGATTCAATAAAACCGATATCCACTTTTCCTTTGTCATTTAAGCAACGTGCAAGTGCCTCAATGGGATCGTCGGTAGTGAAATGGCTATCATCATTTTTTGAACGGGCATCTAAAATATCTGCCTGGATAAATTTATCTTCCTGCCTCCTTTCAAGTGATGATAAAATCATTAACCCATAAGCTCCATCTTCTTCTATTAGCTTTCGGTTTGCCGGTAGATTGAGTAAGCCGAACTGCCCGGTGAAATGCGCGTAGCGCTCTGCAAGGAATGTCTGCTGCAGGTCATACTTCGCCTCTGTCGCAGCGCCAAAAGAAAAGTCCAGGTAGGCGTCTCTCAATGAAACATACTGGCGATAAAAGTCCAGCCGATATTGGCTTAACTCCAACAAATGAAAATCGGCTTGTCTTTTGTCCGAATCCAGATTGCTTAATTTGCCTATCCTGTCCATCCATTCAACAAGCATTCCATTCCTGGTAAATGGATTGAGATCGGTATATATAGCGGGGTCACTCTTGCTCAGTTTGAATGCGAGCTCTAAGGTGCTGTCACCGGTATATGTATAATGGTAAGGATACTGCTGAAGCGTGGCCGATAGCTCATTAATGTAAATATGTAATTGCCCGCCGTTTAGCCAGGACTTGGGAAAATTGATTTCAGAAACATTCGAATTCAGCCGATAGACGTAGCGGTTATTCTGAAGAGACTGGGCTGCCAACAAAACAATAAGCTCATGATCTTTATGTTCCTCAGCCCAGATTGTACTAATTATCTTTGCTGAGGCTTTACTGACCATTCGGCAGTCTTCATCGCTTAAGTAGGCGGTTGCTCTTTGGCTCTGATGCGCAGCGCCTACGTCAAACAGCCCAAGTTGTTGCTGGGTGTTGGTACTTGGCGTTTCAGGCATAGGTAAGAGCGCAAACCGTTTACCGGGCTCGACAATATTTTGAATTGGGTTCGCAATTTTAAATGTTGTAATGTTTAACCTGCTTTGAAAATCCAGATCCAAAATGTTCTTTAACTTCGAGGCTATATTTGCTAAATCCCCTGATTGCCAAACAGATTTATTGGCCAAACCATATTGATTTCGGCCATCAATTATTTCATTGCCGATAATAAGCTCCGGATGTTCGGACAGGTACAAATTGTATTCATAGGGGCCGAAACTGCCATCCAGTTTCGTTGTCTGTATTAATTGCTTTTCTAGTTCCGATGGCCCATTTTTCGCTGTATTTTTTTGCACGATCAGTAGATGGCTGGGCGCTTCGGTGTTCCCGGTATCCTTCATCAGGTTGTCCGGCATAATAGCAACGCTCACAAAATCAGCCTGGGAAAACAGGTGCGCCCTAGCCTCCATATTGGACGGATTATTCATAAACGCATCGGTGCTGATATAGGCCATCAAGCCTCCTTCGGCCAACTTTTCAAGACCTTTTGCAAAAAAGTAATTGTGTATTTTACTCGTAAGTTGTCTATACGGGAAGGAGGGATCAAATACCTGGAAATTACCAAAGGGGATATTGCTTGCTATAAGATCATACTTGCCTTTTCCATCAGATCCTGTGTCTTCAAATCCTCTAATTTCGACTTGTGTTGATACAGGGAGATTACCCGCAATTGCCGATAAAACCTTACCGGAAAGAAAATCCTTTTCAATGGCGTGAACACGTTGAATATCCGGAAATACCTTAATTGCGGCATCAATAAAAACACCGGCACCCGCACTTGGCTCATAAAAAGCTTTAGGTTTTACGCCTGCTCCTTCGAGGGATTCAAAAATTGTTAGTGGAATAAATGAAGGCGTATAAAATGAAGTAAGAACGCTATTTTTTAATGAGCTTACAGTCTTCTTGTACTCGTTTTCAGAAAGCCCGTCTTTTAAAACCTGGTGTAGTTCGACAAACAATGGCAATAACCTTAAGTCGTTTTCGGTAGCGCCCGAAGCGCGCCATGAATCCTCATCTAATCCATTAAATAGGATGGCTTTTATACCACCAAAACCGGCGTACTCACGAAGCTTATCGAGATCGTCTTCCGAGAGAGCCATTCCGGTTTCCCATCGCAAGGCAATACGAATCGCTGCTATATTCGCACTTAACTTATGAAACTGATTGTAAGCCATACCACACGTTTTCCATCACTCAATTATTCAATTCCATTTAAGTAATCACTCAATGCACCGGTGACCTCATAATGCAGTAGCCGGTCGTCTTCATTTTCTTCCGAGAAACTAAAGCGGTCAAATATTGCCTTGCAGTAATCGCACATGTTGCTTAGCTCATAAGTGAGGACACCAACCTCCCGAAACCTTGCATACTCATTAGGGAACTCCTCTTCAAATATTTCTTTCAGGTAGTTGAAACGAGACGGCTTTAAATCAGCTGTTAAAGCATTTATTCCCAACTCTTCAATGACATGCTGTGGCTTATCTTCGCTCACCCATGCGGATAACTGCCCCGATAATGCACTGACCTTCTCTTCGAGGTAGCTGGTAAAAACCAGCTCTTTTTGTAATCGAAGCATCAGTTCAGGATTATTCTGAATGATATAGCTGCGTAGTTTGTCGAGAAGAATTTGTTCAATCATGATCTATTCTTTGCTAGAAGTGGATAAATGAGTAAAATCAAAATGTGGCTAATCAGGACCGAGACGACGGCTATCGCAAGTATCAGCAAACCAAAAAAACCACGGAGCAGCGCATATATTATATTTTGGATCAACTGCATATTTTTGATGTAGCCATTAAACCCCGAAAAAGCTTTTTAATACGGTTGCCACGATCACGAGGAATACACAACTGCCGAACCATGCCGCTGCGACTTTGCCGGTATCCGGTTCGCCATGGTTCCATTTGTTATATACTTTAACTGCACCGACAAGTCCCACAATAGCACCGATGGCATACATCAGGCTCGTACCGGCGCTGAAATAACTTTTCACCTGGGTGGTCGCTGCATTTATCCCGGCACTGCCATCCTGCGCAAGAGCTTGTATGCTCATATAAAATGTAAGCAGTGCGGATAACAATACTGCTTTTCCGATTAACAACTGCCTACCCTGTGGTCGGTTACCAAAATTTGTCTTGTTCTTTTTCATACTTCACGATTTAAAAGTTCTTTAATCCTTTCGATACCTCCCTGCTTTTGCAGGGAGGCCGAAAGGCGCCGCCTTCCTTTTCCTATTCTCTCTTTCCTTTCATCAGCCTATCGCCTCAGGTAAGAAAGGGGGCAATTACGACCTGACACTTGCCCAATTCACTATATCAATCCAGTCGTAAATTTTATATTACTTCATCCCAACGGGCGTTAAGTTCTTGTTCGTTTACACTGACGTCGCATATTTCTTTTGCATGGAGCATTATATAATTGTTCAGTGCAACTCTGAAAGCCGGTTTGGATAATCCGCTATATCCTGCCAGCCTTCGCTGCAAAAGCTCTAATAACTGTTCCTTGTTAACCGGGCGGCTTTGTCTTTCAAGCACTGCATATCGCAAATCGCGCGTTACATCTTCCAATTCATTCAGCATTGCATCGCTATCATTATAGATGGCATCATTTGATCGGATTTCTTTTCTCCCTGATAGGATCTTCTTAATTTGCGGCAGATAAAATCTCAGTCCTACTGCCAGGTAATAAATGCTTATTAAAATGATCAGCGTGATCAAATATTCTCCCCAGGTAATTTTGCTTAGCATAACTCAATTGTTTTAGTGTTTATATTCCGTATTGTTGACATAGCAAAGGTGGCCTGAATGCAAAAGGTGTTTTCACACTTACGACCGAATACGGTTAAATTTATTTCTGAGCTTTTGCGATTGAATTTTGGCTTCGTTTTGGAATTAACAAGCCAGTAAAATCAAAAAACCGTATCCCATGCGAATACGGTTTTTGAACTAAACTGTTGATTATATAAACTGGTCAGGACCATCAACGGGGATTTTCATCTGAATCATCCATCCTCCTTATCAGATCGTCCTTCATTTTATCAATAAATGCCGTTCTTCCCTTCTTACGGATACGGATCTCCAGGAAGGTGCGGTAATAATTTCCGAGGTCCATACCGAATGCCATCTCGAAAAACTGTGCAATTTCCTTGATATCGGCCCTTGAATTCGTTTTACTGTTATAAAATGCCCCCCTGCTTTGCAGACCATACATCAGTTCGACAAAGGCTGACTTGGTTTCGGCCCATATCAACCCTATATCCATTGCTGACCTGCTATTGGACGCCTCGGATTTCAACCGGCTACGCTTCTTTTCAAGGTAATCGGTCAATCGTTCATTCGCCAACAAGGTGGCAACCGTGTAATCATGATTGGTGCAGAAGCTTTGATCGCAATCAAAATAGCTAATGTCAAAGCCGATATGAATATCGAATTTATCCCTGGTGAAATAGGCAGCATCCATATGAACAGCGCCCGACCGATAGTACTTATAAAAGCTAATGTGCTCCTGATTAAAACGGTTGATTCCGGAAAGTAATTTACTCAGGTATTTTCGCTGAGCCTGAATGGCACCTACCGGTTTATTTGTTTCAATCTCAAATAGCTTCACGTAATAGATTAATCTACTGTAGAATTTTGGCTTCAACTCTTTGAAGAAATAGATCTCTTCCGTGACATTTTTAAAAGTGTAGGAATTTATAAACGTTTTTAATTGTACCATCGCTTCTTCTGTCGCGAGATAACAATGCTTTATCAATTCCAGATCGCCACTTGCTTCAGTCTCCAATTTATCAAGTTGCTGCTCCAGTCGCCCGTATAGTTCTATAACATATTCCATAATGCAGTTTGTAAGACAATAAAATTTAGTTTTCATGATCAATCCACAGGTAGATCGCTGTTGTCAAAGCTATTATGCACAATAGGCCCAAAAAGAATTTCAGAAGGTCGAAAAACAGTGAAGTAGTTAAAAATGCTGCTGAAGTATGTGTTTTAAATGATTAAGAATATTTTTTGCGGCCCCGATTGCTTGAATTTATTCGCAACCGATGCTGCTCATTTTTTCTATAGCAAAGGTTGAATGAACACAAACCATTTTTTGACACCGGGAAAGGACGTCCTTAAAATTAATTTTCGACGAAACCATTGCGCTGTAGCGATATGGGATTGCGGGATAAATGATTGAAAAATGAATGAATCAGCATGAAGTACCCCTTAGCAGGCATATTAAATACCTGAATTATCCACTGAAAGGGGACTTCCCTTTTTACATAAACAGACGCTCCCAATTTACCTTGAAAGGATATTCGGTTTGATAAATAACTAGTCGTGGAGGTCTGTATTATCCATAGTTTTTATAAGCTGTTCTTTTGCATCATCCCAATACGGTGTGCGGTTCTTCTTACGAATGCGCAGGTTTTGAAAGGTGCGATAAAAGTTTCCGGCGTTGGTATTAAAAGCTATTTCAAGTGCCGTCATGATCTGCTTGATGTCTGCTTTTCCATAATTGATAGAGCCCTTCGCGTGAATACCATAGCCTAATTCAATAAGAGCGTTTTTAGAATCCGTCCATCTTAGCATCGGCTTCCCTTTGTCACTTTCGGATATGGGGGAGCCGGGGTGCTCGAGGTTATATATGCGCCGATGCAGGTAATCGCTGAATTGTTCGTAAGCCTGGAGTTTGGCAAATTGAAAACTGTAAACGGTCGAAAACCTTGTGTCTGTATCTGAAAGACTTATAGGGGTGATCAGCTCGCATTTGCTTTCCCTTAAAAAATACTGCTCATCGTGCAGGCTGCTTCCTGTCCTGTAATAAGTGTAGAGCTCGTTATAGCGCTTAAAGTAAAGGTCTGCACGGTGTGCGCCTAAACGGTAATGCGCTATCTCTTCATCACGTCCAACAGGGGATTTCCATGACTCCACCTGGAACACCTCCATGAAATAAAGCAGTTCTTTTAAGAACATTGGCTTTATGTTTTTGAAAAAATCAATTTCTTCCTGCTTATCAGCAAAATTGTAGTCAATGATATATACTTTTAATTCTGCCAACGCACGTTCAACCACTTTGTAGGATTGTTCTGCACGCTGCAGAATATTTTCAGATGTGACCATGATATGTTCCAGGTTTTGCATCATGGCTTCGTAAATAAATGATATTTTCTTATCCATAATAAACTGTTATTGCGTGAATAATATGCATTACGGTTTATTCACAAGGCGTAGTGTTGGAATGGCTAAACTGATTAGTCGCAAAGGCGCTAAAGGTACAGCACTAGCATAGGATATAATAGAGGTAAATAACATGTGATTCTGCGAGGTAAACATTACTATTTTATAACCGTGGCGGGTTTTAATTTTACATCATGCAAAAAGAGAACATTCAGGTAGCCTTCGCTGATGACCATGTAATGGTCAGAAAGGGGATTATCTCCCTGTTGAACTCCGTTGGCGGAATTGATGTAATAATTGAAGCTGATAATGGGCAACAACTCATTACCGAAATCGAAGAGGCAAAGAAAAAGCCTGAGATATGTATCCTGGATATTAACATGCCGGATATGGACGGGTTCACGCTGCTTTGTGAAATTAAACGCAAATGGCCGGACATGAAAATACTTATCCTCACTGCCTCTGATTCAGAATTGTACGTCATCCGGACGATGCAGGCCGGTGCAAATGGGTACCTGCTGAAACGATCCGATATCGAAATCGTTAAAGAAGCGCTTTGCTCCATCCATAGTGAAGGATATTATTACTCTGACTGTGCCAACAGCACCATCTTTCACCTGGTCAACACAAAAGCTATTAAACTACAGTCACTCACTGAAAGTGAAATAACAGTTTTAAAATATTGTTGCAGTGACCTTACCTACGGCCAGATAGCCCAAAAAATGCACACTACGATTAGAAGCGTAGAGGGCTGTCGCGACCGATTATTCAATAAACTTAACCTCAACAACCGGACCGGGCTTGCCCTCTTTGCAATCCGATTCGGACTAGTAACCCTGGAAACCAATTATTCAGGCAAAACAGCAATTCCACTCACGAAAACCAGATAACTATGAAAAACAACTTATGGCTTTTGCCGGTACTTTCAGTACTGGCCGGCTGCACCACGTCCATTGCTAATCCAACTAAGGTTGCCCCAATGGGTGCAACAACAAGCACTTCAGCCTATGGTTTCCCGGATGTTATTCCAATAGATTCAGCGAATAAAATGATCGGCAGCTATCTTAACAGCATCCATTATATCGGTAATGATTCTGACGTACGTTCTTTCACGCTCAATGCATCCTTGCTGCGCATGTACCTGGACAGCATTGCGGGAGGCAGCAAAATTACCGGGCTAAAGGTGATGCTGGGACACCGGCTTGACTATATCAATTTGGGCAACGTAAACAAAAATTGCGGCTATAGCAACAAAGGACTAACTTTAGTATTGGCGGGATTTACTGCGACGGGTGATTATGTGTTTTATAACAATAACCTTGTAATTGATAACTCGATGGCTTGCCCCACCAATTGCCCTCCAGGCATTGCGGGTGACCCATTGCTACCCTGAACCAAATCGCAATGAATTATTACCTGGCGCTGTTGATCAGCCTGTTCTCTTCAGGATTACCGGTGTTGTTTGCAATACCGCGGTACCGCTTGCTTGACAAGGCGTCCAAGATTATTTTCTTGCTGTTGGCTCTGGCATTTGTTACCGAGTGCAGCGCAGCAATAGTAGCGCAACATCTGCATAACAATATGAGCGTCTATAATATCTCAAATCTTGGACAGGTCTTTTTGATATCGCTTTATTTTAACTATTGCATTTACGATTTCAAAAAATACAATGTCGGCATCCTCATTGGCATTCTGAGCATTGTTGCCGGTCTTGTAAATATGTGGCTGCTCCAACCTATTGATACCTATAACACTTACTACTTTTTGTATCAGACGATCATTGTATTAGGCATGGGCATGTATTTGTACCGACAGTTTTTGTTGCAGAAAACCTATTTCAGAATAGGACGGTCACCGCACTTTTGGTTTGTGCTGGTATTGTTTTTCTTTTATGTGTTCAACTTCTTTACAATGTCATTGTATGATTATGATACGCGGCATCTAAAGGAATACAAAAAGTTTGTTGACTACTCCATAGTGTTGCTTAGTGCAATTACAAATCTGGCTTTTACTGCTGTATTCTATTTTTATCCCAGGTTAACCTTAAGGCAAAATGGATAAATCATTGATTTCACTTTGCATAGCGGGAACGTTGATATTCATTCTCTTCACGTTACTGCTGATTTTCTTCACGATTTATTATAGGCGCAGCCTTAATCAGCACTACCTGGAAAAAGAGCGATTGCTTTCGGACAAACTGGAAGAAGGCGAGCGAATGATGAATCAAATTGCTAAAGAGGTCCACGATAATATCGGGCAGCTCTCAAACTTTTTAGGAATGACTTTGAAACGGTTACAAAAATATTGCAACGATGATAATGCCCGGCAACTGCTGACTTCTGCCAATAGTTTGACGGACCTTATTATTAGTCACTCAAATAATATCAGCCATTCCCTGAACAGTAACTTTATCAAAGAGCGTGGCTTTACCAATGTGCTCCAGGATGATATAGAGCATCTGAGAAACTCAGGTAAACTGAATTGTAATCTGCAGATCAGCGGCCAGGTAAACGACACGCATCCAGACAAAGACCTTGTGATCTACCGAATTGCCCAGGAGGTAATTCATAATATCTTAAAGCATTCAGGCGCAACTGAAGTCGATATTTCTATCGTGTACTCAGGATCAAGCTTTCAACTCAATATCAGTGACAATGGCAACGGTTTTGACCCGGCTAATATGAAAGGGCGCGGCATCGGCTTGTATAATATGCAAGATCGCGCAAAGCTTCTGAATGGTGTTTTAAAAATTACATCAAGGCCGGGTGAGGGCTGCCATGTAAATCTTTCAATTCCCGATTTTTAAAAACCTCCCTGTTAATTTATTGGTTATGGGCAAGATAATTCTTCTTGAAGCCGATGTCAAACGGCTTCAGGATATAAAAACATTTATTGCCGAAAATCTGGATCAGGAGTTATCGGCAGCAATGATAGCGGACAAATTCGGAATGGGTAAATCTACCTTGCGACGGCACTTTAGCACCTATTTCGGAAACACGCTTTATCACTTCATACTACAGTCACGGATGGAACATGCGATGTCCTTGCTTAAACGAAAAGCGTCCAGCATTAATGATATAGCAATAGCTGTAGGATATAAGGAAGTTTCAAGCTTTAGCCGGGCCTTTGCGAAATATTACGGACAGCCACCCTTTTACTTTTTACAGCAATAGCGCGGCAAGAGAGCACAATTGTCAACAAATAGAGCAGTTTAGTCAACAAATAGAGCACTTCTGCTAAACAGCATCTTTGTATCAATGTTAGTTTTACAGCGGCATTTGATCTCCAGCGCGGATAAGCTCTTTTAAGAATTCCCTTTCTCAAACCTTGTACTATGCGGCGCAATATCACTATTGAAATAATATCAACATTGCTTACTATTCTTTTCGTCTACGCAGCAGTAAGTAAACTTCTGGATTATGACAAGTTTCAAATTCAATTGTCAAAATCACCAATGCTCACTTCATTTTCAACGGTAGCAGCGGTCGGAGTGCCGGCCATTGAGATATTGATTTCAATTGCGCTCATGATCAGAGGAATACGCAAGTGGGGCTTGTATGCTTCTCTTTTTCTGCTTGTAGCTTTCACAAGCTACCTCATCGTCTTACTCAATTTTAGTTATTATATACCCTGTAGCTGCGGAGGCATTTTACAAAACATGAGCTGGCAAACCCATGTATGGTTTAATCTCAGTTTCATTGCACTTACGCTCATAGCCATATATTACCAGGAGCGTCGCTCAAAATCATATTCAGGAAATTCAAACAATATTGCTGATCAGCAAACAGGGGTAGCTGAAAACCTGTAAAAACGAGTAAGCATCAATCTAAAAACAAATACTATGAAAAAGATCAGAATTGCACTCGCGGTTTCTGCATTCGCTTTAGCCAGCGGACTTGCCTATGCATCAAATGCCAGCAGCGTTACATTAACGGCTTGTAAGGCGCCTCATTCCGACCGTTTCGCGGAAGGCTGCCAGAACAACACGCAGGTAATTTGTTGTGTGGACGCTCAAAACAATACCTATTTGGGCGATTATGTTAACCCTTAAATTTCAAGGCATGGCCTCAAAAGGGCCATGCTTTATATTTTCTTATGAGAACGCGCATATCGATAACGATCATCTCAGCAATAGCTGTAATAGCAATAATGTATTTCATTTCCCAACGTATCATTGAAAGGCAAAATGGCTTTAACCGCAGCAGAATCTTTTTGGCCAAGGAGCCTCTTTCCTTGCTTGAGGTGAACGGTAATCACATTGCGTACCCCTGCGGAATTAGCCAGTCCCATTTATATTTTCAGTCTGATCTACCCGCAATTTTGTATTCCACCGATAAAAACCTTTCCAGACTGGACACGGTCAGGTTGCGTGCGGACCTTAATCCGCTGTACCCACGGCCCAAACCCTTTGTATGCTATGTGGATTCACCGACCGTGACAATATTTGCCGGGAACGTACCTGCTATTCTTCGTACACAACTCTATGATAGTTCATCAGCTGTTATCTATCCGAAGGTTAAATTCAGCAGGGCTATTGCATTAGGGGAAAACCTTTATTTGAGGGCCTTCGACTCCGCGCTTAAAAGCCAGGAATTATGTATGGTCAGCAAGGGTGGCCTGAATTATTGTTCTGATCAAACTGGAAAGAAAAATGATGGTGGCCTTTTGGGCGATGGCCTGTTAATAGCGGACCGCAGCACCGATCAGCTTATCTACGTTCATTTTTATAATAATAGCATCGCCGTGTACGATACAGGGCTGCAAGTGATGAAGCAGTTTCATTCGGTGGATACCTTTAGTACCGGTCAGCTGAGCACAGTAAGTTACAAGAACGGATACACAGCGAACAAGCCAAAGTTTATCGTACAAAAATGGGCGGCCGCCTCAGATGGTCTGCTCTATGTTTGTTCCCTTATAAAAGCCGATAATCAGTCGAGAGACGATTTTAGTCAAAATACCACCATTGACGTATACAATTACCGCTCAGGCAAATACCTGAAAAGTATTTATGTGCCGAATAAAAACGGCCATAAACTCAATACTTTTAGTGTTTATGGCCGTAACCTGGTCGCAGTTTACCAGGATCTGATTGCTGTATATCTACTCGGTTAAATGCTTAGGGGCCGTCGCGTTCGCTGATTTGTCTCTAATTACCACTATGTTGATTAGCCGCTCCTCTTTTTTCAGGTCAAGTCCTACCGCATTTAGCGCAGCTTTGAGCGCTACAGGATCGGTTACTTTTACCTCCAACTGCAAGTCGATATCATAGTTTATCCCAGTTTCATCAACAAAGGGCAAATGGGTCCATGCAAGAAATTTTTTCTCCATTATGTAATCAAATTGCGTCAACGAACTATTTCTTAGGTTTACACTATCAAGTTCCACGTCGGCGTTTTCGGTCCCACCTTGACTTTTAGGATATTTTTTTCCGCCCAGAGTTTGTAATACCCAGCATAGTCGGCGACGCTTTTCGCGTGTTGCGGTATATGGAAAGAACCGCTCCAGGTCACTTACCATAATGCTATGCGCTTTTTCGGTCAGATAATTGGGAACTACGAGCTCGTAACTATAAGCATACTTTTGAAACCAGTCGTCCCTATTTGTCGATTTCGGTCTTATCATCTGGTCGCTGTCCTTAGTTAAAAAGATCATCCTGGAAGGGTCTATATACGCATCCGTATCCGTTGCAGGACCAAATTTGCCAAAGGCAAAGCCATACAAGCTTGCTACGGAGACATTCAATACAGTTATCCGTCCGCCTAAAACGGAATCTTTAAATTCCTGTACATGGGCCATGCCTGGCAGGTCTTTGTTGTATCTTGACAGCTGAGAGTAATAAATGCCCGTAGTATTAAATTTGGGCTGACTATAGAGTGGTTGATTCGGATTGAAATCATGACCGCTTCCGTTATCGGTAGTTTGCCTTATGCTGGCATGCTCATCAGATATAATTTTTCTCAGGTTATCTTCGGTTACCTCTTCACTGTTCGGCATGGAGATCACAACACCCTCTTTGTTCAGGATGATGGTAAAAGGGATAAAACTATGCGTAAAATATTCATGTAGTTTTTGCTCGTCAATCGCGGTAGGCAGTATAAAAGGTTGTTCTTTGTTCCGATTGGCAATAAACTTACTAATCACGTCCCTGCTCTCTGAACTCATGGGCAACACTTGTACTTTGTCACCGAGATCCGCCTGTATTTTATTTAATCTTGACAAAGAATTGATACAGGGGACGCACCATGTGGCCCAAAAATCTATAATTAAAAATTTGCCCCGGTAGTCCGATATCTTCGCCTTCTTTACCTTTCCGTCCTGAAAAATGTTTAGCGTAACGTCGGGGCATTGCTTTCCTATAAACGATGCTGTTTCCTGGCAGAACGCGGCAGCCGCCAACAAAATCAGCGCGCTTGTTAGAATATATTTTTTCATATCTTAATTGTTAATAACCCGGATTTTGGGTTAGCTTGGGGTTCTTTGATATTTCTACTGCAGGGATTGGATATAACGCATCTGTCGATTTCCAGTTGCTTTTTTCTGCACCCAATACGGCGTCAGCCCGGCCTGTTCGCTTCAGGTCAAACCAACGATGGCCCCATTCGGAGAACAATTCGGTTTGCCGTTCTTTTTCGATTGCGAGCAATAATGTTGATTTATCAGTCAATACAAGAGGGCTTAAGCCAGCTCTTTGACGAATAATGTTCACATCGCCCAAGCCGCCCGACGTTGCATCGCCTATATTATTTTGCTGGGCGCGGGCTTCGGCCCTGATCAAATATTGTTCTGCCAGGCGAAGCACCATATAATATTCCGCGTTTGAACTAGAGCCGAATCTATTTTTGTATTTGTAGGCACGGTAATAGGTCTGTCCATTGACAACCGACGACTTTGCCCAGTCATTCAACCTTAGGTCACCGGGTTCAAATGAATTAAGTAAGAAAGGGGTCAATGTGTATGGCGGGACTTGCGTGGGTGAGAAAGGCGTCAACAAATTGCCCTCAAGGGTGTGTCCATCGCCTCCGTAACTTAATAATTGCCATATAGTTTCCTGGCTATTTTCAAGGAATACAGTATTTAAATCCTGGTTAAGACTGTAGGTTGCTGCATTATTTATAACCGTTGTCGCAGCGGCTTCTGCGTTGGCCCATTGTCCCTGGTAAAGGTAAACCCTTGCCAAAAAAGCCGTAACGACATATTTGTTTGCCCGCACTCGTTCACCTGCAAAATAGGTGTTGTAATCACCCACTGTTAACGATTGGGCCTGCAATAAATCACTCATGATTTGTTTGTATACATCTTCAGGCGAAGAACGAGGTAGCGTGGCGCTTACATTTACCTGTGTCGTAGTGACAACCGGCACAGCGCCGAACAGGTTTAATAATTGAAAATGGCAGAAAGCACGAATGAACAAAGCTTCACCCATAAGTTGATTCTTTAATGCCGATGTGATCTTAGTAGAATGTTGCAAGCCTTCAATGATGCTATTGGCCTGGTAAATAACCGCATAGGTATTAAGCCACATCGAATTATCATTCGTTTCATTAGGCAAAACGCTGTTCGTCAAATAAGGATCAGTTGGCCGGTTGGGTCGCGTCATTTCATCGGCTGATATGGACGGCAGAATTGCCATTTGAAAACCACTGAAGGTGCCCAATGCCCCGTTAAGGCTTGACATATAACTGTACATTCCGGCAACCGCTGCGTTTGCAGTTTGATCGTCCTGGAATGCCGCAGCGGACACTAACTGGGTAGTTGGCGTACCTACCTCAACAAATTTTTTACAGCCCGGATAAAGCAGCAATACAATTGCGGCTAATAGCGCTAGTCTGATATGTTTAATGATTGTTTTCATCTTCGATTCAATTTTAAAAATCAGCATGTAAACCGGCAGAAAATACTCTCAGGTTCGGCAATCCAACCGGGAATGCTGCCTCCGGATCATAACCCTTATAACCGGTGATTGTAAATAGATTCTGCCCCTGCACGAAAAGCTTCAGCTTCTGCATACCCATCTTTTTTGAAATAAACTCCGGGAACGCATAGGACAGGTTCACACTTTTAAGTTTTGCATAGGATGCATCTTCATACGCGCCGGCATCAGAAGCCAAATAATTGTTCTGGGCAGTGGATGTAGTGGCCAGCGGCAATCTTGCGATGTCCCCCGGAGCCTTCCAGATTTGGTTTAAAACATCTGAATATTGGTTGTTCATAGTACCGGGTATCCCGTATCCAAAGGCCCGCAGGCTGGGCGCAATCTTTTTTGCAAACTGGATAAGGAAATCCAACTGAAAGGATTTAATTCTTATGCTATTACTGAATCCGCCATAAAAGTTGGGAAGGCTACTTGCAAACGGGATTTCATCCGCAGGTATTGAAACAAATCCGTCATTATTGAGGTCCTGGGCAATGGCTTGACCGGTTTTCGGGTCGATCCCTATGAAATGATACCCCCATAAAAGATTAAGGGACTTGCCGACAACTAAGTCTGCCGTTCCATAAGAGGTCGCCGCCAGGTTCGGGAAAGACAATAATTTATTTCTCGGTATCGTAATGTTGAATGAACTCGACCAGGAAAATGATTTCGATTTAATATTAGTGGTGTTGAGCGTTAATTCAAGACCTGTATTCTGAATGAGCGCGGGTAAATTTGCCTGGTAACTGGCGAAGCCTGTTTGCCCCGCCAATGGATAATTTACAAGCTGGTTGCCTGACTGATTCCGGAAATAAGCGGCAGAGAATAAAATGCGATCATTTAAAAAGCCTAAGTCTAAAGCAAACTCCAGCTTCTTGTTTGTCTCCCAGCTATAATCTGGGTTCGCTATCCGCGAGGCGCGTAATCCCGGCACCTGGTAAGTATAGGTGGTCGGGATATAGGATGAAAGATATTGGTAATCGGTGATCTGATCATTCCCGGTCACACCATAGCTCGCCCGTAATTTTCCAAAACTTAGGAATGTGAGCTTGTTTTTAATAAACGATTCTTCGCTGAATATCCATGCCGCACCCACCGCACCGAAATTGCCA